>ERZ1370068.4222-contig-3305_pt1 | contig 35771 bp, 49 predicted proteins | sample MGYA00561227_ERZ1370068 | MGnify/ENA primary metagenome ERZ1370068 (study PRJEB38410, sample SAMEA6850437) | metagenome | study: Metagenomic assessment of the ecological functions of the soil: analysis of the soil microbiota associated with the... | reverse complement strand
CAGTCATGCATTGCTCAGGACTGCCGAGATAGCGGCCGTTACACCAGACGTGAGCCAATCCGCAAGAGGACGAAGATCGGTTGCGCGCAACCGAGGCGGAGGTCGGCCATAGCCCGGCGGTTCATTGCGACGGTGATCAGCTTGATCTGTCCCGGTGCTTCCACAGCGAGTGTTACGTACGCAGGTCAGAAGGGGCTCTGCCTGAATCAAAAATCGGAGATGAGGCGTCCTCTCGCCTTCATGCGGCATGACGTTTCAGCTCGCCGAATATATGGCTCGTGCTCAGGCGGTCTGGGTTGCGCCGGCGGCTGGCAACGATCAGCCTACGGGCGGGGTCTATCTCCATCAATATGCGATGTAGCGCTGCGCCGAAGGCGGCAGAGTCGCAGTTAGCAGGCGTCGTCTGGTGTCTGAGAGTGCGGATGATTCAGATGAGCTCGCACCGCACGCAGCTGGTTGCCGCAAACGCCGATGAAGTGAGCGCTGGCGATCATGGGGCAGCATCCGACCGCGGGGTTAAATGATGCCTGCGCAAAGCTGCAGGCTGTTCGGGCGCGTGATACGCCCATCGGGATAACAGCGCACAATGCCTGCGTATGCCCAGAGACGCCGAAGGTCTTCCGAAACCAGTTCTCCAGCCAGCCTGGCCAACGGTTCACGCGACCGGGTAACGACCATGATACACGCGCCGATCCCGGCGATCAAGGCTGAACAGCTGACCGCGGTCGCGCATCTCGGCGGAGAGGCGCTCGCAAGATATCGATCGAGGTTTACGTTGATTTGTCTCACCACGCAGCGGCCGGACGGCCCGGCGCTGGTAACGAAGTGAAGCGGCGAGGTGCCACTGAAGTCGGTAAAGTTCTGTGCAGGCCAGCGTATTGAGCGCGTCGCGCGATCGTCTGGCGCCATTACGAACGACATGGCATTGACGTCGACTTCTCCATCCGATGCTGTAAATACCAGGCCATGCGTGTCCAACGGAAACCTGTGATACTGTAGACTTCCACAATCGCACCTGAAAGGCTCGGAGAAGGATGTTGCCGGGAGCGATGCGACGCGGTTGTGGTTAGCCGATGCGCGCCGCGCCATATGAGCAGGGTGTGATAGTCGTTCGAGGTCTGAAGAGGCCGGCGGTGCAACATTCATGGCCGGATGATCCTCGCCTATAGCGTCTGACGACCTGCGCAGCTCGATGCCGGACTACCGAAGACGAGATCGCAATGATTTCGTGTCACGACGCGATCACTGACGACGGGCGAGCGCGGAGAATGATATCGCGCCGACCTCGATCCGGTCGAGTTTGTCAGGCGCAGCAAGGCACGCTGATGCGAAGGCTGCCGATCTACGGCCGGCAGCATGCCCAAAAAGTGAACACCGGCTCGTTCTGGGGCAGGAAGCCTGTAAGTATCGGGGCTGGTCGATGGCACGTTATCAGCCCAGACATCACGGTGAATCTGATCAAACGCCACGCGTACCCTATCGCTGCCGCACGATCGAATTACGGCGTCCGCTGGACGGCTACGAGGAACACGCGTACGGTGCGGTCGTCGCGCCGGGCCGCGGAGTGTCGAAATCCAACCGAGTGGGCGCACGCGCTATCCGCCCAGGGCGGGGATCTGCCATAAGAGCGGCACACGCCTTCAACACCGGCGACGGCATCTGACGGATGCATGCCGCGCCCGCGGTAATCGCCGTAATCGGCACGCGCTTCCGAGCCTGGTGATCCGTCGGCGACGGTGCCCAGAAATTTAACCTCGGCATCATGTTGACCGCCAACGGTGATGTCGCCGGGATCGGGCACCACACCCATGCGAAAGGGCGCGGTGATCTGCAGTCAGCTCGCGCGGCAGATCTCGACGGAAGGCGAGACTACCGCGCGACATACTTCATTCGGCAGGTGATTTGCGACGCGCTGGATGAATCAGTTTCGTCACGACGACGTGACCGCGTCAGGCACAGATATGATATTCAAACAGTGAATCTGGTGGTAAATGATCGACTCATCGTCATAAGACGGGCAGGGCGCGCGGAGGTTTCGGCGCAGGCCGGTCGAGCTGACAGCCGCCGTTCGAGGTCGATCCGGGTGCGGCATCACGTTCACTTCTGGCGGGCTGCGCCACCGGGGCCCAGGTGGTCGACACGACGGGCGTGGATTCCCGGTTCAGGCGATGTCGGCGAGCCGGTCGGCCTGTTCTATCCATTCGGAAGCGGGTCTGATGTCCGGGCAGCTGCCGGCCAGCCAGGACAGCGCTGGCCGCGATCGATGGAAGAGGTAACAAACGCCGTTTGGCGGTGCGGTTGCCGTGATCGAGGCGCGCAGAGCCTGCTGTCGTGCTGCTGGAAAGCGAATCCAAGCTCGGCGGTCGATCGAGCCCGATCAAGCGACAGGGACGCCGTACAGAACCGCCACGGCATCACGACCGGGCCGGAAGATCATGCGATACGCCCGCGGGAATGCTGGCGATCGCGATCGACCAGTCATAGCGCCGCATCCTGCGCGATGAGGCGCCCGACGCCTTTCGCTGGCCGCTCGTTCCGGGCGCGTTTGCCGGCTTCGATGCCGGAGCCACCGCATCGGCACCGCCGCACAATCGCTGCCGAACTGCCCTCGTACATCACTGTGCGATGTCGGCGTCGAGGAACTGTCTGGTACAGCAGTGACCATTCATCACCGAAGGGGCAGGCTGGCGTTACGCGAAGACGCGAGGTTCATGCCTGCCGCGGCAGTGGCGCTCGCAGGAGATTCACTAACGACCCCGAGCTTAAATCGCGCTACATGGGCCAGAAATAAGGTCGAAGGTGTCAACGTCACGGCGATGGCCAGGAAGTCAGGCGCTGCCGCTGGGCGCCTGACGTCATCAGGGAGGGAGATCTTTGTCGGCGACGCTGGTTCGCCCGTCGCCGCCCCGGCGCGGCATCGCGCACGATGGAATGGGCGATGGATCACGTTCCGCAGCAGCTGTGTCCGTTCATCACGGGTTTACGGCGCCACCGCCATACTGTTTCCAGCGACGGTGCTGCACACCGGGGACGGACGCCGCTCTGCGACGAGTTGATTCACCCCGCGCTGGCGCTTACCTGATCAGCCGGACAAATTCGTCGATTACTCGCCAGTTCGGCGTTCATTCGTCTGACGGGTGTCAGCGACGAGCACCTGATTTATTACGCAACCGGCCCGATAACACGTTACAGGCGCAAGCTCGAAGAAGAGCTGCAAACAGATCAATGGCGTAACGTTAGCGAGTTCAACTGCCGATGGCGTATCGCATCGCGCACTTCCAGCTGGTCGCTTGCGTTCAAACAGCGTTAAACCACAACGAAGCGAGGCGTTTCGATTAGTCGCACCGCGGGCAATGATCAGCTGATCCGCGGTCTTCTGGCGGCCGGCGCTAATGGTCATGCCGCTGTTGAAAGGTCACGGCCGTGAACATCTTATTCGGGCGCCTCGGGAGGCGCGGCGATTTGCCGCGCGCAGGGGAAAATTGCCGCGCGGTGAGGCGGATCTGACTAGCGCTGCTTGCGATGACCCGCAGATCGCGCGATGGCGTCACCAATTACCCGCGCGCTGAGACAGGTCACGCGCCAGACGACTGAGGGCGGCGACGGTTCAATGCATAGTTATACCGCATAACGCAGTTTCTGATCGAATCCTCGGCATCATCGTATCGTTCCGCGGCTGCGCTGATCTTCCGCGGATGCCGGATCGGTCTCACGCGGCGAACTCCCGGCAGATATTAACTCGTCGTCCAGATCGGTTGCAGCACTTCGTCGATAGTCGCGCGGACGAGTCGAGCCGTCAGCCGGCGATAGAGCAATTCACTCGCGATCACCGCAACCAGCATTTCCTCAGCCAACCGCCTGAGGAGTCGCGAGGTTGACGAGCTGACTGCGAGTGCCGGCCGCCAGAACAGGTGCGGTCCGATTCCGGTAATCCTGATACTGGCCGAGTTACGATCAGCGTCTGATCAGATGAGCGGCGGCGCTGGCAAATGCGGCGGCGCGGCTCGTTAGCCTCGCGGCTGATCGCCCGCGATCGCCCGCAAAGGCGCGCCCAGCTGACATTTGCCTTGCCAACTTCTGCATCGGCACGCGCGCCTACTTCCGCTCGGTCGATACCGCGACGATTTTCACACCACAATGCGGGAAGGCTTCGTAGATTTGCCGGATAGGGAAGCGGTCACGGGATCTCGCCAGTGCTGGTGCCCAGATAAATGGTCATGGCAGTATTGATCGTGACAGTGCGCCCACCGCGAAGCGCTCCAGTATATCCTGGCAGCCTTCGGGGCCCAAGGCAGGTGCTCCCCGCCGAATGGCGGAACATCACGGCACCGAGGCTGATGTTTCTAACCTGCAAATGGTCGCGCATCTTTCCGGCGCGAAGATAAAGCGATACGGCTGCGGGATTCCCAGGTCAGCCCGAAAGCGGCCCTGCCGATAAGGAATTCACGCGGTCGCGCCGATATGAATCACGGAGGATAGGTCCGATCGGGCGAAATTTGCGCCAGGTCGACAGGCGCGAGAGTTCTGTTTGTCTGCGCTGTCGCCAGCTTCTGAGATCGGTCGTGTTGCAACATCTGTACGCTTGTTGCCTGTCGTCTGGTGCCGCTAATGGGGATCCCGCGAAGCTCGCTCATCGCAGCCAGCTCGATCAATGGCTCGTGCAGAGAGGTCGCAAGCGACGAAAGGCTGTCCGCGCTTGAAATGCTGAAAGACACACCCGCGACGATCTCTAGTCGAGTCGCGATCGATGGCGTTAGCGCCGCCGAGCGGGCTGATCGGTGTTCCGGGGCGCTCGGCCGCGTGGTTGATCGAACGCTTTGAAACTGACCGAGCGGTAGCCGCCATTGCTGACGCCGACGACTGCGCCGATATCGGGCGCCGTAACACTTCTCAGGCTCCATGGCCTGGTGGAAAGTTGGCAGCGGCCGCGATCGTCTGCGGTCTGCTCGCGGTTGGTCGTTGCCCACCAGCGCCGCAAAGCCACTGCCCCACGAAACAGCCCCACGCCGATAACAGACGATCGCGTTTATTCGCGTCGCCCGCCTGCGCCCGGTATTGCCAGGAAACTTCCGACGCTACCGGCATAGTAGTGTAATATCCGTACTGCACTTCGGCTGACGGCGATCTGGGATACCCGCGACGCGAGCACAGCAGCCATCCAGGTTCGCTTCAGACAATTGCGCAATGTTATCGCTCATCTGGTATCGCAGTCTGCCGGCGGCGTCGCGGTCACCGCTGAACGCCGGGCTGGTCCTCGATCACACCTGGCACAGTTGGTGAGGCCCGGTGACGTGCCCAGCCCGCCTGGCGCGCGGCGCGTGCGATCTCACAGCGCGATGTATGCGCACGAGGGTCGGCTGGTCCGAAATGCCGATTTCATTCGCCCGATCTCCAAAACAGCGCACGTGGGCAAATGGGCGGGACTACTGCGCGGCGTTACCGCAGCGCGGGGTCGGCGACCGCGCTAGCACATTGCCGTCGCCGATCTGATGCACGAATGAGCCGTTATGCCGTCATGCCGGCGCACGAGCAGGGAGCACCGCGGTACTTACCGGCAGGCAGGGCAGAATTCGATGCCGGCGCCGATCCAGGGTGGGTAGCCGGTCGCCCAAGTGGAGCTTCTGAACTGAAGTCACGGTTAAATCTCCAGCCACTGATACTCGGCGACGGTGCGCTAATGCTGCGTCGCGAATCACTTCCTCGGGTCGCCGGGCCAGAGCAGGAAACGTCGGCGGCAGCGCCTCGCGCGTGAATACGGGGTAAATGAGACGAGGTGCAAGCTTCGATCTCGGCAACCAGCATGCCTTTGACAGTCGGAATATCGCCGCGGCGATCAGCCGCGGAGCGCTATTACGCCTTCGACGGCGAGTGTTCCAGCCTCTCCAGGCGCCGGGATCGCGCCAGCGCTCGAAGATCTCCAGCTGACATCAACTGGCGGGGACTCCCCGGCGTCCAGCGTGAAATTGACGTTGGGCTGCTGCAGCGAGATCCAGACGCGGCAGCTTGTCGACGCGTTCTAGCGCGGGTGCAGGCGGAGCTTCGACCGATATGCCGGGGCGTTCGATATATTGATTTACTCGCCGCGCAGCGATCGCGTCCAGCGCCAGGCCGCGTACGCCGGAAAGTAAAGGCCGCGCCGGCCGCGGTCACTCTCACAGCATGTCGTAGATAGGTAGGCCTTGCCGTTCCAGCTGGCGCGCCGCACGCAAACGTCGACGCCTGGTTCATTCACCTCAGCCGCGCATCGTTTCACGCCGATCGGTTTGCTGCCGCGTCGATGAGAGCGCAGGAAATAGCGCCGCGCCTGCCGCCATCTCCACTGTAGCCGTCATGTCTGCGGTCGACGCGTTGCCAGCAGAATCGCCGTCCGCGAGTCCCGGCCCTGATTGCCGACAGGCCCGTGATCACCCACTGTGCCTTCCTGCCGGGGATGCGCGCAGCAGTATTTCATCGATCACATACGTTCGCTTGGTGATCGCTGCAGCGGCGTAGTTATTTTCGCGCCGAAAAACGCCAGTTCTGCCCGCGCCAGCGTTAACAGGCCTGTCGACGATGAGTCGCCGGCGCAGTCATCGAATGGCCGCGATGCACGCGCGTTCGTCCGGCCTCGGTAGGCCGATCAATCTGCGAGGCGGTCGGATGGCATTTCGGCGGCTGTCTCGGGCTCGATTAGACCACTTCCGATTTCTCGCAGACGATATCGCCTTCTATCGCATGAAGCTTCGGGTCCGGCGGCGATAAGCTTGCGCGTTTCCGGCGCGTCGGCGCCTGTCGGCGCCGAGCTGGTAACATCGCTCAAGATCGCGATCATACAATGCAGCGCCGGATGCCGAGTCACCCTACCATATCATCAAGATGAACGACTTCTTCAGACTCCGCGGTCACCAAGAGTTCAAGGGCTTGTTGCGGTCATGATGCGGATCTGAAGCGTCGCGGGGATCTACGCCGATCGGGCTGAACGACCAATGTTCACCCGCTGACGCGCTTTCGGCGATTGCGGGCAGGACACCTGAGGCGAAATGGCGAACGCTCCGGCCCAGATCCGCGCCGTGGTATCGCGCCTGTCACCCCACTTCCACACATGACCGCGCTGAGAATGCGCGCGTAGCACCGCAGCGTGCTCGCCAATTCACTCTGGCGCTCGAGTTGGATGCGCTGAATGGCATACCGCGGTCGAGCTGACGGAGCACGCCGAAGCTGCAGGCGGTACGGAGTAAAGCGCCTGAGCCGCTTTACTGAACCTGACGAGCCTACAGGGCATGGCGCACGATGCGGGCCGGGCGGCGGATGATCAAGAAGGCGGCGTCGATCGCACCAGTTGATGGCGGAGGCGCCATTTAACTGAGCGTAGTGGACCTGCGCGACACCACGGTATTACCCGTGGCGAAACGCCGAAGCGACGAACAGGTGCCGTGCGCTGGAAGTTTACGGGGATCGCAGATGAGCAGCGCCGGGTGCGCTGCTCGATATCACATGGTTTGTGCAGATTTGGCGAGTCCTCACATCTCTGCGTCGGGATAGGCGTCTGGCGGGCAAGGCGAAGCTGGTAACGCCGTCGGCCGCACGGGCTGGGCGTACCACGATTTGCGCGCGCTGCTGGTTGATCGCCGATCTCGTCCGCTGGCGCGATGTGCCTGCCGCCGCATAGAGCCGCCCGGCTGGGAATCGCCACCCCGAGGAGCGCGGCATCTTCGCCAGTCTCAGCGCGGGAGGAAAACCTCGCTGCCGCCGCCGCGCGCGCCTGGGGGCTAGGTATGAGCTGCTCAAATGAGATGTTTCTTGATCTGCATGAAGGAGCAGCAGCCCGGGGAGAGCAGCAGATGCTGGTACGGCGTGATTCTGCGCCTGGTGGAGCTGCTGCTGCTGAGATCACTTGAAGGCCTGGCGCCGGTGAGGTCAGGCGCTGCCATTCGGCTGGTTGAAGGAAAGAGGTTGCACCATCGTCATGGTGAGCAGAGTTCATGCAAGACTGCGACTGGCACATGTAAGGGAGCCAGGCAAATCACTGCCAAGGACGAGTTGGCTGGCCGCAGGACATGCGAACACCCGGGCGTGCAACCGAGGCCCGAGAGTTGGCGACGGACTCGCCCCGGCCAGGATGCTGGGCGTAAAGTCGGTGGTCTTCGCCATGACGATACGCGGCGCACGGTGCGCCGATCATGTCTGGCCTGCTCGACATCGGTGGCAATGGTCGCCGCCGCGCTCGACGACTGGCGGCAAAGTGCTGGGCAAGAAGAACGAGGTCTCCGGGCCGACCATCAACAGGCGCGGAGCATCGCGTCTGCAGCGCGAGCGTAGTACGACACCGGGGCGTGATATTGTCACCGACGCCATTACGGCGCTGGCAGCGGCTGGCAGGGTCACAGCGAAGGGTGCCGATCGACGGCGGTCTCAGATCAAGTCATAGACGCACCGGCCTATAGCCATCATACCATGACACTTATCTCAACGTTGTTGATTGCCACAGGAAGTCATGGAGGCGGCGATATCTCAGCCTTTCCGTGAGACTGGTGCCTTCGCCACTGGGCTGAGAGACGGAGCACAGCGGCGTGCTGGTGCAGGCCTGTGCCGCGGTCCGATTCTGTTCTGCTGCGGGTGACCAAGCAGGAGGGTTACTACCTGCAAGCATGGATAACACTAACCTGATCAAGTGTGCCGCCAGTTGGCCGACAAGACCAAGAGGGCCGGCCTGCTGGCACTGTCCACCGCCACAGCCCACTTCAGGAAGACGCAGGGGATACGTTCATCGAAAGCCGGTATCGATGAACGAAACTCCGCTTCACGACAGCGACGAAAGAGATGCCGTCCATGCGCCGATGCTAGCGGTACAGACGATGCGACGCAGTAAAGCACCGGCCGACGACGCCGCGATGGTCCGGCCGAATAACCTTCGGGCAGTTCGGCAATAAACATGAAGTTTGGCAGATCGACATGCAATTGTTCCAGATTGTCGGATGTCGGTGCGAGCGGATTACTGGCACGACGACAAGTGATCCCCGTGATGCGTCGCCGAGTCCTGCAACCAGCATGCGATACGCCGACATTGCCGAGCTGCTGGTCTCCTCTGGGCAGATAATATGACCCTCCTCCTCGGGAGAGAGTGCTATGAGAGACGTCGCCACGCTCGATAGCGCCGGGATTGAGTAAAGGTGACATCTTCGGCATACTGATCCAGGCGCCAACTCTGGCTGGTCACCGTGCTGAGTCTCGGCCCGGCGGTTGGGCTCAACAACTGCCCATGGGGCTGCAGCAGATACGGGCGTCATGTGATCGGGCCTACGGCATCAACTACCGGCGGGAGTCTAGCGCCGGCGCCGCTCATCGGTGTCGGGCGATCGATCGCTACGCTGGCGCCGCGCTGCGCTCGAGGTTGCTGACCTTCGATCATCGAGGGCGCGCAACAAAGCAGCCTCACGTTGTACCCAGCGAAAGCGATCACCACTGGTGCAGGAAAATTGGCGTCCTGCGCCGGCGCCCGGCCACGGGTACGGTAGAACAGCGCTGACGAGCGGCTGGGGCGTATCTGCGCGCAGGCGCGGATGAATCCGGCCCAGTTCAGACGATCGCGCTGCCGATCACGCTGAAGATATAGTTTCGGTGTGGCGCTGGTCACTTCGTGCCGGTATGGCGCCGCTCGATCGTTGGACGGGGTCCACATCTGATATCGTCATCGGGCTGCTGTAAAGTCGTGACGCGGGGAGATCCCAGGCTGCTCGGCCCGATCGAGGCCTGACAGCAGTTTATCCGAGAAGCTCAATGTCGCGTCGATCATGGCCATCATTGGCGTATTCCCGGCGGTCATTGGGGCATTCCATTATCTCCGGGCACTTCGGCATTCTTCTATCCGGCTGGCGCCGTTGCCGGTTGCCGTTCGCAGCCTGGCGCTGATGAAGATTGGCGCTTGTCCCGCCAGGCGAGCTTCGCTGGTTATCGCCGGCAGAAGATCGCGGCGCTGGCAATGGTGAATGGAGCGGCCTGGCGGCACGCGGGTCGGGGCAGCGGTAGCTGGGCGCGGACGCGGTGGCCAGTCGGCCGCCACATCGCGGCGCCGGCGCAGATGGCACTTCCTGAATTCCAGGCTAATCGGTTGCCGCGGGGATGTTCGGGCTGCCGAGCTGCGCGCTGCGCCCGCCGGCTGAGCATGTGAGCTGAAGCCTTCGTCATATCGCAAACCCATACCTCTTCAGTTGTTGACCTGAGAACGAATCGCGCTTGTCTCTGTTGCCGCCATACAGGCTGGTGATGCTGGCGTCATCACTCGCCGACGCACCGGTCGTCCTTTGAGAATCTGGTGGGAGGAGCGGGCATGATCTGGCCCAGGCGCGACACGGCGCTGTGAGAGGCCGTTGACCCGTCACGGGCGATTCGTCGTGATTGCAACAGCGACGGCGCGCATCGGCGAGCTGCCGCCCGGCTCAATTCCAGTCTGGGTGGAGAAGAACTGGCAACACGCGCGGTAAAACAGACACTTCCAGCGATAGAGAGGCAAGATGAAAACTCCTGGTGCCGGCGAAGGTGTCACTCAACGTCATAAAGCGCGTCAAGGCGATGGCTCCTGGCGGAGAACGGCCACATCAAGATGTCCACATTGTCCGACGCGGTCGAGGGCGGGCGACGATCCCACGTGGTCCGATTCAACGCCAGATGCTGCGCACCGGTGATCGAAAGCGCCGACCGCGCTTCAATCTTCCGGCGAGACAGCGCGGAAACGCAGCCGCTTCGAGCGCCAAGGCGCTCAAGAAGCCGGTCGATTTCAGCTGATGGGCAAGCAGGCCATCGACGACGACTCAACCAGACACCGGACAGATGCGCTGGCGCTGCCGGCTGGCCGCAGGCTCGTTCAGCAATGACGGCTTTATGCCGAGATGCGCGAGATCGATGGCGGTCTGAACTTCGGCGGTCGTGACGACTGGAGGCTGAACGACGCGCCATCACGCTGCCTAACGACATGAAGGCCAAGAAGAAGATGGAGGTGGCGAGTCTGAGCTGGCAGACGCCGCGCCTGACTGAGTGAGTGCAAAGCCGGGCGGTCAGATTGTCGAGGATCTGGTCGGCAAGGAGAACGAAGGAAGGCGATCCACAGTGTCCCGTCCCACTAGCAGCCGAAAACCCGACGAGATGCCACGTCGCGAATTTCTCGCCAGGCAAGTACCACCTGGCTGCGGTCGCCCGCGGGTTTCTCCAACTGTGTCGAGAGTCCGTACCGTGATTATCGAGGCATTCCCACGAATCAGCGGGATAGACACAAGCAGGATCCAGGAGACATAATGCCTTCACGCCGAACACGACAACACCTCCGCCGAGCACGCTCAATATGAGTCAGCAGCTGGTGGTGAGGTTCAGCGTGCCTGGCTGCCAGCAACCAGCAATACGAACCGGGCTGCCGATCTTCGCCGCAGCAGCGACCGTATTGAGCGTGTGCCTGGCCTGAGGACGGTGTTGTCGTGTTCGGCGATGACGAGTGTGTCATTATGGTTCTCCTGCTCGCTAGTGTCCTGTCCCACTGATTCGTGGGATAACTTCGGCACTCGCGAGCGCGCCGGCCGGAACGCCATTGGTCGCAGACCATGACCGGTTGGAAAACCCGCGAAATCGGCGTCAGGCAAGGCAGCGAACCGCAGCCAGGTTGGACACCTGGCGAGGATTCGCAACACAGCATGGCGCCGATTCTCGTCGGGTTTTCGGCCGCGAATTAGTGGGACAGGACATTATTGGATCACCTTTCGCTTCGTTCTTCAGCTTGTCTGACCAGATCCTCGACCGTCTTGACCTGCACCCCGGCTTTGCGCTTGGACGGCTCCTGCACTTTCAGAGTCCTCAGGCGCGGCGCCAGGTCCACGCCGAGGTCGTCGGGCTTCACCACCTCCAGCGTCTTTTTCTTGGCCTTCATGATGTTGGGCAGCGTGACGTAGCGCGGCTCGTTCAGCCTCAGGTCCGTCGTCACGACCGCCGGAAGCTTCACGCGCCACCGTCTCCAGACCGCCATCGATCTCACGCATCACCTCGGCCTCGCCGTTGGCGATCTTGACCTTGGAGGCGAAGGTAGCCTGCGGCCAGCCGAGCAGCGCCGCCAGCATCTGTCCGGTCTGGTTGGAGTCGTCGTCGATGGCCTGCTTGCCGAGGATCACCAGCTGGGAGATTCCTTCTCGACCAGCTTCGAGCGCCTTGGCGACGCCGAGCGGCTGCGTCTCCGCGCTGGTCTCCACCAGGATGGCGCGATCGGCACCGATCGCGAGCGCGGTGCGCAGCGTCTCCTGGCATTGAGTCGGACCGATGGAGACGGCGATGATCTCCGTCGCTACGCCGGCCTCCTTCAGCCGCACCGCCTCTTCGAGAGCGATTTCGTCGAAGGGGTTCATCGACATCTTGACGTTGGCGGTCTCTACGCCGGAGCCGTCCGCCTTGACGCGCACCTTGACGTTGAAGTCGACCACGCGCTTCACCGGCACGAGGATTTTCATCTTGCCTCTCTATACGCTGGAAAGGTTCTGATTTTACCGCACGCAGCCGCTTGGACCTTTTCCGCGGTCAACGAGACTTGAGCCGGGCGGCGAGCTTCGCCCACGATACCGCGCCGGAACAGCAGAACCGTCACGACGAAGATCACGCCCATGATGACGGTGACCCAGGGTCCAACCTTGTCCGCCAGCTCATTCTGCAGCGCCACGATGACACTCGCGCCGATCACCGGACCCAGGATCGTACCCACTCCGCCCACCAGATTCATCAGGACGACCTCACCCGACGTCTGCCAGTGTACGTCGGTCAGGGTGGCGAACCCGAGCACCAGCGTCTTGGTGGCGCCGGCCAGTCCCGCCAGCGCAGCGAGAGGATGAAAGCCAGCAGCTTGTAGCGATCCACGTCGTAGCCCAGAGACAGGGCGCGCGGTTCGTTCTCCCGGATCGCCTTCAAGCACCTGGCCGAAGGGCGAATGGACGATGCGGTAGATCAGCCCGAAGCCGGCGAGAAACACCGCGAGCACCACGTAGTAGATGACGTACTCGGGCTGGCCGGCGCAGCGCGACTCGAGCAGCCCGAACAGCTTCCCGCGCGGCACGCCCTGCAGCCCGTCCTCGCCGCCGGTGAACGGTGCCTGGAGGCAGAAGAAGTACACCATCTGCGCCAGCGCCAGCGTGATCATCGGCGAAGTAAATACCCTGGCGGCGAATGGCCAGCCGCGCCGAACGCCGCGCCCAGCAGCGCCGCGGCCAGCGTGCCGGCCACCAGGCCCAGCTCCGGCGTGAGCCCCCAGTGCACCATGGTATAGCCCGCGATGTAGCCGCCCGTGCCGAGAAAGGCGGCGTGGCCGAAGGAGAGCAGGCCGGCGAAGCCGAGCAGCAGATTGAAGGCGCAGGCGAACAGCGCGAAGCACAGTATCTTCATCACCAGCACCGGATACACCGCGAACGGCGCGAGCAGCAGCAGCGCCAGCAGCCCGGAGATAGAGAATGCGCGGTGCGCGTCATGCGGCTAGCGCTCGCGCCCGAACAGTCCGGCCGGCCGCACCAGCAGCACGATGCGCCATGATCACGAAGATCACGGTGGAGGAAGCCTCCGGATAGAACACCTTGGTCAGGCCCTCGATCACGCCCAGGCCGAAGCCCGGTGACGATCGATCCCAGGATCGAACCCATGCCGCCGATCACCACCACCGCGAACACGACGATGATCAGGTTCGATCCCATCAGCGGGCTGACCTGAATGAGCGGCGCCGCCAGCACGCCGGCGAAGGGCGGCCAGCGCCACGCCGAAGCCGTAGGTCAGCGTGATCATGCAGCGGCACGTTGATGCCGAAGGCGCTGCAGGCGAGCGGGATTCTCGGTGCCGGCGCGCAGATACGCGCCCAGCCGTGTGCGCTCGATCACGAACCACGTGGCCAGGCACACCAGCAGCGACGCCACGCACCACCCACGCCGCGGTAGTTGGGCAGGATCATGAAGCCCAGGTTGGTCGCGCCGCCGAGCGCTCCGGCACCGGGTAGGGCTGGCCCGACACGCCGAAGAAGTAGCGGTAGGTGCCCTCGATGATCAGCGCCAGCGCCGAAGGTCAGCAGCAGCCCGTAGAGATGATCGAGCTTGTACAGCCACTGCAGCAGCAGCGTGCGCTCGATGAGCATGCCGAAGGCACCGATGATCAGCGGCGCCAGCACCAGGCTCGCACCAGTAGTTGATGCCAAAGTAGGTGAGCCCGATCCACGCTACGTAGGCGCCCATCATGTACAGCGCGCCATGGGCGAAGTTGATGATGTTGAGCAGCCCGAAGATCACGGCCAGGCCGAGGCTCAGCATGGCGTAGAAGGACGCCGTTGACCAGCCCCAGCAGGAGCTGGCCGAGCAGCGCCTGGATCGGTATGCCGAAGATGTCCACCTGTTCCTCAACATCGCTGTCCGAGTCGAGCAGCGGCTTCCCGTCCGCCTCAACTCGGCCAGGTTATTGCGCTCAGCAATGGCGCGACGCAATGGCTACGGTTTCTTGACCAGCGGACACCTGGACAGCGACAACGGCTGAAACGCGCTATCCGCAGGGATCACTTGCCGCATGTTGTAGTAGTCCCACGCGCCCTTCGACTCCGACGGCTTCTTGACCTGGAACAGGTACATGTCGTGCACCAGCCGGCCGTCCTCGCGCAGCTTCATGTTCTTGCCGAACATGTCGCTCTGCGGATTCTTGCGCAGCCAGGCCATCACGGTGTCGGCATCGTCCGTGCCGGTTGCCTTTACCGCTTTCAGGTACATCGTGACGGCGGAGTAGACGCCGGCCTGGATTCATGGACGGCATCTTCTTCATCTTGTCGTAGAAGCGCTTGCTCCACTTGCGTGTTTCGTCGTTCAAGTCCCAGTACCAGGCTTCGGTGACGTACATCCCTGCGTGGCTTGCAAGCCGAGGCTGTGGATGTCGGTGATGAATACCAGCAGACCGGCCAGCGTCTGCGTCTTGGTCAGCCCGAACTCGTTGGCGGCCTTGATCGAGTTGATGGTGTCGCCGCCGGCGTTGGCCAAGCCGACGATCTTGGCCTTGGACGCCTGCGCCTGCAGCAGGAACGAGGAGAAATCGGACGCGCTCAACGGGTGGCGTACCGCACCCAGCACCTTGCCGCCGCTGGCCTTCACGACGTCCGACGGTATCTTTCTCCAGCGAGTGGCCAGAAGGCGTAGTCCGCGGTGAGGAAGAACCAGGTATCGCCGCCCTGCTTGACCACGGCGTTGGCCGGTGCCGTTGGCGAGCGCGATACGTGTCGTAGGTATGGTGGATGGTATAGGCGGTGCAGTCCTCGTTCGTGAGCTTGGTCGGAGGCCGCGCCGGTGTCGATCAGCACCCGCTTCTTCTCCGCTGTGACCTTGGCCACTGCCAGCGCCGTGGCCGAGTTGAGCGCGTCGGTGACCATGTCCACGCCCCCGGTGTCGTAACCACTCGCGCACCTTCTGGGCCGCGATATCCGCCTTGTTCTGATGGTCGGCTGGAGACCAGCTCGATCTTCTTGCCCAGCACTTTGCCGCCGAAGTCGTCTATCGCCAGCTGCGCGGCGGCAACCGAGCCTTGCCCACCGATGTCCGAGTACAGGCCGGACATGTCGGTCAGCACGCCGATGCGCACCGCGTCGTCCGAGATCTTCCCCTGCGCCAGCGCTGGGCCCGCCGACACACCCAGCATCACGGCCAGCGCGAGCGCCGAGTTGATTGCGTTTTCCATCCTTCATCTCCTCCAGATTCCAGTTACACACCCAGGTATTCGTGCAGCATGTCCATGCGGCTGCTCAACTCGTCCTTGGCGACCGTCTCCACCACCTGGCCGCGCTCGACTACGTAATGCCGGTCCGCAAGCGGCGCCGCGAAACTGGAAATTCTGCTCCACCATGACGATGGTGTAGCCTCTTTCCTTCAACCGGCGGATGGCACGCCCCAGCGCCTTGACGATCACCGGCGCCAGGCCTTCCGTGATCTCGTCCAGCAGCAGCAGCTCCGCGCCGGAGCGCAGAATCCGCGCCATTGCCAGCATCTGCTGCTCGCCGCCGGAGAGCCGGCTTCCCGGGCTGTTGCGCCGCTCGTACAGGTTGGGAAACATCTCGTACAGCTCCGCGACGCTCATGCCCTGCGCGCCCAGGCGCGGCGGCAGCATGAGGTTTTCCTCCGCGCTGAGGCTGGCGAAGATGCCGCGCTCCTCCGGACAGTAGCCGATCCCCAGCCGCGCGATGCGGTGCGGCGGCAGGCGCGTCACTTCCTTGCCTCCCAGCAGGACGGAGCCGGCTCGACGGTCGACCAGGCCCAGCAGCGCGCGCAGAGTCGTGGTGCGCGCCAGCCCCGTTGCGCCCGAGCAGCGTCACCAGCTCGCCTTTGCCCACGCCGAACTCCATCCCGTGCAGGATGTGGGACTCGCCGTACCAGGCCATGAGTCCTTCACCTCGAGCAGCGCAGCCGGCGCGCTACTCATCTGCGATCCCCACGTAAGCCTCCAGCACGGCCGGGTTGCCGGATACCTGTTCGTACGTCCCTTCGGCGAGCACCGCGCCGCGGGCCAGCACCGTGATGGTGTCGCACAGGTCTTCCACCACGCTCAAGTTGTGCTCCACCATGAGCACGGTGCGATCGGCCGCCACCTTCTTGATCAACTCCACCACGCGGCCTACGTCTTCGTGCGCCATGCCCTGCGTGGGCTCGTCCAGCAGCATCAGCTCGGGCTCCAGCGCCAGCGTCGTCGCCAGCTCCAGTGCGCGCTTGCGTCCGTACGGCAACTCCACGGCCTGCAGCTCGGCGTGCTCCGTGAGCTCGACCGCGGCCAGCAGTTCCCGCGCCTTCCCATCCAGCGCATCCAAGCTGCGCTCCGAGCGCCAGAAGTGAAACGAATTGGCCAGCTTGCGCTGCAGCGCTACGCGCACGTTCTCCAGCACGGTCATGTGCGGAAAAGTGGAAGAGATCTGGAACGAGCGTACGATGCCGCGGCGCGAGATCTGGGCCGGGCGTTCGCCGGTGATATCTTCGCCCCGGAACAGGATCCTGCCCGCCGTCACCGGGAGAAAGCGCGTCAGCAGGTTGAAGACGGTGGTCTTGCCCGCGCCGTTGGGGCCGATCAGCGCGTGGATAGCTCCCCGACGCACCTTCAGGTCCACGTCCTTGACCGCAACGAAGCCCTTGAACTCCTTGGTCAGGCCGCGGGTCTCGAGAATGAGGTCGTTCATCTTGATGTTATGGTTTGGGAGCGACTCGGCCAAGGTCCGCGTCCGGCGCTGTATTGTGCATGATCGCGATCTTGCACGAAGGCGATTTTGCACCAGCTCGGCGCCGACAAGCCGACGCGCAGAAGCATAAGCTTATCGCCGCCGGACCCGAAAGAAGCCTTCATCCCGGGCGATAGAGCCAGTATATCGTCACCGCGAAGTCAGAGGTAAGCCATGGTCCCATCGGAAACCGAAGACGCAGCCGCCGAAACCTCATCCCGGACCGCGCCTCGACGAGCGCTGGGCGCGGATCCGAATGGCCTACCGTGCGGACGAGAGCGAAACGGTGCGCGACCTGTGCGCAACCCTTCCATTGGCAGCACCAGCCACCTCCCGCATCGATCGACAGGCCCTGACGCTGGCGCAGCAGGTGCGCGCAGACTTGAGCGCGGACCGTCGGCGCGGAGGCTTTCTTGCGCCACTACGGCCTCTCCACCAACGAGGGCGTGGTGCTGATGTGCATCGCGGAAGCGCTGCTGCGCATCCCCGACCGGGAAAAGGCGGATGAACTGATCCGGGACAAGATCGGGCAGTCGGATTGGGGTCCGGGACTCGGCGGACAGCGATTCGCTCCTGGTCAACGCGTCGACCTGGGCCTTGATGCTGACCGGGCGTCTGGTCGAGTGGCGGCAGGCGCCGGGCGACGAGCCGCTGGCGGTCCTGCGGCGTCTCATCGGCCGCAGCAGCGAGCCGATCATCCGGGCAGCCCTGATGCAGGCGATGCGCGTCATGGCCGAGCAGTTCGTGATGGGCCAAACCATCGACGACGCGCTGCGGCGCGCCGAACCGCTGGAGCAGCAAGGCTATCGCCTGTCCTACGACATGCTGGGTGAGGGGGCGGTGACCGCGGCCGATGCCGAGCGCTACTTCCAGCAGTACGCGGCAGCGCTGGACGCGATCGCCGCAGCGAGCCATCAGCCCACTCTGGTCGAACGCCCCGGCATATCGGTCAAGCTCTCGGCCCTGCACCCGCGCTACGAGGTCGCGCAGCGCGAGCGTGTGCTGGCGGAGCTGCTGCCGCGCCTGCGGGAACTCGCTGCACGGGCGGCTCGAGCTGGCGTCAATTTCACGGTGGACGCCGAGGAGTCCCACCGGTTGATGCTGTCTCTGGAGATCTTCGAAGCGCTGGCGCGCGATCCGGCGCTGGGGACTGGGAGGGGCTGGGACTCGCCGTCCAGGCGTACCAGAAGCGCGCGATCCACGTAGTCGACTGGCTGATCGCGCTGGCCGCCGACACGCGGCGGCGCTGGATGGTCCGGCTGGTCAAGGGCGCCTACTGGGACACCGAGATCAAGCTCGCGCAGCAGCTCGGTCTCGACTACCCCGTATTCACGCGCAAGGCTCGCCACCGACGTTTCCTATCTGGCCTGCGCCGCCCGGCTGCTGCAGGCCGGAGGAGCGTGTTTCCCCAGTTCGCGACGCACAACGTGCGCACCGTCGCGAGCATTCTCGAATTGGCTGGAGACAACCGCGACTTCGAGTTCCAGAAGCTGCACGGGATGGGCGACCGGCTGTACCAGCGGATCGTCGGCGCCGGCGGGCATGAACCTGCCCTGCCGCGTCTACGCGCCGGTCGGGAAGCCACCGCGAGTTGCTGCCCTATCTCGTGCGCCGCCTGCTCGAGAACGGCGCCAACAGCTCCTTCGTACACCAGATCGGCGACAGCAGCGTGCCCTTGGAGCGCCTGGTCGCCGATCCCGTAGCTGCGGTGAAAGCCGCGCAGTATGCGTCCCACCCGGCGATCCCACGCCCACGTGCGCTGTTCGGAGATCGGGGCGAACTCCATCGGGCGTCGACGTTTCGGACCAGCCGACCCTCGCGCGGATAACGCAGGCAGTCGCTGCTTCGCGCCGTCGCCACCGGCGCGATCGACGCGGCGACGCCGCTGTCCTCTGAGCGAGCTCTGGTCATCACCGAGCCCGCGAATCGCCAGCTTGTCGTGGGCGTGATCGAGGAGATGGATCAGTCCAGCGTGCAGCAGGCGATCGAGCGCGCCGCGAGTGCCGCTCCCGCCTGGGCTGCGACTGCGCCGGATGAGCGCGCCGCGTGCCTGGATCGCGCTGCCGATCTGCTGGAAGCGAACCTGGATGAGCTGCTGGTGCTGTGCATCCGCGAGGCGGGGAAGACAATCCCGGACGCCATCGCCGAAGTGCGCGAAGCGGTGGACTACTGCCGCTACTACGCCAGCCGCGTGCGGCAGGATTTCGCCGCCCCGAGCGGCTGCCGGGGCCGACGGGCGAGAGCAACGAACTGTCACTGCACGGTCGCGGCGTGTTCGCGTGCATCAGCCCGTGGAACTTCCCGCTGGCGATTTTCGTGGGCCAGGTGAGCGCGGCGCTGGGTGCGGGCAATGCGGTGCTCGCCAAACCGGCCGAGCAGACGCCGTTGATTGCGGCCCGCGCCGTAGCGCTCTTCCACCAGGCCGGCGTGCCGAAGGAGGTCTTGCAGCTCACGCCTGGACCGGGGAGACCGTCGGCGCGAGCATCGTCGGCGATCCGCGCATCGCGGGTGTGGCGTTCACCGGCTCGGTCGAAACCGCGCGTGCGATCAACCGCACGCTGGCCGGGCGCGCAGGACCGATCGCCCCGCTCATCGCCGAGACCGGCGGCTTGAACGCCATGATCGTCGACTCGACCGCGCTGCCCGAGCAGGTCGTCGCGGACGTGATCGCTTCGGCGTTTCAGAGCGCCGGACAGCGCTGCTCGTCGCTGCGGCTGCTCTGTCTGCAGGAGGAGATCGCCGGCCGCGTGATCGATCTGCTGGCCGGCGCGATGAGCGAGCTGCGCATCGGAGATCCGAGCCGGCCCGAAACCGACCTGGGCCCAGTCATCGACTGCGCAGGCCCGGCAAGCGCTGGCGACATACCGCGAAGTGCTTGCGCCGGACCGCGCGGCCGATTCTCGAGCTGGCGCTGCCGGCGGACTGCGAGAACGGAGACTTCTTCGCGCCTTGCGCCTACGAGATCGACCTGGCGCAGATCCCTCGCAACGAAGTGTTCGGACCCATCCTCCATCGTGATCCGCTACCGGCGCGAGGATCTCGACCGCGTGCTGGATGCCATCGGCGGAACCGGCTTCGGCGCTGACCCTGGGAATCCACAGCCGTATCGCCCGCTTCGCCGAGGACGTGCGCAGCCGGCTGCAGGTCGGGAACACCTACATCAACCGCAACATGATCGGTGCAGTGGTCGGAGTTCAGCCGTTCGGCGGGGAGGCGCCTGTCTGGCACCGGGCCCGAAGGCCGGCGGGCCGCGCTACCTGCAGCGCTTCGCGGTCGAGCGCACCGTCACGATCAACACCGCCGCGGCCGGCGGGAATGCGAGCCTGCTGGCGGAGATCGGGTGACTGTCCTCCGCTCTCTATCCAGCCATCTGGCAAGCTCTTCCACATTGTGGGATGCGCCGGTCGAGGTCCGTGGGCTAGAATCGTCGCGATCATGGAACCGACCGAAGAACAGGTAGCGGCGCGATGCCAGCGCAGGAGTTGGCGCAGAGCGGCGAGCCTCGTGGCAACGCCGCGGCTGGACGCACCGTTCAATCGCTCGAGCGCGCCTTCGCGATACTCGAGGCGATCGCGGGCAGCGATCAGCCGTTGAGCCTGGCTGAGCTGAGCCGCGCCACCGGCCTGCACACCAGCACCGCCTTTCATCTGATCAAGACGCTGATCGCTGCTCGGCTACATTCGTCAGGAGGACACGAAACGCTACCGGATCGGGCCGCGCCTGTTCATGCAGGCGGCCGGCGCTCCACCGAGATCGAGCTCGTCAACCTGGCGACTCCGCACCTCAAGCGGCTGGCGGACGAAACCGGGGAGACCGCGCATCTGGCGGTGAGAGCGGATACCGGGATTGCGGTGATCGCGAAAGTGGAAGCCCGCTCGTCCATCCGCACCAGCGAACGGCTCGGCATCATTCGTCCGGCGCATTGCACCGCAATCGGCAAAGTGCTTCTGGCCGATCTTCCGGACGACGAGTTGGAAGCCTATCTGCGCACCGGGACGTTCACCGCGTTTACGCCGAAGACCATCACCGATCCCGCATTGATCCGCGAGGAGATCAAGCGCATCGCCGCAACCGGGACGGCCTACGATGATGCCGAGTTCAGTCAAGAGCTGCGTTGCATCGCGGCCCCGGTGCGCAACTACATGCGGCAGACCGTCGCCGCCCTCGGAATCTCGAGTCCGGTCTGGCGCGTGACCTTGCGCGACATGTCTCGTCTCAGCGCGCGGGTAGTGGCGATCGCCGCCGATCTGTCTCGCGATCTGGGATTCAAGGCCCCGGCACAGAAACCCCGCATCGCTCGTCCCACGCAGCAAGGAGCGCTAGTCAGGCCGCTCGATCCGGCTTAGCCGGTGCACGACCACGCTGCGCAGCGGGTTGCCTCCTGCGCGGCAAATCGCCCCGCGCGGCGTCCCGAAACAAACGCCCAGGCCAGGTGGTGGCCGTGGCCTTTCAACAGCAGCCCGCCCTGACCGGTAGCGCCGGCCGCATAGAGCCCGGGGATCGGCTGATCGTGCGCACCGAGCACACGGTGCGATGTCGTCGACCGCCAGGCCGCCTTCGTTGTGGACGAACACCGAACGCACCGGACCCAGAGGCGACGAAAGGCGGCTCGCTGACAGGTACGCGCGGTGCGCGACCGCGCCGTCGCCGGATGCGACCGATCGCTGCTGCGTACGCTCAGCGATCGCGGTTTGCAGCGCCTGCTGGTCCATTCCCAGCTTGCGCGCGAGCTCGCCGAGACTCGATGCTTCGGTGTAGACATCGGGCCGGTTGCGGCGGTAGTCGGGGACATAGGCGTACGCGACACCCGGCGCAGTGGAGACAAAGTGAGGCCACGCCGAGAACTGCCGGGCGAGCCGAGCCATCGATGAGGATGTAGCCGAACTTGCCCGGCTGATCGGGCAGCGCCAAGCGCGGGACGGTCCAGCTCGTCGCAGAAGCGGCGTCCGTCCCGGTTGACCAGCAGCGGCGCCCTGCTGGAACAGGCTGTGGGAAGGCGCCAGCGCCGTCGTGAGAAAACCCATGATGAACGGGCGCAGCAGCGCCTGCGGGACGTGATCCATCGCCCATTCCATCGTGCGCGCCAAGCCTCGCCAGGGCGGCAGCCGGCGAACCAGCGTGGTGCGCGCCGGTGGAATGAAACGGATCTCCGGCCCCAGCGCGAGATCGCCGTTGATGATCCGGGCGCCGAGCGGCAGCGCGAGCTTCTGGCCATCGCCGGTGGCGGTCACGTTGACGCCTTCGACCTTGGCCTCTTGCGGCCCCATGTAGCGCGACTTGAGCTCGGGGTCGTTGGTGAAATCTCCTGCCGCGAGCACGACGCCGCGGCGGGCGTGGAACGTCGCGTCTTCGCATGCAACGCCTGACACCCGGCTCCCTTCGGTGATGAGCGCGGTTACTCGCGTACCGAGAGGCGAATGTCGACGCCGACTCTGCCGCGCATGGCGCCCCAGGTGATAGATGTACGAGAGCGAGTTCGGCAGCACGTTGTGCATGCGCGGTTGCCGATGCGGCGGCTCCGGCATCGGGACCGTAGAAGCGCACGCCCAGAGCGAGCAGCCAGCGAAAGGCGTCGGGCACCTCATCGCACAGGATGCGGCGCAGCTCGTCGTTGTCCCGTCCGGCCAGCGGGCCCGCGAACAGCGGCATGTCCGCATAGTGATCTTCCGGTCGGTCGTGGATGCCGTGGCGGAGCTGGTGCGGCGTCCCGGTTGCGCTGATCGAGCCGATCGACCACGCCGTCGAGCCGCCGAGCTTCTCGTTCTTTTCCAGCAGCGCGACGCGGGCTCCCGCTGTGCGCGCCTCGATCGCAGCGGCGAGGCCGGACCCGCCGCCGCCAACGACGACGACGTCGAACACCTCTTCCATCGCGGTCACGCGCCTTTGGCGGCGCGGCCCGCGCTGTCCCCGGCAATGCGGCCGAACACCGCCCCGGACATCAGGCCGGTGCCGCCGGGATAGTTGAAATAGAACAATCCGCCGACCAGCTCGCCGGCGGCGTACAGGCCGGGAATCGGGCTGCCGTCGGTATCGACGACCTGGGCCTCGGTTGGTGATCCGCAGCCCGCCGAAAGTGAACGTGATGCCGCACGAAACGGCGTAGGCCTCGAACGGCGGCTGGTCGATGGTATTGGCCCAGTTCGACTTCGGCACCGGCAAGCCCTCCGTGCGCCTGCCGTCCTTGACGTTGGGGTCGAACGCAATATCGGTACGGATCGGCAAGGTTGTAACTTCTGATCGTGTCGAGCGCCGCGGCAGCGTTCACGTCGTCGAGCTTGCCGACGAGCTCTTCGAGCGTGCTCGCGGTCACCTTCGTCACCTGGCGGATGCGGTACTCGTCGCGCAGGAGATGCGTCACCTTCTGGTCGAAGATCTGCCACGCGAACTGGCCCGGCTGCCGCAGAATGACCGCGCCATACTTGGCATAGGTGTAGTTGCGGAAGTCGGCACCCTCGTCGACGAAGCGCTCACCGTTGGCGTTGAGCATGATGCCCCAGGGATAGGAGTGCTTCTGAAAGCCGTCGCCGACTGCGAGATCGCCAAACTCGGGCGCATTGCGGTCCCAGCCCACGGCGTGGCAGCCGGACCAGTTGCCGCGAGGCGCTGCGCCGCACATCGAGCGCCATCCGGATGCCGTCGCCAGTGTTGAAGCGTGTGCCGCGCACCTTGGCGAGATCCCAACCCGGGCCGAGATAGCGTGTGCGCCACTCCGGGTTGGACTCGAAGCCACCCGCAGGCCAGGACGACGGCGCTGGCACCGCACGGTCGCGCGTCTTTCCCTCGTGCCGCAGGGTAAGCCCTTGGACGCCGTCGTCATCGTGCAGCAGCGACAGGGCCCGCGCGTGGTAGACGATCGGGATGCCTGTGTCTGGGCCGCTTTCTTGTGCGCATCGACCAGGCCCGGGACCGCCGCCCCAGGCTTCCACCGTAAGCCCACCCCAGAACTTGAAGCGATTGTTCACCTTGAACGCCTGCCGGCCGTAGATCGGCACGAAGCGCACGCCTTGCTTCGCAACCACATCAGCGTCGCCTTGCTGCGCCTGACCAGAAGCTCGACCAGATCGGGGTCGGCGCGGTTCTCAGTCACGCGCGCCATGTCGTCGAAGAACTGATCCTCCGTGTAGGCACCGAAATCGGTGCGTGCGATCTCCGTCCTCGGTGAGGTCCGGCATCAGCTGCACGCAGGTCGTCCAGGCCGTTGTAGGCAAAGCGGATCGCTCCGGCCGTGAAGCGCGTGTTGCCGCCGGCCTCGTCTTCCGGCGCACGCTCGAGGACGATCACCTCGACACCCTGCTCGCGCGCGGCCAGCGCAGCGCACATCGCGGCATTGCCGGCTCCAACCACAACCACGTCACATCGCTCCGGGAGCATCAGGTTCTCCGAGCTTGTCAGTGTTGCGACATTGTAGGAACTTGATCTACAGTATCGCAAGGTTCTCGCAGGGGCTCCACGCATGGTGCAACGCAGCGGCACGGATCGGATGGAAGTCGGCGTCAATACCATGTCGTTCATGTGGCGCGGGCCGGCGCGCGACGCGCTCGATGCGCTGGCGCGCAAGGGCTACCGGCGCTTCGAGGTGATGGCCTCGCCACCTCACTTCGACCCCATGATGGACCGCGCCGAGGCCGTTGCCTTCGGCCGCTTTCTGCGCGACGCCGGACTCGTGGTCGAAACCATCAACATGCCGAGCCTCGATCAGAATCTTGCGAGCGCCTCCGCCGAGATGCGCGACTACACGGTCCGGCTGTTCGAGCGCTTGATCGCCATCGCCGAGGACATCGGCGCACGTGGCATCATAGTCGTTACCGGTCGCGTGCAACCCGTTGGTGCAACCGGCTAGAGCGCAACTGGAGAACTGGTTCGGAGAGGCCTTCCAGCGTGTGCTGCGGACGGCAGAGCGAGCCGGCGTCCGGCTGATGCTGGAGAACATCCCGATGGGCGTATATCCACGCGCGGAGCAGCTGATCGCCTTCGCGCAGAGCGTCGGCAGCCCCGCGGTCGGGATCTGCTACGACATCGCCAATGCTCACTTCATCGGCGAGGACGCGGCAGCCGGCTTGCGTGCGGTGCGGGCCCGTCTGGATATCGTCCACCTCTCGGACACCGGACGCGACGCCTGGCGCCACGATCCGGTCGGACGCGGCAGCTGCGACTTCGCTGCGCTTTCGGCGCAGCGCTGCAGGAGATCGGGTACACCAAGACATCGATGATGGAGATTGTCGCCGACCCGCCGGTCGAGCTGATCGTTGCCAGCCACCAGCGTCTGGCCGGATGGGGCTGGGCGCCACCGGGCGCCTGAAACCCGAGGCCACACTCAATTCAACAGCTAAGGAAGCGTCATGCCACGCATGAAAGGCGGAGACCTCATCTCCGATTTTTGATTCAAGAACAGGTGCCCTACGTATTCGGCATCTGCGGCCACGGCAACGTACGGATTGCTCGATTCGCTGTGGGAGCGCCAGGACAAGATCAAGCTGGTCTCGCCGCGTCACGAGCAGACCGCCGGGCACATGGCCGACGCCTACTTCCGCATCGCGCACAAGCCGGTCGCCACGCTGACCTCTTGCGGCCCCGGCTCCTGCAATCTCGTGATGGCGACCGCCTGCGCCTCTGCCGGACTCCGTCCGCGTTCTATGCGATCACCGCGAACGTTCCCACATCTCAGTTCAATCGCGGACCGTTTCAGGAGAGCTATCGGAACCAGGCGGCCGAGTTTCCGGTGGTGCTGCGGCCCTATGTCAAGCGCACCTTCCAGCCGACGCGCGTCGACATGCTGCCGCTCGCGCTTGCGGCAGAGCTACAACCTCATGTTGAGCGGCCGGCCCGGCCCGGTGAACCTCGACGTGCCCTTCAACCTGTTTCAAGAGGAAGACGACGTCGAGATGCCGCGCTCCGACCGCGCCGCCGGCTTCGCGCGTCCGGGCGCTTCGCCGGAAGACATCAGGCGCGTGGTCGATCTGATCCTGGCCGCGGAGCGCCCCGCCTTCTTCGTCAGCCACGGCGTGACGCTGGCGGAAGCGGGTCCAGAACTGACGGCGCGTCGCCGAGCTGCTCAACATCCCGGTCATCACCTCGCCGAACGGGATGGGCGCGGTGCCCATGCCGCATCGGCTCGCGCTCGGTTTCATCGGTCGCAACGGCACCTATCCGGCCAACCAGGTCGGCCGGCACTGCGACCTGCTGATCGCGGTGGGCGCGCGCTTCGACGACCGCTCGTCCTCGTCGTGGATTCCCGGCTACTCGTGGAACATCCCGCCGACCCGAAGCTGGTCCACGTCGACATCGACCCGAGCGAGATCGGCCGCAACTATCCGGTCGAGCTCGGGATCACTCGCCGATGCGAAGGTGTTCCTCGGCGCAGCTCGATCAGGAGGCGCCGCAGCCGCGGCATCGCCAGTGGCAGCGCTTCGCGCGCTGGCAGCGAGACGATCGACGGCTGGCGGCAGCGAATGGCAGGCGTTCACCAGCCCGCAACTTCGATGCGAGCGGCTCGCCGCTGCGGCCCGAGCGGGTCGTCAAGGAGGTGCGCCAGCGCACTGCCCGACGACGCCATCATCTCGCTCGACAGCGGCGTGCATCACAACTGGTTCATGCAGTTCTGGGAGGCGCGGCGTCCGCAGGCGATGCTCAACTCCTGGGGCTTCTCGGCCATGGGCTTCGGGCGTCAGCGGCATCCTCGGCGCCAAGCTCGCCGCGCCCGAACCGGCCCTGCCTGGCGATCGTCGGCGACGGCGGCTTCGTCATGACGCCGCACGTGCTGGCCACCGCGGTCGAGTACGACATCCCGGCGGTCTGGCTGGTCTGGAACAACTTCGCCTGGGCCGCGATCCGCGACATCCAGTACGGCATGTTCGGCGGGCGCGAGATCGGCACCGGCTTCTACGCCGGCCCAAAGCACGAGCCCTACAGCCCCGACTTCGCCGCGATGGCGCGCAGCTTCGGCGTCGAAGGCATCACCGTCAAGCACTCCGACCAGCTCGGCGACGCGCTGCGCCACGCGCTCGCGCTCGGCAAGCCCTGCGTGCTCGACGTGCACGTGGACGACAAGGTCAAGCCGCCCGGCACCGGCACGTGGCAGCTGCCGCCCACGCCGTTCAAGGAGCCGGTGTTCGGCAAACCGGTGATCCGCAACCCGATCACGTCGTCATGAACGATAGTCGCGGGCAGCAGTCGTTTCCGTCCGGTTGCCGCCAGGGCGCTGGCCGGCGGGATCTGGCGCGAGCCGGAGCGAACGTCGAGATCCGCGATCCCTATCGCGGCGAGGTCGTCGGCACCGCGCCGGTTTCGTCGATGGCCGATCTCGATGCTGCGCTCGACTGCCGCGGTGGACGCACGCGACAAGGCTGCCAGCGATGCCCGGCTACGAGCGCGCCGCGCTACTGCGGCGCGCCGCGGCGCTGATCGAGCGCGACGATCAAGCGGCCTCGCCGAGCTGCTGACGCGCGAGACCGGCAAAGCGATCAAGGATCTCCGAGGCGGAGATCCGCCGCTCGCTGGAAACGTTTGCTGCTGGCCGCCGAAGAAGCGATCCGCATCGAGGGGCGGCACGTGCCGCTCGACGGCAGCGCGATGGGCGCCGGCAAGATGGCCTTGCTCATGCGCTTTCCGGTCGGCGTCGTCGCCGCGATCACGCCCTTCAACGCGCCCTTCAACCTCGCCGCTCACAAGATCGCGCCAGCGATCGCGGCGGGCAACAGCGATGGTGCTGAAGCCGCCGCCACAGGCGCCGCTCGATCGTCCATCGCCTGGCCGAGCTGGTCGTCGAAGCCGGCTTGCCGGCCGGCATGCTCAACGTGGTCTACGGCGGCGCCGAGATCGGCGCAGCGCTGGTCGCCGATCCGCGCGTCGGACTTCATCACGTTCACCGGGTCGAGCCGCGCCGGCGCCGCGATCAAAGCAGCGAGCGGTCTGCGGCCGCGTCGCGCTGGAGCTGGGTGGCAACGGCGCCACCATCGTGCACGATGACGCCGATCTCGCCGCCGCAGCGGCGGCCTGCGCGCGCAACTCGATGCGCCTCGCCGGGCAGAGCTGCATCTCGGTGCAGAGCGTCTACGTTCACGAGCGCGTCTGCGAGGCGTTTCTCGGCCTGATCGAAGCGGAAGTGCGCAAGCTGAAGCTCGGCGATCCGCTCGATCCGGCCACCGATGTCGGCACGCTGATCGACGAAGGCCGCGGCGCGGCGCGTCGAAAGCTGGGTGCAGGAGGCCGCCGCGGCGGGCGCGCAGGTGGTGACCGGCGGCCATCGTCACGGCGCCGCATTCGAGCCGACGCTGCTGACGCGAGTCGAAGCCGAGCATGAAGGTCGTCTGCGAAGAGGTGTTCGGCCCGGTCGTCAACGTCATCCCCTACGACGGCGCTCGACGAGGCCTTCGCCGCGATCAACGCCAGCCCCTATGGACTTGCAGGCCGGGCATCTTCACCAGGTCGAACGAGGTTTCGTTCTCGCGCGATCCGGTCGCTGCGCGTGGGCGGCGTGATCGTCAACGGCACGTCGACCTGGCGCACCGACCAGCTCGCCTACGGCGGGGTCAAGGCGAGCGGCGTTGGACGGGAAGGCCCGCGCTACGCCATCGAGGACATGACCGAGCAGCGCCTCATCGTGTTCAATCTCTGATCCGTCGCGGAGCGGCATCGATGCGGATGCTGGTGACGGGCGGCGGCGGTTTTCTCGGTGCGGCCACGGTTCGCGCGCTGCTGGCACGCGCGATACTGCGATCGCCTTCGACACGCAGCTCGAGCAGCGTCGCAGACCGCCGGGCTCCCGGCAAGCAGCTTGATCCGCGTACCGGGCGACATCACCGACATGGCGAACGTCGCCCAGGCGATGCTGGTCCACAAGCCCGACGCCGTCATCCACTGCGCAGCCATCGTCGGCGTGCTGTCGTCGCTCGGCAGCCCGATCAACATCGTGCGAGTCAACGTCGAAGGCTCGCTCAATGTCTTCGAGGCGATGCGGCTCGGCGGCGTCAAGCGCTGCATTCACATCAGCTCGGAAGAAGCCTACGGCGCCTTCCGCGCCGACAAGATCGACGAGACGCAACCCGCTGGACCCGGTGCTGCCCTACGGGATCTGCAAGGCGGCGGTGGAGCAGCTCGGACGCAGCTACCGCGATCTGCACGGGCTGGAGGTCATCAACCTGCGCACGTCGTGGGTCTATGGCCCGGGCCTGCCGCGCGATCGCATCCCGAAGAATCTCGGTGGATGCGGCACTGGCTGGACGCAAGCTTCATATCCCGACCGGCGCGCGAGTCGGCGATCGACCATACCTATGTCGACGACGTGGTTGCCGCCATCCTCACGGCGCTCGACCATCAGCGCGCATCGCTTACGACGTCATACAACGTCGCAAGCGGTGACTGCGCCGACGCGTTTCCGAGCTAGTTGCGATCGTCCGCGACCTGGTGCCGGGTGCCGCAGCTTTCGGTCGGGCCCGGGAGCTTATCGTCACGGCGACCGCGTGGAGATGGTGCGCAAGGGCGCGCTCGACGTGAGCCGCGCCGCCGCGGAGCTCGGCTGGAAGCCGCGCTACGACATTCGCACCGGTGCTTGCCGCCTACGTCAAAGGCGATGCGTGGCGCGACGATCGGCGCACACGTAGAGGAGGAGACGAAATGGATGCAGAAGGAGCCGACGAAAGGCCAAAGCCGGTGATCCGCCCGGCGGCGAGCGTGATGTGGGAAGAGCCGCCCGCCCACTACGGCGGCGCCTACTCGAAGATGCTGGTCCGCCCGGAACCCTGCGGATCGAAGATCCTGGACTACCGCAGTGTCGGTGTATCAGCCCAAGGCGTACGTCGCGCCGCACCGGCACCGCATCCAGGAACAGATCTATCACGTCCTCGACGGCGAAGGCCTGATGGAGATCGAGGGCGAGCGCACTGTGGTGCGCAAGGACGACGTGATCTTCATCCCGCCCGGCGTGGAGCACGCGATCTACAACACCGGCATGGTCAGATCTGCGCTTCATCGTCGTGACCTCTCCGCCGGACGAATGACGCAGTCGTCAGTGGCTGGCTCAGGCAACGAACGCGCGGACGCCGCGCAAGGATGAATGGCCCATGAGGGAAGGCTAGGGAATACTGCTCGTCACCAATGCGCTGGAGCCGACGGCGTACGCCGAGTTCGAAGCCTGGTATCTCCGAGGAGCATCTGCCTCGACCGCTTGGGAATCCGCGGTTCTCGCGGGGCCGCCGTTACCGCAGCATCTCGGGCGCGCCCCGGTTCATGGCGCTCTACGAGACGGAAACGCCGCGAGGTACTCCAGTCGCCTGGCCTATCTGGAGCGCCTCGCTAACCCGACGCCGCGTACGCGGCAGCGTGATGCCGCGAGCTTCCGCGACATGTGCCGCAGCGTGCTGCGCGTGGCCGCGACGCAAGGCGCCTCGACGGCGGGCAGCTCTTGCTCGTCGATCCTTTCCGGACGTGGCGGACCGCCCCGACACACTGCGGGCGGTCCGCGCGCTGCTTCCCGGCATAGTCGGCGCGCCGGGGATCTGTGCGGCGCATCTGTGGCTGACAGCCGGACTTCACGCCGACCCCTTCGCCCGAAGCAAAGCTGCGCGGCGCGCCGGACCGCTCGCTCTCCGCCGCTCTGGCCATCGAGGCGACCGACGCAGCGCCTGCTGGAACACCGCATTGGCGGCTCTGCAGCAGCAGCTTCCGCCGGCAACATCCGCGGAGATAGAGCTATCAGTTCGCTCTGCGCGTTGTCGGCGAGCTGATACTCATGGGCAGTCACCGATACGATCCGTGCGCGCGCGTCCATCGCGCAGACGCGGTGAGCGGTGCGCCGCTGGCAATCTGCCAGAGTGTGCCGCCTGCTGAGCAGCTACTCCCAGCTGTCTATGTCCGTCCAGCACGCGTAGCCGAGGAGGCCAGTCCGATCCGCGTCGGCATCGTAACCTTCCTGTCGGTCCCGGGGCCGGACCCATGGGGGTACCGGCACGCAACGCCCGCCGAGTTGCTGTTCGACGGCCCTGAACGCCGGCGCGCTCCCGCAAGCCTTATCAAACCACGGGGCTTCGGCGGCAATCCGGTCGAGATGGTGCTGATCGATGAAGCGGGAGCGACGAGCACGTGTGGTCACGCAGTACCGGAACCTCGGTCGAGCAGCGCGGATACGCCAGTATCGTCATCGGCTACATCTCGAGCGGCAGTTGCCTAGCGGTCGCGCCTGGTGGCCGAGGAGACTGAAGACGCTGACGGTATTCTTCGACTGCGGGACGCCGAGGATATTCGAGGATTCGAGCTACCGGTACGTGTCTCGCACCGCCTCCCACGCGCGACCATGGACAGCGTCGCCGCGGGGCGAAGTACGTCAGGGAGCACCTGCCCGGGGCCAACGCGTATCGCCGGGATCAATCAGAACTACGCCTGGGGACAGGATTCGTGGAATGATTTCGAGGCGTCGATGAGAGTGCTGGTGCCGGGGGTCGAGGTCACCACGTCGCAGATGCCGAAGCTCTTCGCCGGTCAGTACGGAAGTGAAATCTCGGCGCTGCTCGAAGCCAAGTCGGACGTGATCCACACCAGCTTCTGGGGCGGCGACCTGGAGGCCTTCATCTCTTCAAGCCGCCCCGCGCAACCTGTTCGTGAACAGCCCGGCGCTGCTCACCACCGGTGAAGCGCAGATGCACAAGCTACAGGACAAGATCCCCGACGGCACCATCATCGGCGCACGCGGCCCGCACAGCGTGTTTGCCCCGGACAACGAGCTCAACCGCTGGTTCAAGAACGCTTACGAGAAACGGCAGGTACGCGCATGCCGCCGGTCTATGCCGCCTATCACATGGTGCAGGCGATCCTCGGCACGAAGGCGGCGTCATGACAAGGCGAAGGCGGCGGCGAACGGCAAAGATCCCGGAACCGGGACCAGATCGTCACGGCGTTTCCAGGGCTTGAGCTTCGAAACACCGAGCGGCACGACGCGAATGGCCCGCTCGGCAAGGGGCACCAAGGGCATCCAGGGGACGGCATACGGCACGACCAAGCTGGTCGAGAGCAAGCTCACCATCACCAACGTGACTCGCTACTCCGGCAGAGCAGGTCAATCCACCCGAGGGCGTCGTGAAGCGAGGTATTCTGGGATCGGAAAGCCGGGCTTCGCCCGGTGATGCGCGGAAGGTGAAGCCGTGTCCAGGGGTATTGAAGCCTTTGCTAGGCTACCGTGCGCCTTCCGGAATTGAAGTTTTCCTGTCGGGAAGTAGGTCGGCACGCGTCTTATTGACGCGCACTCACACTCCCGCTTGAATGTACTGATCCGCGCGTAAAGCCCGCGCCCGCGCAGCTCCAGGCTGGCGCAGAAACAAAGCCCATAGAGCTCGTCCAAGAACGCCCAACCCGCGAGGTAACCTCGACTGCACCGCGCCGCGCTGCCTCCGCCGCTTCCGGCGGAACTAGCTGCGCCAGCACACCCGAGGAGTCCGCGTGTGCTCGCCTCCAGCGTTTCGTGAAGCTGCAACCAGACTAGCGATTCCTGCTCGACCAGCGCTTGGCGGCGAAATTCACGGGCGAGATACTGGTCCATCTGTTTGCCGAAGATTTCACCCGCCATGATCGGCGCCCACCGCCTGTACTCGTCGTGCGAGCCGTAGATGCTCGAAAGCCGCGGCTCGAGCGTTCGTCCGGGCGCGACAGTTCCACGGTGGCAACGCCCCGGGGCGGAATGGCTCCAAGAGTCCCATCATGTGCCGAGAACAAATTGACGTGAGCGCGCGCCCAGCTCTCCATTCCCCAACTCGTCGTTGAGTTGTGCGGCGAGGATGCAGCGGATTCGATCGTCATTGACCCGGGCAACGATGATCGCCAGCCATCGGGCGAACTCTTCGAGATCGAGATCTGAAAGTTGGCGAGCAACAGCCAAAGACGCGGCAAATAGACAGGTTCACGCCGGAGCCGCCACAGGAACGGATGGTTTGTGATCGGATCGCGCCGTTCGAAGCGATCGATCAGAGACATCGGGATCTTGGTCGAAGCACAGTCGTGCTGGCGGCGCGACCGCGCCGCGCCGGTACGCCTGCGCCGCGAGGTAGACGGTGAGTGCGGGGCTCTCGGCCCGTGAGCAACGAGACATAGGTCTGCGTTCCGATATCGCCTAGGAGAGCGCGCCCCGCGACCCGCGCGCACTGCCCGACCGTAGCAGGCGACTCCGTCGCCGCCCCGCGCGCGTCTCAGGATACGAGAAGTGACGCGGCGCCGCTCGATGGTCGCGTCGTCGGGCGCATAGCAATTGACCGGAAGGTGCGTCGTGGCCGAGATGACGCCTGACGGACCGAACGCGAGGCACGTCAGGGGAGCGGCGATGAAAGCCGTTCTCGCAGTCGGGCGTCATCGTCGCGACGAAGCGCTCGATTTCGCCAGCTCGATATCCGGGCGACAGCGCGGCGGCCTTCCGAGGTCTCGAGGGGTACACATGGTGATGCCGCGCGTAGACTTTGACCCGCGCTCGGGGCGACCGAGCCAGATCGAGCGAGAAGTACTTGATCTCATCGAGCTCTGGCCCGCGGCGCGTCAGCGCCCGGGTTACGATAGGCCAATACGAGTCGAGCCCGAGACGCGTCAGGGCTTCTTCGACCACCGCCGTTGCCACGCCTTTGCCATGCGCTTCGGGGTCGAGATAGAGCTTCGAACTTGCGTGGTGCGTGTGCGTCGAGAACCCGACCGCCAAACACAGCGCGAACGAGCCGAGCGACGCTTCCGGCAGAAACAGATCCCTGCACCCGCTCGAGCCGCTGGAAGTCGAGATCGAAGTCGTGGGACAGCGACTCGAGGAGCGCAAGAGCCGTTTCGCGGTTGCTCTGCAGCGAGGGCATGGCCCCCAAGCGGCTCAACCAAGAATCTGAGCTCGGGCCCGGCGCCCAGAGTCAGCGAGAACTCGAAAGGAGTGTGGTCGTCGCCAATCGGCGAAGGCCAAGTCGGCCTCCGCCCCGCGACGGTATCGCCCCCAGGGCGACATCATACGTCGAACGAGCGCCACGACCGTGGGGCCTCGGAACCGAATTCGAGCGCAGTGCACAGCCGGACGAGCTTTGCAGAGCAGAGCTCCGACAACGTGGAAACTGCAGGATTGCTCTGCGTAGAGATATTGCACGTAAACCTCACTCGCTCTTGGTGTGAAAGCGGGCACAGAGGCCTTGGCACCGCATCGTCAAACCCGAAGCCGCGCCATGGAGGTTCTCTTGCATTCGCTAATGACGGTCTGTATCGTTCGACGGACCGCGTAAGTCTGCCGTTGGGCTACCTGACTTCCAAATTCAGCCAGGGCTTTTCTCCTTGAGCACCACTTACCACGATTGATCTTGATTGTGCGGCTGGCAGCGGTTCATCCGGCTCAATCATCGGGGTTCTCCCGGTCTCGCAAGCGTTCCACTCCTAGCTACCGCGCCGGCGACATTTTGCCCCATACGTGCCACGCCAACGGCACTATCTGTTCCTCACCCCAGCCGAGGCGCGTCGATGTGGCAACAGAGCCTGGAATGCCTGCAAAATCCGGCGCTGCCATGAAAAGCTCGCTCAGCTTCTTCGCCATACTGACAACGGTCGCCTCGAGTGACGTTTTCGCCCCGTTGCGACACCAGGCCCGCAGATCTACACGTTCGCCGTGCGCGAGAATGAGATCGTGCGGGTCGCTCCTCACACGCGATCGAGATCAAAACCCGGCGAGGCAAAGCGCAGACGAGTCCTATCAGGAAAGTTTGATCCGCAGGGAGTTTTGCGAGCCAAGAGCGCGCAAGAGTAATCACGGGATTGCCGCTTTGGTTGAGTTGCGTGCTGGTGGAGTATTCTTGCCCGCGTGGTAACTGCGACCTCTCGCGTAGTCGTGACCGCTACATCGCGGTACGGGCGTGGTGGTATTGCTCCTCGGAATAGATCGCCGTAAAGCGGGGCTTGTTCTGCAGTGTAGCCAGAACAGGAGTTAGGAGAATTTCGCCGTAACGCCTCTTTGTTTCGTTTGTTTCACCCGCTTGGCACTGCTGACGCGGTTTCGGCTCGACCTTCTTGCCGGTCCGCTTTGAGACTTCCTCGCCGCGCTTGCGGCGTACAGCTACGTTCTGCTGTGCCTCGAGACCGCTCATTCCAGCGTGAATTTTGAGGGCGTGAATGGCTGGCGTTGGCCGATTCGAGCCCGGGCGCGAACGCCTCAAATCTAAGTCGAACTTGAGATGACGCTCGAGCACCGCGTAAGTGGCGTCCTCATTATTCACTTCGGATCCCGCGCTAAAGCGCCTTCGCCTGCTCCCGCGTGCAGATTCTTCCTGAATCTTCCCGGTGGACGTCTCGGCAGCGGCCCGAACACCACTTTCTTCGGCACCTTGAAGCCGGCCAGGCGCTCGCGGCAGAACGCGATGAGCTCCTCCGCCGAAACCGGTCCGGCTTCCGGTTTGAGCGTTACGAAGGCGCAGGCGTCTCACCCCATTTCTCGTCCGGACGCGCAACGACTGCCGCCTCGAATACCGCGGGGTGGTTGTACAGCACGTCCTCGACTTCGATGGTGGAGATGTTCTCCCCACCGGAAATGATGATGTCCTGGAGAGCAATACAAAACTGAACGAAGTACAAT
>ERZ1370068.9066-contig-7872_pt1 | contig 35772 bp, 50 predicted proteins | sample MGYA00561227_ERZ1370068 | MGnify/ENA primary metagenome ERZ1370068 (study PRJEB38410, sample SAMEA6850437) | metagenome | study: Metagenomic assessment of the ecological functions of the soil: analysis of the soil microbiota associated with the... | reverse complement strand
TGCCGCTTCGCGTTCAGTTACGTATTGCTCGCATCGGCCCAAGCCGCAGGGCTGCTCAAGCGACGAGCTTCACCGGTATCTTCAGGTAGCGGACGCCGTTGGCGTCGGGCGGCGGCAGCTTGCCCGCGCGCATATTCACCTGGATCGACAGCATCAACAGCAGCAGCGCCAGAAAGCCGGCGTCGCGCACCTCGCGCTGTGAAACAAATTATCCTCGCCGATGCGCGTCCTTGACGTGCGGGTTGCTCTCGCACGCTCCTCGCCGACAGTGGTCTCCAGGCATAATGATCGCGGCCTGGAGCCCTATAGTCGTGGCACATGAAGGCGGTCGAAGCCGGCAGCGCCAGCAATCTCTGGATTGAGCGATAGAGGACAGTGGGCGTCGCCGCCTGGGAAGTCGGCACGCGCGGTGCGGTAATCCGGCATCGAACAGCGTGTCTGCGCGACAAACACCGCATCGCCGATCTTGTAGGAGACGTCAGCGGGCGTGTGGCCTGGCGTGTTGAGTGACTTCGACGGTGAGGTTACCGAGCGGAAACCGCTCATCGGCGCAGAGGCGATCGAACTCCCTTGCCGTCGCCCTTCAAGTCGGTGGCATTGAACTACCGGCCTCGAAAATCTTCGTACGTCGCGGATGATACGCCGCCGGTCGACCCTGGCGCCGGTCTCGAGCTTGATGTAAGGCGCGCCCCTGGCAGATGGTGAGTCGGCATGAGCGTGCGTCTCGAGCACCCAATCGATACCGAGCCCTCGGCCTGCCGCGGCTGCCAGAAGGCCAGCGTCATGCCGCCGACTTGGTTGAAGCCTTGCCGCTCGCATGGTCGTAGTCGAGCACGGGATCGATGACGGCCGCGCGCTTCGTCTCCGGATCGGCGACGAGATAGCTCACCGTAGTTGGTTGGCTCGTCGAAGACGGCGCGGATCGCGGATTCGCTGGGCATTTGCAGATGTCCTTCCACAGGGAGTTGGTCATTTCCATTGACATATATCATTAGAGTCTACTAAATTAGCGAAGTGCTAATGTACGGATGTACAGAGGAGACGTGATGCCCCGCTCCCCGACCGATCTCGCCACCTTCGAGGGCAAGTGCCGCAGAAGTTGCCCGGTGCTTCCGCGCGCTCGCCAATGAGCGGCGGCTGATGATCTGTTGCAAGCTGGTGGAATGGGGCAGGCGAATGTGCACGACGCTCGCCGCGGCGGTCGGGCTCTCGCAATCGGCGCTGTCCCAGCATCTTGCCCCGCATGCGCCGAGGGCATCGTCGACTATCGGCGCGAGGGACGACGCCACTCTGGTACCGCACATCCTGAGCCGCGCATCGGGCTCTGCTCGCACAGTTGCAACTGGCTTTATTGCAACGACTGAACGCGAAGTTTGACGCGATGAGGAGAGCAGCGCATGACCCTAGTCCAGATCACTCCGCTTGAGGGCTAAAGCGCCTCAGCGTCGACGATGGCGACGTCTCGTCGATATCACCGCGGAACGGCCCGAGCACGCGCGGAGCGCATCCACGGCGCGCGAAACCGCCTCTCGGTTCCGGGATTAAGGTCGAGGCTTCGGCGCCGGTCGTGTTTCATGGCCGCCCTGGCGGACGCACCTCCGCCAACGCCGCGACGCTGGCTCGAAGCCGCGAACAGCGAAGGCCTTACGATCCTCGACGCGAGGCTTGGACGCCTGGAAACGCGCAGGCCTGCCCGTGGTGGTGGACCGCCAGCCAGCCGATCGACATCATCTCGCCAAGTGCAGATCGCGGCCCGGCGGCCTCTGGTGCTCGACGGCGTTCAACTTCTCCGGCTTTTACTGATCGGTTCTCGATCCATTTCCGTTTCTTTCCAGCAGGCCCCATTGTGTCCCGGGTGTTTGCCCCTGAAAGCGCCGCCTCCGACGACATGTGGTAAGGGCAACCAAATGCCGTGGAGCCTCGCACTTAGCGATGCGCTCTCGCGGGGAAAGTCCACCGTCAGGGTGGGAAGCGCTTTAAGTTCCGAGGAGTGATGGCGATGGCGGCGAGTGACGCAAGGCGTGCCGAGGCGCGCGATTCAGGCTTCTTCACCAGGCATTTGCAGGATGCTGACCCGGAAGTGTGGGGCGCGGTCCAGAACGAGTTGCACCGCCAGCAGAACGAGATCGAGCTGATCGCCTCGGAGAACATCGTCTCGCAGGCCGTGCTCGACGCCGCCGGCACGCTGCTCACCAACAAATATGCCGAAGGCTATCCGGGCAAGCGCTATTACGGCGGCTGCCAGTATGTCGACGTGGTCGAGCAGCTCGCCATCGACCGCGCCAAGCGCCTGTTCAACTGCGCCTTCGCCAATGTGCAGCCCCATTCAGGCTCGCAGGCCAACCAGTCCGTGATGCTGGCGCTGATCAAGCCCGGCGACACGGTGCTCGGCATGTCGCTCGCCGCTGGCGGCCATCTCACCCATGGCGCGCCGCCCAACCTCTCCGGCAAGTGGTTCAACGCCGTGCAATATGGCGTGCGCAAGGACGACAACCGCATCGACTATGACGAGGTCGAGCGGCTCGGCCAAGGAGCACAAGCCGGCGCTGATCATCGCCGGCGGCTCTGCCTATCCGCGCATCATCGACTTCCCGCGCTTCCGCGCCATCGCCGATTCCGTCGGCGCCTATCTCATGGTCGACATGGCGCATTTCGCCGGGCTCGTCGCCGCCGGGCTCGCATCCGAGCCCGCTGCCGCACGCCCATGTCGTCACCACCACGACGCACAAGACGTCTGCGCGGTCCCCGCGCCGGCATGGTGCTGTCGAACGACGAGGAGATCGGCAAGAAGATCAACTCCGCGCGTGTTCCCAGGCCTGCAGGGCGGCCCGCTGATGCACATCATCGCCGCCAAGGCGGTCGCCTTCGAAGAGGCGCTGACGCCCGACCTACAAGCTCTACATCCAGTCGGTGATCGACAACGCCAAGGCGCTCGGCGAGACGCTGGTCAAGGGCGGCGTGTGCGCTCGTCTCCGGCGGCACCGACACCCATCTGATGCTGGTCGATCTGCAGGCCCAAGAAGCTCACCGGCAAGGCTGCCGAGATCGCGCTCGGCCGCGGCCAACATCACCTGCAACAAGAACGGCGTGCCGTTCGATCCCGAGAAGCCCATGATCACCTCGGGCATTCGGCTCGGGCTCGCCGGCCGGCACCACGCGCGGCTTCGGCATCGCCGAGTTCCAGACCGTCGGCAACATGATCACCGAGGTGCTCGACGGGCTTGCCGCCAATGGCGACGAGGGCAATGCCGCCGTCGAGGCACGACGTGAAGAAGCGCGCCGTCGAGCTTTGCGAGCGCTTCCCCATCTACCGGTAGAGTCGCTGAGGGTGGAACAGAGAAGGGCGGTTGCCCATGCGGTGCCCCTATTGCGGCAGCACCAACACGCAGGTGAAGGACTCGCGGCCTAGCGAGGATCACACCACCATCAGGCGCCGCCGCGTCTGTGCCGATTGCGGCGGCCGCTTCACCACCTTCGAGCGGGTGCAGCTCCGCGAGCTGACCGTGGTCAAGCGGAGCGGCCGGCGCATGCCGTTCGACCGCGACAAGCTGATGCGCTCGGTGCAGATCGCGCTGCGCAAGCGGCCCGGTCGACCCTGAGCGGGTCGAGCGCATGGTGAGCGGCATCGTGCGGCGCCTCGGAGAACATGGGCGAGAACGACATTCAGTCGCAGACCATCGGCAGGCTGGTGATGGAGGCGCCTGAAAGCGCTCGACGATGTCGCCTATGTGCGCTTTGCCTCGGTCTACAAGAATTTCCGCGAGGCCAAGGACTTCGAGGCCTTGCTCGGCGAGCTTGCCGGCGAGCGAGACCGCCGAAGAAACCGCTTCCGCCGACGATTAGCGTCGCAACACTCAACGGCACATGAGCGACAACGACGAGTCCCATATGGCGCAGGCGCTCGACGCTTGCGCGGCGCGGCCTCGGCACCACCTGGCCGAACCCGTCGGTCGGCTGCGTGGTGGTGGGCGCCTTCCGGCGAGATCGTCGGCCGCGGGGTCACCGCGCCTGGCGGACGCCCCCATGCCGAGGCGGTCGCCCTTGACCGGGCCGGGCGCGCGCCGCTGCCGACGCAACTCATTTATGTGACGCTTGAGCCTTGCGCCCATGAGGGCAGAGGAGCGGCCTGCGCCGACGCTATCGCCGCCGCGGCGCCTGCGCGTGTCGTGGTCGCTCATGGGCGATCCCGATCCGCGCACCGCGGGTCGACGGGATCGCGCGGCTCGCGCGCTGCCGGCATCGAGGTGACGGAAGGCGTGCTCCGCGATGAGGCCTGCGAGGTCACGCTCGGTCACGTGCTCCGGGTCACCGAAGGGCGCCCGGCGGTCACGCTGAAGCTTCGCCGTCGGCAGCGACGGTCTCGTGCCGCGCGGCGAGGGCGGCGCGCCGACCTGGATCACCGGAGATCTCGCCCGCGCCCATGCCCATCTCTTGCGCGCCCGCACCGACGCCATCCTGGTTGGCCGCGGCACCGTGGTCGGCCGACAATCCGAGCCTCACCTGCCGGCTTCCCGGCATGGAATGCCGCTCGCCGGTGCGGGTGATCCTCGACCGCCGCCTGCGCACGCCGACCGACGCGCGCCTGTTCGAGGATCGAGATGGTGCCGGTGTGGTTCATCTGCGCGCGCGACGAGATGGAGCCCAATGCCGCACCGCCGCTGCAGGAGCGCTGGCGCCGAGATCATCCCGGTCGACCGATCGATGCTCACGGCCTTCCCGCCATCAGGCGAGGCGCTGGACCAGCTCGCCAGGCGCGGCATCACCCGCCTCCTCGTCGAAGGCGGCCCCTCGGTCGCCGCACGTTTTCCTCGACGGCGACCTCGTCGACGAGGCCGGTCATCTACCAAGGCTCCTCGCCCGCCGGCAGCGACGGCCTGCTGCCCTTTGTCAGCGAAGGGCTTGATCGGCTCACCGAGAGCGGTCATTTCACGCCCACCCAGGCACGGACCTTCGGGCCAGACCGCATGACCTGGTGGCAGAGGCAGAGGAGATGTTCACCGGCATTGTCACCGACATAGGCACGGTTGCCGCGCGCGACCGCACCAAGCTCAAGATCGCCAGCCACTTCGAACCTGCGAGCATGGCTTTGGGCGCATCCATCGCCTGCGACGGCTGCTGCCTTACGGTGACGCGCGTCAACGGAGGGCGCCGATGGCGGCGCCATGTTCGAGGTCGATGTCTCCAACGAAACCGCCGCCCGCACCACGCTTGGGCGTTGGAAACAGGGCAGCCGTATCAATCTCGAGCGCTCGCTGACCTTCGGCTCCGAGCTCGGCGGCCATCTGATGACCGGTCACATCGACGGGTTGGCCCGCGTCACGGAAATGACGCCGGACGGTGACAGCGTCAGGTTCGTGCTCGACGCGCCGGCGGAATTCGCCCCGTTTATCGCGCCCAAAGGCTCGGTGGCGCTCAACGGCGTGTCGCTCACGGTAAACGAGGTAGACGGCACGCGCTTCGGCGTGAACATCATCCCCTACACCTTGACCCACACCACATGGGGAGACCGCAAGCCCGGCGATCTGATAAACCTTGAGGTGGATTTGCTCGCGCGCTACGTCGAGCGCATCGCGGCAGGCCGCCTGTCGGCAAGCCGCGCCGTATCGGAACAGGATCGGTAACACGTGAATATTGTGAGCCACACGCGCTATCACCCGGCGCTCTCGCCCATCGAGGAGGTCATCGAGGACGCCCGCAACGGGCGCATGTTCATTCTCGTCGATGCCGAGGAGCGCGAGAACGAGGGCGACCTCGTCATTCCGGCGCAGATGGCGACGCCTGACGCCATCAACTTCATGACCAAGCACGGCCGCGGGCTGGTCTGCCTGTCGCTCAACGCCGATCGCGCCAAGCAGCTGCATCTTGAGCTGATGTCGCGCTCAACCGCTGCGCGCCACTCCACCGCCTTCACCGTGTCGATCGAGGCGCGCGAGGGCGTCAGCACCGGCATCTCGGCGCATGACCGCGCCCACACCATTTCCGTCGCCATCGATCCCACCAAGGACTTCCGGGACATCATGACGCCAGGCCATGTTTTCCCGCTGGTGGCCAAGGACGGCGGCGTGCTCGTGCGCGCCGGCCACACCGAGGCCGCCGTGGACATCGCGCGGCTCGCCGGCCTCTATCCCGCCGGCGTGATCTGCGAGATCATGAACGATGACGGCACCATGGCGCGGCTGCCGGACCTCGTTGCCTTCGCCCAACGCCACGGGCTCAAGATCGCCACCATCGCCGATCTGATCGCCTATCGGCTGCGCTACGATCATCTGGTCAAGGTCGTGGCCGAGACCACGATCGACAGCGCCTATGGCGGCAGTTTCGCGCTCAAGGTCTATGCCACCACCGTCGATCCCGCCGAGCACGTGGCGCTGGTGAAGGGCGATGTGCAGTGACGGCGGGCCGGTGCTCGCCCGCGTGCATGCCACCAACACGCTCGACGATATTTTCGGCGCCGGCGGCCATCGCGAGACGCTCGTGCACAAGGCCATGGACATTATCGGCCGCGAGGGCCGCGGCGTGATCGTGCTGATCCGCGAGAGCAAGCCTGACGCCATCTCCTCCCGCCTCACGCGCGAAGAGAAGCCTGAGCAGAGCGGCCAGCAGCGGCTCATCGAATATGGCATCGGCGCCCAGATCCTGCTCGATCTCGGCGTGCGCGAGATGGTGCTGTTGAGCAATTCTCCGGCGCGCAAGATCGTCGGCCTTGAGGGCTACGGGCTCAAGGTCGTCGGCCATCGGAGCCTCGCCTCATGAGCCGCAAATCTCCGCGCTCGGTGCTGATCATCGAGTCCCGCTTCTACGAGGACATCGCCGACGAGCTCGCCCGCGGCGCGATCGACGAGCTTGAAGGCCGCCGCATCGAGTATGAGCGGATCGCGGTGCCTGGCTCGCTCGAGATCCCGCTTGCGCTGAGCCTCGCGCTTGCCACCGGCTTCGTCGGCCGGGCAGGCCGGCATCGCGGCTGCATCGCGCTTGGCTGCGTCATCCGCGGCGAGACCACCCATTTCGACATCGTGGCGCGCAGAGTCGGCCGCAGGCACTGCATGCGCTCGCGGTCGAGCACGCCGTGCCGCTCGGCAACGGCATCCTCACCTGCGACAGCCGCGAGCAGGCGCTTGGCCAGGGCGAGCGTCACCGGGCGCAACAAGGGCGGCGACGCGGCCCGCGCCTGTCTCGCGCTGATGCAGATCGAGCTAGAATTTCTCCTCGGCGAGCCGGCGCTGATGACCGGCCCAGGCGCAAGGCCGCCAGGACGAAGTCCCCAGGCGCGGACCGCGGCGCGACTGGCCGCCGTGCAGGCGCTCTACCAGATGGACATGACCGGCATCGACCTCAACCACGTGATCGCCGAGTTCGAGGCCCATAGGCTCGGGCAAGAAGTCGAAGGCTCTCAATATTGCGACGCCGAGGCGCAGTTCTTCCGCGACATCGTCGAAGGCGTGGTGCGCGAGCAGCGCCGCATCGATCCGCTCGTCGATCGTCACCTTGCCGAAGGCTGGCGGCTCAACCGCGTCGACTCGATCCTACGCGCCATCCTGCGCGCCGGCGCCTACGAGATGCTGATGCGCAAGGACGTGCCGCCGCGCGTGGTGATCACCGAATATGTCGACCTCGCGCACGCCTTCTTCGAAGGCGAGGAGCCGAAGGTGGTCAACGGCATCCTCGACAAGCTCGGTCATGAGGAACGGCCGCAAGAATTCGCCCGTCAGTGGCCCGGCGGTGCCTAACGGCGCGCGGCAAACGCGAGACGAGCGGCGAGTTCGAGATCATCGCCCGCTATTTCGCGCCGCTCGCCACCAACCCCGCCGCCCTCGGCCTGCTTGACGATGCCGCGGTGCTGTCGATCCCTGAGGGCCAAGAGCTCGTCGCCACCTGCGACACGATCATCGGCGGCGTGCACTTTCTTACCAGCGATCCGCCGGACACGATCGCCTACAAGGCGCTTGCCGTCAGCCTCTCCGATCTCGCCGCCAAAGGTGCGCGGCCGCATGTCTATCTGTTGAGCGTGGCCTTGCCGGCGAGCGTCCGTTGCCGCCCTGGCTCGAGGCCTTCGCCATGGGCCTGCAGGCGGCGCAAGAAGAGTCCGGCATCGACCTTGTCGGCGGCGACACTTGCGCCACGCTCGGGCCGCTCACCGTCACCGTCACCGCGATTGGCCTGCTGCCGCAAGGCGAGGCGGTGTTGCGCAGGGGCGCCATAGCAGGCGATCGCCTCTATGTCAGCGGCACCATCGGCGATGCAGCGCTCGGGCTGAAGCTGTTGCGAGCGCCATGGCTTGAGGTGGAATGGGGTCTTTCGCCGGATGAGGGCGCGTTTCTCGTCGATCGCTACCGCTGCCCTCGGCGCGGACCGCGCTTGCCTTGCCGCTGCGGCAATGCGCCCGCGCGGCAATCGACGTCTCGGACGGGCTCGTCGGCGACACAGCCAAGCTCTGCACTTGCATCCGGCGTCAGCGCCACGATCGAGGCCGCGCGCGTGCCGCTCTCGGACCCCGCCGTCAAGGCGGTCGCCAGAAAGCCTGAGCTTCTCGCCGAGCTGATCACTGCCGGCGACGATTATGAGATCGTGGCCGCCATGGAAGCATCGCATGCGAGCGGCTTCGAGAAGGAAGCGCAAGACCACGGCGTCACGGTCACTGCCATCGGCGAGGTCGGTCGCCGGCAGCGGCGAGGTCGCGGTCGTGGACGAGGAGGGCGTCCGCTCAAGCTCCTAAGCCGGGGTTCGAGCATTTCGAGTAACTATGCGGACCGTCATGGCTGGCGCTCTGCGGCAAGGCCGGACCACTGCCGCATGACAATTCGTTGTGAGACGGCTGTTGCCAAGGGCTTAGGCATCTGTTGCGTCGCCGCTCCAACCCTGGCATTTTCCGGCCCGAGTCCACGCCTGGGGCGAGATGAGGCAGCGTTACCTTAGCTGGTGCCGCGCGCCTTCACCCCACTTCCTGCCATTTCAACCAAGCGAACGGGGACAGTTCCGTTATGACCACAGTGCTTTACCTGATCATTGCTTGCGGCGTTCTCTCCATCGTTTACGGCGTCGTCACCACGCGCGCCGTGCTCGCCGCCGACGCGGGCTCCGCGCGCATGCAGGAAATCGCGGCGGCGATCCGGAAGGCGCTGCGGCCTATCTCGCGCGCCAATACACGACGATCGCCGATCGTCGGCGTCGTCATCTTCTTCATCCTCGCCTATCTGCTCGGGCTGCCGCAGGCGATCGGCTTTGCCATCGGCGCCGTGCTCTCGGGCGCGGCCGGCTATCATCGGCATGAACGTCTCGGTGCGCGCCAATGTCGCGCACGGCGCAGGCCGCGACCAAGAGCCTCGGCGAGGGCTTGAGCCTCGCCTTCCGCGCCGGCGCCATCACCGGCCTCCTCGTCGCGGGCCTCGCGCTTCTCGGCGTCTCGGTCTATTTCCTCATCCTCACCTCGTTCATGGGCTATGAGCCCGCACTCGCGTCAGGTTGTCGACGCGCTGGTGTCGCTCGGCTTCGGCGCCTCGCTGATCTCGATCTTCGCCCGTCTCGGCGGCGGCATCTTCACCAAGGGCGCCGATGTCGGCGGCGACCTGGTCGGCAAGGTCGAAGCCGGCATCCCGGAGGACGATCCGCGCAACCCGGCGACCATCGCCGACAACGTCGGCGACAATGTCGGCGACTGCGCCGGCATGGCCGCCGATCTGTTCGAGACCTATGTGGTGACCGTGGTCGCCACCATGGTGCTCGCCTCGATCTATTTCGCCGGCGGCGACCGCGTCATGCCGATGATGGCTCTATCCGCTCGCCATCGGCGCGATCTGCGTCATCACCTCGATCATCGGCACCTATTTCGTGCGGCTCGGCAAGAGCCAGTCGATCATGGGCGCGCTTTATAAGGGCGTGCTCGCAACCGGCGTGCTCTCCCTCATCCTGCTCTGGCCGCTCACCTCCTGGCTCGTCGGCATGGACACGGTGATGACCGTCGGCGATCTCACCTTCACCGGCAGGTCGCTGTTCCTGTGCGGGGCGGTGGGTCTGGCTGATCACGGCGCTGATCGTGGTCATCACCGAATACTATACCGGCACCAACTATCGTCCGGTGCAGTCGATCGCCAAGGCCTCGGTCACCGGCCACGGCACCAACGTCATCCAGGGCCTCGCCGTGTCGATGGAAGCGACCGCGCTGCCGGCGCTCGTGATCATGGCCGGCATCCTCATCACCTATGGCCTCGCCGGCCTGTTCGGCATCGCCATCGCCGTCACCACCATGCTCGCGCTCGCCGGCATGATCGTGGCGCTCGATGCCTTCGGCCCGGTCACCGACAATGCCGGCGGCATCGCCGAGATGTCCGGCATGCCGAAGGAGATCCGCAAGACCACCGACGCGCTCGATGCCGTCGGCAACACCACCAAGGCGGTGACCAAGGGCTATGCCATCGGCTCGGCTGGCTTGGGCGCGCTCGTGCTGTTCGCGGCCTATACCGAAGACCTCAAATATTTCGCCGCCAACCCCGACAAGTTTCCCTATTTCCAGGGCGTCGATCCCGTCTTCACCCTGTCGAACCCATACGTCGTCGTCGGCCTCTTCCTCGGCGGACTGCTGCCCTATCTCTTCGGCGGCATCACCATGACGGCCGTCGGACGCGCAGCGAGCTCGATCGTCGAGGAGGTGCGCCGCCAGTTCAAGGAGAAGCCCGGCATCATGAAGGGCACGGATCGCCCGGACTACAAGCGCGCCGTCGATCTGCTCACCCGCGCCGCGATCAAGGAGATGATCGTTCCGTCGCTGCTGCCGGTGCTCTCGCCGATCGTGTTCTACTTCGTGGTCAATGCGATTGCCGGCAAGAGCGCGGCCTTCTCCGCGCTCGGCGCCATGCTGCTCGGCGTGATCGTCACCGGCCTGTTCGTCGCCATCTCCATGACGGCCGGCGGCGGCGCCTGGGACAATGCCAAGAAATACATCGAGGACGGCCACTATGGCGGCAAGGGCTCTGAGGCGCACAAGGCCGCGGTGACCGGCGATACGGTCGGCGATCCCTACAAGGACACCGCCGGTCCCGCCGTGAACCCGATGATCAAGATCACCAATATCGTGGCGCTGTTGCTGCTCGCGGTGCTCGCGCACTAAACAGAAAGCGCTTACGAGCCTAGGGACCGCCACCAGGGATGCTTCCCGGCATCCCGCCCTGGGTTTGATTCTTGAACATACTTGCGCTGCGAGATGTTGCCGAAGATCTGCTCGAGCACGTCCAGGTCCTTGCCGCGCGCCGGCGTCTCGTCCTTGGCGTACCTCGATCACGATACCGTCCTTGAGCCCGTATTGGGCGACGTTCTCCACCGTGGCCTGCCGATTGAAATAGACCGCCAACCACTTTGCGGTCGATTTCCCAGGGCTTGAAGAACGCGTAGGATTTCTGCGTGGTGGAGATGTAGTAGTAGGCTTCGCCGTTGATCGAGCTCGTGGTGTCAGGAGAGCCGAGCGTGGTCATCACTTGGTCCTTGGACATGCCGGGCTGGACCTGGGCGAGGTCGACATCCATGAACACGTGGCCATGCCGGTCGATCTGGGCGCCGCAGCCGGTAAGCGCGGCGGCAGGAGCGCTGCCGCAAGGCAGGCACCAGAGGCCGTTTCGACCATACGCTGATCGGCTCGTCTCTATGCACCGCGACCTGACCCTCGATGAACCCCGTGCAAACGCAAGCGGCAAGACAGTGCCAACAAACTGAGAAGTGCCCCTGACTTGACCCCTCTCGACCGCCTGATGCGCTGGCGCTCCGAGGCGAGCACCACCGAAAAACTCTATGGCGCGATTGTGGCGCAGGCGCGGCTCCCTGTTTTCTATCGGAGTTTCGGCGTTCCCGACACGCTTCAGGGCGCTTCACCTTGCTTGCGCTGCACCTTTTCGCCGTCCTCCACCGCCTGAAGGGCGAGGGCCCCGAGGGCAGCGCGCTCGCGCAAGAGCTCGTCGACCGCTTCAGCCAAGACATGGAGACCGTGCTCCGCGAGCTTGGGGTCAGCGACCTGCGCGTGCCGCAGTCGATGCGGCGCCTCGCTGCCGCAAGCAAGGGCTTGTTTCAGGACTACGAGACCGCTCTTGCCAGCGGGCCGAAGCGCCCCTCGCGCACGCCATCGCCGCGTCTTTGCCCGGCGAGACGGAAAGCGCGGAGCTTAGCAGCAGGGCGCTCGCATCCTATCTATTGGCTTCGATCGAAGCGCTCGACCAGGCAGGACATCGCGTCTTTGCGGGCTGGCGCGCCGGATTTTGCAGAGGCAAGCGTGAAACCATGAGGAAGATGCCGAAGACCGCGGAGCTGGGGCCGGGCAGGAGTTCGTCTCTCCGCCGCTTTCAAGGACGCTCCGCGTCGATGAGCTGAAAGAAGGCGAGGAGAGCGGACGATCGAGGTCAATCGGGCGGAACGGGAGACGATCGCCGCACTTCTCGATCTCCGCCGCGCTCGACCGCCTCGACCATCGTCGTTTCGCCTGCACCGGCGCGGGCAGGGCCGCGTTGCCGTGCATGGCACGCTTGCGGCCGCCGTGACCCAGACCTGCGTCGTCTCGCTCGAACCGGTGGAGAGCACGCTCGAGGTCCCGGTGGAGGTCGAATTCTGGCCCATCCCCATGATCGACGACCTCGCCGCCAGTCCCGACGAGGCGGCAAGCCACGGCACGCTCGATTGGCCAGAGCCGATCGAGGGCGGCAAGATCGACCTTGGACCTGTCATCTATGAGACGCTCGCAACCGCGCTCGATCCTTACCCGAAGCGCGAAGGCGTGAGCTTCGAGTGGTCGGAAGCCGGCAGGCGCCGGCGTCGAGCCGACGAGCAGGCTGAAAGCCCCTTTGCCGCTCTCAAGCGACTGAAATAGCGGCAATTGGCGGCATTTCGTCTCGTCAAATTCAGGTTGTCACTCAGTCTCCATTTGGGTATGTTCGGGTCCACTTCAGGGGCTCTTCCGGCCGCTTAGGCCGCGATTAGCAACGTCTTTCCTTTCGGCAACGGCACCTAAGATGGCTGCTCCAGTCACCATAGCGCTCGACGCCATGGGCGGCGACCATGGACCAAGCGTGATCGTCGCGGGCGCGTCGATCTCGCCTTGTCCGTCATCCCGACACGCGCTTCCTGCTCGTGGGCGACGCGCGCCGCATCGAGGCTGAGCTGAAATCTCATCCGGCGCTCGCCGCCAAGAGCGAAATTCTGCACACCGACGTGGCGGTCGCCATGGATGCCAAGCCGAGCCAGGCGCTGCGCAAAGGGCGCAGGCATTCGAGCATGTGGCTCAGCCATCGAGGCGGTGCGCGACGGCCGCGCCGACGCCGCGGTGTCCGCCGGCAACACCGGCGCGCTGATGGCCATGGCCAAGTTCTGCCTGAAGACGATTGCTGGCATCGATCGCCCGGCGATCGCCGTCCAGTGGCCCACGGTCGAGAGCGAGTGCATCGTGCTCGACGTCGGCGCCAATGTCGGCGCCGATGCCCGCCAGCTCGTCGAGTTCGCGCGTGATGGGCGCGGCCATGGCGCGGGCCCTGTTCGGCATGGAGCGGCCGACCGTCGGCCTCCTCAACATCGGCGTCGAGGAGGTCAAGGGGCTCGATGAGATCGCAGGCCGCCGCGCACGCGCTCGCGAGGACACGCCGCTGCCCATCGAATTCCGCGGCTTTGTCGAAGGCGACGAGATCGGCCATGGCGCCGCCGACGTGGTGGTGACCGACGGCTTCACCGGCAACATCGCCTTGAAGACCGCCGAGGGAACCGCTAAGCAGATCGGCGAATATTTTCGCGCTGCCATGAGGCGGTCGCTTCTCGCGCGGCTCGGCGCCGTATTGGCGCAGGGCGCCTTTCGCGCGCTGAAGGAGAAGATGGACCCTCGCCAGCTGAACGGCGGCATTTTCCTCGGCCTGAACGGCATTGTCGTGAAGAGCCATGGCGGCACCGACGCCACCGGCTTCGCCTCCGCCGTCGATACGGCCTACGACATGGCGTCGAGCGGCGTGGTGAAGCGGCTGGCCGCCGACGTTGCCCGCTTCCATGCCGAGCTCGAACTTGATGGTGCGGCGTGAGGCCTCGGGAGTAGCTGCCTGGTGAGCGTGTTGCGGACCGTCGTCAAGGGATGCGGTGGATACCTGCCGAAGCGGGTGTTGACCAATGAGGACCTCGCCAAGGTGGTCGACACCACCGACGAGTGGATCGCGCACGCGCACCGGGATCAAGGAGCGGCGCATCGCGGCCGAGGGCGAGCTCACCTCCACCATGGGGACGGCGGCGGCGCGCGCGGCGCTCGACGACGCCGGCATGGACCCTCAGGACATCGACCTGATCGTGCTCGCCACCTCCACCCCCGATCAGACCTTTCCGGCGACCGCCGTCACCATCCAGGCCGATCTCGGCATCACGCACGGCGCCGCCTTCGACGTGCAGGCCGTCTGCTCGGGCTTCGTCTTCGCCCTCGCCACCGCCGATAATTACCTGAAAAGCGGCGCATTCCGCCGGGCGCTGGTGATCGGCTCGGAGGCCTTCTCCCGCATCCTCGACTGGGACGACCGCGGCACCTGCGTGCTGTTCGGCGACGGCGCCGGCGCGCTCGTGGTGGAAGCGCGAGATGCAGAACGGCTCGACCACCGATCGCGGCGTGCTCGCGTCGCTGCCTGCGCTCCGGACGGCCGCTATCGCGACAAGCTTTATGTCGACGGCGGGCCGTCCTCGACCGGCACCGTCGGCTATGTCCGCATGGACGGCCCCGAGGTCTTCCGCCATGCGGTCACCAATATCGCCGAGGTGATCGACGCGACCTTGAAAAAATCGGGCTACCAGGCTTCCGACATCGACTGGTTCGTGCCCCACCAGGCCAATAAGCGCATCCTCGATGGAGCGGCGCGCAAGCTGGGTCTGGCGCCGGAGAAGATCGTCATCACGGTGGACAAGCACGCCAACACCGAGCGCCGCCTCCATCCCCTTGGCGCTCGACGCCGCCTGCCGCGACGGGCGCATCAAGAGGGCGATCTCGTGCTGATGGAGGCCATGGGAGGCGGACTTTACCTGGGGGCGGTCTTGGTCCGCTGGTGAATTCAGCGGAAAACTGCCGCGCGGAGGCCACACCTTCCTCGAAAATGATGCAATATCAGGAATTTGATTGCTGTAGCGATTGACCGCGTTGCGAATGCTCGTTTAGCATCTTGGTTTGTCCCGCGACCCTGGGGGAGCGACTGACGATGAGCGGGAAGACATTGACCCGAGCCGACCTCGCTGAGGCGGTGTTTCAGAAGGTAGGGTTGCCTCGGAACGAGTCCGCCGAGATCGTGGAGCTTCGTGCTGCGCGAGATCGTGGCGAGCCTCGAGCGCGGGCAGACCGTCAAGCTGTCCTCATTCGGCTCCTTCGGCATTCGCGACAAGGGGCAGCGGATCGGACGCAACCCAAAGACGGGCCAGGAAGTTCCTATTACGCCGCGGCGTGTTCTCGTGTTCCGGGCGAGCAATATCATGAAGCAGCGCATCAACGACGCGCTGTCTCGCAGAAAGGCGGCCGAATAGACCCGGTGATACTTTGAAGGCTGTTAGGACGTTAGAGGCGGGGAGTTTGAGCGGTGGACAAAGCGCCCGAAGCCTTTCGTACGATCAGTGAAGTTGCCGATGAGCTGAAAGTCCCGAAGCACGTGCTTCGCTTCTGGGAAGCAAAATTCGCCCAGCTCAAGCCGATGAAGCGTGGCGGCGGACGCCGCTATTACCGGCCAGAGGATGTGGCCCTGCTTCGCGGCATTCGTTTTCTCCTTTACGACGACGGTTACACCATCAGGGGCGTGCAGAAGATCCTGCGCGAGCAGGGGCCGCGTTTCGTCATGGACCAGCGCCCCCATCCCGAGGAGGAGAAGAAGGCTGGCGTGACCATCGAGCGGGAAATTCCCGATGTCGCCGCGGAAGCCGCCCAGAGCCGAGGCTTCCGCAAGCCGCCCGGTCTTGCCGAGCAGGCCCAAGAGGCTTGACACCGAGGGGCTTGGTTCGGTGCTCAAAGAGATCGAGGATTGCTACCGGATCTCTGGTCGGCGCCAAAGGCTGATCCAGCGTCTTTCCGACGGAACGGCTTGTTTCATCGCCTTGAGCGTGTATATCCAAGCGCGACGAGGCATCATCGGCTTCGGAGCGTAGCGCAGCTCGGTTAGCGCACCGGTCTGTGGACCGGGGTCGGGAGTTCAAATCTCCCTGCTCCGACCATTTCTCTCTTTAATTTCCTCAAGAGATTGCGATGCAGGGCAACAGCGCCGCAGCCCCACGTTGGAACGAAAGAGAGCAAAGCGGCTCGTTGACAGTCAAGCAGCAGCAAGCCGCACATATTGGCCCTTGCCGACCGGGCAGGCGGCCCACAGCTCTTCGAGCGCGGCGATGAGATCGGCGATCTGCGCATCGCTATGCACCGGCGACGGCGTGAAGCGCATGCGCTCGGTGCCGCGCGGCACCGTCGGGTAATTGATCGGCTGCACATAGATCCGGTAGTGGTTGAGCAGCGTGTCGGTGACCGCCTTGCAGTGGACGGGATCGCCGACCATCACCGGCACGATGTGGCTCGGATTTTCCATCACCGGCAGGCGAGCGTCGCGCCATCAGGCCTTTCACCGTCGCGCACCCGCTCCTTCAGCCGAGCGCGCTCGATCTCGCCCGCTTCAGATGGCGGATCGAGGCGAGCGCGCCGGCGGCAATCGCAGGCGCTAGCGAGGTCGTGAAGATGAAGCCGGGCGCGTAGGAGCGGATCGCGTCGCAGCAGGCTCTGGTTGCCGCGATATAGCCGCCCATCACGCCGAAGCCCTTGGCCAGAGTGCCGTTTATGATGTCGACGCGATCCATGACGCCGTCGCGCTCGGCGATGCCGCCACCGCGCGGGCCGTAGAGGCCGACGGCGTGTACCTCATCGAGATAGGTGAGCGCGCCGTATTTCTCGGCAAGGTCGCAAATCTCCTCGATCGGCGCGATATGGCCGTCCATCGAATAGACGCTCTCGAACACGATGATCTTCGGCGTTGCGCTGGGAAACTTGCTTGAGCAGCTCCTCGAGATGCTCGACGTCGTTATGGCGGAAGATGTGCTTAATCGCCGCCGCCGCGCCTGATGCCTTCGATCATTGAGGCGTGGTTCTTCTCGTCCGAGAAGATCACCAAGCCCGGCAGCAGCCGCTGACAGCGTCGGAAAGCGTGGCGTCGTTGGCGATGTAGGCAGAGGTGAACAGGAGCGCCGCCTCCTTGCCGTGGAGGTCGGCAAGCTCGGCCTCGAGCTCGACGTGATAGTGGGTGGTGCCGGAGATATTGCGCGTGCCGCCTGAGCCAGCGCCCACTTCTTCGATCGCCTCGTGCATGGCGGAACGAGAGATTTCGTTTGGGCCGTTTCGTTTGCTTCCCAACCAGCGGCTCCTGACGAAAGCCGGCAGAGAGGTGCGTGTCGGTAGCCGTGCCCTCGATATCTTGATTGCGCTTTTGGAACACCCTCGCAAGCTGGTCACTGGGCGCGAACTCATGGAGCGGGTCTGGCCTGATACGGTCGTCGTGGAGGCAAATCTCAACGTCAATATCGCCGCGCTGCGGCGGGCCTAGGGGATGGCCGAGATGGGAACAGATATTTGGTTACGGTTCCTGGTCGTGGATATTGCTTTGTCGGGTCGATAACCTTCTCTGACTTGGATCTTCTGAGATCCGGGTGTTCTCAGGCCTGCGCACGATCTGCCGACGCGGATCACACGATTGGTTGCACGGGACGAGGTCGTTAAACAATTGACTGGCCAATTGCGACAGCACGGGTTCATCACCATCGCTGGACCCGATGCAATCGGCAAAAGCTCCATGGCAAGGGCAATCGCTGCCGAGCTCATAGGCGATTACAAGCACGGAGTTTTTGGGTTGACCTGGCGGCCCATGAAACTCCCGATCTTGTGCCGAAGTGCTGTTGCTGATGCGCTCGGACTTGAGGCTCGAGCTGAAACGGCAACCTCTGAACTCGCGGCCGAGCTGAAGGAAAAGAACATGCTGCTGGTGCTCAACAATTGTGCAGCACTTAGTTGCAGTCTCTGGCTTGGCGAGCGCCTTGCTGGAAGACTGCCCCGGGCCTGCACATTCTGGCGACTAGCCGACAGCGGTTAAGCGCAGCGGGTGAGCGTGCGCCGGCTGACGCCGCTGAGAGTCCACCCCGAGCCAATGACACTTTGGGATCCGCTTTACGAGAACTTACAGATCTTTTTCAGGCTTAACTCCGCCTCGCTCCGGGCTTGCTGTAACAAGCATCGATCCGAAACATGGCAACAACCGATCGATGGAGAGTATCATGAAGCTTTCTCAAATCTTGGTTCTTACCGGGTTCGTCCTAATCGCGCCAAATGTTGGTCAGGCGCAAGTCGCGGGCTCAACCCTCATTGGTGTCGCGGCGGCCGAACTGCGGGACGTCGCGACGGGTTGGAGCGCCAAGCGCCAGGTTCTCGGCGCTGACATCTACAATGACCAGAACGAGCGGATCGGAGATGTCGACGACATCATCATCGCGCCCGACAAGGCGGTTTCCTACGCGATCATCAATGCCGGCGGTTTCCTTCATGTCACCAAGCACGATGTTGCCGTTCCGGTTTCGCAGCTCAAGCTGGTCGAAGGAAATTAGTGTTAGCGGGAGCGACCGGGACGCGCTCAAAGACACTCCCGAATTCAGTACGCCCAACAGTAATCCCGTCCGCCCAAACTACCCGGAAAAAGGCAAGGAAGATCGACATGTCGCAACAAATAGATTCGTTCTGCGAAAAGCTGCGCGGAAAACTGAACGAAATGGATGACCGTCTTCAGCAGCTTAAGGCGAGCGCCAAAGCTGGATTCTGAAAAGGCGAGGCAGGATCTGCATTTCACAGACTGAAAAGTTACGGGCGAGCCTCGATGCAGATCGTGCCTCGATTGAAGCGGCCAAGACCAGAATGAAGGACTGGGCCGCAGGCGGGAAGGCAACCTTCGACGATAAAGGTCGCTCAGTGGAAGGCGCAACGCAAACAGGAGCAGCTCAACCGTCGCGCCGAGGCGGCGGAGGATACGCTTCCGACGCATTCGACGTCGCTGTCGCTGCAGTCGACGATGCCTATGAAGCGGCGATCGAGGCCATCATCGCACGCGGCGATGCCGATGAAGTTTCGCCGGTCAAACTATCCGCCTAGCCGTTCGACGCAACGCTGCCGGACATATCTTCCGGCGGCGTTCTCGAGACACGTGTTGCCCACTCGCCCTCAAGCTTTCCCAACTAACGGAGGAATCCCAGTGAGTTCCTCAAATCCTTCTCTCAGCGACATGCAGATTGCCGTTAAGGATACGGTGCGCTATCATTGGCAACTGTTCCTGACCCAGGGCGTGATCATGACAATCCTGGGCATCCTCGCCGTAATTTGGCCCGGTATCTCGACGATCGCCGTCGATGTCTATGTCGGCTGGCTGTTCCTGTTCAGCGGCATTTTCGGGCTGTTCACGATGTTTCTTGCGCAAGATGCGCAGGCCTTTCTGTGGATGCTGCTCACAGCTGCGCTCGCGCTGTTCGTCGGCATCATGTTGCTCTGGCATCCGACTGAAGGCGCCGTCTCCCTCACCGCAGTGCTGACCGCCTTCTTTATTGTCGAGGGCATCTTCCAGATCGTGGCATCGCTCAGCTATCGCGCCGTGTTCCCCAACCAGTGGGGATGGATGCTGGCAAGCGGTATCGCCGATCTGCTCCTCGCGGGCATCATCATCGCGGGTTGGCCGGGCACCTCGACCTGGGCGCTTGGGTTAATCGTCGGTGTCAACCTGATCACGTCGGGCGCCGCCATCATGTTGGTGTCGCTCGCCGGCCGAAGTGTCGCTCGTCAAAGCGATCGCGAGCGCCGGCGGCTAATTGCTCAAGTCGCCACATAATCGACGTGAATGTCTGGTTCTGGCACCAAGCCGACGTCGCGCCTCGCAAAACCAGGGCTGGCCGGCGTTCCTGCAGCTCATCTCGGCCGGTCAACGCCGGACGCAGCGACCCCTGGCGGAGCAACGTCGGCCGAAGCATTCACCCGTCGGACGCGTCCCCAAGAATGGACAGGCTAGAGTGCTGCAGAACCCGGTAACCTCACCGCACGCGCATGCCGGCCGCAGCGTCGTAGTGCAAAGGCTTTTCGGATTTCGGCAACGGCGCATCCTGCGCGCCGATCGTTGCGCCATAGGTCCAGTCCGGGCGGACAGACGGCGATGATAACGCGCATAGCCGCCAAGACCGCCTCCGAACTTCGGATAGCCGATGATGACGAGCGCCACCGGTCTCAGGAACCTTGTCGAGATTGGCGACGCCTTCGGCTTGCGCATAGCCGTGATGCATCAGCCACACTTCGCCCTCGAGGTTCGGGGTCGAATCCGTGTCGAGAGGCTCATGCCCGTGGAACAGGATCTTGCGCTGCTCGTGCAGGAACTTGAGCGCGTCGAGCCCGACGCCGGGAATTCCTTCAAGGTGGCGAGCTTCGGATCGGGCCAGGCCTTCGACCAATCCGAGCGCACGAAGACAACGGAGCCTTCCGGGATGCGGCCGTGCTTCTCTCCCAGGCCTCGATGTCGGCGACCTGAAGCGGCGTAGTTCGGGTTCGCCTTCACTTGATCGACGATCGAGATGACCACGAGCGGCCTGATGGCGTAGGTCGCAGGCAGCTCGTCGATCGCCGGATATTCCGGCGCCCAATGGGCCGGCGGGTCGAGCTGCGTGCCGAGCTGATCCGTCCTCAGCGCATATTCCGTCGCCTCGAAGCCGTGCTTCTCGTAGGTGTAGACGTCGCCCTTCTTGGCGAATCCCTCGGTGTCCGGAACCGGCCCTTGCCGGCGCGAAGGTGGAGTCGGCAAAGCCCGCCCAGACCGGGATGTTCGGCGTGATCGTGTGCGTGAGGTCGACATACTTCGCGCCCTTCAACGCCTGACTCATAGACCGGCCACAGGCTCTTGCCCTCCGCCGCATCGCCGCTGAACGGCGTCGCTGCCATGCACACAGCGACCAAGGCGCCCAACGACGCGCATGAGCCAAGTCCGCCCTTTACGTGATGTCATGCTCGAACCTCCTTTCGCTTAGCAACACGCTCAGCTCACCAGGAACCGGCCGCTCGCGCCCGATGGCGATCGTCACCAGGCCGAGCGCGAGATTGATCGCCACGATGCGGCGGATCTGCCCAAGCTGCTTGGCGGCTTCGGGGAAGGCTTTCGCCTTCGACGGCACGGCCAAAGCGGCGCCAAGGCGCAAAGAACAAATGCAGGAACAGCAGCATCATCACGATGCCGATGCCCTGCATCACGTTGACATGGAGGGGCGCGCCCGCGAACTCCGCCGAATGCGCGGAACAGCATGCCGTAGCCGCTGATCAGCAGAAGGACGATGCTCGCCCACACCCACGGGAAGAAGCGGCCGAAGACACGATGCCAAAGAGCGAGCCGCTCAGCCGGCTCGAGCGGCCCCAGCGGCACGGGCGAAGCACCATGTAGGCAGAAGAACATGCCGCCCACCCAGACGACGGCGGCAAGCACATGGAGCGCGACGAGCAATGCCATGCGCCGAGGCTATCACAGGACCCGGGCTTGAGTCAGCGCCGCGAAAGACGTCGGATGACGATTGCAAACTCAATCGGAAGCTGGAGGCGAGGCTCGCTAGCGCCGCAAGGCCTCTCTCCAGCAGGCTCGCGACACTATCGTCCCGGAACCACCGGGGAGACGGTCGCGTCCGCTCCGCCTTGACTTGCGGAGGGGCGAGGAAGTTCGGCTGTTGCAGCACGCGGCGCACGGCCTTCGATGGCGCTGCCGCCACAGGCGCGGGCGCGACGCTCGACTGGGGCTTGCGGCTCTTGCACCGCTACGACGCGCTTGCCGCTCGGACGGTCGATCGGCTCGACATAATACTTGGCGTAGACCCATCCACGCTGGCCTGTCGCGGGATCGAAGACCTGGAACCAGCCCTGTTGGGAGTCGACGAAGATGCAATTCCGTGCCGATGGCAAAATGAGAGACGACCGGCGCTGAAACCGAAGGGCCGCTATGCACCATGGCCCCGCGGATCACCTTGACCCACATGGCGTTTTCATCCGCGGCTTCGTCCTTGTTTCTCATCCTTGCTTCCAGAGGTCTGCGGCAGCGCGGGCTCAAACATCGCCTCGACCGTCGGCGCGAGCGGCGAACCCTTGAGGGTGCCCTGCTCCGCAGGGTCGGTTGCCGAAGGGCGGAAGGCGACGCGTTGCACGTTCCGGTTCTTCGGAACGATGGACACAGCCCGTCTCCGATGTCGATCGGATCAGCAGAGGCGGGGAGTGACTGGTCGGTCTGTGGGAACTTGGCGGGTAGCCGGCGAACACGACGCCGACCAGGCACGCAGACAGGAGCAGCCGCTTCATGGCGCATATACCCGAACGGTGCCCACCGTCTGAACCAGAGCTAAGCAGCCGGCTCGGAAGTTTCAAGCGCGTCTCGTGTTTATCGCTTCAAAAGCATTGAAGCCTGATCCTGACAACCGCCTGGCGCGTGCGACATCGCGCTCAGCGCGTGAGGTGAGGGCATCGCCTCAAGAGGCTGATTTTGCTGGAACAGGCTTCGCCGCCGGCACATCACCGAGCGCCGAGATGTAGAAGTCGAGGATCTCGCGCGTCATCCGCTCGACGGTGAGCCGCTTGGCCACATGTTTCTGCAGTTGAATGGCGCGGCCGAGAAACGGCTTCGGGTGAGCGAGAAACGCCCGCATCTGCTGGGCAAGAGCGCCGATGTCTCCAGGCCTGATCAGCGGAGTGTCGGTGCCTTCCACGATCTCCGGAATCCCGCCGACCTCGGTCGCGATCAGCGGCATTCGGCGCGGCGGCCGCCTCGAGCACCACATAGGGAAAGGACTCCGGCCCGCGACGGCACCACCACGCAGCGGCCGCGGGCAAAGCGCGGTTCTGGCCGGCAGCGAGCCGGCAAAGCTCACCATGCCCTCGATGCCGAGCTTCTGCGCCAGCCGCTTGAAGTCGGCCTCGTCCGGGCCGGTGCCGACGATCACCGCCGTCGCCGGATAGACGGTGCGCTGGCGGCGAGCGCCGCCAGCATGATGTCGACGCCCTTGAGCGGCCTGAGCTCGCCGACAAAGACGAAATCGGCGGCATCGTCGGCAAGCCTCGGCTCGTAGAACTCATGCGGGTAAAGCCCGTTCGGCACGATGCAGACCGGGCAGGTGGGCGTTGCCGATGAACTCGCTGGAAGCGGCGCGCGGCGAACAGGCTTTCGAAGATGAGGCCGTCGGTGAGCGGTGCCAGCCTGCGCTCGGCGTTGACGTAGATGCGCCCGGTCATGGTGGTCGGCGCATGATGCAGGCTGCCGCCATGCGGCGTGTAGAAGGCGCCGACGCGCTTGGCCTTCCGCTTGAGCGCGCGCGCCGCAAGCCGCGCATAGGCGCCGCCCTTGGCGCCGTGGCCATGCAGGACATCGACGTCGAGGCTGGCGGCAAGGCGCTTCACCCGGCGGTAAGCCTTGAAGTCGCCGGGGCGGATTTGCCGGGGCATGGGGCAGCGCGCCACGCCGAGCGTGCAGAAATCGGTCAGGCGCGCAAGCGCGCGCGCCGCATTCTCTCCGCCGGTCTCTGAGTCGCAGATGACGCCGACCTGAAGCCCGAGCTCGGCCTGGCCCTTCACCAGATCGTAGACGTGCCGGAAGAGGCCTCCGATCGGGCGCCCTCAAGCAATGGAGAATACGGAGCGAGGGGTCACGGTGCAGCTAACTAGCGGTTTGGGTGACGGTTCGCTTGAGGTTTAGAAGAACCGCCTGGCCCCGTAATAGCGCCGTCCGGCTCGCCAGAACGTGCCGAAGCGAGGCGGGCTTTAAGAACTTAGTTACGGGCGGGCGCTCTAATGGACCCCGCAGGCGAGGGCATTCGGTCTTCCGAATTGGCCTGCGTGGGGAACCCATGAAACCGTTCAACCTGCCGAAGCGGGATGCGCTTCCGGCCAACGAAGAACAAATGTCGCCGGACGGCCGTGACGGCCGGCGGCCAACGATCTCCGCAGCTATTTGCAAAGATCTGGCCTGGGAAGCCAGGCTCCTGGCAAGGAGCCGGAGCGCTAACGGCTCGGCGCCGGCCAAGCATGCCAATGGCAGTGCTGCCGCCGCGCATGCGCTCACCTCGCTCGATGCGGTTCTCGATCACCTTCAACTTCTCGCCGAGCAGGACGCGCCACGCGCCGTCCTCGTCATGGCCTCTGGCCCGGAGATCGACGCGAGCCGCGAGGCCATTGCCATCGCGCGGGCGCTGCTCCCGGAGGAGCGGCTCAGGGTCCTGGTCGATCTGACGCGTGGGCCGAACGCCGTGTCGGACGAGCTCGGCCTCCGCGCGCGCCGGGCTTTGCCGAGCCTCGCCGCCGGAACTGCCGGCTTCGACGACATCGTCCATGTGGATGAAGAGACGCCGCTCCAGGTGATCCCTCCGGAGGTCCGGCGGTTTGGCCCAATTCAGGCACGCGGCAGCAAGCGGCTTGCCCGCATCTTCGAGGCTCTGGCGCAGGCCTACGATGTCATCGTGCTGCACGCCGACCGCGGCACCGCGCTCAGTGCTCAGGCCGATCCTCGCTGGCCGCTTGCAAAGAATCGTCGCCGTGTCTCGCGCGCGGCGAGAGCAAGGGGAGCGAGTCCGGCCTGCTCGAGCTTGCGGTCTTCGGCTGTCCGATCTTGCCCTACGCGCAAGGCGCGACGGAGCGGCGCCGGTCCTTTCTCGGGAGGGCGGCGCGATGGGCATGAAGGCCGCCATGACCAGAGCCGCCTTGACCGGCCTCTATCGCACCGGCGCTCACCGGCTGCTCGCACCCTACACCCAGGCGCGCGGCGTGATCTTCACGCTCAATCAGGTGCGGCCTCCGCAAGAGAAGTCCTTCGCGCCGAACCGCGGCCTCGAGATCGCCCCTGAATTTCTCGAAGCCATGCTCGATCAGGATCGAGGAGGCTGGGCCTCGACATCGTCAGTCTCGACGAAGCGGTACGGCGCCTCAGAGAAGACGACGAGCGGCGCTTCGTCTGCTTCACCTTCGACCAAGGCTACCGCGACCTGGCCCGCCACGCTTATCCCTTGTTTCGACGGCGCGCGCTGCCGCTCACCGGTCTACGTCGCCACCGACTATGCGTCGGGCTGGGGCGAGCTGTGGTGGCTGGCGCTGGAAGAGGTGGTCGGAAAAGCCCGGGAGATCGAGCTTTGCCGCCAAGGTGGCTTGTGGCGTCTGGCCCAACGCAACCGCTCAGGAGAAGCGGCGAAGCTTCGAGCAGATCTAGTGAGTGGCTGCGCAGCGTCGATGAGGCGAGGCAGCGCCAGGTGATCCGCGCGCTCGCCGACATCCACGAGATCGACATGTCGTGCCGCCTGCCACGAGCTGATGATGGGCTGGGACGATCTCCGCGCGCTCGCCGCCGATCCGCTGGTCACGATCGGCGCCCACCTCAAGGCCCATTACGCCATTTCCAAGCTCGCCCCCGAGAAGGCCATCTCGGAGATGGAAGGCAGCGCCGACATCATCGAGCGCGAGCTTGGAACAAGGCCCATCCATTTCAGCTTCCCTATGGCGATGAGACCGCCGCGCGGGCGCGCGACTTCGCGCTTGCCAAGGAGGCAGGCTTCAAGACCGCGGTGACCACGCGGAGAGGGGTGCTGTTCCCGGCGCACCGGCGCTATCTCACGGCGCTGCCGCGGGTGTCGCTTGCCGGCGACTATCAGTCCCTGACCTATACCGCCGCTCTATCTCTCGGGCGCGCCGTTTGCGCTTCAGCAATCGCTTCCAGCAGGTCAGCGCCGCCTGATCTGATCCTTACCCGTCGGGCCGCTGCATCCAGCGGATCAGGAGGCCGGCCGGCAGCACCCAGGCGAGCCCCCAACAAGGAAGAAGGTCAAGCTGCGCAAGGGGAGGGGCGGTGGTGATGCGGCCCGACGCGATGCTTCGCCACCACCAGCGCATAGGCGGCGAGAAAGACGAGCAGCAACCACGGTGCCGATCAGCTTGCGGGTCCGCACGCGCATGAGCGCTAGCCTCGCGGCCCGGCCTGCTCCATGCCGGCGCGGATGAGGTCGATGTGCCTCGCCGGGATCCGTCCAGCGCAGCACCTTCACCCATTTCCCGGTTCGAGATCCTTGTAGTGCTGAAAGAAATGCCCGATCTGCTCCATGAGGATCTCGGGCAGGTCGCGATAGCTCCCGACCCGCTTGTAGTAGGGATGCAGCTCAGTCGATGGGCACGGCGATGATCTTCTCGTCCACGCCCTTCTCGTCCTCCATGAGCAGCGCGCCGATCGGCCGCGCGCGGATGACCGCCCCCGTCGCCACCGGCGTCGGCGCTGATCACCATGCAGTCGAGCGGATCGCCGTCCTCCGACAGCGTGTGCGGGATGAAGCCGTAATTCGCCGGATAGAACATCGCCGTGTGCAGGAAGCGGTCGACGAACATGGCGCCGGATTTCTTGTCGACCTCGTATTTGACCGGCGCGCCGCCTTGCGGAATCTCGATGATGACGTTGACCTCGTGCGGCGGATTTTTGCCAACCGGAATGTGGGAGAGGTCCATTCGCGTTCGTCCTTGGTTGCCGGCGGCGGTCGAAGACTGTCACACTGTCACATTAGCACGTTGGGAACCATTGCCGCATGGCAGTAGGAGCGAGGCCATAGACTGGACTATGATCCGTCTGCCTCAAACCTCAGGAGCGGCAGTCGCGAGCATTTTCGGAGACATCATGTCAGCGATTTTCGGCCGTTCGGCCATCAGCCGAAACCCTCGCAGCTTCGGCGCCGTCGAGCGCCTGCGGCCATCGAGCTCCGGCAAGACCGACGGCGTCGCCAGCTCCGTCAGGCACCGTGACCCGCGAAGGGCCTGCACCGGAGGGCCCCAAGGTCGAGTGGTCGGCGCCTGTCGATGTCGCCGCCGTCCTCGACGGTCTCGCCAAGCAGAACAAGCAGAAGCTCCACTGGCGCACTTCGATCGTCGACCTGATGAAGCTGCTCGATCTCGACAGCGGCCAGGCCGCCGCGCAAGAAGCTTCGCCGCGGAGCTGCATTACACCGGCGACACGAAGGACTCGGCCAAGATGAATGTCTGGCTGCACAAGCAGGTCATGATCAAGCTTGCCGAGAATGGCGGCAAGGTCCCCGACGATCTGAAGCATTAGAGCCTTGCGCATTTGGGTCACGGCGCGACCGCCAGGCAATATCGGCGATGAGACCGTGACGGTCGATGGTGATCGAGCTCGACGACGCCGAGCGTCGATCAACCCGCCGATTCAATAGCGGCTAGACATCGTAAGGCGGATAGCAGGGGCCAACACCTTGACCCAAATTCAGGACGTTACCGGGACGGCCTTCATCGTGGCCGAGTATCGCGCGCAGGAAAATGCGGAAGCCCATCCGCTCTATCGCGATCCGATCGTTCACGCTGTTTCTCAACGAGCGGACGCGGCAGGCGGCGGAGCGCATAGCGTGCGGGCTTTCCGCCGGGCCGGCAGGGCGTCAAGCTCCGGACGCGCTATTACGACGATCACCTCGATGCGCAGCTCGGCAACGGCTGCCGGCAGGTCGTCATCCTCGGCGCCGGCCTCGACACCCGCGGCGTGCGCAAGCAAGCGCCGGGCGTCACCTATTTCGAGATCGACGATGCGGACACCATCAGCTTCAAGCAGGCGAGACTCGCCGAGGCCGGGATCGAGGCCCCGATCGTGTTCATCCCCGGCAACTACGTCACTGACGGCCTGCTTCGGCTGCTTGCCGCCAACGGCTTCGACTTCGACCTGCCGACCTACGTCATCTGGGAAGGCAACACCATGTATCTGAACCGGCCGGCGGTGCTTGAACGTCTTGACCGATTTGCGCAAAAGCCTGACGGCGAGTTCGCCATCTCCTTCGACTATTTGACCGAAGCGGTGATCGACTACGCCACCGGCGACGAGCAAACCACAGCCTTCGTCAGGCGCTTCGCGGAGATGGGCGCGCCCTGGCAGTTTCGGCATCGACGATCTCGGAGCGCCTCGCCGGCGACGCCGGGCTGATCGTGGTCGACAAGATCAAGACGGCCGACCTGTATCGAACCTTTGGCCTAGCCGGCCGCTGGATTCAATCTGGTACGACAATTACTCGCTGTGCACGCTCGCGCCTGACGTCAGGGCTAGGAGCTGCTGAGCGGAGCCGTCAGGCGCGCGCCGACCGAGGCGATGAGGAGCTCGTGGGCGCGATCGACGATCTCGTCGAGCGACCTCGTCCTGCGCAAACATGGCCTTTGCCTCATCGCACGAATTCCTCGCGGCTCGGGATATGCGGCACATGCAAGGTCTTCAGCATCTCGCTCGTGCGGTGATGGGCGCGGGTCAGCGTGTCCTGCAGCGCGGACAGCTCAGGGTGTGCAGCGCCGCGGCGATGGCGGCGGCGATCCGCTCGGAGTTGAAGCGCGCGGCGAGCTCCTCGGCGGCACGATTGATGACCTTGGCGCCAAGCCGCTGCTCGTTGCGCAAGCACCGGCTCGGGCGGCGTCTTGAGGTCCCACACGAGGCCGATCCAGGACAGCGCGCTACAAGAGGTAATAGGTCGGATCGATTTCCCACCATTTGAAGCCCTGGCGGACGCTCGATCTGATAGGCGTGGTGGTTGTTGTGCCAGCCTTCGCCCATGGTGAAGACCGCCAGGAGCCAGTTGTTGCGCGAATCGTCGCCGGTCACGTAGCGCTTGCTGCCGCTCACATGGGCGAGCGAATTGATGCAGAACGTGCCGTGATAGACGAGCACGGTGCTCCACAAGAACCCGACCACGAGACCCGACCAGCCCGCGACGAGATAGCAGAGGCCGGCGAGAACGACGGCCGGCAGGACCTCGACTTTGTGCAGCCACATCAGCTCGGGGTAGCGCGTCAGATCGGCAACTTTCGCGAAATCGGGGTCGGTCGTGCTTGCGCGAGAAGATCCACCCGAAATGGCTGTAGATGAAACCGTGGTGCCGCGGCGAATGCACGTCGTGCTCGGTATCGGAATGCAGATGGTGATGCCGGTGCTTGGACGCCCACCAGATGACGCTCTTCTGCGCCGTGGTCTGGCACATGAACGCGAGAACGAACTGGAACGCCCGGCTCGTCGAATAGGACCGGTGCGAGAAGTAGCGATGGTATCCGGCGCCGATGGCAAAGATGCGCAGCCAATAGAGCGTCACGCAGATGCGCCAGCGCCTGCCAGGTGACGCCCGTCCAGATCGCCGCGAAGCAGCCGAGATGGACGAGGATGAAGGGAATGGCTGACGGATAGATGATGTCGTCATGCTCATCGTCAGCATCGGTTTCAGAAGTCATAGGTCAGCGGTCCGTCTTGCTCGGTTCGTTTGGTGTGGAGCGTGTCGCCGGCTTCGCCAAACGGAGCGCGGGTTCCTGCTTGCGTTCACATCTTATAGGAGATATCCCGCAATACCTATAGCTCTGTACGGTTTGGCACAAGTCCGAGGGTGCCAAATCGGCCAAGATTGAACGCGCTAGTTGGGAAGTTCAGCTTCGCGCAGGTCAAGCTCCGCGCTCGATGCGGCGGCGCGCCTCGTCCTTCAATTTGCCGCTGCGAAAGAAGATCGTTGATCTGCGTCCGCTCGGCGTCGATCAGCAGGCGTTCTACCTCCTCGTGAAGCTCGCTGTGTTTTCCGATAGACGCCGTCGCCGGCGCTCCGGTCATCGATATGTTGCAGCCGGTCCTGGTGTTGCGCGCGGACGGCCTCGATCACTTCTGCCGGGAGATTGCGCCTCGGCTGCAAGCTGATCGAGCCGCTCGCTCGCGGCCTGCACCGCTTCGGCGCGCGCTTTCAACTCCTCGGCTCTGTTGACCTCGCGCTCCCTGCGTCCCGCATGCGCGAGCCCGAGCCTGCGGATGACCCACGGCAGCAGGAGACCCTGACCGACGAGAGTCACGAGGATCACGGAAAACGTCAGAAACAGGATCAGATCGCGAGCCGGAAAACGGCGCTCCGGTCGCCGTTAAGAAGGGAATGGCAAGCGCCGCCGCGAGCGAGACGATGCCGCGGACACCGGTGAAGGCCAGCACGAACGGCCACTGCCACGGCGGTGAAGGATCTCTTCTTCTGATGGGTGGCACGAGCCATCGCGGCAGATAGGCGGTGGGAAATATCCAGACGAACCGGGCGACGATCACCGCGCGCGGTGATAACCAAGGCGGAGAGCGCCAGTTGCGACAGCGGATAGTCGCCGATGCGGCTGAGAATGGTGCGCGCCTGCAAGCCCGTGATGAGAAACACCATGCCTTCGAGCACGTAGATGAAGAACTCCCAGAAGAAGATGCCCTGCAGGCGGGTCCCGGGTTGATCAGCCGGGGACCGTTCCAACTGACGTAAAGCCCGGCCGTTACGGTGGCGAGAACGCCGGAGCCGCCGAGATGCACCGGCGGCCAAAAGGCGAGGAATGGGGTCAGGACCGAAAGCACGATCTCGATCAGCGGATCCTTCACCCACCGTCGCAAGCGCAACATCAGCCAACCGACGCCGATGCCCCATAGGATTTCGCCGGCGACGATGGCGGCAAAGATCCCGGCAGCCTCGGTGAACGAGAAGACGCCGACGGCGATGGCACCGTACGGCGAAGCGATAGAGGATGAGCGCGGTCGCATCGTTCGCCAGCGCCTCGCCTTCGAGGATGACGAGGAGCCGGCGGGGAGCTCCATTCTGCGGGCAATGGAGAGGGGGCGATGGCGTCCGGCGGCGACACGATGGCGCCCAGCAGGAAGCCGACCGGCCAGCGCAAGATCCATGACCCAATGCGCCGCGGCGGCGACCGCGAGCGTCGTGAACACGACGCCTCCCACGGCGAGAAGCGTGATCGGGCGCAGATTGAACTTGAACTCGCGCCAGCTCATCAGGAAGGCTGAGTTGTAGATGACCGGGGGCAAGATCAGGAGCAGCACGAGCTCAGGAGCAAGCTCCACCGTCGGCAGGCCGGGAACGAGCGCGATCAGGCACGCCGGTGAGCACCAAGAGAATGGACGGAGGGACTTTGAGCCGGTTGGCAACGACGGCGACCGCCGCGACCACCGCCAGCAGCAGGACGAGCACCTGGATGGTCGAGCTCATCATCGGCGAGCAAAGCCGCTCGCGCGTGCTAGGCTTTACCCGCCGCTCGAGCGCGGCGCGAAGGGCGGCGATATCGCGCTGCTCGGCTTCGTCGAGCTTGGGGAATTTCGGATCGATCGCCTCCAGCCGCTCGACGATCGCCGCGGCGACCACGAGGCGGCTGAACCATTTGTGGTCTGCCGGCACGACATACCAGGGAGCCGCCTCCGTCGCGGTGCCGCGCACCAGCTCCTCAAAGGCGCTCATATACTGATCCCATAGCTTGCTCTCGCCGACATCGGCGGCATTGAACTTCCACTGCTTGGCGGGATCGTCGAGCCGCTCGAGCAGGCGCTTCCTCTGCTCCTCGCGCGAGACGTGGAGGAAGAATTTGAGCGGCGCGATGCCGTTCCGCGCAAGATGCAGCTCGAACGCGTTGATGTCCTCGTAGCGCTCCTGCCAGATGTCCTTGGTGACGAGCTTTGGCGGCAGGCCCTGGCGCGCGAGAAACTCAGGATGCACGCGCACCACCAGCACCTCCTCGTAATAGGAGCGGTTGAAGATGCCGATATGCCCGCGCCGGGGCAGCACGATCGACGCCCGCCACGAGAAAATCGTGATCGAGCTCGAGCTGGCTCGGCGCCTTGAAGGAATGCACGTCGCAGCCTTGCGGGTTGACCTCGCTCATCACGTGCTTGATCACGCTGTCCTGCCCGCCGCGTCGAGGCCCTGCAGCACCACGAGGATCGCCCATTGGTGCTCGGCATAGAGCCGCTCCTGCAGCTCGCCGAGGCGCTTGGCGCCTTTGGCGAGCAGCGCCTTGCGCCTCGCTCTTCTCGATGTCGATCCCGCAGGTGTCGGACGGATCGATGTCGGCCAAGCGGAATTTGCGGCCGTCGGAAACGCGAAAGCGCTTGGCGATCTCGGCAGGGAGCATGGCGCGCGTCATCCTATCGTCGCGCTGGAAGACTGGCGACCCTGAAACTGCCTTCCTTTTGACCTTCCGGCCCAGCGCACTCAGCTTGAATATCCTGGGAAAACGCCGGCAATAAACTCGCTGTACGTCGCATTTCAGGAACGAACGGCGATCGGGGCTTCCGCCGCGACGAGATCAGGCCTCTTCCGTGCTGAAGGGTTCTGATCCGCTCGACCGGCCGGGTCGCGGGCAAGATCAGCTGCGGCGATCTCGAGGTTGAAAGAGGCGCGGTGATCGACGGCGCATTTACTGGCAATTGCCTCAGCCCACGCCGCGGCGGGCGGTTCGGCTGAGGGCGCCGTTGCCCAAGCGATGCCGGAGATCCCGTCTGGCCTCGAGGCGCCAAACGGCGCCAACGGGTCGGCCGCAGCCTCCATCTAGCGTTTCCTCAGCGGACTCTGGCGGTGCCGCGATCGAACGGTTCGCGGATCCGCGACCGCAGCCGGCAGCTCAGATCGCGGCGACGGGGGTGTGGCAAACGTCACAGCGCCATAGGCACGACTCGGGCATGACCTCTTCTACGGTCTTGAAAAGGAGGTCTCGATGTCCCTGAAATTCGCCTGCTGTCGGCAGCCTCACCGTTCTCAGCCCTTTCCGGCTCCCACGCACGAGCCGGCGACCGAGCCTGCAAAGTGGTGCTCGGCGAGTCTTACGAGCCTCTTCTCGCCATTCTCGGCCTTGCTAGCAGTGCCGAGCAGCCGAAGAGACCCGCCGAACGCGATCGCTCATAGGGTACACATTGGTTTTCGAGCCGATGCGGTCATCGCACTCGGTGACCGGCCTCGAGCGCTCTCCGGCGGGGCTCAGGAACATGCTGGTCATCGTCAGGCAGAAGGCGATCGGCGCAAGCATGAGTGTCTCGACGGCTCCGCTCGACCTCGGCCTACAACGCTCGACGGGAAGCGGATGATTTGGGCTTGCAATGCGGCCTCCCTATTTGCGCCCGCCAAGCGCACTGGCCTTGACCGCTTCGAAGCTACCGCAGCTGCTGGTCGGAGGCGCGACAAGCCAGCTCGCCACCTCGCCGACGGCGTTGAACAAGGCCTGGGCAGCCGATCAGGTCGGCCGCCTTGTGGAGGACGGCATTGTGGAGATAGGCATCGGCGCTCTCGCACGTCTTGTGCTCGCGAAACGCCTCTTTGGCTTGATCGAAGGTCATCTGTTACCTCCGGGGCTAGGGCTTGGCCTAAAAGCCGCCGATAAACCGGTCTCCTCTCGGCAGCTTGGAATTGGGAAGCGCGTGCTTACTCGGCTTGTGCCAAATTGCTCGCGATTTGGTCGATTTGCCGCTTAATCGGCAAATGACGCTCGCCATATTGTTCGCACTGAGTGGGAACTATACTGGCCAGGTCCACGGGCTGACGGCGAGGGGAAGAGGGATGCCGCATTTCCGGTTTCTTGCTGCCTTGTTGCTTGCCGGAGCGCTTGCTTGCAGCGCAAGCACGCGCAGCGTTTGCCGGCATCCTCATCCAGATCGATAAGCGAGCCCAGACCATGACGGTCGCGGTCGACGGACAGCTGCGTTACCGCTGGCCCGTCTCAACCGGAGCCACGGGGTTTTCGACCCCGGTCGGCTCCTACACGCCGTTTCGCATGGAGGTGATGCACCATTCCCGGGAATGGGACAACGCCGGCATGCCCCACGCGATTTTCTTCACCACGAGAGGGCACAGCATCCATGGCTCGGACCATCCTGGCCTGCGGCACGCCGGAATCTCCCACGGTTGCGTCCGCCTCACGCTGTCAAACGCCACCACGCTCTATCAGCTTGTCCAGGCGAACGGCATGTCGCAAACCAAGGTCGTCGTCAGAGGGCCTGATCCACCGGGCGTCACGGTCCCGAGCCAGCCGCCGAGACAGCGGGCACGGGTCTGGCGACCATTTCAATTTTTCCAGTTCTAGCCAGCCATCCTCCTCGCGTGATCCCTCCCCAGTGGGAGAGAGAGGGGATCAACTGGCGGCAATGGGGCAGGGCGGAGCAAGCGACTGAGTTTACCGCCTCGGCCCGCTGATCAGACCGGAAATGTCCACCGCCGCCGACAGCGTCGCGGTCTCTCGCCGGGCGATGGCGCGCCCTGACGAAGGCGCACCTACGCCAAGGCTCTTGCGCCGTCTGGCTTGGCGGTCTTCGCCCTCCTCATCGTGGCGATGATCTCTGGCTCGGCGGCGCCACGCGCCTCACCGATTCAGGCCTCTCCATCACCGAATGGAAGCCGGTGACCGGCGTGATCCCGCCGCTGACGGACAGCGCCTGGCAGGAGGCTTTCGACGCCTATCAGAAGATCCCCGAATATCTCGAGCTCAAGCGGGGCATGAGCCTCGATGAGTTCAAGACCATCTATTGGTGGGAGTGGGCGCCACCGCTTTCTCGGCCGGCTCATCGGCGTCGCCTTCCTCGCTGCCCTTCCCTCGCCTTCTGGATCGCCGGCTACATCCCGCGAGCGCTGCTCGCCGCGGCTCGCCGGCTTGTTCGTGCTCGGCGGCCTGCAGGGCGCCGTCGGCTGGTACATGGTGAAGAGCGGCCTCGTCGCGCGCGTCGATGTGAGCCAGTACCGGCTCGCCGCGCATCTCGGCATCGCCGTCGCCATCCTCGGCTACACGCTTTGGCTCATCTTCGATCTCGGCGGGAGCGATCGCGGGCGCACGCGTCGGGCTGGCGCGCGTCCCGGCATGGATCGCCGGCGCCGTGCTCGCGCTGATCTATCTGCAGATCCTCGCCGGAGGCCTCGTGGCGGGACTCGACGCGGGCTGGGCTACAACACCTGGCCGCTGATCAACGGCGCGTTCGTGCCGAGCGGCCTCGGCGAGGCTCAGCCCTGGTATCCTCAACCTGTTCGAGAACCCGCTCACGGTGCAGTTCGACCACCGCATGCTCGGCTACACCGTGGTGCTCGCGACGATCCTGCAGGCCGGCTTGGCTCGCGCTTCGCCGCGCAGCTCCTCGAGCTCGTCACCAGCGCCTTCATCCTGATGCTGCCTTGCGCTGCTTCAGGCGACACTCGGCGTGTGGACGCTGCTGCTCGCCGTGCCGATCGAGCTCGGGCTCGCCCATCAGGCCGGCGCGATCGCCGCTGTTTGCCGCCGCGCTCTATCATCTCGTGGCTGACGCTGGCTGCACGACGTCGCCGGCAGCGCGACGCTCACACAGCCGCGAGCGCCTGATCGAGGTCGGCGATGATGTCGCCGACGTCCTCGAGGCCGATCGAGAGCCGCACCACGTCGGCGCCGGCGCCGGCGCGCACGCGCTGCTCGTCGGTGAGCTGGCGGTGCGTGGTCGAGGCCGGGTGGATGATCAGGCTCCGCGTGTCGCCGATATTGGCGAGATGGCTGAACAGCTTGACGTTGCTGACGAGCTTGACGCCGGCGTCGTAGCCGCCCTTGAGCCCGAAGGTGAACACGGCGCCGGCGCCCTTCGGGCAATAGCGCTTGGCGAGCGCATGGAACTTGTTGCCGGGCAGGCCCGCATAGTTCACCCAGGCGATCTTGTCGTGGCGCCGCGAGCCACTCGGCCACGGCGAGCGCGTTGTCGCAATGGCGCTGCATGCGCAAGCGGCAGCGTCTCGATGCCGGTGAGGATCAGGAAGGCGTTGAACGGCGAGATGGCGGGCCCGAGATCGCGCAAGCCGCAGCACGCGGCAGGCGATGGCGAAGGCGAAATTGCCGAAGGTCTCGGCGTAGGTGACGCCGTGATAGGAGGGCGAGGGCTCAGACAGCGTCGGGTAACGCCCGCTCTTCATCCAATCAGCAATACGTAACTGAACGAAGTGGTCAAC
>ERZ1370068.9608-contig-8373_pt1 | contig 35776 bp, 36 predicted proteins | sample MGYA00561227_ERZ1370068 | MGnify/ENA primary metagenome ERZ1370068 (study PRJEB38410, sample SAMEA6850437) | metagenome | study: Metagenomic assessment of the ecological functions of the soil: analysis of the soil microbiota associated with the... | reverse complement strand
ACGTACTGCTGGTTCAAGAACACCGCCCCGCCAGGCGCCGCTGCCGGATCTCAATCATCGCCTTCATCTCCGGCAGGGGGACCCGGGGCAGGAGCTCTCTGACGCTGAGCTTCTCGAGTCCAACGGGACCGCCTCAGCTGCGCGCTCCGTCCTGGGCTCGCCGTCGAGGGGACGCGCCCGGCCGGGTGCAGGCGTCGCCAGACAGGACCGTTCATGACCGGCTTCCATGGCGCCGGGGATGGCTTCCCCGGCGGGAGCGCGTCACGATTCGGCCTGTGGGTCGGGTGCGGTCGCAGCAACGGCGTCCAGCATCGTTGAACTGCGGCGTGGCGGGCGAGTCCCGCACCGACCCGGGGTGCGATCGTCGCCGTATCGCCGGGGCCGCACTCTCGGAATGCACCGAAAGGAGCGGAGCCGGCCCGGCGCGCCGAAGCCCCGCCTTCGCCGTCCGGCGATCGGGACGCACGGCCGCATCGTGGGCCTGGGCCTTCCTGCCGAACCCGGCTTCGAGCGGAGCCACAGGGCGCAGACGATGAAATCCTGGGACAGTGGCCACGCGATCACCCAGGTGGTGGTATTGTATGCCGGTAGCCGATGTGGTCAGCGAGCCAGCCGCTCCACATACCGGGGATCATCATGCCGGAGCGCCATGAACCCGGTGCAGATCGCGTAGTGGGCGGTCTGGATGGGGCCCGCGTGCGATGTGGATCATGTACATGCGCGTAGGCGGTGAACGCCGAAGCCGTAGCCGAACTGCTCGATTGCGATGCAGATCTGCGTGAGCACCAGGCTGGGACGGCTGCATGTAGGCGAGGTAGATGAACGCCGCATCGGGCAGATGGATCGCGAGCAGCATGATCCAGAGCCAGGCCTTGAGTCCCTGGCGCGAGACTACGCATCCCGCCCAGGATCCCGCCGAACGTCAGCGCCATGGATCCCGATCGTCCGTAGATGAAGCCCGACCTCGGTGGTAGTGAGCCCGAGGCCGCCCTGGGCGCCCGTCGAGCAGGAACGGCGAGGTCATCTTGACCAGCTGCGCCTCGCCAAAGCGGTAGGCAGCAGGAACAGCAGCAGCGACCGCGATGCGCGGCTTGCGGAAGAACGAGCCAAAGGTGGCGAGCAGAACTCGTTTACGAAATGCGGATCTCCCGCGCCTCGCCCGGCCGGTCGGCCGCGGCGCGCGTGCAGCGATGAAGCGGTGCCACACGCCGCGAAGACCCACGAACAGCGATCGCCAGGACCGCCACGCTCGACCGCCGACCACGCGGGACGCGACACTCCGCCACCGCTCCAGGATGGTGGCCCGCGCCCATCACCAGCAGCCCCTGGCCGGCGATGGTGGCGCGGATGCGCAGAGAACATGGCGTGCAGCACGCCGATCGCATCATCGCCTGCCTCGTCGCTCGCGGCGTCGCCGAGCAGGTAGAACCCGTCGGCGGCGCATGATCGTGCGCGTGGCCGAGGCGAACGCCAGCAACCAGAAGAACGCCAGCGTCCACTGCACGAACGCTCGGGAGCGGCGAAAGCGCCAGCGCCACGCCCGCGAGCCCGGCGCCGATCCACGAACTGCATGGTACCAGATCCACCGCCGCCGCGTGCCGAGAGGATGTCCACGCACGTCGTGACCACAGCGGCTTGATCACCCAGCAGAGCCAGCTCAAAATATGCAGGCAATGTCGGTGTGTTCAGATCTGAAGCTCTGCGAGCGATGACGGAGACCGTCATCACCACCACGTACGGCAGCCCTGGCGACATACAGCGTGGGGATCCACGTCCAGAGTTTGTAAAGGTGCGGTTGGGGCGTCTCTCATTATGTAGTCGGCCGCCTCAGGTGAGGAAGCGCTGACGCACCCGTGTAGCACGCCGCCGCGACCCACCGGCAGGTTGCAGTCCGCCACCTGGCACTGAGCATAATCGACCTGGCGCCCCCTCCCTGCTTATGGTCGCGCGCGTGATCCAACGTCTCCCGGCGGCACACGCGCGCCCCGGCCTCACACCACGGCTTTCGCACCCCGCCATGTTGGGGTCGGCGCTCCTGGTCGCCGCGGTGTAGTCGTGATCACGGTTTCCTTCGAGCTGTTCGATCCCGACCTCTGACACATCTCGCCGGAAAGCCATCCCGCAGCTCCATCAGGTTCCGGATCGGCATCGCGTGGATCTGGCCGGACTCCATGCCGAGGCCGAGATCAGCCCTCGTGGCTGTTCCAGGTCCTGGCGTGGCCGCGTTGTGGTCCATGGCGGGCGCGTCTCCTCGGCCCGTTTGCCCTGCGCTGGCTCGGCGCTGGCGTGGTGTCCGGCCTCACCTGGGCCAGCGCGCGCGCCGCAATGGGGCGCGCGGGTTCGCGGCAGCTGGGAGTGCTGCTGCTCTGCGTCGTCCAGCTCGCAGCGTCCGGCTCGCAGATCCGGCCCGAGGACTGGTCGAACGGTGCTGACCGCGCTCGAGATTCCACCTGCTCGAGAGCGTCGTCGCGCCTGCGGCGCGACCGGACGCCGTGGATCGTTGCGGTGCCTGGGCGCGGGCAATCTCCACGTGTCGCCTCCGCTCGGGCTCTCATCCTCGGCGCGTACGGGGATCGACGTGAGGCGGCAGTGCGCCGGCGCTGCAGCGGATCACACCGATCACTCCAGATCGGGTCGCTCTGCCGCCCGATCGCGATCGGCTCGCGGGACTTGCGTGGTTCGCTCGGCGAACCCGTTCGGCTGGCGGCACGCCAGTGGCTGCCGTTCGGACTCACTTCCTCCACCTGCGGCACGAAATCCGCCGACCGCGGACGTGCTCGAGCGCCGCGGCTCTTCCCGCTCCATCAGCTCGTGGGCGCGGGCCTGATCCTGCCCCCGTCGTCGGCTGTGGGCGGCGAAGCTGGACCCCGGGATTCGCCCCGGCAGAAGGCGGCCGTGGACGTCGCCGGAAATCCTGCTGTGCTTCCTCTTCCTTCACCGCGCTCATGCCTTCCAGTCGCGCCGCTTCATCGGCTTCTACCTGGTGACGGCGGCGCCAAGCCGCTCATGCGCGATGTGGATGCACGGCCGACCGCCACTGGCGAACGAGGCGGGCGCGCGGCGCGGGCTGGCGCGCCCCTGCGGATCTGGCGCGTGCGTACTCTGCTCGCCGTCCTCTCGTAAGCTCGCCGTGGCGTATCGGCGTTGACACAGCCCGACCCGAGGATCGGGGTGAGCATCAACTACGAGAACGTCCCCGTGGGCGCATGCGATTTCATGGCCGCCGAGAACGTCCGGGGGCGCGCGTTCAATCCGTTCGAGTCGGGCGGCTACCTTCTCTACCGCTTTGGCCCGACCGAACCCGGCTGCCGTTCATCGACACACAGATGTCGGGTGGCCCGCGCAACCGGTTCCTCTACTGGCAGGCGCTGACGAATCCCACCGTCGGCTGACCCGGCTGGACGCCCAGTTCCGCTTCGACTACGTGCTGATGGGCGACTGCTCGCCCCCGACCACCTGCTACTCGACGTCGCTCGATGCCGACACCAGCCTGGCGCTGGTGTTCGCCGACGATGCCGCGGCGTTGTTCGTCCGCCGGCGCGCGGCCCGCTGGCCGCGGTCGCCGCGCGCTTTGCGTACACCGCGGCGCCGGCCGGGCGCGGGCAGCTGGTGCCGGCCTTCGAGCGCTGTCGTGTCGACTCATCGTTCCGCGCCGGGTTCACGCGCGAGCTGGGAGCGACGCGCGGCCGCATCGCCCTGGGAACGCGATGACCCGTCGACCCGTCTCGCCCGTCCTGGCGCCGCGCGAGGGCGTAATCTGGCGCCGCGCGCGCATGGCTCTCGAGCGCGCGCTGCGCGCGCCGACTGGACTCGCCGGCGCCCACGAGCGGCTGGGGCTGATCGCACTGGCGAGCGCCAGGGGCGCGCAGGCGGCGGCGAGCTGAGATCGAACGTGCGCTCGACCCGCGCTGTCCCGGCCTGGCGCTGCGCCTGGGCCAGGCCTGGCAGCTCCTCGGGCGGATGTCGCGAACCAGGCGAGGAAGTGGTACCAGCGCGAGCCGACGCAGGATCCCGGCAACAGCGAAGCGCTGGACTCCCCGCTGCGCCTCGCCGCGTTAGGGACCAACCCATGATCCTCGCGCGCCCGGCGCTTGATCTCGTTGGATCGAGAGTCCAGTGGCCGGGCTCCATTGTCTCGCTGTGGCCCACTCTCGGGGGTACCGCAGCGCTGCGCGAACCCCGTCACGGTGGCCGCCTGCCTCGGCCGTGACGCTCTCTTCGATTCCCGCCTGCTCGCCCTTGCGCTCAGGTCGTTTCCCGGCTGCGTGGGACGACACCCCACCGCCCCCTGGTCGCGCCCGTGGTGGATCAGGCCTCGAGCCCCGGTGCCGCCACTGCCCTGCTGGGAGGTACGGGGAGCCTACACCAGACCTTCACCGCGGCTCAGACCGGGACGCTCACCCGATCGACCTCATCCTGTCAGCGCAGGGCACCGATGACGATTCCGAAGTCGGTTATCCGCGGACCACGGCGGGTTTCAATCCGATGCAGACGCGTCGCGCTTTCCGGCAAGCCGGCTGGTTGCATGGCGACCGTTCTCGGTTCCGGAACGGGAAGTTCGTGACGATCGGCGTTCATTCACCAGGGGGATTCCATGTAGCGCCGGGCAGCGCACCGCCAAATCCGTCGTCATCCGCGTGGCCGGAAGCGGTCGCTGCGGATCGCTGACGCGGATCACCGAGAACCCAGGCGGGCGAGGAGTACGCGGTCGAGCCACCGCCATGCAAAGAAACGGCGGCAACGCTGCACCGGACCCAGACCTACGCCTCCATGGCTTTCACGGCTTCCGCACGCACGTTCTGAGTCCGCTGAGCGCGGCGGCGCAGCAGGCCTTCAGAGCCCCGCCAATGGCATGCGCCGGCGCATGTTGAGTGTGTCAACAGCGTGGACAATCTGGCTGCCGGGTAGTCACTCGAGCTGACCTCAGGTCCAGTTGACGGCGCGATACCGTCGATGCGCCTGCACGCTTCAATCCTCGGCGCACAACCGAGCTCTTGCCCGGATCAGGTAGGAAACACCGTCCCCGTGGAGCAAGATCAGGAGCTGCTCGGTACCTATCGCACGATTGGGCCCACCGGAGCATCCTCCGATGAACTCACCCGACGGCTCTCACCAGGCACTCCGGGCACGATCTCGGCGAGGGAGACGCATCGGCCCGTATCGCATCCTGCGCTGGATCGGCGAGGGGAGGGATGGGAGACGTCTACGAGGCCGAGCAGGAGCAGCCGATCCGGCGCCACGTGGCGGTCAGGTGTGTTGAAGCCAGGGATGGACACAAAGGAAGTCGTGGCACGGTTCGAGTCGGAGCGCCAGGCGCTGGCGATGATGAACCACTCCAACGTCGCCCATGTGCTACGATGCAGGCGCCACCTAGACCAGGGCGCCCTACTTCGTGATGGAGTACGTGCAAGGAGATCGCCGATCACTGCCTATTGCGAAACCCAGGCGCCGTCGACATCGCGGACGCGGCTGGAGTTGTTCGTTCCTCGTGTGCGAGGCGATCCAGCACGCCCACCACAAGGGCGTCATCCACCGGGACATCAAGCCCTCGAACGTCCTGGTGCCGTTGCAAGACGGACGGGCCGGTGCCGAAGGTGATCGATTTCGGCGTCGCCAAGGCCACGAACGGCAGAGGCTGACCGACGAAGACGCTGGTCACCGAGCACTGGACAGCACGATCGGCACGCCCGGAGTACATGAGCCCGGAACAGGCCGAGATGTCAGAGACTCGACATCGACACCCGGACGCGACGTGTACGCTTGGGCATGGTCCTGTACGAGCTGTTGGTGGGAGTGCTGCCATTCGAGCGATCGGTTTTCCAACAAGCTGGCTTCTACGGCCTCAGCCAGCTGCTCGAGACCGCGACATCCCGCGGCCGTCCTTTCGGGCAATCAGGGAAGGAGAGACCGCAACCCTAGTTGCCATGCGGCGTCGGACGGACCCCGGGGGCTTGGTGCGTCAGCTCCGGGGATATCGACTGGGTAATGATGAAAGCGCTGGAAACGGACCGCACCCGCAGATACGCCTCGGCATTGGATTTGGCCGCCGACCTTCGACGCCACCTGCGGGACGAGCCCGTGACGCGCGAGTCCTCCGAGCACGCGCTACCAACTGGCGAAGTTCGTCAGGCGGCACCGGGTGGGAGTGGCCGCGGGATCGCTCGTGATGCTGACCGTCCTGCTGGGCCTTGCCGGCACGTTCATGGACTGATGCGGGCGCTGCGGGCGGAACGAACGGCACGGACCGAGGCGGAGACCGCGCGGCAAGTCCCGAACTTCCTCGTCGACCTCTTCAAGGTCTCTGACCCAGGGGCGACCGCGCCAGCACCGTCACGGCCCGCGAGCTCCTGGACCGTGGCCGCCGCCAGATCCACGACGGCCTGCAGGCCCAGCCGCTTGTGCGCAGTCGGATCATGGTGACGATGGGATTGGTGTATCGGAGGTTGAGCCTCTTGGGCGAGAGCCAGGAACTTCTCGAGGAAGCGCTGAAGATCCAGACGGCGGAGCTCGGTGAAGAATGTGCCGATGCCGCCAAGACCCTGTCGTACCTCGGCTGGTTGTCCGGTAACCAGGGCCAGTGGGATCGAGGCCGCGACCAATTGGAGAAGGCCCTGCGGATTCAACCAGAGAGTGGTCGGGCCCCAGCATCGTTGACGTTGCCTGACTCTCTATTACCTCGGTGACAATCGCGTCTTATCCGGACAGAGCGAGTTAGGCCGGCCGTTGTTGGAGCAGGCCAAGGCGATCTTCGAGAGGCAGCTCGGGCCAGAAGACATCGCGGTCGCACAATGCTGGAATGACCTTGGCATCGTGGCCTCGAACCAGGGTCACGGAGAGGAAGCAGATCGCGGACCTGCGTACGGCACTCCGTATCAAGGAGAAGATACTGGGTCAGCACCACTACGAGGTTGGCATGCGCGATGAACAACACGGGTTATGTCTCTGACGTTGCTCGGGCGCTACCAGGGAGGCGCTCCCACTCTTGGAAGGTGCCGTGGCGATTGACGAGAACGTGTTGGAGCCAGGCCACCCACGACCGCCACGCATCTCCACTCTCTTGGAGAGGTCCTTCGCTCGCTGGGTGAGCGCGAGAAGGCGTCGAGCGTGCTACACCGTTCGTCTCGCGATGTTCGAGTCAGGCCGTGGCCGTGACTATTGCGACGTGGCGCTTCCACTGCGTTCGTTGGCGCTGCTCGCGGAGAGTGAAGGTGACTGATGCTCTAGCCGAGGCGCCTATTCCGCCGGGCACTGACGATTCAGAAGGCTTCGTACTTGCCCGGACATCCGGAGCTGCTGGAGACGGTAAAGAGGTACGCGAGCTTCATGCGCAAACAGGGACGGTACTCGCGAAGCCGACTCGACCGAGGCGCATGCCTCCGCCTCACCAGCGCCGAAGGGAAGTTAGTGGCGGACGGTGGTGGCTCGCGCGCGCCATGAGAGCGGGCGCGGAGCCTGATCGCCCCGCGCCCGTCATGCCCCGTGCCGCTGTCCCGCGCGTCTACGCCTTCGCCGGCTCCCCGCGGCGACGCTGTCGGCGAGCACGGTTGCGCGGTTGTTGCTCACCTCGAAGAACCCGCCGCCCACCGTCCAGCGCTGCGTCTGCGCCGCCCGACTACGCGCACGGTCAGCGTCCCGCTCGCGAGCGCCGGTGACCAGCGCCGCGTGGTGGGCGAGCACGCCCAGGTAGCCCGCGATCCCCGGCACCTCGACGTACTCGACCGCCCCTCGAACACGCTCTGCTCGGGGGTCAGGATCGAGAGCTGGAACGTCGCGCTCATCTAGACCACCGCCGCCATCTTCTCGCCCGCCTCCTGCGCCTCTTCGATCCCGCCGCGCATGTAGAACGCCTGCTCTGGCAGCTCGTCCATCTGGCCCTCGACGATCATCTTGAAGCCCTTGATCGTGTCCGCCAGCTTCACGTACTTGCCCGGCGTGCCGGTGAACGCCTCGGCGACGAAGAACGGCTGGGAGAGGAAGCGCTGGATCTTGCGCGCGCGCGACACCGTGACCTTGTCGTCCTCCGAGAGCTCGTCCATGCCGAGGATGGCGATGATGTCCTGGAGATCCTTGTAGCGCTGGAGGACCCGCTGCACCGTCGCGCGCGACTGCGTAGTGCTCCTCGCCCACGATCTGCGGGATCGAGGATGCGCGAGGTGGAGGCGAGCGGATCCACCGCCGGGTAGATGCCGAGCTCGGCGATCGAGCGCTCGAGCACGGTGGTGGCGTCGAGATGCGAGAACGCGGTCGCGGGCGCCGGGTCGGTGAGGTCGTCGGCCGGCACGTAGATCGCCTGCACCGAGGTGATCGAGCCTTTGCGCGTGGTGGTGATGCGCTCCTGGAGAGCGCCCATCTCGGTCGAGAGCGTGGGCTGGTAGCCGACCGCGCTCGGCATGCGCCCGAGCAGCGCCGACACTTCCGAGCCCGCCTGGGTGAAACCGGAAAATGTTGTCGACGAAGAACAGCACGTCCTTGCCCTGCTCGTCGCGGAAGTACTCGGCCATGGTGACGCCGGTCAGGCCGACGCGCAGCCGCGCGCCGGGCGGCTCGTTCATCTGGCCGAACACCATCACGGTCTTGGCGATGACGCCCGACTCGGTCATCTCGCGGTAGAGATCGTTGCCCTCGCGGGTGCGCTCGCCGACGCCGGCGAACACCGAGAACCCGCCGTGCTGGGTGGCGATGTTGCGGATCAGCTCCTGAATGAGCACCGTCTTGCCGACGCCGGCGCCGCCGAACAGACCGACCTTGCCGCCGCGCTGGTAGGGCGCGAGCAGGTCGACGCACCTTGATGCCGGTCTCGAACAGCTGCTTCTCCACCTCCTGCTCGGCGAACGGCGGCGACGGCGCGGTGGATCGGCAACCGCTTCGCGGTCGTGACCGGGCCCTTGCCGTCGATGGTTTCGCCGACCAGGTTGAAAATGCGGCCCAGGCACTCCTCGCCCACCGGCACCGTGATCGGCTCGCCGGTGTCGGTGGCCGGCATGCCGCGCACCAGACCGTCGGTGGAATCCATGGCGATGCAACGCACCACGTTGTCGCCCACGTGCAGCGCGACTTCGACCGTGAGGCGGATGCCCCTCTCTTTGTCCTCGATCAGGATCGCGTTGTAGATCTTGGGCAGCTTGTCCGCGTCGAACGCCACGTCCACCGTGGGTCCGATCACCTGCACCACCTTGCCGACGTTCATCGTTGGCTCCTCTGCACGTGTCACCCGGACCTCGTGGCCCGGACGGGGTCCGTTATTTCAGCGCTTCCGCGCCGCCCACCAGCTCGGCGATCTCGCGCGTGATCGCGGCCTGGCGGAGCCGGTTGCGGGTCAGGGTCAGGCCGTCCACCAGCTCGCCGGCGTTCTTGCGCGCCGAGCCCATCGCCACCATGCGGGCGGCGTGCTCGGATGCGAGCGAGTCGGCCATCGCGGCGTAGAGCTTGGCGGTCGCGTAGCGCGGCACCAGCTCGGTGAAGATGGTCTCGGCGTCGGGCTCGAAGATGAATGCCGCGGTCGGTGGCCCCGGACTTGGCATCGCCGCCCACCGGCAGGAACAGTTCGGTCTGCACACGGCGCAACAGCGCGTTCACGAAGTGCGTGTAGATCACCTCGACCCGGTCCGCCTGGCCGCTCACGAACAGCTCGGACAGTTCGGTGGTGAGCTTGCGGGCCAGATCGAGGCTCGCCTCGCCGGGCAGGTCGGTATGCACCGAGATCACCGGGCATGTGGCGGCGCCTGAAGTAGTCGCGGCCCTTGCGCCCAACCACCACCAGCTGGATCGCGCCGGGTTCGGCCTTGCGCACGCGCTGCTCGGCCACCCGCAGCACGTTGATGTTGTAGGTGCCGGCAAATCCACGGTCGGCGGTCACCACCAGCAGCACCGTGGTCTTGACCGGCCGCACCTTGAACAACGGGTGCTCCATCTCGGCCGCCGCACCGGCGATGCTCGACAGCACCTCGGTGATCTTCTTCGAGTAGGGGCTCGCCGACTGGGCACGCGACTGGGCACGGCGCAGCTTCGCCGCGGCCACCATCTCCATGGCCTTGAAGATCTGCTGCATGCTCTTGGTCGAGCGGATGCGGCGGCGGAGGTCCTTCAGCGATGCCATCGCGGGTTCCTAGAGCCTTGAACCTGGCTCTTGAAGGCCTTGCAGGCTTCGTTCAGACGCTTCTGGTCCTCGTCGCTCATCGCTTTCGCCGTGCGCACGTTGTGCGCCACCTCGGCGTAGTCGTGCTCTGACGAACGCCAGCCACTCGGACTCGAAGCGCCGCACCGCCGCCACCGGCACGTCGTCGAGGTAGCCGTTGGCGCCGGCCCAGATCGAGATGCACTGCTCCTCGACCGGCATGGGCATGAACTGGCCCCTGCTTCAGCAGCTCCACCATGCGCTCGCCGCGCGTGATCTGCGCCTGCGTGGTCTTGTCGAGATCGGAGCCGAACTGGGCGAAGGCCGCCAGCGCGCGGTACTGCGCGAGGTCGAGCCGCAACCGTCCGGCCACCTGGCGCATCGCCTTGATCTGGGCGTTGCCGCCCACGCGCGACACCGAGATGCCGACGTTAATGGCGGGGCGGACACCGGCGTAGAACAGGTCGCCTTCGAGGAAGATCTGGCCGTCGGTGATCGAGATGACGTTGGTCGGAATGTAGGCCGACACGTCGCCCGCCTGGGTCTCGATGAACGGGAGTGCCGTGAGCGAGCCCCCGCCCTTTTCGTCCGAGAGCTTGCAGGCGCGCTCGAGCAGGCGCGAGTGGAGGTAGAACACGTCGCCCGGGTACGCCTCGCGGCCCGGCGGGCGGCGCAGCAGCAGTGCCAGCTGCCGGTAGGCGGTCGCGTGCTTCGAGAGGTCGTCGTACACGCACAGCACGTGGCCGCCCGAGTACGTGAACTCCTCGCCCATCGACACGCCGGCATAGGGGCGATGTACTGGAGCGGCGCCGGCTCGGAGGCCGAGGCGGTGACCACGATCGTGTACTCCATGGCGCCATACTTCTCGAGGATGCCGACCACGTTGGCGACCGTGGACTCCTTCTGCCCGATCGCCACGTAGACGCAGATGACCCCGGTGCCCTTCTGATTGATGATGGTGTCGAGGGCGATGGTCGGTCTTGCCGGTCTGCCGGTCGCCGATGATCAGCTCGCGCTGGCCGCGGCCGATCGGGATCATCGAGTCGATCGCCTTGATGCCGGTCTGGAGCGGCTCCTTGACCGGCTGGCGATCGATGACGCCCGGCGCCTTGAACTCGATGTTGCGGAACTTGTCGGAGCCGATCGGGCCCTTGCCGTCCACCGGCTGGCCGAGCGCGTTCACCACCCGCCCGATCATGGCCTTGCCGACCGGCACCGAGGCGATGCGGTTGGTGCGCTCGACGCGGTCGCCTTCCTTGATGTTCTTGTCGGAGCCGAACAGCACCACGCCGACGTTGTCCTCTTCCAGGTTGAGCACCATGCCCATCGATGTCGCCCGGGAAGCGGATCAGCTCGCCGGCCATCGCGTCTTCCAGGCCCCAGACGCGCGAGATGCCGTCGCCGACCGAGAGCACGGTGCCGACGCTCTTGGTCTCGAGCTTGGCCTCGTAGCGTTCGAGTTCCTGCGCCAGGATGGCGCTCACTTCTTCCGGCTTAAATGCCATGGGTGGGTGCCCCGTGATTGGGTTCGGTACCGACGCGTGATCATCTAGACGCTCGCTTTCGTAGAGCTGGTGGCCGATCGCATCCAGCAGCGTGCGCACGCTGCGGTCCACAACCCGGTCGCCGATGCGCACCAGCGCGCCGCCCAGCAGTGACGCGTCCACCTCGGACGTGAGCTTGACCTTGGACTTCGTGTAGCCCTCGAGCGCGGTGTGCAGCCGCGTGCGATCGGCTTCGCCGAGCGGCACGGCGCTCACCACGTGCGCGCGGCGGATGCCCTGGAGCTTCTCGACCAGGGCCTCGAACTCGCCGGTGACGCCGGGCAGCAACCCGAGCCGCTTCTTGCGCAGCAGCAGGTCGGCGAAGGTCGCGACCGAGCGCAGCGCACGGCCCGCGAGCGCATCGCCCAGCAGCTTGCGCTTGTCCGGCAGCCGCACCTGCGGGCGAGGCGAGGAATCCCGACGCGGCGCTCCCGGCGCCAGCAGGTCGCGCACGCTCTTGAGGTCTTCGAGGGCTGCGACCGTCTCCGCCGCGCTGCTCGGTGATGATGAAGAGCGCGCGCGCGTAGCGGCCGGAGACCGCGGAATCGATCACCGCAGCGCCCCCACCTCGTCGATGAACTCGCCCGCGAGCTTCCTCTGCGCGGGGTCGTCCAGCTTCTGGCGCAGGATCTTCTCGGCGGTGCGCAGCGACAGGCTGATGACCTGCTCTTTGAGCACCTCCTTGGCCTTCTCGCGCTCGCGCATGATCTCGTCCGCCGCGCGCTCCAGCCGTGCGGCGGCGTCCGTCTGGGCCTGCGTGCTGGATCTCGCCCGCCACCTTCTGGCCCTCGGCGACCGCCTCCATGATGCGCTGGCGGGCCTGCGCGTCGATGGTCTTGCAGCTCGGCGTCGTAGCGTGCCTTGAGCCCCATCGCTTCGGCCTTGAGGCGTTCGCCCTCCTTGAACTCGCCGGCGATCTTCTCGCGGCGCGCCTCGAGCATGCTCGATCACCGGGCCCCACGCGTAGCGGCGCAGGATCCAGACCATGAGCAGGAAGCCCAGGATCTGGGTGAGGTACCTGTGGGACATCGACCAGGTTCATCTCGGCTCCTTACGCGTCAAACGAGCGATCAGCCCGCGATGCTGCCCTTGAGGAGGAACATGGTGACGAACGCGTAGATGGTGAGCGCCTCGGCCAGCGCCGCGATGATGATCATCGCCGAGCTGGATCTTGCCGGTCGCCTCGGGCTGCCGCCCGATCGCCTGCATGGCGCCGTTGCCGATGCCGCCCAGGCCGATCCCCGAGCCGATCGCCGCGAGACCGATGCCGACCGGAAGTCCCCAACCCAGTGCCGCATGGAAATCCATCGTCGATCCTCCCTTTCTCGTTAGTGAGCGTGTTGCGCTTCTCCCTCGTGCTCGTGCGCATGATCGTCGTGCGGGAGCATGAGGAGGAAGTAGATGGTGCTGAGCACGGTGAACACCAGCGCCTGGAGCGTGCTGGTGAGCAGCGCCAGGAACATGAACGGCAGCTGCGAGCGGCAGGCCGATCGGCAGGTGCGTCGCACGACAGCACGGTGATGCCGAGCGAGGCGAACGCCACCAGCAGCATGTCCTCGCCGAAGATGTTGCCGAACAGACCGGCAGGCGAGCGAGATCGGCTTGGCCAGCTCGCCCATGAGGTGGATGGGCAGCATGAGCGGCACCAGCGCCCAGCCGATCGCCGCGCGCGGGTTGCCAGCCATGTGGTCCAGCCAGCCGAGCGGGCCCAGCTCGCGGAAGCCGATGTACTGGGAGTAGATGAACACCACCAGCGCCAGCGCCACGGTGACGTTGAGGCTCGAGGTGGGCGAGTCCATGAACGGGATCAGGCCGAACAGGTTCATGGCCAGGATGTAGATGAACAGCGTGCCGAGGAACGGCACGTAGCGCGGCCCGTACTTGGGGCCGAGGATGTCGACGATGAAGTTGTGAGAGCCCTCGACCGCCATCTCGACCAGGTTCTGGAGCGGTGCCCGGGATCATCTGCGGGTTGCGGGTCGCGATCATCGCGACCACGCACAGCATGATGCGCGATGAAGAGCGAGAAGATGACCACCTCGTAGTGGTGGAGGAACGTGCGCCCACGGCGCGTCGGGGAAGGCCCGGTGCAGCACGGTGATGATGTTGGCGAACTTCCCGGCACCGGCCCGCCTCCTGTCTCCTCGCCGTGCGCGGCTGCACCGCGCACCGTGCTCGCCCGGCGCGCCGGCGTCGGCGCTCCCCGCGCGTCGTGCCCGTCTCCGGTCGCGGTCGCACGCGCGCGATGCTCGGCGCGCGTGCGACCACCCGCTGCGTGACCGCCCAGCGCCCGGCGACCAGCACGATCGCGACGGCGACCGCCGGCCACGGCGTGCGCGCGAGGCGCCGCCAGGCGCGGTCGGGAGCAACAGCAGCGAGATCGCCTTGAGCACCATCACCGCGTGCGGGATCGCGAAGCCCGCCATCGAGCAGCGCGGCCGGCGAAGCGGGTGAGCAGCAACCAGCCGGCGGCGAACAGCAGCAGGAACCCGCCGAGAATGCGCAAGCCAGCCCGCGCGCGCGCGGCGGCATGCCCGGCGCTCGCGGGCCGGTGATGCGTGACGATCAGGCGCTCGAGCAGGTACAGATTGACCAGCGACCACGCGACCCCGGCGGCGAGCGCCACGCCGGCCGGCAGGGCGGGCGTAGGTGGCGCGCCACCAGGGCCGCGATCGCGCCGAGCCACGAGCGAGCTTCGGCGGACGCGGGTGAGGAATTCGAGTCCCATGCGTGGCCGGGCGCCGCGCGCGCGTCAGCGGCGTCCGTCGTGCTCCTCTTCTTCCGCCTGGTAGCGGCGATAGATCAGGTATGTCTCCCGGCCGGCGGCGGCGAAGCCCACCACCAGACCGGCGATGCCGAGCCATGGCGCGGTCGCGAAGCGCCGGTCCAGCCAGTCGCCGACCCAGAACCCGACCAGCGGGGATACAATGAGCAGGGTGGGGATCGCCAGCAGCAACCCGGCGGTCGGAGACCCTCTCCGGCCCCCTTCCCATCCCGCTTGGATGCCACTCGGACCACCTCCGTGAAACTTTTCACAAGCGGGCGGCAACCGACGTGCCTTCAACGGGTGGCAGCCCGGCGAACGCCCCGGGTGGCGAGGCCGAGGAAGGTAGGGAAAGGTCCGCCGATGGTCAAGCCGGGAGTGGCAGCAGGTGCCGTCTTTTCCCGGGCGTCGGCCCGGCGAGTGCCCCGACAATTCCCGGGGCACGGCGTTGCCGCGAGGCCGCGTCCACCCTATTCTGCCCCGCCGTGCCCCGTCTGGATCCAGGCCTCGATCGAGGTTTACGTGTCTTCCGCAAGCGTGGCCGCCGGGTGGAGTTCCTGCTCCTTCGCCGCCGGTCCGGACCGCTCCTCCCGGCGTCTGGCAGCCGGTCACCGGCAAGCTCGCGGCGCGGGGAAGCCGCCGTGCGCGGCGCGGCAGCGCGAGGTGCGCGAAGAGACCGGCATCCGACGTCGCGGCGCTGGTGGCGGCTCGAGGCGTGCGGGCTACGTTCGACCCGCGGCGTGATGCCATCCGGTTCATCGTTCGATTCGCGGCCGAGATCGACGCGCGTGCGGCGGTGCGGCTCTCGCGCGAGCACACCGCGCACCGCTTCGTGAGCTGCCCGCGAGGCGGCGCGGCGCGTTCTGTGGGATTCTCAGCGCGAAGGATTTGCCGAGGTACGGCAGCCAGGTGCTGCAGCGGCGGCGCGCGCGCGCCGCGCGCTGGAGATCGCGTGCCGCGCCGCGCGCCGCGCCCGCTGCGCGCGGCACGCTCGCTGACACTCGAGAGGAGGAGTGCACGTGGCCAGCACCAGCTCGTTCGACGTCACGACCGGCGTGGACTACATGGAGGTCAACAACGCCGTCACGCAGGCGACCAAGGAGATCACGCAGCGCTACGACTTCAAGGGCCTCAAGGTGAGCGATCGAGCTGGACCAGAAGGACAACACGATCACGCCTCGCCGCTCCCGACGAGTTCAAGCTCAAGGCGATGTGGGACGTGCTGCAGAGCAAGCTGGTCCGCCGCCAGGTGCCGCTCAAGAACCTCAAGCCCGGCGAGGTCGAGCCCGGCGGCGGCAGCTCGGTGCGCCAGGTGATCGAGATCCAGGACCGGGCTCACCGCCGATCTCGCTCGCGAGGTCGCGAAGGCGATCAAGGACGCCAAGCTGAAGAAGGTGCAGGCGGCGATCAGGGCGACACGGTGCGCATCTCGTCCGCCGAGCAAGGACGAGCTGCAGGGCGCGATCGCGCTGCTCAAGGCAGCAGGATCTCGGCGTCGGAGCTCAAGTTCGGGAACTTCCGCAGCAACTGACATCACCAGGGAGGCCGGCCGTGCCCGATATCCGGAATCATTTCACCCGCCAGATCGTTCACTTCGTGATCGGGCTTTCTGTATGTGGGCGTCGTGGCGCGTGTGCTGTCGCTGCTGCCGCTCGGCGATCGCTTCCGCTTCCTGGGGCCCGATGGCGGCGACGCTGCACTGATCCTGCGGCGCCCTGGCCTCGGTGGCCGCCGTCCAGTCGAGCACCAACGCCCACGGCCCGGTCGAGCGCATCCCGGTTCGCGCGAAGCCGGTGCATGGAGCACGAGGAGTGGGGCGAACGGACGCGCAACGTGTTCGTCGCGATCGCCGTGCTGGAGATCGCGGCCCTCGCTCTTCGCCTCGCGCCGCAAGCTCGGCACAGGGGTCTCCGGGTCGTGACGGCGCTCGGCGGGCTGTTCGGTGTGTGGGCCGTGCTACGAGGTCGGCGATCTGGGCGGCGACATCGTCTACGAGCATGCGGGGCGGGCCCGGCATCCGCTCGGGCAAGCCGGAGGACATGCGCAACCTCCTGGTCGCCGGGCCTCTATCACAACGCGCGGCTGGCACGCGACGCCGGCCGAAGAAGGACGAGGCGGCGCGGCTCACCGACGAGCTGGTGCTGCAGATGCCGGACGATCCGACCGTGCGCTTCCTGGGCGTCGAATCCGCAGATCAAGGACCGCGGCGAGCCGCGCGCCGCGCTCGTGACGCTGGCGGCGATGGATCCGTCCGGCCGACGACGTGCGCCTCCAGATGCGCAAGGCGATGCTGTCGGCCGACGCCTACCGCGCGCTGGGGGCAGCCCGACTCGGCGACCGCGATGCTGCAGGGGCTCCTCGAGCGCTACCCGGACAATCCGCGCGTGAAGGCGATGGTCGAGCGGGCGATGAAGCCGGAGGGCGGACCGAGGTAGTCCACGTCCCGGTGGACGCCCCCGGCCGCGCGACCGGACGACTAGCCGCGTGCTTGTGCGCGTGACACTGGTGCGCGAAGCGCCACCAGATCGTCGTAGCCCCAGGTGCCCTGATCGGTGAGCGCCCGCGCGAGGATCGAGCGGAAGCCCCTTCAGCCCACCCGGGCGCCGCTCACGGCGCCGGCCATCGCGCCAGCGGTGGTGTCCACTTCACCGCCCACCGCGATCGCGGTGCAGATCGTTTTCCCAGTAGTCGTCGGGCGTGCGCAGGAACGCGTACAGGCTCCACAGCACACTGCTGACCACGAACACGGCGAGACTCCGTCCCAGTGATACTCGCTGTAGGGCTGGCCCAGCCGGTGCGGGATCGCGGCTACGACCCGATCGGGCGGGAGTGCGACCCATTCCGGCAATCGCAGCAGCGCGTCGGCGAAGCCGGCATCGTGGCGCCGTGCATCGTCCGCAAGCCGCCTCGCCCAGCGCGTCACCTCGACCGGAACGTCCTCCGGGGCCAGCGCCACCGCGCTCGCGATCGCGACCGACCCGGCCGAGCAGCGGGGATCGCGGTGCGTGATCCGTCCCTGGTCGTGAGCGACGCGCAGGAGCCGGGTGCGATCGTCGTGGAACAACGAGGCCGACCGGGCCCCGCGCGCATGGCGCTGCCGTTGCCGGCCGCGGGCGGCAGCTCGCCCGCCTCCTCCCAGCCGACGCCGGAGTTGGGGCGCAGCGCCGCGCGGTGGGTCGCGAGGCCGCGGCCCACGATCCGATCCTCGGCGAAGATCGCTGCGATCCGGCGCGCGTAGTCCTCGGGATCGAAGCGGCCGTGCGCAGCGCATAGCTCTCCGAGCAGCTCGCGCTGCAAGCTGCGAGTCGTCGGTGTACTGCCCGAACGGGTACGGCTGGCGCGCGGGGGCGCTCCCCGGCGGGCATCCGCAGAGTGCGGTCGACGTAGATCGCGCACGCCCGGGCGGAAGCCCTCGACCGGAAAGCCGAGCGCATCGCCGAGGCACTGGCCGATCAGGCTGCCGCTGAAGCGCTCCCGGTCCATCGCCCGGTCCCCGACGCCAATCCGGTCAGCCGCCGGCAGGTTTCCGGCGCGGCGGCCGCGCCCACCGCGCAGGGCGGCTGGTAGCCCATCTCGCGGGCCGAGGCGCGAGTACGCTGAGCCCCGCGATCACGTCGTAGAGGAAGTGAGCGAGCATGGCGACGTAGAGCGCGCCGGTCCATAGCGCGAGCCCTTGGAAGACGAGCGAGAAGAGGAAAATGATCGCCATCGAGCGCGCGCTCTGCACGGCGTGACCGGCTGCGAACCAGGCCGCGCTCAGCAGCGCTGCCGCCCACGGCGAGTGCGTGCAGAGTGAGGAACAGCACGTAGAGCACGCCGCGGTAGGTGACCTCTTCGCCGACACCTGCGACCAGAGAGACCCCGATCCACAGTCCTCGCTCGAGCGCATTCGACGGGGTAGAAGAAATACGATGCGGCGATCCCCCTGCGGCGACGGACTGCCGCCACAGGGGCCGCATGCACGCGCGCGAGCACCCCGGCGATGGCGATCCCCAGCGCCCGATCTGAAGCAGCGTGGGCAGTCGTGCGCGGGAAGAGCGGGATCCGGTCCACGCGGGCAACCAATAGCGCCAGAACGTAGGATCAGTGAGAGCACGAGGATCGTGGTCGCGAAGTGCCGTGCCCGGCTCGGGAGCACGGCCACCGTGGCGATCCTGCGCGAGCGGAAGCTCGCCCACCGATGAGGACGCCAGGACACCGATGAAGTACCAGCCGACGAACCCGATGCGGCCGTACGCGACTGGAGCGAACATGCGGCGCTACACCCCGTACTCGGGCGCGGGCTTGCCCATCAGCCAGTGATCGAACCAGGCGCGGATGTGGCGCTGGTTCTGCACCCGGCGCGAGGGGACGCCGCTGCGCGACAGCTCGTGGCTCTCGCCCGGGAAGCGCACCATCGACCGTCGGCTTCCTCTGCTGCTTGAGCGCGCGGAACATGGCCTCGCCCTGCGCCGATCGGCGTGCGCCAGTCCTCCTCGCTGTGGATGATCATGAGCGGCGTGGTGATGCGCGATCGCGAACGTCGACCGGCGAGCGCTCGAGGTACTCCTGCGGATCCTCGAACGGCGGCTTGCGGAACCAGAACGGCGTGAACATCGCGAAGTCGGCAGCTGTAGTAGAACGACGCCCAGTCGGCGACGCAGCGCTGGGTGACCGCGGCCGCGAAGCGATCGGTCTGCGTGACGAGCCAGTTGGTGAGGCAGCCCGCCGCCGCTCCCGCCGGTGACGCCGATGCGCTTCGCGTCCACGCACCCGCGCGCCACCACCGCCTCGACCCCGGCCATGCAGGTCGCGCGCGTCGTCGCCCGGGAAGCGGTACTGGATGCACGTTCGGCGAACGTCCTCGCCGTAGCGTCGTGCTGCCGCGCGGGTTGGTGTAGCAGCACCAGCGTAGCCGGCGCCCGCGAGCGATGTGGAACTCGTGGAAGAAGCCGAACCCGTAGGCGCGTGTGCGGGCCGCCGTGGATCTCGAGCACCAGCGGATACTTGCTTCGCCGGATCGAAGTCCGGGCGGCTTGACCAGCCACGCCTGGATCTCGCGTGCCCGTCGAACGACGGATACCAGAACTCCTCGACCTCGCCGAGCGCGCAGCTCCGCGAACACGTCCTCGTTCGGCGCCGCACAGCCGGGTGAGCGTGCCGGTCGCGGCGTCGAGCACGTAGAGATCCCCGGGCCGCGTGGATCGTGCCGAGCGTGAGCGCCCAGGCGCCGCCATCCGCGCTCGCGGTGCCGGCGATCAGGTCGCGACTCGGGCGGTGTGCAGCGGCGTGACCGCACCGCTCGTGAGCTCGACGCGGGCCAGCGTCGCCGCGCCGTGGCGTGCCAGGGCCACGCACACGCTCCGCCGCGATCGGCAGAAGCGCGAGCGGCGCGGCACCGCCGCCGCGCGGCGGATGCTGGTCGGAGTTGATCGCGCCGCCGAACTCGTCCGGGCACCCGGAGCGGCATCGCGCACCGCGCCTGGTGCCGCGGCCCCGGTTCGCGCACCAGCAGCCGCGGCGCACGTAGGTGCGCGGCCGCGGGCGGGCTGAGGATGCCGACGGTCGCGATGCCGACCGTCGGGACCGGTGGCGAACGCCGAGATCCCGCCGCCGTGGTCAGCACGACCTCGAGGTCGTCGGTGCCTGCCGGCAGTCCCGCGCGCGGGATCGGCCGCGTAGAGCACGGAGTGCTCGAGCTCGAACCAGCTCAGGCCTGCGATCGGCGAGGAACAGGATGCGCGAGCCGTCGGGCGACCAGCGCGGGCGGGCTCGGCGGGCAGGGGCCGGCGGTCAGCACGCGCGGCGTGCCGCCCTCCGCGTCCACCACCCACACCTGCTTCGCGTGGTCGAATCGATGAAGCCCTCGTCGTTCTCGCGGAACACCGGCCGCGTCACCACGCGGCCAGGCTCGTGCTTGGGCTTTTGCCGGCTCCGGGATCGTCGAGAGGCGGGATTGGTGCCGCTCAGAAACGCGATGCGCTTTCCATCCGGCGACCACGCGGGCTCGGCCGCCCCTTGCGCGAGCGTGCGAGGCCGCCTCGCCTCGCCGCCCGCAAGCGGCAGGATGAAGACTGCGGCGGCTCCTTGCTCTTCTCGCCTTTGCGTCCGCGGGCCGCGCACGAACGCCAGCAACCGGCCGTCCGGCGACCAGCGCGGCTGCGCCGTCGCGGGGCCGAACGTGAGCGGGCGCACGCCCGCGGGCGCCCACTGCGCCCGCTGCGGCCGGCACCTCGGCCAGCGGAGCGCGGTGCGGTAGGCATCGGCCTCGGCATCCACCCACACCCGCGTGAACGCGACGCGTGTGCCGTCAGGCGAGATGCGTGGATCGGCAACCCAGGTGAAGCGCAGCAGGTCGTCGTCACGCACCGGGCGAGGGCGTCGCTCATTCGTCGTAGTCCTTGATGGACTTGCCCATCAGCCACTTGTCGAACCACTTCGTGGTAGTGCTGCAGGCGCTGGATGCGTCGCGACGGCGTGCCGCTGCGCGACAGCTCGTGGTTCTCGCCCGGGAAGCGCACCATGACCACCGTCTTTCTCAGCTGCTTGAGCGCGCCGGAACATCGCCTCGCCCTGGGCGATCGGCGCGCGCCAGTCGTCCTCGCTGTGGATGATCATGAGCGGCGTCGTGATCTTCGCCGCGATAGGTGACCGGCGAGAGCGCTCGATGGACTCCTGCGGATCCTCGAACGGCGGCTTCCGGAACCAGGTCGGCGTGAACAGCGTGAAGTCGGTGCTGTAGCAGAACGACGCCCAGTCCGACACGCAGCGATCGGTGACCGCGGCCGCGAAGCGCGTGGTCTGGGTGATGGCCCAGTTGGTGAGCAGGCCGCCGCCGCTGCCGCCGGTCACCGCCGATGCTGCGCGCGTCGACGTAGCCGCGCTTGATCACCTCGTCGACGCCGGCCATGAGGTCCCGGTAGTCGTCGCCCGGGATAGTGATACTGGATGATGTTGCCGAACTCCTGGCCGTAGGTGGTGCTGCCGCGCGGGTTGGTGAACAGCACCACGTAGCCGGCGTCCGCCAGCACCTGGAACTCGTGCATGAACGCGGTGCCGAAGGCGGTGTGCGGGCCGCCGTGGATGTTGAGCACCAGCGGGTACTTCTGCGACGCGCGTGAAGTCGGGCGGTTTCATGATCCAGCCCTGGATGCGGCGCCCGTCGAACGTCGAGTACCAGAGCTCCTCGACCGTGCCGAGCGAGACGTTGCGAGCAGCCAGCGTCGTTGGGACCGAACAGCTTCTTGAGCTCGTGGGTCTCGGCATCGAACAGATAGAGATCGCCTGGGCTGGTGGCGTCGCCGATCGTAAGCGCCCAGCGGCGGCTGTCGGCGGCCGCGGTGCCGGCGATCACCTCGCGCCCGTAGGGCGTGAGCTCCTCGACCGCGCCGCTCGTGGCATCCACGCGCGCCAGCATCGACGAGCCCTGACGGGCCACCACGCACACGAGGCTCCTGCCGTCGGCGGCAAAGGCGAGCGGACGCTGGCCACCGCCACGGGGCGGATGCTGATCGGAGCCGATGCCGCCGCCGATGTCGAAGTCGTAGCCACCGGTCAGCGCGCTGCACGGGGCCGGAGCTGCCGGCCAGCATCAGATCGCTCTGATCGTACGAGTGGACCTCCGGCGGGTTCATCCCGCCCACGAACGCGATCCGCCCGTCGCCCGACTCCGACCAGTCGCCGATCCCGCCCGCGTAGTCGACGCGGGTGCGGAACCCGGCGCCGTCGGCCGGCTTCGCGACGTCGGGCGCCACGGCGTAGAGGTTGGCGTCGTCGTCGCCAAACCACGGCTCCTTGCGCCGGTCGGAGACGAAACACACCGAGCGGCCGTCGTGCGACCAGTCCACCGCCCCTCGTCGAAGCGTCCGGTGGTGAGCTGCCGCGGCTTGCCGCCGGTCGCGTCGATCACCCACACGTGCGTGGGATGATCGGGATCGAAGTAGCCGGCGTTGTTGAGACGGAACACCGGCCGGGTGATCACTCGCCCCGGCTCCTTCTTCGGCTTGACGCGCGTCGTGTCGTCGTCGATCGCCGGATTGGTGTGGCTGGTGAACGCGATCCGCTTCCCGTCCGGCGACCAGGCCGGCGAGGACGCGCCGCCCTTGAGCCGGGTGAGCGGCGCGGCCTCGCCGCCGGTCATCGGCAGCAGGTAGATCTGCGCCGGCGTGGTCTGCCGGCCGCGCGCACGAAGGCGAGCGGTGCGTCCGTCGGGCGACCAGCGCGGCTGGCCGTCACGCGGCCCGGTGGTGAGCGCACGCGGCGGGCCGCCCGAAGTCTCGGCGATCCAGATCGAGGTGCGGTACTCGTCGGCCGCCGAATCCGTGACCACGCGCACGAACGCGACGCGCGAGCCGTCGGGCGAGATCTGCGGATCGGCCACCCACACGAAGCGGTAGAGATCCTGCTCCACCATCGGGCGCTTCGCGGCTGTCCGCGCCCGCGTGGAAGACCATGGCGACCAGGACGAGGACGACGGCGAGCGCGCGGCGTGGCATCGGTGGCTCTCCGGGCTGAGGGCGGGCACGAGAGGCCGGGACGCTATGTCACGGGTCATCTCGGTCAAACGTGGCGTGACGAGCGCGGGGGCCAGCTCGTCGAACGGTGCGGCGGGGAGTTCGTCCGACGAGACGCTCGCGGGCGGTGCGACGGGGCCGAATCGAACGGGTCGCCTCCGGGGCGCTCGCCCGGCATCCTGCCGGGCTCGCTTTAGCGAAGCTCGCTTCGCCATCCCTGGCTCCCGCTCGCCTCGCGCATCCCCTGCGGCGACCCGTCCGGATTCGGCCCCGTCGTGCTGGCTGGATCGGTCGCAGCGGCGCTGTGCGGATTCGGCCCCGTCGTGCTGGCTGGATCGATCGCCAAGAGTGCCCTTTCTATTGGCGCTCTATTCGTGGCCCGTCGTGGTTGCGTGGGATCGGTCGCCATTGGTGCCGTGCGGGCCTTGTTAGTCCTCACCGGACATGGCGTTACGCTGGCGAGACAATGTTAATCTGAGATGCCGCGATTCGGCGGTGGCAATATCAACGAAATACCATAGGAATCTCGCGCGCTCGGGTGGCGGCCGCGCTGTGCGGTTGGAACGGCCTTCCCCGGATGGAGCGTCGCGGTTTGTCACCGGGCTTCCCGGGCTCTCTTTCTCGTCGTACGGACCTGTCGCCATCGTGCTTGTGCATCCTGCTCCGACATCGCGCGACGCATGTCGCCTAGCCTTCACCTGCCCGCCGCCGCTTCCTGCCGCGGCGGTCGCGTGTATTCCTGATCGCGGCTCGGCCGGCGTCGGCCGATGTCGCGTGGATCAAAGTCGAGTCCCGGCGGCGGCGCGCGTTCCAGTCGGTCGACGTGGAGCGCCACCGGCAAGGTGCTGGTGGGCTCCGACCTGAGCGGCGCCTACCTGCGCACCGGGACCGCCAACTGGAAGCGGCTCGGCAAGTATCGACGGGCTCAACCGGCACCTACGTCTCGTGCGTGCGCTGGAGCCCGCAACCGGGAGACACGGCGCTCGCGGCGTGCCGCAACGGCATCTTCCGCAGCCTGAACGGCGGCGTGTCGTGGCAGGCCACCAACGGACCCGCAGTTCGACACCGAGTTCTTCAGCGCGCTGGGATGGTCGCGAAGCAGCGCGCTCACCGTCTACGCGGCCGGGCGCCGGCACCTCCGCCGACACCACGGTGCTGTTGTGGAAGAGTACTCGACGGCGGCGCCAACTGGACCACGCGTCGCCCACGATCTTCCCGACCAGCGAGGCGCTGCGCGCGCTCAAGCTGGTCGTGCACCCCTCGGACCCCAACACGCTCTACCTGGTCACCGGATCGGACGGCCTGATCGCCCCGCGGTCGTTGATCCCCAAGCGGCGCGATCTACAAGAGCGCGAACGGCGGCGACCAACTGGGTGCTGAAGAGCGGCGCCGACGAGCGTGCTGGACGTCGCGGTGCAACCCGACCACACCGGCGACACTGCATGCACCACCCTCCGGCAGCTGACAACACCGGACCAGGTCAAGCGCAGCGTCGACGGCGGCGACACCTGGATGCCGGCCGCTCGACAACACCGGCGCGGTCTGGTGGGACGGACTCAACGCGTTCCTCATCAACATCGGGCTCGGATGCGTGCGGCACGATCCCCGCCAACGCCGGCCGCTTCCAGAGCATCGATGGCGGACGTCAACTGGGCCCGGTCGACTCGGGCGCGACCTGGGAGGTCGGCTGGTCGGACTGCCAGCACGCGCGCGGCATTCCGTTCTCGGGCGTGTGCAACGCACTGAGCGCCAAGGGCGAGTACTGGGTCACGTCGCAGTTCGTGTGGCACTACGGCTCCGGCAAGTACCGAAACGCGTTCTCAACCAACGTGGGGCCGGGGCAGCTGGATCACCAACGGGATCGACAATGTCAGCCCGGTGGCGATCGCGCGACGCTCAGAACGCGCTCCACCATCTATGCCGGCTACTACGACATCGGCATGTGGCGTACCCAGGACAGCGGCACCAGCTGGACGATGATCAATCCCGTTTTCGCGGCCTGGGGCGGCGTGGGGGCAGCGACCTGCGTGGTCGCCGACTCTGCGCGGCCGGGCGTGGTGTGGGCGGCCATCGGGGAGTCGTCCAAGGCCCCGTACCTGTACCGCCTCTATCGCAGCTCGCACCAGCGGCAGCTCGTGGCCCCAGCTCGGGACCGGCCTGCCGTTCCCGGCGTTCCTGTACGGGCTGACCATGGACCGGCTCTCCCCACCGCGAACCGACGGCTGTGGGTCACGGCCAACGGCGCCCTGTACCGCAGCACGCGACGACGGGGCTGAACTGGACGCCGGCTTCGACCGCCGGAGGGCTTGCCCGAGCGCCGGCCTGTTCGAGGCCGAGGTCGACCCGCGCAACAGCAACCTGGTCTACGTCGGGCGGATGGAGCGGTCTGTGGCGCTCCACGGACGGCGGAAGCAGCTGGACCAAGCTGTCGTCGGCGTTCGACTACAGCGTCTGCGCCGGGCGAGATCGGCGGGCAGAACACGCTGCTCCACCGCGTGAAATGGCACGGGCCCAGCGAGATCCCTCTTCGACCCCGTTCGTCCCCGGGAGGGTCTGGGTGACGTCCTACGTCAACGGACACCACCGAGATCGCCGTCGCTCTATCGCGGCCCTACATGAGCACCAACGACGGCGGCTCACTGGACGGAGCTGCGCCGCGGTCCGCTCTATCGGCGGCATCGCGATCGACTCGCTGGGGCCGGCGAGCCTTGGTGACCTCCGTCCCCGCCAGCAGCTCGGGCAGCAACGGCAGCGAGATCGAGGAGTCACAGGGGCTCGAGATCGGCGCGATCTTCCGAACGGCACTCACCTGGACCTGGTCGCTCGATGCGCCCAACCCCGACATCCGCTTTCCGTTTGGCTGGGAGATCTACGCGCGGCGGGACCGGCCAGCGCTGGATGGGCGTGCCGGGCTATGGATTCATGCGCAAACCCAATGCGCCAACCGCGGTCAACGACGCCTTTGTGGTCGGCCAGAACTCGGCCGGCAACCTGCTCCCGGTGCTGGCGAGACGATTCGGATCCCGACCTGGGCGACACCCTCTCCCTCCAGTCGCTCGAACCTGAGACGGCGACGGTGGGCAGCTGCGGCATCGCCGGGCACCATCGGTCTCGTACACGCCGCCGGCGGTTCGTGGGCGTCGATCACTTCGGCTACACGGTCACGTGACCTCGCGGGCAATACCGCTTCGGCGACGTGGCGGTGAACGTCGTCTCGGTTCCGGCGTGGCTCGCTTGCGATCCCGGTCGCGGCCAGCTCGGACGACGCCGAGGAGAGCGCCGCCGGGAGCATGAATCTCTCCAGCACCGATCTGGATCTCACCTTCGACCTCACGCAGCAGAAGGTCGGGATGCGCTTCAACGCGGTGGCCGTGCCGCAGGGCGCGACGATCACCAGCGCCTACATCCAGTTCACCACCGACGAGACCAGCTCGGACGCCGACCACCCTCACCGTGCAGGGCCAGGCGAGCTGACAACGCCGCGACCTTCGGCGGGGAGCAGAACAACATCAGCGGGCGACCGCTCACCTCGGCTTCCGTCACCTGGTCGCCGGTGCCGTGGACGCGTCATCGGCGCCGCCGGCATCGGAGCAGCAGACGTCGGATCTCTTCGGCCATTCTTACCGAGATCTTTGCCCGCCCGGGTGGGCGAGCGGACAGTCGCTGGCGATCATCATCACCGGCCCCGGCCGCCGAGTCGCTCATTCGTTCGAGTTCTCCCCGGCCGGCGCCCCGGTGCTGCATCTCACCTACGGCGGCAGCATCCCGGTCGGGATCGGCCCTTCTCCGCACTCGGCGCTCGGCTCGCGCGCGCGCCGGAGCGCCCGGCCGGCTCGCCGTCGGCCTGAGCCTCGTGGAGCTGCAGCCTGCCCGACGGGCCGGCCGGCTCGGTGATCGACGTCACCGGCCGCCGCATCGTGGCGGCGCGCGAGGTGGAGCTCACTCGGCGCCGGATCGCACCGCGTCGAGATCGCGGATCGGCTCCGCGTCGGGCATCTACCTGGTGCGTCTCACGCCGGGAGCGCACGCCCGAACGCTTTCAAGGCGGTGGTCCTGAACTGGTTGCGTCGGCACCTCCTCGGCCCGACGCGGAGGGCGGGCTCAAGCCGCTGGAACGCGTCCTCCATCTCGCCGTGGGTGCCGGCCAGCACCAGCGTGTCGCCCGACGCCGAGGCGGAACGTGTCGTCGAACGTGGTGGTCGCATGGCCGCCGCGCACCACCGCCAGCACCCGGGCCCCGCGGCCCTCGACCATCCCAGCTCGCCGAGCGTGCGCCCGATCGCCGAGCGAGTGCTGGAGCAGCAGGAACGTGTCGCAGGTGCCTCTCGGTGAGGATGGCGTCGAGCTGCTCCACCACCGAGCCCGGGCAGCTTCATCCCGCGCAGCAGGCTGTAGCGTTCCTGCCGCAGCAGGCGCACCTGCGCCTGGATCACGTTCACCGGCACGTGGTACTCGCGCAGCGTGGCGATGAAGATCTCGATCGAGGTCTCGAACTCCTCGGGGATCACCTGGTTCGCGCCCAGGCGGTAGCAGCTCGTCGATCTCGGTCACACGTAGCGCGTGCGGACGATCGATGCAGGTGGCGCGAGACCGAGCGCGCGAGCTGGACCGCGCGCCGCGTGGCGGTGGGATCGCTCAGTGCCAGCACCAGCACCCGGGCGCGCGGCGAGATCCGGCTTCCCTGCTGGATGTGCGGGTTGGCGATGTCGCCCGACAGTCGTGGGCTCCGCCGTCCGCCGGCCGCCCGCGCGAGCGAGCCGGGATCCAGGTCCACGACCAGTGCGGCGATGCGCACCGCGCGCAGCACCCGCGCTACGTTGCGGCCGTTGAGCCCGAACCCGGCGATCACGACGTGGCCGGCGAGCGGCGGCTGCGCGGCGTCCGCGCCCGCGGGTCGCGGCGCGTCCCGCGGCGTGCGCGCACCGCGAGAACCGGCGCTCGAGCGCCAGCGCCAGCTCCGGCGCCCATTCGACCAGCAGCGGCGTGAGCATGAGCGAGAACACCGCGCCGGCGTAGAACGCCTGGCTCGCCCAGCGTGCCCAGTCAGTCCGTACGGCAGCCCGGTCCCGGCGAGCACGAACGAGAACTCGCCCGACCTGGGCCGAGCTCAGCGCCGCGCCGCCAGCGCACACCCGCCACGGCGCGCCGGCGAGCCTGAGCGCCGTCAAGCGCCGCGACCGTCTTGACCGCCGACCAGCCCGACGGTGCTCGCGAGCACCAGCAGCGGCTGCTCGAGCACGAAACGCGGCGTCGAACAGCATGCCGATGCTGATGAAGAACACGCCCGAGAGCGCGTCGCGGAACGGCGAGCACGTCGGCCTCGATGCGCGAGCGCGAGATCCGAGCCTGCCGAGGATGAGCCCGGCGATGAACGCGCCAAGCGCCAGCGACAGCCCCGCCCACGAGGTGAGCCAGGCGCTGCCGAGCGCCACCCCACGACACCGAACACGAACGCCTCGCGCGCGAGCGCGTCCCCGCGGCGCGCGCCAGCAGCCATGGCACCACGCGCCGCGCCGCGGGAACGCGATCGCGACGCGCCACCAGCAACGCCATGGCGCGCGAGTCCTCGCCGCGGACACGCCGAGCCCGCCGGCGCCGCCCATCGCGGCGATCAGACCCGCGCCCTGCCCCGCCCAGCGGCCCAGCCACGGGACCGCGATCGCGAACAGGATCACCATCAGGTCCTGGAGACAGGAGCAGCCCGGTCACGAGCCGGCCGTGCGGCGGCGCTGAGCTCGTGCCGGTCGGCGAGCAGCTTGAACACCAGCGCCGGTGCTGGAGAGCGCGATCAGGAGCCCGAAGAACAGGGCGCGCGCGCGGATGGAGGCCAAGTCCGCGAGCGCAGCCCTGCCGCCGACCAGCGCCACGGTGAGCAGCACCTGGAGCGCGCCTGCCGAGCCGGCGTGGCGCGACCGCCGCGCGCCAGATCGGCGATCATGAGCTCGAGGCCCGACCGTGAACAGCAGCGGCACCACGCCGAACTCGGCCAGCGTGTGCACCAGGTCCTGGTCGGCGATCAGGCCGAATCCGCCCGGCCCGATCAGCACACCGCTGCACGATGAAGCCGATCGGCGGCGGCGAATGCGCAGCGCAGCGGAACAGCATGACCACCGCCAGGCGAGAACCGCCCGCGAGCATGAGCAGCTCGCCCAGCACACGGGGATCCTCGTGGCTCATGCGGTGCGCCTCCGGATCAGGGTGGCGCCGTGGTGTCGGACCCGGGAGCCTAGCGGGCCTGCGGCGAGCTCCTGGGTACAGGTAGGCCACGCTCTTCGGTGCCGCCGTGGAACGAGGAGAGCGAGAACTTCTCGTTGGGCGAGTGCACCTGGTCGTCGTCGAGGCCGAAGCCCATCAGGATGACTGGGCAGGCCGTGGCGTCTCCTGGAACGGTGGCCATGACCGGGATCGAGCCGCCCTCGCGGATCATCGACCGGCGGCTGCGGTCCACGCGCGCTTGCAGCGCGCGGCGCGCGGCCTCGAGCACCGGATGGTCGGGCGCGGTGATGCACGGCGGGCGCCGGTGGAGGTCGAGCACCTCGACCGTGACGCCCGGAGGCGCCAGCTGCGTCACGTAGGCCTCGAAGCTGCGGAACAGCTCCTTCGGGTCCTGGTCGGGCACGAGCCGCATGCTCACCTTGGCGGCGGCGAACGAGGGCAGCACGGTCTTGCTGCCCTCGCCGATGTAGCCGCTCCACATGCCGTTCACGTCCAGCGTCGGGCGCACGCGTGGTGCGCTCGAGCGTGGTGTAGCCCTTCTCGCCGCACGGCGACCGGCGAGCCGCTCTCGCGCGATGAACGCCTGCCTCGTCGAACGGCAGCGCTCTTGAGCCGTCTCGCGCTCCGCTCGGGCGTGATCGCGCGCACGCTGTCGTAGAAGCCGGGCACGGTGATGCGGCCGTCGCCGTCCTTGAGCGCCGGCGATGATCGCGCACGAGCGCGTTCGCCGGGATTCATCACCGCGCCGCCGAAGTGGCCCGAGTGCAGATCCTTGCGAGGGCCCGGTCACCTCGATCTGCGTGTAGCAGGATGCCGCGCAGCGCAGTAGGTGAGCGCCGGCTGGTCGGGCCCGAGCATCGCGGTGTCGCTGACGCATGATGACGTCCGCGTCGAGCTCCTTGCGGCGCTCGCGCAGGAAGACTCGGGCAGTGCTCGCTGCCCGCCTCCTCCTCGCCCTCGATCACGACCTTGAGGTTGATCGGCGAGCGTGCTCGTGCACCTTCATGTGCGCCTCGATCGCCTTGAGGTGCATGTAGACCTGGCCCTTGTCGTCCACCGCGCCGCGCGCGTAGAGCTTGCCGTCGCGCAGCACCGGCTCGAACGGCGGCGAGGTCCACAGCTCGAGCGGCTCGGGCGGCTGCACGTCGTAGTGGCCGTAGAGCAGCGCGGTGGGCTGTGCCGGGCGCGCCCAGCCACTCGGCGTAGACCACCGGGTGCCCGGCGGTCTGCACCACCTCGACGCGCGTCATGCCGAGTCTTGCGCAGATGCTCGCGCGATAGTGCTCGGCGCAGCGCGCGCATGTCGGCCTTGTGCTCCGGGCTGGGCGCTGACGCTCGGGATGCGCAGCGCGGCCTTCAGGTCGTCGACGAAGCGGTCGCGGTTCCGGTCGAGGTATTCGGTGAGGGCGTCCATCACGGGGCTCCGTGGGCGGTTCGGGTGTCCGGGTCAGGGACTCTAGCACAGGCGACCGGGCCGGCCCCGGCTACCACGCTTGCCGGGGTGCGGCGAATCTGTGAGGATTCGCTGCGGAGGCCTGTCCATGCACTGCGTTCTTCATCGAGGACGACGACAGGAACGCGGTCTTTCCATGAGGCCGGCCGCCAGGGAGGGGCCACGTAAGAGCCACCCCCGCACGCGCTCACCATGCGGGTGCTGCCGGACGAGCTGGCGGTGTGCCGGCTCGAGGCGGACGGCCCCCTGCCGGCGTGGGGTGTTCCACGCCGCAGGCGCGCTTCTTCTCGGTGATGCGCACGCCCGAGGGAGACCTCGGTCGTCTGCCCCGTGGACGACGTCCGCCACCTCGGTCGGACCGCCGACAAGGGCTGGCGGGCGCTCAAGGTGGACGGGCCGTTGCCGGCTCACCATGACCGGCGTCACCGCCAAGCTCACCACGCCTTGCTCGCCTCGGCGGGGATCCGGTGTTCGCGCCTGACCTACGACACCGACTACCTGCTCGATCAAGTGCGCGAGCACCTGGAGCGCGCGGTATCGCTGCTCCACGCCAGCTTCACGGTCGCCTCGAGTGGCGCCGCGGCCTGCACACCGCCCTGGGTCGCCAAACTCCCCCCATCATCACACGCGTGGCAGCTCCTGAACGACACGTCCTCGCCGGCGGCGCGGACCCGCAGCCAGTCGCGCACCTTGGACGGGCGCTGCGAGCAGCATCGCGCGCGGCACTCCTCGGCCACCGCGCTCGAGGCGCCGCTGCGCGCCAGCCAGTCGAGCAGCGAGCGGCCCTCCGGGATCTCGATCGACGTAGTCGTCGACGAAGTCCACCCGCAGCCCGGCGCCTTCGCATAGCGCGCGCCACTCGCGGGCGCTGTAGTTGCGCACCGTGGTCGCGTCGTGGAGCGTGTCGAGGCGGTTGAGGAACGCGTCGATCTCGGGATCGTCGGGCACCGTGCCGTCGGCGATGCCGAGCCGCCCGCCGACGCGCGAGCACGCGCGCCATCTCGCCGACCGCGAGCGCGGATGTCGGCGAAGTGATGCGGGCAGGCGCGCGAGGTGACCGAGCCCGAAGCGCGCCGTCCCGGAACGGCAGCCGGTGGGCGTCGCCGCGCACGACGTCTCGACGTTCGCGACCTCGCGCTCGCCACGGCGCCGCGCGAGCCGCGCGGCGTGGCAGCATCTCTGGGCGCCACGTCGAACGCGACCGCGCGCGGCGACGTAGGGCGCGAAGGCGATCGCGATCGGCCCGGGGCCGCTGCCGACGTCGAGCAGGCCACTTCGTCGGCCACCGGCTCCATGTGCTCGATCAGCATGAGCCGCGTGGCGCCCTCGAGGTGGGCACGGCTGACCGCGTACTGGCGCGCGTGCGTCGCCGAACTGCCGCGCCGTCTCGGCACGAGCGACGGCGGCCGCTGGCGGTTCATCCCATCAGCGCGCCGGCCGGCGTCAGGCCGACGCGGTCGGCGAGCCCGCGTGGCCGTCGGCAGCGCGTCGATGCCCGCCCTGCCGCTGACGACGCGTCGCGAATCCGGCGCGCCGTCGAGCACGCTGCTCGCGATGCTGCTGCGGTAGCCGCTGGCGCAGATCACCGCCCATTCGGCGTTGCGATCCAGCTCGCCGAGCCGCGTCGGGAGCTGGGCGAGCGGGATGTGCGTGGCGCCCGGCCACGTGCCCCCTCGTCCCATTCGCGATCCGCGCCGCACGTCCAGCACCCGGTCGCCGCCGGGCTCAGCGACCTCGGCGGACCGCGGAGCTGCGACGGCCTGACTCGGCAGCCGGCCGGCCGACGCCAGCCTCCATTCCGCCCTTCAGGATTCCGGCCATCGTTCTCGTACCCGACGCGCGCAGGCGCATCGACCGCTTCCTCGATGCGATCGGCGATCCGCATGGCAGCAGCGGCTGCCTCATCGGGCCCGAGCAGCGTTCCCACCCACGAGGCGTACTGGCCGTCCGAGGCGGCACGTGGAGGCGCCGGGCGGATGCGCCGGCGCCGTAACGCCTCGTCGCTGCGCGTGTCAGGATCAGCACCGCCGCGCTGCGCCGCGCCGCGGCACGTCCGCGCGGCGCGAGCAGCGGCGGCATCGGGCGCTCGGCGTCGAGCGCGGGCCGGCCTGGTTGAGGTCGCGCGAGTGGAGGTAATAGATCGGGGTCTCGGGCACGTCGCGCGTCATCTCGGCGATGAACTGCCTCGCGGCTCATCGGCGTGAGCGCCGGCGTTCATCATCGCGCTCGCGGCCGATCGTGCTCCAGGTGTCCTTGCTGATGTTGCGCCCGCACAGGCGAGCCCGCGCCGTGCGCCGGGTAGACCGCGCGTCTCGTCGGGGAGCGTCAGCAGCTTGCCGTGGAGGCTGTCGTACATGAGCCCGGCCAGCTCGGCCACCGGCAGCCGCGACGACAGGATGTCCACGCGCCCCACGTCGCCGACGAACAGCGTGTCGCCGGTGAGCACGGCCCACGGCTTCGCGTCGCCCGCGTGCTCGAAGACCAGGAAGGAGAGGCTCTCAGGCGTGTGGCCCGGGCGTCTCGAGCGCGCGCAACCAGCACGTCGCCGATCGCGGATCTCGTCGCCCTCGGCAGCGCGTCGGTGCGGATAGCCGCCTCGGCGCGCGCGCCGATGCGCGATCGTGGCGCCGGTGCGCGCCGCCAGCTCGCGATGTCCGGAGACGAAGTCGGCGTGCAGATGGGTCTCCGAGCACCCAGCGTGATCGTGAGGCCGTGCGCGCTCGGCCTCCTCGAGGTACATCTGTCGATCGTCGCGCGAGGGATCGACCACCGCCGCCTCGCCGTCGTCGCCGATCAGGTACGAGGCGTGGGCGAGGCAACCGACGTAGAACTGCTTGAAGTGCATGGAAGCCTCCGGGGTACGGGCGTGATCCACCACGGTCGAGGAGGATTATACGCGCTTCCCTCCGCCTTCAAGATCCTCACGGCAGGCGCCCGCGCCGGCTCGATCCGCCGTGGACCGCCGGGCCCGCGTTCGGCTACCCACCTTCCGCGCCCGCAGGGGCGCTGCCCGTCGCGGAAAGGGATCATCCACACCTGCTCGGTTCAAGGGTTTCCGACATCAACCTCAACACTACCGGCCCAGCCCAGCGGACGCCGGGCGCTACGAAGGAGGAATGATGTCTCGCAGGCTCTCCCCGCCCCGCCCCAGCCTCGAACATCTCCGCAGCAGGCGAAGGAACTGTGCGTGCGATCAAGCGCGGCGACGCGGCCACCTCGACCGGGCGCGCGCCGCGACCCGGCCGCCGGCCACGCGGCCACTCAAGCTGGCGGACGCGCAGCATGTCGTAGCGAACAGTACGAGTTCGCCGACTGGAGCCAACGCTCAGGCAGCGCGTCAGTCCGGCTCGATCCGGGCCGGCGCGCTGGTGGCAGCGGTGCGGGACGACGACATAAGCGCGCCACGGGCGTTACTCCGAGCGGCATGGCGAGCTGCGCGCGGCGCTGAACTGCCACTGCCCGACACGCCGTTCTGGGGCGCTCCCCATCCTGGGTGGCGCGCCGGGAGAGGCTGCCGACCGCGCAAACCTCCTGATCGGTCGGTGCCGGCCGGACATCAACGCCCGCGGCGACTGGTGGGCAGGCAGCTTTGGCGTGCTGGACGATTGCCGGCCCGAGTTCGCGCCAGAGCTGATCGGCACCTGGCGCGATCGTATTGCGCCCACGCCGCGTGGCTCGGCATGATGGACCGGCTGCGCGAGCTGGTGGGCCTGCGATCCCTCACTGGTGGATGCGCCAGCGGCGGCGGGCGGACGCCGCTCCACTTCGCGGCAGCGTCGACGTCAGGTTCCTGCTCGCCTGGCGCGGGGATCCGCTGCGCTCGACGTGGACCACGGAGTCGACTCAGCCATGTGGATGCTGCGCGAGCGGCGGCCGAGGTGGCACGCTACCTGGTCGCCCGCGGCGGTCACTGCCGACCTGCTCATGGCGGTGGCGCTCGGCGACCTCGAGCGCGTGCGGCGGCATCTCGATGCCGATCCGGCGGTGATCCGCATGAGCGTCACCGGCGCTGGTTCCCCAAAACGGAATCCGCACGCCGGCGGCTGTATCTACATCTGGACGCTGGGGATCAACAAGACCGCGCTCCGGGTGGCGAAGGAGTTCGGTCATTCCGAGGTGCTGGCGTTGCTGCTGGAGCGGAGCCCGGCCGGGCTCCGGTTCACGTTCGCGTGCGAAACCGGCGAGTAGAGCGGGCGATGGCGGAGTTGCGCACCGCGCATCCGGATCTGGTTCGTTCGCCTCACCAGTGGCGCTGGAGCCAAGCGGCGGCTGGTGGATGCCGCCGAGGACCACGACGCCCAAGCGGTGACGCGCCTGCTCGCGGCGGGCTGGCCGGTCGATGCGCGCGGGCAGCACAAGGCACGGCGCTTCCACTGGGCGGCCTGGCATGAGTGATCGCGCGATGGTGGCCGAGATCCTGCGCTCACCACCGCCCTCCGAGAGCTGAGGGACCGGGATTTCCTGACGGAACGCCACTGAGCTGGAGGCGGCCTACGCCTCGGTGCACGGCTGGCATCCGATCGCGGCGACTATGCGGGCGCGGTGGAGGACCTGATCGCCGCGGGTGCCGGGGCGTCGGTGGTTCGCGCCGATTTCGCCGGCGAAAGCGAACCGGGTGCGCGCGTGGTGCCTCGAGCGGGCGGCCGGGCGCTGAGCCAGGTCCGGCCGTGGGGCGGCCGGGGACGCGTCGCGGGGTGGCTAGTCCCCCGCCCGCGGGTGCAGTCAGTCCCTTGCCAGGTCTTGAGCTGCTCCATCACCTGGTCCGGGGTGCGGCCCGGGGCGGTCGCACCTGCTCGAGCGTCAGCGAGGCGAGGCGGCGCGTCCACGATGTCTTTCAGCCTCGTCTCTCGAACGGCTTGATGTCTCGGCCTCGGCGTAGAGCAACCCGGTCACCAGCTTCTGCTCGCCACGCGCCTCGTGGATCCGACGCCAGCGCCCCGTTCGCGGCTGGTGGGATCGTAATGATCTGCCGCCAAAGCTTCGCCCAGAGATAGATGTGCGAAGCCGTCCGGCATCTGCACTCGCGGTGGTGCCGGGCTCGTAGTCGACAGTGATGTCCTCGAAGTAGGCACGTACTCGATCCGTGGAGCGGCGCATCGTGCTCCTTAACGTAGGCGTACGACTTGCTCGAGCCCTCGTGGTCGGCGAACGTCACGCACGGGCTGATCGTCCAGCACCGCCGGTGCCGTGGTG
>ERZ1370068.11271-contig-99_pt1 | contig 35777 bp, 59 predicted proteins | sample MGYA00561227_ERZ1370068 | MGnify/ENA primary metagenome ERZ1370068 (study PRJEB38410, sample SAMEA6850437) | metagenome | study: Metagenomic assessment of the ecological functions of the soil: analysis of the soil microbiota associated with the... | reverse complement strand
GTTACGTATTGCTCAGTCGCCAAACTGACTCCAGCCAGGCACGCGAGCTCTTGAGTTGTCGACCCCGGACATTCAAGGTCTCGCGACGCAACCGCGCATCGATCGCGACGACGCTCGTTTTTGGAGCATCGCCGAACTCGCAAAGAAGGACAAGGGGTCGAAGCGCGCCTCCAGGAACCGCAGCCCGAGCGAGATCGCCACCCTTGAAGCGCCATCTTCTTGCAAGAGTCCTGGGCTTATACTAACAGTGAAAACTCTCTTTGCGCAACCTCTCAATCTCATCAACGACGGCTTGCCAGATCAGTGCGCGCCGCGCGGCACGTGGAAACAAATTGAAGCAGCTTTCGTCCGGAATGCGTCGGCCGTCCGATCAGATGGAGAACGCTCCTTCGCTGAATCCAGCGCATCCAACGAGGTGCGCGCGAGACTCTGAGATGGTGGTCACGATCCGCGCCGCCCGCCGCGCCAAGTGCTCCGCTCTGCTCCGGGCAAATTCGAGGAATGGCGGCTCTGCAACACGACGCCCAACGGGAGCCGCTGGGGGTCGATAGACCCATGGTTGCCGCTCGAACCCCGCCGGCCTGGCGTTACCCCGGCGGTTTCTTGAACCGACGCCTTGATCACGCAGGGCGCCGCGTGAGTCGCGATGTCAAAGCGCAGGGAGATGACGGCCGAGCACCCTAGAATTCTGTATGCTGCTTGTATGCTGAGGGCCGAAACGCGCGAATTCATTCCAGAATCCAGGGCTTGCGCCTCGGTTCGGGACCGAGGGGGTCGCTGGTTCGAATCCAGTCGCCCCGACCAGAAATGAACGAAATAGGCCGGTTTTCGGGAAGATCGGGGCCTTTCGTGTTTAGGGACGTTGGCCGAAGTGGGGTGAAACGGAGCGGCCCGCCCGCATCGTAAAGCCGGTTCATGCAACGCGGGCGACCGCCAGATCAGCGTTGCGTGACGCGCGCTATACTGCTGTTCGATTCCTCACAACTGAAATGGTCAAGGCTGGCGTCCGCAACACCGAGTCCGCGATACGCCCGTCTCATCGGTGCCTGCGTGCCCTGGATGTCACGACACGACATTCGTCAAGCACGAGGAGGTGATCACCGGCACTATCGGCGATCGCATTGTTGGACGTGCGCGTCGTGTCTGCGCTCGTGGCCCGCGGCCAAGCCACGCATGTTGAAAGCAGACCTGAAGAACTCCTAATCGGCGCCATGCAGACCGCCGGTGGAATTTAGTCCATCAACGGCCCTGGTATTCGCTGGGCCGGTTCGCTAACCAATCCGCGAGTTCATCACCGTATTGCCTCTGGTTCTGTCTGAACACCTCGTGAGCGCGGTGTAGCCCGGAGCGCTGCGCAGCCGCCGCGAGTTCCCTTATGTGAGGCGGTCGCTGTCGCCTGCCCGCCGCAGCAGAGTCGTTGACCGTCACCTGGTGCTTTGTACAAAGGCAAGTCGATAGAGACCTACCGATGAATGGAGGTAAATCTTGAGTTCGGCTGAACAGAACAAAGCGCTCATGCGGCGCTTTTATGAGGAAATCGACAAGGGCAACCTCGGGATCCTGACGAACTTGTCGCCGAGAACTACATCGACCACAGCCCACCGCCGTTTCGGGCCTGCCGCCAGGGCGTGAAGGCGTGAAACAGGCGTTTCACATTTTTCAGCAGGCGACGCCCGGCTATCACCGCATCGAAGATCAAATCGCTGACAGCGACACGGTCGTCACGCGGCTCACGTCGATTGGCAAGCATGAGGGCGACCTGCGCTGGCAGCTCCGGCGCACCGGGAACGAGCTGAAGGTAAAGACACACGATCACGATTCACCGTATCGCGAACGGAAAGCTATTGGTTGAGAAGTGGTCGGCGAAGCTGACGAACTGGACCGCGCTTCAGCAATCCTCGGCACGATTCCGCGCGCATAGGTTGGATGCGGTCGGGGTTTTCGCGTAGCGGCTTTAGAGCACGCAAGGCTGGAAGGCGCGATCCCAGGAGCGAGAGGCTAGCCGGGCGCACGCGCAGTGATGGTGTTGAAAGCCCTGGGTGAGAGTTTATGGCGTTGCCGTACTCCCGATGCCGGGAGTTCATTCCGGGATTCGGCCTTGTCGCTGATTTCCCCAATCTTCACCAGGGTTCTTCATGGCCGAGTCCTCGATGAGTTGTCGCCCTTTGCGAACCACCGGGCAAGGCCGAGGATTCCCAGGCCAGCGATGCTGAAGCCGACCACCTTTACGGGCTTTGGGCACTCGAGCGCGACGGCTGCGGGCACCGATTGAACTGAACGCGGCACGGCACGGCGTTCGGGGGCGGGAACCCACCGCGCGAGATACGCGAACATCTCGGAAGCACAGACCGGACACTGCTGTGCGTCATGAATTTCCTCGCAATCCAGACATAGCCGGGCACGTCGAAGCTGCATATCCTCATTCTAAGCATCGCGCACCTCTGTTCTGTCGATCCCAGCGGCCGATACGCTCAATATGTCCTCGGCCGAAGATCGCCTGATGAAGGCCATTTGGGGTCAGCCCGAACTGATGTGCGACCGTCGTCAGTCGCCCCCTCGACGCTCCTCCCGGCTTGGAGGCCGGCGGAGCGGCAGATTGGCCGAAAGCCTTCGCGAAACAAGAGAAGCGGCTTCGAGTGGCAAGCGAACCGGTGGAAGTTCGTCATGTAATGCGGAACGGCAAGTCCACGCGACGCCGCTACTCCATCTACATCATCGAACTCTCCCGCGCCTGCATCGAACGAGCCGTGCGCCTTCGCCCCTCTCTACGTCGGGCAAACCGCGCATAACCCTGAACACCGTTTCGTCCAACACAAAGCCGGCGGGAAGCTCGCGGCGAGCAAACCGCACAAGTTCGGCATCAGGCTGCGCCTGGATCTGATGAAGGGCATTGGGCCGTTCTCAACGCGGAAGGATGCGGAGGCAGCGGAGAAAGCGGTCGCAGACGCGCCTCGAGCGAAGAGGACATCGCGTCTTTGGGGGTAGGGCACAATGGAGCGCGACCGAACATCCAATCCGCACGGCACGTATGTGGTCATTGGAGGCGCTGCATGACCCCACCTGTTCGATTTCTGATCGGAACGATTGTCGTCGGGATCCTGGTGCTTGTAATCTGTGGCCTGCTCCTGCGGCGGCCGGTCAGTACCAATCCGTTTGATCAGCCGGCCACCGTCATCGTCGGGGCAGTAAGGCTTTGCCGGGACGGTAAAATAACCGGCATGTGCCGGAATATCCGCATGCGCTCTTCAATTTCGATCCGCCCGCGACTGACGAAGAGATTCGCGCCGCGTCGATTCAGTTCGTCCGCAAGTTGTCGGGCTTTACCAAGCCATCGAAGGCCAACGAGGCGCGCGTTCGATCGGGCCGTGAACGATGTTGCGGCGGTGGCGCGAACGCTGATCGATTCACTGGTCACGACGGCGACCCCTCGCGATCGTGAAGAGTGGGCCGCGCGCGCGAAGGAACGCGCTGCGGAACGCTTCGCGCGCCCGTGAGCTCACCAGTTAGCCGACGCGCTAGTGGACGACGCTCGATCCCCCAGACAGCTTCTTTTCCTGCTGCCGTTTGCGCCAGTCCTCCTGCATGATTGACCAGAGCACCTGATCGAGGTAGTCGCCGTTTCTGAAGAACGCGTGCCGCAGCACGCCTCTCGCGTTCGGCTCCCAGTTCTTCATCGCCCCTGCCTTGCCGCGGCCATTGCAGAGGGCAGCGCGGGCCTCGAGACGATGGGTGCGAAGGACGTCGAATGCAAACTCGAGGACGAGCTCGCGCGGCTTCGGTGAAATGCCCGAGCCCCAGAATTCCGATGCGATCCGCGAATCCCCAGTCGGCGGTGCCGAACCCTGGCCCCAGTGCGCGCACGTGAATCAGGCCGATGGGAGACTCCGCCGCCGCGCGGCACAATCGCGAAGCACACGTATTGTCCGGCGGCCTCGCTGACGCTGCGACCAGGCGACGTTACCGTTCGATAGCCCTCGACCGTCGGCGGTGGCGGCGAGAAATGGAAACGTGATACGTCGTCGGTGGACAGCAGCGAGAATCAGCGAGGTGGCATCGGCAGCTCGAGGCTTCTCTCAGGAGTCACGCGCCGCCCTTCGAGCTCAGGCAGGAAATTTCGCCAATCGGGCGCGGTTTCATCCATCGAACGATTGGTGCTCACCGTCAATTCGTTGCTGCCACGAATCCGAAGCGAGACCGGGCAGGCACGACCGGCGACGGAGCAATTCAGCAGCTATGCTTAGCCATTGCGCGATAAGTCATTCAGCGGCGGGCGCCTTGTCTGCGATCGGACAGGCGCGCATCATCGACAGAACTGTGCTGTCGTGTTTAAGAGTGGCACGCGCGAATCGGAGCGATTGAAGCTTTCCTGCAAATGTGCACGTGAAAACACGGAAATCGTTCGTGTCTCGATATGCACTGAGTTGTCACTCGATCGCACACGCACGATCACAGGATCGGAAAGTAAAAGCAGCCTTGACGATGCGTGTGATCACACGTAATATGGCAATGTGACGTCGATACTGCAGGCGGAACTCAAGCAGCACAAACCGTTCAAGAGTCTCAAGGAGGAAGCGCATCTGAGCATCCAGCGGACGGCCGCGTTGCTCGAGCACGCCTTCGAAACGCGCGTTGAAGCCGCACCGGATCACCGGGACGCAATACAACGTGCTTCGGATTCTGCGCGGCCCGAGGCCCGATGGCTTGTGCCGGAACGAGGTTGGAGCGCGCCTGGTCCGTCCCGTCCCGGACGTCACGCGGCTGCTGGACAGGCTCGAAGCGGCGAAGCTGATTGGTCGGGCAGCGCGGCGGCGAAGACCGGCGCTGCGTCGTGACCCGATTACCGAGCCGGGCTGCGCCTGATCGATCAGGTGCAGCAGCGGATCGACGAGATCCATGAGGAACAGTTAGGCCACCTGGACGAGTAGCGCAGCTCCGACAGCTGGTTGCGCTACTGGCAGTGGTCCGCGAGCGCGCATGAGGGAATATTTGCGGCCCAATGCGTGTTATCACATCTGATGTCATGACAAGTGAATTGATGCAGGTGGGGATTCGGCCATCGGGCTACCGGTTGCCGGACGAAGCGCGCGTCGGGCGCGTCCGGCTCCAGGTGAGTGACCTTCGGCGCGTCGCTGCCGTATTACGCGGACGTCGCTTGGGCTTCGTGTCTTGTCGCAAGAACGCGCGGTCGCCATGCTTGGGGGCACGGGCGGCTCCGCTCTCGATCTGAACTACACGAGCGCCGCGGCGTTCGTCGTGTTCCGCGCCGAGGGCTGCTCGGCCTCTATCACTTCGCGATCCTGCTGCCCGATCGCGCAGCGCTCGGACGTTTCGTGACACACCTACGCCGAGATCGGCGCGTGCGCCGGCTCCGCGGATCACCTCGTGAGCGAAGCGCTGTACTCGTCGGATCCCGACGGCCTCGGAATCGAGGTCTACGCCGATCGGTCCACGCGAGCAGTGGCAGACCAGCGGGCCGCGAGATCGCGATGGCGACCGAGCCGCTCGACCTGCGTGCGCTCGATGCGCGCTGCAGGCGGCGAGCCGTGGACCGGAATGCCCGCAGGCACGACCATCGGCCACGTGCACTTTCCACGTCGGCGCGATCCGCGAGGCCGAGGCGTTCTATCACTCCGCGCTCGGCTTCGACAAAGTCGTGTGGACCTATCCGGGCGCGCTGTTCTTCTCTGCGGGTGGTTACCACCATCACGTCGGCACGAACACGTGGGCCGCTGGCGCGCCCGCGCGACTGGAGCCGATGACGCGCGGCCTCGAATGGGAGCTGCGGCTTCCGACCGCGAGCAGATATCGACGCGACGGTCGCGGCCAGCGCGGCGCGTGCCGGCTTACGACGTTCGGCGACGACGGCGCCGATCGACTGATTACCGATCCCTGGGGAATAACCGTGCGATTGACGCAAAGGAGCAACCCGTGACATCACTGCAACGACAGCGAAGACGACGACCTACAGCATCGACAAGGCTCATTCCGAGGCGACCTTCCAGGTGCGCCACCTGTTGACCAAAGTCCGCGGGCGCTTCTCGGACTTCGAAGGGAACGATCGACTACGACGAGCAGAACCCGGAATGCTCGTCGGTGAACGTGACCATCCAGGCGGCGAGCATCGACACCACCGAGCGCGATCGCGACACGCACCTGCCGATCGGCCGACTTCTTCGAGGTCGAGAAGTTCCCGACGCTGACGTTCAAGAGCGCGCACGATCACGCGGAAGGGCAACCGACGGATTCGACGTCGCCGGCGACCTGACGATCCACGGTGTCACCAGGCCGGTGACCTTCGACGTGACCTTCCTCGGCAAGGCGAAGGATCCGTGGGGCAACGAGCGCATCGCGTTCGAAGCCGAGACGACGATCAATCGCAAGGATTACGGATTGCTCTGGAACGCGGCGCTCGAAACGGGCGGCTTTCTCGTCGGCGACGAGGTGAAGATCAGCCTGTCGGTGCAGGCGATGCCGAACCCTCGACGTCGCTCGGGGCAGGGCGTAATCAGGCAGCCGCGGGTGCGGGGTGATCGCTGTCCGTGTGCGCCCAGATCTGGCGGCACGAGGTGCAGCGGTAGTACTGGGCGCGTGACGTCGCGTACAGCGGCAACCCTTCATCGGAATGACAGACCGGGCACGGCGTCGGCGTGTGTTCCGGAGTGGGCGGCGGTGCGAAGGTAAACAGCGGCATACGCCGTGGTCCTCCGACGTCAGTCCGCCGTATAGGCGGCGAGTCTCCAGCCGGAGCGCCGGAGCTCGGAAGCGATCATCGCGTGGCGGCGGAACGCGCTCCACGCGCTCGTTAAACGTTTCAGCGACGCTGGCTCGCGACGTTCGAGTGCGGCACGAGCGACAAGGTGAACGCCTGATCGCCAGGACGCTGATCGACGCGGCAGGTCAGTCTGCTGATGTCCGCGCTGAAAAATCCAGCGAAGAAGGCGGCGTCGATTCGCGGTGAGCGATCACTCGTCTCATGCCGATCGACCAGTTCAATAAGGATGCCAGCCGAACCGCTGAGGCTGATTCACACCGGTTCGCTCAGGCCAAGCCGCTGCGTGGGCGTGTCGGGCAGATCGTCGAATCTCGATCCGCGACAAGATTGATTGGCGGCGCTGGGACAGTCGCAGCCCGGCATAAATGAGCACGAGACTGCCCAGCAGCATCGCGAATTTGCGAAAATCGCCGAGCGCCGCCCGTTCGAGCAGTCCCAGGTTGTACGCGACGACGAACAGCAGCATCAGGTAGATCGGGCCGAGCGCTTTCAGGTTGCCGGCTGGACGCGCGCTGCATGTCAGCGGCAGTCTTCTCGGGCGCAGCAAGAATTCCACGGCAATCAACGACGAGACAAAGCCGAACGGCGCCGTGCTGCACGCGCCGCCCGCGTACCGAGCATGTAGACGTGCAGGCCCGAACATCACCATCAACAGCGGGCAGGATGATTGCCGGCGACGACGGCACGCTTCACACCGGACGACGAACGGATCGCACATCTCCGTTCCAGGCCATCGAGAATAGCCAGTTCGCTCGCAGCTCCGCTGGAATCGCGAGCGCCTGTCGAACGCCGACGAGCACGATCGCGATGACCAGCGTCTGCAGCGCAAGGAAACGCGCTGGCGCAGCGCCGCGGAGCTGATGGCGCGTATGCCGTGCATCAGCAGGATTCCGGCGGCAATGGCCACCGCACACGCGGTCGGCGATCAAGATGCGGTGCTGTGCGCTGCGGGCGAGCGTCTGGAGGGTGAAGAAGAATCCGGCCCGCGGCAGCGGCGACGGACACGAGGACGCCCGCGACCAGCCGCGCGGCCAATCGCCTACGCCGCGCTGTGCGGTCGCTGGTGCGAGACCCGTGCCGTCGGCAGGCGCCTGTTGTTCCAGAGATACAGTGCCAGAGCTGCATCACGGTCGTCGCCAGCAGCGCCGACATCGCAACCTGCGCGAGCTGTCGGGAACCGTGGAAGCAGCGCGTCGTAGAGGCGTCCGGGCGTTGCGTTCCGGCACCACGAGCCCCGCTGGAATGCGCAACGCCGAGTCCGCGAATCGTCAGGGTCACGCTGCCCGGTGCCCGCCTCATACAGTCCGAGGAACCACGCCGGGGGCACGGCGTGTAACGTGTCGCCGCTTCCGAGCCATCTCGCTGGCACATTCGACGCAATCGCCGGCAGCAGTAAGAGCGTTGTGCCGAGCGCGATGATGAGCGCCGCCTGCACGAGCGCGGAAATACGCTGACCGAACCACCGGGGTCCGAGCACGCAGGCGCAGACAGCTCGCGAAGCAGCAGGATCGTCAGAAACGCATAGGCGCCGGCCGCCATCGTGACCGCGGCATGGACGATGATCATCCGCACGACGGACGACGATGTTCACGTGGAAGTGCGATACCGTCAGCAGCGGGAAGAGCAGGCTGGGCACGCCGTTGAGCAGGACGGCAAACGCCGTGACAAAGATGACGAGGGCCGAGAGCTTCGCGCGGCCGATGTCGCGGGTGTCGACGGGTAGCGGACCGAGGATGGCCGCATCTCGTTCGTCAAGCGCCAGCGCATCCCACTGGACGGCCGCCATCAGCGCCATGATCAGCATCGACGCCGAGATGTAGAGGAACTTGTCGTCCAGCGACGGCGATGGACGTGAGCGCCGGCGTGGGGATGCCAATCACGTAGCTTCTGACCAAGCAGGAGGACGGTGATGACGAGACCGGGCACGGCGAGCGATGCGGCGAGCAGCACGAGCACTTCGTGCCGATCGGTATTGGGCGAGATCAGATCGTTGTCGAGGAACCGCTTGAGAAAATGATCCCGCAGGAGCCGTCGCGCTCTGATGGTCGCTGCCATGTGCGACTCAATGGCTCGACACAAGATCTGCGATGTCGGCCGCGGTCCGTTCGGGGTCGTCGTGAATCACCAGCTGCGAGAACACTTCTTCCAGTGAACCGCGCGACATCACGGTCCGTAAATGTTGAACGGAGGCGTCGGCGGCGACGCGTCCGCGGTGCAACACGATGACGTTCTCGCAGACTTTCTCAACGCTTTCCAGGATGTGCGAGCTGTAAAGAATCGCCTTTCCACGCGAGGCCAGTGTCCGCACGAGATGCCGCAGGACGAGCGCCGTGCCGACGTCGAGCCCGGACTCCGGTTCATCGAAGATGACCACGTCCGGGTCGTGGAGCAGTGCGGCGCAGATCAGCACCTTCTGTTTCATGCCCTTCGAGTACGAGCCAATCGATTGTTCAGCCGCGTCGCCGATGCCGAGCAATGCGAGCATGGCGGGAATCTTGTCGCGCAGCAGGCGCCTCCGGACAGCTCGCGCAGGCGGCCAACGAGCTCGAGGTACTCGCGCCCGGACGAGGAACGGATAGAGGAAGCGGCTCTTCCGGCACGTATCCGAGGTGACGGCGGAAGTCGACGAGGTCGTCCGAGATCGGCTTTCCACGAAACGTGACAGATCCTGAGGTCGGGCTCGATGAGTCCGGTCAGCATCCGGACCGTTGTCGTCTTGCCCGATCCGTTCGGCCCCAGGTAGCCCGTGATTTCTCCGGGCCTGAGCACAAAGCTCACATCGTCGACGACCGCGCTGCCGTAGAAGCGTTTGACCAGGTGATGCGCTTCGAGCATCGGACCCTCCATCAGGAACTACGTGCGAGAGGCCAGGCCTACTCCGATCAGCATCGCGAGGAGCAGGCAGACGATAACGGTGGGAAACCCGACGCCGATGACGAAGACATGCACGAGGAGGGCGCCGACCATTGCCGCAGCCAAGAAGGACGGCGCCCGGCACCGCGCCGCGCGGGACCAGCAGAAGAATAGCGCCGCCTGCCTCGACAAAGCCGGTGAAGATGCGGAACCATTGGCCGAGTCCGATGTTGGCGAACAGGCGCACCCACATGCGGCGCGGATTGCCAGGGAACTTCGCGACGCCGAGATAGAAGAACAACGCGGCGCGAGGAGGACGCGCACGATCCAGAGCGCGATCTGCCATGCGGCGCTGCCGCTCGCGCCTCTGCGGTCAACTCCATAGCCGGCAGACTTCGCGACGTACAACCGCGCAAGCGTTGCGGTGCCGCCGAGCGCCGAGGTCGATACAACCCATCCGACGACGTTCTTCGCGAAGAAGACGCCCGCGATGGCGATGTGCCGCCCCGGCGGCGACCGCAAGGTATCCAGCGACGCGGTGAAGCCGTATCCAGAGCTGACGATCGTCGAGCGTCCGCGCCGTGCGGATGCCGAAGAAGTAGTTCGGGCGTGTTCGCGGCAGGGCGTCGCCGATGGCGATGATGAAAGAGTCCGAACAGCACGACGACGGCACGCGGCGCGATGGGCCGCAGCCAGTCGAGAGCCGCTCAGGTTGAGAACGATGAGCGCCTGCAGCGCGAGGACGAAGAGCGACCGCGCGGATGGCGATGCCTCGGTACGGTGCGCTCGAGGCCAGCGTGATCGCGTGTGCAGCAGAGCCAGCCCAGAGCGGCCGCAGCGATCGCGTAGATCGATCGCCGCAGCCGCGGGCAGCGTGAAGGCGACGAGCGCGGCGACAAGCATCTCAAGCCTCCTGTTGTCGGGGCCGGCGCCTGCGGGTGGCTCGGGGCAGCTCGCGCGCGCGACCGGCTTCACTCAGTTCCATCGAGGTGACGGATGACATCCTGGAAGACCGATGTGTTCAGCTCGTAGATAGATCTCCTGCCCCCTGCCGCTCTGCGATCACTAGGCCTGCGTCGACGGAGGATGGCGAGATGCCGCGAGATCGTCGGCCAGCTCGAATGGAACGCGTCGGCAATCTGGCCGGACGTCCGCGGCCCGCCGCGCAGCAGGTTCAGGATGTCGCGGCGCGTCTGGTCGGCAAGCGCGCGGAAGACGCCGCATGTCCGGCGGCACGCACGCAGTTTCATGATTAGCAACTTAGCTAATTATCGAATCACGCGTCCACCGAGATTCAGACACCGCCGGCGCGGATTGGTTCCCACGCGGACCTGAAGGTCCGCGCGGCACGGTCAGCGTCGCGCGGGCAGCGGCTGGAGGGGAGGCTGTCGTGCCGGGCGGCACGCCCTGTTCGACGGCGTTCATCGTCATCGCCAGCGTCGTGTAGGTGTCCCGGTGAGCGTGAGCAGGTCGACGCAGCTGCTGTTCGTTCAGCACCTGCGCGGCGCGGCGGTACGTCGCGTCGCCGACCTTGTGGGTCGTCGAGATCTCCATGCACAGGTCGTAGACGGCGGCTCTCGTCCGGTTTCATCGACGCCGGGCGGCGGCCTGCCTTCAGGTCGAGGCGAGCGTCGCCTCGGCAGATGCCTTCCTTGAGTCGCGAGCGGGTAGTGCGCCAGCCATTCGACTTGCGACGTCCAGAGCCTCGCTTGGATGAGGATGGCGAACTCGTTCAAGCGCCGCGGCACCGACGTTGAACGCGCAGGTAGTCGAGCAGCGCGAACATCCGTTCTCGGCTCGGGACTGCGAAGCAGCGCGTTGTGCAGGGCCACCGAGCCCGACGCTTCGACACCTTCAGGATCTTATCGGCGAGCGCTCTGCTGCGCGTTCAGCTGCTCGAGCGTCAGGCTGCGGAAGACGCGCGGTGGCGCGGTCGCATGTGTGCCTTCCAGCCGCGTGACGCGAAAGATGCGGACCGGAGCCGCGTTCGACGTATTCAGCGTGTCGCGCACAGTCCCGGTGAGGCGCACCATGGCGCCGCTTCGCGCGCGGGCCATCAGCGCGCTGGCAGCTCAACACTTCGATCGAGATGCTGCCCGGCGGCGTCGCTGATATTCGAGCGCCCATCCGGTGCTCTCGCCTTCCAATCCGCGCACGCGGCCACCTTGGAGTGTTTCCACGTCAGCGTGAGCTTCTCTGACCTTGAGTCGCCTGCGCGAGAGCGGACTGACGCGACGCCGAGCGTGATGAGAGCAGCAGCAAAGTTTTCATATGTTTCCACGCCTATATCTCGCGGTTTCCGGGAATGTCAGAGCCGATTTGCCGCCGCAGTCATCCAGAGCGCTCCTGTTGTCTTCGAACCGAAGGCGACCCTCGCAAAGGTCCGCACCGCAGCATTGACAGCGCAATTGACGTTCGGTCACAGCCACCCAAGAACTGTCGCGCGCGCGCAGCGGCAGTCCACGGGCAGTAATCCTGGTGGACCCTCCTCAACGAGGAAGCGATCCTGCTTGTTGAGTTCGATCTTGCGGATCGCGCGCGGCAGCATGACTCGACGTCGTCGGCCACTATGCGCGGCCTGACGTGTTTCGCCAGGATGTGAACGAAAAGCCCGCTCCTCCCGTCATTGTCGACTGACGCACCGCGAGCATCTCTCTGAAGTGGAATCAGAAAGTCTTCAGGTTCGTCTTTTCGTCGCCACTGGATAAGATGGCGTGCGTTATCATTTCGCGCGACTTCCGGAGGTCAGACGATGCGCAGATTTCAGTGGATCTGCCTTCTACGCTGTCGATGTTCCTGGGCGGCGTCGCCATCGCGCAGCAGGGCCGCCAGTCGGCACGGCATCGGCAGAACGACGGTCGCGCCCGTGAGTCTGCCGCCGCCGCCGGCGCAGGAACCTCGGCGAACAAGCACACTACCGGCCCGACACACGATGTCGCCGAAGGCCTACGTCAAGGACATCATGAACTCGCATGATGATGCCGGCGGCGTCCGGCGTGTGGAACGCCGTCGCGATCGTCCGACCGACCAGGCGGTGTCACGAGTCCCGGCCGAAGACGCGACGATGACTGGAACGCGGTCATCGCGTGCGGCGAAACGATGCTCGTCGAGACCACGAACCTGCTGATGGTGCCGGGACGCAAGCGCTGCGTCGGCGGCGCGATTCCGGCGGCCTTTCGACTGACTGGCGCCGCAAGGCGCGCAAGTGGGCAGAGGCAGCCAATATCGCCCTGATCGCCGCGAAGAAGCACGACGCCGACGCGCTCGGCGGAAGCGGGCGAACGGATTGACGTCGCCTGCGACCAGTGCCACGAGAGTATCAGGATCGCACGACGACCCGGACGAACTGGAAGAAGGTCCTCGGGACTACAAGCTGACGGCGGAAGAGAAGGCCGCGGGCGAAGCGGCCAAGATAGCCGAAGCGAACAGCCGGCGGCGGCAGCCGCCGAGGCGCACCCGCCGCAGCCGGCGGCGCCGAAGCAGTCAGCGAAGACGGTAGGAGTGCCCCATGGTAACAGAGCGCTGTTTTCGTTGGCGGCTGGCGGGCCTGCATCGTCGCGCTGCGCCGGCCGGCGACGACGTCCGAGTTGCAGGACAGGCCGGCGGCGGCACGATCGTCGGGCACGTGCATTACATGGGGCCGACGCCGGTGAATCCCATCATCCGGATGGGCGCGGACCCACGCTGCAACATGCTGTATGTCGGCAAGCGTCCGACGGCACCGACGTTTGTCGTCGGAACGGATGGCGCGTTCGCGAACGCATGCTGGTCAACCTTGACGGATCGTTCCCGGCGACGCCGGTGCCGGCCGCTCCGGTGGTCCTCGGGCAGAAGGACTGTCACTACGTGCCGCGCGTGCTTGGCGCGCGCATCGGTCAGATGCTGCAGGTCACGAACGAGGATGTGACCGTGCACAACGTGCATTCGCTGTCGAAGGCGGGCAACGACTTCAACAGGACGGAGCCAATCAACGGCAAGCCGTTCGACTTCACGCTGAAGGCGGGCGAGCTGCTGCGCATCACGTGCGACAGCCACACCTGGATGACCGCGTATATCGGCATCTTCGACAACCCGCACTTCTCCGTCAGCGGCGCCGATGGCTCGTTCACGATCGCCAACGTGCCGGCGGGGAAGCAGACGGTGAAGGCGTGGCACGAGGTGATGGGCACCCAGATGCAGATGGTGGACGTGCAGGCAGGCAAGAGCACGACGGTGGACTTCACGTTCGCTGCCGGGTCAGAAGACGGGCCTCAACATACCCGTGCGCGAGCTGTCTATCCCTGCGGACGTGAAGCTGGCCACCAGCGGTAATCCTTTCCACAGCACTGAGGGGTTCCACAAAACGGTCTGGGACGCAGACCGTTAGTCGAGGGAAGACAGCGCGGCACGCGATTTGAGTCTCGGTGCATTGGGGGTTCTCAATGCGCCGAGTCTTTCGTGTCGCATACTGCTCACGTCGCTGCTCGCTGGCCGCGCCCGCGGCGGCGCAGATTCAGAGCCGTCCGACCGACGCGCCCATCGTCACCGCGGACAACGAGTCGTGGTACGTCAACCGCGAGCCGATTCAGTTCGCCGGCGATCTGATACTATCCCGGCTGGTGCTGCGGTGTTCTTCGACGGCAACACGATGGTTCGCTCCGGTCACTACAACGGTGTCCCGCTGTATACCGACACTACCCTCGAACCTTACAGCGTCGTCTACGTTCCGCTCGAGCGCGGCGCTAATGCAGCCGCACGAGCGGCCTGCGACAGGGAAGTCTTGCAGGCACGACCGCGAGTCGCGCGCCATCGTTCGCCCGTGAGCGTCGACGACGCTCGAGTCATCGTCGCCTGCTTCCGCAGGCCGCGTCGGCTCCGACGGCGCCGCCGCAGCCGATTGGTGCCATCGAGCGTCTATACGCCGGAGAGCGCGACGCGGACATCGGGCACCGTCAACACCTTCGCCAGTCGGGACATGCAGGTGTCGTCGCGGCCGCACCGCAGGACGGCAGAATCGGCACGACGATAGTCACGATCGGGCGACCTACCGAGCAACGATGGGATCTGGATCCCGTACTCGAGAGAAGTGGATCAGCGCGGGGCCGGCGGTTCCGGTCACGCCTGAGCGATTCCGCGTCGTCGGCAACTATGAAGGGTTCCCGGTATTCGCGCGGCGCGGTACATCGGAACAGGTGATCTACGTGCCGACGCGCGCGGGACGTTGCGGCGCCGTATCGGCTAAAGCAGTAACGACGGAAGCACGATCGGAGAATGCACGTCGCCATCGCGCGCATCCCCTTCGTAGTAGACGCGCTCGAGGAACAATCCGGACGCCGGTGCGGTCAACCGCGCCGGCAATGCCGAGCTGCTCAGTCAGCATCGCTGCCGCCGCTGTCGACCGGTCAGCCCGCCGCGGCCGATTTCAACCAGCACTCCGACGAGCCGCCGGACCATCTTCCAGATGAAATGCGATCCCTCGATGTGAATCAGGATCAACTCGCCGTCCTCGTAGATCTCCAACGCATCGATGAGCACCTGCGTCGATTTCTCGTCCGGGTCGTCGTCGGAGAATGACTGGAAATCGTGAAAGCCGACAAAGCGCGCGGCGGCCGCGCGCATCTGGCCGACATCGAGGTCCTCCTTCACCCACCAGACAAAGGGCTTCGCGAACGCGGTCCGGCGGCGCGACGACGTGATAGATGTAGCTGCGGGCCTTCGCGTCGTGACGCGCGTGGAACTTGTGACGCACCTTCTCGACCCGCAGGATGTTGATATCGGCTGGAAGCGCATCGTTGACGGCTCGCCGGAGCATCTCCGGGGCGATCGCGGCGTCGATGTCGAGATGCGCGACCTGGGCGATGGCGTGCACGCCTGCGTCGGTTCGACCCGATCCGTAGAGCTCGAAGTCGCGTATCGCCGGTCGCTTCGTGGACTGCACGCTCGATTTCTCCCTGCACCGTTCGCGCGTTCTTTCTGTATCTGCCAGCCGCTGTAGCGCGTCCCCGCGTATTCGATGGTGAGCTTCAGTCGCACAGTCGGCATTATCCCTGCACAGCCTGAGCTGCTGACGCCATGCCGGTTCAACGGATGAGCGAGATACGGAGGCAGTACCCCGCGGGCGCCGAAGCACAGCCGGATGGCTCAACGCACTTCCGGGTGTGGGCGCCGGAACCTCGGCAGATTGCGCTGCGGATCGAGGACGGCGGGACAACACGCGCGACGTCGCGCTGGACCAGGAGGCCGACGGCTACTATTCGGTGCTGGTCGCCGATGCCGGGGCAGGGACGCGTTATCGCTACGTGCTCGACGGCGATGCCCTTGCCGATCCCGCGTCACGTTACCAGCCGGAAGGACCGTTCGGCCCCTCCGAGGTGATCGATCCCGAGCGCTTTCACTGGGAACATTCGCTGGCGCGAGGAGTCGAGCTGGCGGGCCAGGTGATCTGCGAGCTGCACGCCGGCACATTCACGCCTGAGGGCACGTGGCGTTCGGCAATCGCAAAGCTACCGCTGCTCGCCGACTCCGGGCATCACGACCATCGAACTGATGCCGGTATCTCAGTTCCCTGGTCGCTTCGGCTGGGGCTACGACGGTGTGTTTCCGTATGCGCCGACACATCAGTGCACGGGACGCCCGACGACTTCCGCTCGTTCGTCGATCATGCGCACGCCACCGGTCTGGGCGTCATCCTCGACGTCGTTTACAACCATCTGGGGCCTGACGGCTGTGTTTTCGGACGCTACGCGAGGTCGTACTACGCGCGCGTCTACGAGAACGAATGGGGCGATGCCCTGAATTTCGACGGGCCTGATGCGCAGCCGGTCCGTGATTACTTCGCGTCGAACGCGGCGTACTGGATAGACGAGTTCCAGCTTGACGGGCTGCGCCTCGACGCCACGCAGGCGATCCACGATCGGTCGTCGCGCCACATCATTGCCGACCTCGCCTGCCGCGCGCGCTCGGCGGCGCGCGGCCGATCGATCATGCTGATCGCCGAAAGCGAATCGCAGACCGTTCGTCTGGTGCAGTCCCTCGACGCGGGCGGGTATGGCCTCGATGCGCTGTGGAACGATGACTTTCATCACAGCGCGATCGTCGCCATGACGGGCAAGCGCGAGGCGTACTACTCGGACCATCGGGGAACACCCCAGGAGCTGATTTCCGCCGCGAAGCGCGGCTACTTGTTCCAGGGCCAGCGCTACGCCTGGCAGAAGCAGCCGCGCGGCACGCGCACCGATGGCCTGCCCGCACGTGCGTTCGTCAATTACCTCGAGAATCACGATCAGATTGCCAACGCCGGCGATGGTTCGCGCGTTCGCTTTCAAACGTCTCCGGGCCGCTACCGCGCGATGACGGCGCTGACGCTGCTGATGCCCGGCACGCCGATGCTGTTCCAGGGCCAGGAGTTCGGCTCGACCGCGCCGTTCGTATTTCGCCGATCACAAACCGGAGCTCGCCAGGGCGGTTCAACAGGGACGTACCGAGTTCGTCAGGCAGTTTCCGAGCCTCGCATCGGCGGAAATGCAGGCGCGGGTGCCGGTGCCGCACGATCCGGGGACCTTTGAGCGTTGCAAGCTGGATTGGACCGAGCGCGATGCCCAGCAACCATGGGTGCGTCTATATCGCGACTTGTTGGCCCTTCGACGCAGCGAGGCGGCGTTCCGCGCACAGGACGCGGCCGCGATCGACGGCGCGGTGCTCGGCGCCGAACTGTTGGTGCTGCGCTACTCGACGCCGAGCCCTGAAGATGAACGCGTGCTGCTTGTAAACCTTGGCATCGAAGTCGATGCAGCATCGTTCGCTGAACCGCTGCTCGCGCCGCCCGACGATCACGAATGGAAGCTCGCCTGGTCGAGCGAGGATCCGGATTACGGCGGCTCTGGAACGCCCCAGGTGGCGTCCGACACCGGATGGCGCATCCCGGGCACGCCGCCGTCGTGTTGTCGCCAACACGCGCGAAGAGGAAAGGAAATGCCAGGACAGAGCGGAACAGTTGACGCAACGGCAGTCGCCGGAACGGGAACCGGGCTGGTGCGAGCCATCCGGTGGGATCCGACCGACGAGGGACGCCGTGTGCTGGCGGAGAAGGAGTGGCTCGTCACCAACGGGCTCGGCGGCTATGCATCGGGCACGCTGTCGGGCGCGCTGACGCGCCGCTATCACGCGCTACCTCGTCGCCGCGTTGCCCACACCGTTCGGCCGCACCGTGATGTTGAACTACATCTGGGAGCGGATCCGCTATCCGGACGGGCGTCTCGTGTCGCTGCACAACATGATCGCCGAGCCGGCCGGAAAAGAGTTCGACGCGGCCAGGTGGCTGTCGTCGTTCAGGCTCGAAGCCGGCCTCCCCGTGTGGACCTTCGATGTCGAGAACGTCCGCATCGAGAAGCGCGTGCTGATGCCGCACCTCCAGAACACGACGCATATCAGCTATCGCCTGTTGTCGAACGAGCCGATTCGCCTGGAGCTGCTTCCGCTCGTCGCATTCCGCCTGCATGAAGCGCCGGTCAATCATCCCGTTGCAGCGCCGTACGGTCTATATGCGCTGGGCGATCGCTTCGAGTTGTCGCCCGGCGGCGATCTGCCGCCTCTGCGCATGTTTCTCTACGGCAATGGCAAGGCGTTCACGGTCATGCCCGAGCGATTCGATCACGCGGTCTACGGGCTCGAGCAGAATCGCGGCTACGAGTGCTGCGGCGATCTCTGGACGCCCGGCTATTTCCGCTTCGAGCTCTCACCCGACGCGCCGGGAACGCTGGTCGGGTCGACCGGAGTCGTGGGAAACGATCGGCGCGCTCGATCCCGTCGGCCTGCCGAGCGCGGAGCAGCAGCGGCGCACGCGTCTGATCGCCACCGCGCAACGGGCGCCGTCGACGGGCCTGCCGCGGAGCTGGTTCTTGCAGCCGATCAATTCGTCATCACGCCCGCCGGGCGAATCGAGGAAGCGGCGCGCGCCCGCGCGGCCGGCGACGAGGTGCGCACGGTGATCGCCGGCTACCACTGGTTCACCGACTGGGGGCGCGACACGATGATCAGCCTCGAGGGGCTGACGCTCTGCACGGGCCGGCAGCGCGAGGCGGGCTACATCCTGCGCACGTTCGGCCATTACGTGCGCGACGGCTTGATTCCCGAACATGTTCCCGGAAGGCGAGCAACGAGGGGCTGTATCACACGGCAGACGCGACGCTCTGGTTCTTCCACGCGATTCATCGCTATCTCGTCGCGTCGGGCGACCGACGGCACCCTGCGGCAGCTGATGCCGAAGCTCAAGTCGATCTTCGAGCACCACATGACGGGCACGCAGCTTCGGCATCGGCGTCGATCCCGCGCGACGGCCTGCTGCGGCAGGGCGAGGAGGGCTACCAGCTGACGTGGATGGATGCGCAAGGTCGACGGCTGGGTCGTGACGCCGCGGCGCGGCAAGGCGGTGGAGATCAACGCGCTCTGGGTACAACGCGCTGTCGCTGTTTGCCGAATGGCTGCGCGAGGAAGGCGACCCGATGGCGCCGCAGGTCGATGAAGCGGCGACGCGCGCGCGCGAGTCGTTCAACGCGACGGTTCTGGTATGCAGCGAGGGCGGCTACCTCTACGACGTCATCGACGGCGAGCATGGCGACGATTCGGCGTGCCGGCCCGAATCAGATCTTCGCCATCTCGCTCGACCATCCTGGTCCTCGACGAATCCGCGGTGGCGGGCGGTCTTCGACGTCGTCCGCGAGCGCCTCGTCACGCCGGTTGGCCTGCGATCGCTTGCGCCTGGTCACCGCGACTACAAGGCGCAGTACTACGGCGATCTCCGCGCGCGCGACGCGGCGTATCACCAGGGAACCGTCTGGGCGTGGCTCGTCGGGCCGTATGTCGACGCGTAGCTGCGCGTGTATCCGGCGACCTGCGCCGGCGCGCGCGAGTGCCTCCGCGGGCTTCGAGCACCATCAGGCCGAGGCGGGCGTCGGCACGATCAGCGAGATCTTCGACGCCGAGCAGCCGTTCACGCCGCGCGGATGCATCGCGCAGGCATGGAGCGTTGCTGAGGTGTTGCGCGCCTGGTTGAAGACCGAAGCGCGCTAGTAAACTCCCAACTCCCAACTTCCCAATTCCCAGAGGAGCTTGCGACTGATCTTGGGAGTTATGGGGGCGTTGGGAGTTATCTGCCGCTTCATCCTGTCGAGGGCTTGCCCGAGCGCCTTGATTTCTTCGCCATACTTCGCCCAGTCACCCGCACGCTGCGCGTCGATGGCGCGCTGATAGTGCGCCTGCGCTTCGTCGGCGAGCGGCGGACAGCTGTGGTGATAGAGCGGCCGAGGGCGCTGCCGCCTGAGGTGGACGTGGCGCCCGGCTGCTGGTTTGCGGCGGTCGCGGCTGGCGTTCGGCTGGGCGCGTGGGCCGGCCGTGCCGCCAAAGAGTCGCGCCAGCGCCGCCTTCGAGCGTCTGTTCCATCACGATCTGATCCTGAGTACGACGACGACCACGCGTGAGCTCGGGAATGCGGCCGCCGGCGCCGCGCAGGTAGAGCGGTCGGACGTAGATGAGCGACTCCTCGATCGGAATCACCATCAGCGTGCCCCAGGTCACCTGCGATCCCTGCTGATTCCACAGCGTGATCTGCGGCGAGATCATCTGGTCCTGGTTGATGCGCGCGACGACCTGCCGCGGCCCGAAGACCACCTTCTGTTTCGGGAACTGGAAGACGCGGACGTCGCCGTAGTGCTCCGGCGTCGCTGCGCGCCACCAGCCACGCCGCAAGGTTGTCCTTGCGCCGCGGCGTGAACGGCAGCATCTGGATGAACTCCGGCGTCGCTCTCACCGGGCAGCCGCATGATCGTGTAGTACGGCTGCATCGCGGCCTGCGCCTCGCCGGAATCGTCGATCGTCGGCACCTCCCACTGATCTTCGCGGTTGTAGAACACCGCCGGCTCGGTCATGTGATAGGTCGCGAAGACCGAGGCCTGCAGCGCGAAGATGTCCTCGGGATAGCGGATGTGCGCGCGCAGTGCTGCGGGCATCTCGGCGAGCGGCTTGAACATGCCGGGGAACACGCTCGCGTAGGTCGCGAGCGATCGGATCCGTCGCATCGGCGGCATAGAACGTCGTCGTGCCGTTGTAGGCGTCGATGACGATCTTCACCGAGTTGCGGATGTAGTTGACCCCGCGCGCCGGCGTGGCATACGGATAGCGGCTCGCTCGTCGTATAGGCGTCGTACATCCAGTACAGACGGCCGTCGGCCAGCACCGACGTACGGGTCGCGATCGAAGGTCGAGGAACGGCGCGATCTCGTGCGACGCGCTCGCGCGATGTTGCGGTGGAACAGGATGCGGCTCTCGCCGGTGATGTCGTCGTTGAACGCGATCTGGTACGCGCCGAACCGCAGCGCGAACATGATCCGGCGTCCAGAGCGACTCGAGCGCGAGGCCGCCGCTGCCCGCGTACTGCGTGAAGACGTTCTCGTCGCCGCGCGGGATAGTGGAACTCGCGCGTGCGCGTGCGGACGATCACGTAGTCGTTCGACAGCTCGCCGAAGTAGCAGGCTGGGCTCCGTGCAATCGGCAGGTCCGGGATCGTCTCGGTCGGCAGATTGCGCACGAACAGCACCGGCAGTCCTTCGCTGGTGACCTGGTTCACCGGTCCGAGCGTCAGGCCGTAGCCGTGCGTGAACGTCAGCCGCTCGTTGACCCACGTGCGGTTCGGCAGGCTGTTCGAGTTGAGCTCGCGCGCCGACAGCATCACCTGCTGCGGGCGGCCGTTGATGCATGTAGCGGTCGTTGTCGACCGACACGAAGTCGTAGTAGGTGCGGATCTCCTGCAGCTGGCCGAAGGTGTCGAGCAGCGGCTGATGATCCCAGAGCCGAACGTTCTGCGAGCGTCGTCGCGTTGCGCGTGATGTCGTCGCGCGTGAGCGTGGCGTCGCCGGTCAGCGCGCGCTCTTCGACGCGATCGAGCGCGAACGCGCGCGCGCGTTGCGTCGATGTTGTGCTGAATGAACGGCGATTCGCGCGCCTGCTCGTTCGGCGTCACGACGAAGCGCTGCAGCAGCGTGCTGTACGCCTCGCCGCCGATGCTGACGATCAGGTACAGCGCGATCGCGACCGGGATCGGCCAGTTGCGCCGCGTGAACGCGTGCAGCAGCGCGAGCGACCGCGCCGAGCATCGACACACCGGTGAGCGCAAGCGCCGACCGGCAGCCGGCCGTAGCACGTCCGCGTACGACGCGCCGTAGATGACGCCCGCCGGGTGCACGAGCAGCTCGAAGCGCCCCAGCCAGGCGCCGAGCGCGAGCAGAACGAAAAAGACCGCGGCGAGCAGCGCGATGTGGCGCCGGACGCGCCGGCGTCATCGAGAGGAACGACGAGAAGGCGCGACGTCAGGCTGCCCGGACATCGAGATAGATGCGCCCCGCGCCAAGCGCCGCCATCACGATGACCAGCGTCTGCGCGATGCCGCGCACCAACTGCAGGAACGGGATGGTGAAGCACGTAGAAGGAGACGTCGCGGCCGAGGATCGGATCCAGCTGGCCGAAGGGCACGGCCTTCTGCCACGTTACCCACGTCTCCCACTGCGACGAGGCGTACGAGCCCGATGAGCGCGCTGAGCACCATCGCGATCGCCGACGCGATCGTCCGAAGCTGCTGCCGTCCGGGAAGCGCGACCTCCATCCCCTGTTGGGTCGTGAAGATCGGCCGCCCTTCGCCGACCGACCCGAGCGCGAGCCGAAGGTTGACGACGAGCCAGATGACCGACACGACGAACGCGATCGTGAAGAGCGATGCCTCGCTGCGAACGATCGTCGTGAACACCTGCTGATAGCCGACCTCGCCGAACCAGAGCCAGTCCGTGTAGAAGCGCACCATCGACGGCCCGCCGAAGAAGAGCAGCGCGAACACGACGAGCACGACGAGGCGAAGGGGGTCGGCGCACGTCAGGCCTGGTATTGCGCGCTGGCGTTTGTGAGATCGGTGCGGATGTCGGCGCGCGAGCGCGGGCGGCGCGAGCACCCGCGCGGATGCGCCCCAGCCGAGAATCCAGCTGCGTAACGCCGTGTCGTTGCAGACCTCGAGCGTCAGCACGACGCCGCCATCCGCGTGCATCGCGAAGCGACTGCGATGGATGCCACACGCGGGCGCGGACGTATCGGCGCGACGCGCCTGTCGAACGCGATCTCGACATGCGACGGCGGTCCCGTGTTCACGCCGAGCGAATTGCCGAAGACATCGTCCGGGATCGTCGCCGTCGGCGTGAACGTCTGCTTGTCGAGCGAGACGGACGCGATGCGGTCGATCGCAAAGGTGCGGATGTCCTTGTAGTCGGGCACGTAGGCCAGAAGATACAACCCGCCCTGCGCAAATGCCAGCCGATAAGGATGGATCACGTAGTCCTTCATCCGGCCGCTCGAGACCGAGTTGTACTTCATGTGCGCCACGCGGTAATGCAGCGTCGCTTCGAGCAGGCGGGCGACGATGTCGGGCGACGAGCCGCCGCCTCGCGGGCGCGGACCGGGCTTGGCCGCAAGCACGTGCGGCAGCCGATCGAGGAACTGCCGCATCCGCGGCGACAGCATCTTCTCGAGGCGGGTGAAGGCGAGCGTCAGGTCGCGCTGAAACGGCGTGCCGGCCACGGCCTCGAGCATGTTGCGACTGAGATACAGCGCGCAGAGCTCGGCGAGCGTGAAACCGGTTTCCAGCCCTTTCAGGACCTGGCCATCGAGCCGCCAGTGGGCGCGTCCGTCCTCGTCACGCTCGTCGTGCAGCGGGAAGCCTGCCTCCTGCAGTGCGGCCAGGTCGCGGCGAATCGTGCGCGTCGTGACCTCGAGATCGCTGGCGAGCGCGTCGATGGTGGCGCCATGACGCGACGACTCCAGCGCATGGAGCACCTTCCATTGGCGGATGACTTCCTGGTTGCGGGGCACGGCCAGTCCGATCCTAGGAGAAAACAGGCCGGAGGTTACATCTTTCCCTTGGCTCTCCGGATCTCGCGACGGCGGCGGCGATCGGGTGTCCTGGCCGCCTGTGACGCGGCGCGATACACGCGCTCCATCCGCCGCATCTCGATTTCCTCCGCCGTCGGCTTCGGCGTCACGTCGTCATAGAGCACGCGCGCCTTCGGCCTTCTTGACGTGTTGATCGAGAGCGATGCGGACGATCACGTCCTGGTGGCGGCTGAAAGGCCGGGAGATGCGGATGCGGTCGCCTTCGCGGACCGCACGGTGCGGTTTGGCGTGCTCGCCGTTGACGTCGACCTTCCCGCCTTCACACGCGCGCTTGGCTTCCGAACGCGTCTTGAACAGGCAGGCGACGTCGAGCCAGACGTCGAGACGGATCGCGTCGCTCACATCAGGATGTCGATCTTTGCCTTTGCCTTCAGCGCGTTGACGAACGCCTGCGTTTCGGCCTGCCGGCTCTGTTGACCGAGATACTGCTCGATCTGAACCTTCGCCTCGTCGAGCGGGACGACGCGCGTGTCCTGCTTCTCCGCGACCTTGATGATGTGATAGCCGAACTGCGACTCGACGAGCTCGCTCATCTCTCCGGGCTTGAGCGCGAAGGCGGCCTGCTCGAACGGCGGCACCATCTGGCCCTGCTCGAAGAAGCCGAGGTCGCCGCCGTTGGGCGCGCTGCCCGGGTCCTGCGAGTTCTCCTTCGCCGCTGCGGCGAAGTCCTTGCCTCCCTTGAGGTCTTTCAGGATGCCTTCGGCCTTGGTCTTCGCCTGCTGCTTGGCTGACGGCGTCCGCGCCCTGCGGGACGGTGATGAGGATGTGGCTCGCCCGCACGCGCGGGCCCTGCTGAAACTTGTCCTGGTTCTTCTGGTAGAAATCGCTGACCGCCTCAGGTTTGACCGCGACCTTCGCGGCAATCTCGCCTTCGACGAGCTTCTCAACGCTCATTTCCGAGCGCGCGTCGTTGCGCACCGCCTCGAGCGTCATCTTCTGCGCGGCGAGCGCCTGCTCGAACTGCTGCTGGTTTGGAAACTGCGAACGGATCTGCGCGATCTGCGCCTCGACCTCGGCGTCAGGCACAGCGATCTTGCGCGCCTTCGCTTCCTGGACGAGCAGCGTGTAGCCAATCATGTCGTCGAGCACACCGCGGTACACGCGGTCTCGCTGATCGGCGGGCACCGGACCTCCCGCGCGCCCTTCGAGTCCCTTGACCGCGTTCTCGAGCTCGGCGCCTGTTAATCGCTTCGCCGTTGACGCGCGCCACGATCTCCGGCAGCTGCGGCGGCACCGCCTTGACGGCGGGCGGCTGCTGCAGCGCGGCTGCGGGGGCGGCGTGCCTTGCGAAGCGGCCGGCGCTGAGCGCCGGTGGTGGCCTGCGGCTTGGCGTTGGCCGCAGTGCTCCTCGAGCAGGCTGCCAGCATCACGACGAAAAAGATCGAAATAGCTCGGCGCACATGAACTCCTCTAGTGCTGCCAGAGTACGTGCTGCGCACGCTGCGGGTCAAACCGGGCTGGCGTGATGCACTGGTCGCGGTGGAAGTCGGCTTGATGGCTGAGCAGCCACTGGTCGCTCATTCGTGGCAGAGATGGTTGCCGCGCGACGCGGCGGATAAGGGCGATCAGTGTCGCGACCAACGCCCAGCCGAGAACCGGGTGATCGAGGATTCCCCGGCCGGAGCCGTGAGGAAGCGTGAAGCCTTCGACGCGTGCGGGCATGACTCGCGTGTCCATTTCAACGAGCGTGCCCGCGAAAAGCTGCGTGTTATACTCCGTTTTCTGCAAAACGCGCTCGGTCGCGCGCACAAAACAGGCACTTATGGGAAGGCCAGGTAGCTCAGTTGGTAGAGCACATGACTGAAAATCATGGTGTCGGCAGTTCAATTCTGCCCCTGGCCACCAACCTTCGCTCGCGTGGAACCTCCGCGAGCTTCGGCTGGGTAAGCCTTCGCGTTGGAGTTCGCTCGCACGGCTGCGCGAGAACTTAGACAACGACTAATCCGTCAAACCAGCTACGCGTCCTCGACGATCGATGGCCGGCGCGCAATCTCGAGTGTGTGCTGGTTGTAGCCGACTGACTGCCGCGCGCCTGCTGCCTGGCGCGACCGGTATAAAATGCGCCTGTGAGAACGATCACGATCGTCGACCCGACGGTGCATGAGGCTTCACGCATGGCCAGGGTTCGAGGGTTCTCCCTGCGGCTCCATGCGTTACGGGCTATCAGCCAGCGAGGCATCAGGATGACAACACAGCACACAAGCATCACCAGGACCGCGACCGCCCCGGGTTGCAGCTCTGTTCCCAAAGCCGCAGTGCGTGCGTGCCAGTCCGTGGCGCGGGCGTGCGCTGCGGCGGCGCTTGGCCCTGCGCCACCGCGATCGCGCTGATCGTCACCGTTTCACTTCCGGGGCCTCTGGCGTCGACCCGCTCGGTCTCGTGGCCACGGGTCTCGCGCAGACCAAGCCACCCCAGGCCAAGGCACCGCCCGCCAAGGCACCGCAGACCGCCGCACCGCAGGCTCAGGCATCGCCCGCCAGGCGCCGCAGCCTCGGCAGCGCCCCGACCATCGCAACCACTGAACCCGGTGGGCGGGCAGAAAGACGGCCCGCCTGTCACACCGAAGCCCGGCGGTCCGCTGACACCATCAAAGACGACGTACAGGTCGACGCCATCGAGTTCTTCCTCACGCCGGACCAGTTTGTCGGTACAGTTCAGGCTGAACACGGGTCAGAGGATGATTTTCAACTGGAAAGCGACGGGGCCGCTTGAAGTGGACTTCCACACCGTGCCGGACGGCAAGCCGATCTCTGCTTCCGAAACGTACCAGAGAGGACAGATGAGCAGCGGCAGCGGCGACTACCGTTCGCCTTGCTCCGGCCTTCACGGCTGGTGCTGGCATAACACAGGCAAGAGAGGTGTGAAGATCGTCCTCAACGCGGCAGGGTTCTGGACGGAAGCGTGGATGTTCAGCGGAGACCCCGTCGGCGATCCGATGGAACTGCAGGACCCGGCGCCGCCGGAGAATTGACGTCTGACGGCGATCAGCCGTAGTAGGTGATCAGCCGGCCGCTGATCGTCACGGCCATCCAGAGCGCGAGCGACACGGCGCCGACGGCCCTCGGGACCCACGAGGGCAGGCGTCCCTCGTCGGCGACCGCCACGCGCTGGCGCACGCGTTGCCGTGAAGACGAGCGCCGCCGCGAGGAGGCACATCTTGAAGACGAACAGCCAGGACCTCTGGTAGGTCAGCGCATTCGTCGTGAACTGCGGGATGCCCGTCACCAGCACGGCCAGCCCGGCCCAGAGCAGGATCCGCTGCGCGCTCCGCGCGATACTCGCGCGCGATTGACCGACGGGACCCCACCCGAGCAGCCGCAAATCCCCGATCACGATCGCGCCGACGAACACCGTGACGGCGACGAACGTGCAGAGCCTGCGTCACCGGGAACAGGTACGTCGAGTCGCGGTATGCCTGGCTCATCGCCAGGCCGTCGCACCATTGGAAGAACGGCAGCAACAATTATCGGCCCCTCACTTGAACCAGTTATTGGGGATGAGCCGGCTCGAGACGATCGTCACGGACCAGAGCAGCAGCGAGGCAGCGCCGGCCAGCCGCGCCGTCGCGGTGACCTGCGGATCCTCGTCCCACTCCTCGGCCCTCCGGTAGGTCTTGAGATGAAACGCCAGCGCGTTGAGCCCCGCCAGCGCAAGCAGCACGAGCTTGGCGAGAAAGAACACGTTCCGGTAGTAGCGCAGCGGATCCACGCAGAAAAGGAGAATTCCGGTGGCCATGCTCGGGACGAACGTGGCCATCTGCCATGGGAACAGCCGCCGCTGAATCTGCGCCAGCGGCGCATTGGTGAACGCCAGGCCGACGAGGCGCAGATCCATCATGATCACGAGGCCGGCAAAGACGACGATGCAGGCGACGTGCGACGTCTCGATCAACGGGTAGCCGTAGGGGGACTCGCGGAGCGCAGTCGTCCAGGCGAGCCCTTCGAGCCACGCGAAGGTGCGGACGATCGAGGGCATGCAGGCGGTGTCCCGCCTTATTGTGGTTCGGCGCCGTCGTTCGGACCGCCGACCGAGCCGATGTAGAAGCTACGTCCGTCCTTCAGCACCAGCGTCCGGCCGTTGGCGAGCCCCGGATCGGTCTTGCCCTGATAGCCCTTCACCACGGCGGTCATGCCGTCGGTGAAGTCGGCCTTCTTCAGTCCGTGGCGGGACAACTGGCTTCGGAGCCGCGGTTTCGATCATCCAATGCTTCACCGCGCCGTTCGGCTCTTTGGTGTCCAGGTAGATCCAGCCGTGCGGGTTCGCCCATTCCATCCTGGTCACGATGCCATTCAGCGTCACCGGCTTGGTCGGGTCGTACTCCGCCGCGAACGCATGATGCGCCTGTGCCGGCTGGACGGCGCAGAGCGCCCCAGCGACGAGCAGGACGAGAAAAATCTTCGTCTTCATGAGGATGCCTCCACTATGAATCGCCGATGCGCGTCAGCGAGCCGGAGCCGATGCCGGCGCCGATGCCGATGCCTGCAGCCGATGTGCCCGGCTCGGATACCAGAATACCTGATGGCAGCTCTCGCAGACCTCGTCGATCTTGTCGCCCGCCTCGAACAGCGCCTGCGGATCCTTCTTGTCGATCGCGGCCAGGGCCGGCTGCAAAGAGTCCTGGAGCGCTCGCGCGAACTGGTTCCAGCCGCTGGGACTCTTGTCGATCAGCGCGCGAACCTGGTCGGGCGCCAGCTCGATGCCCGGCGCCAGGGACCCGGCGCCCGGTGGCGCGACCGCGCGACCGGGCATCATCAGGAGGTTGGCGCCTTCGGCTGACGGTCATCGCGCTGTGGCGCACCGCCGCCCACTCCTCGTCGTTGGCAGGGGCGTGTTCGGTCGGCTTTCCGTGGTCGATGACGGTCTTCACCGCGTTCCACACCACGTCTACATTGGGATCGATCACGCTGTTCATGACCTCCCGGATTGACGCGACGGGATGATACGGAGGGGCGGCAGGCGGCGGCTGCTGCTCAGGAGCCGGCTTCGAGCAGCCGACCAGCACACAGATGGCGCCCAGCACCACGGCGGCGGCTGCATAATGACGAAAATAGTCCATAAGCCGAACGATAACGAGAAACGCCAGCCTCGGTCAATAAGACGTGGCTGCGCTGTAAGTGTTCACAAGACGTTGCGCGACCGGGTCCTTGCCCCGCCTACTTCTTCAACCCTTCGACTAGTCGAAACATCGCCTCGCACGTCGCCGCAAGCTCGCACTCGCGAGTCTTCGATCACCGCGTCGAACAGGTTCCCGTTCGATCCCGGGCAGTGCGCTGCGGATGGCGGCAATCGCTCCAGGCCGGCCCTCCCGGTCGTGAGACGAACCTGGGGTCCCGTTCCCTTGACGGCCTCGAGCGTCCGCGTGAATTCACGTCCAATCTCGTCCCGATCAACCATTCCACCTGTTGTCGCCTGCGACCTGCGCAGAAGGTCAACAGACACTTCGTGTCGTGTATTCCCGGCAATCTCGTCCGTATCGTCAGCAAAACTCAGCCGTAAATGTCCATCGACGTTTTTCAGGCCTGTTTTGGACCGTCGTCATGCTGGCCGAGCTCTTGCCTCGTCCGTGGGCCATGGAACTGATCAAGGGTCGGAAGTCGCGGCGTGGGGATTACACGGACCGAACAGATGTTCCGGTGTCCCCGGCGACGGAAGAAATCTGGGAAGTGGCGTACGTGGAGGAACAGGAGTGCGAAGAGCGGGAGGCCCAGACCGCCCGTAAGCGCCGGGACCTCCCGATTGCTTCGTAGGATCGCGTCTGAGACGGCCGCCGCGACTTCGACGTCGCGCACGAGGCCGAGCTCCTTCCGGACCCGGTCCTCGAGCGCCTGCCGGACCGGCGGATTGTCCTTCAGGAACTGTTTCGCATTCTCGCCGTCCCTGGCCGAGGCGCTCGCCGGCAAAGGCGAACCAGGCGCCGCTCTTCTCCACGATTCGCTTTTCAACCGCGAGATCCAGCAGGTCGCCTTCGCGCGAAATCCCTTCGCCGTACATCACGTCGAACTCCGCTTCGCGGAACGGCGCCGCCACCTTGTTCTTCACGATCTTCACGCGCGTGCGCCCGCCGATGACCTGGTCGCCGTCCTTGATGCTCGCGATGCGGCGGATGTCGATGCGCACCGACGCGTAGAACTTCAGCGCGCGGCCGCCGGTCGTCGTTTCGGGATTGCCGAACATCACGCCGATCTTCTCGCGCAGCTGATTGATGAAGATGAGCGTCGTCTTCGACTTCGACGACGACGCCGGTCAGCTTGCGGAGCGCCTGCGACATCAGGCGCGCCTGCAGGCCCATCTGCGCTTCGCCCATCTCGCCTTCGATTTCCGCCTTCGGCACCAGCGCGGCGACCGAGTCGACGACGACCACGTCGACGCTGTTCGAGCGGACGAGCACTTCGACGATCTCGAGCGCCTGCTCGCCGTTGTCCGGCTGCGAGACGAGCAGGTTGTCGAGGTCGACGCCGAGCTTCTGCGCGTACTGCGCATCGAGCGCGTGCTCCGCGTCGACGAACGCCGCCATGCCGCCCGTCTTCTGCGCCTCGGCGATCACCTGCAGTGCCAGCGTGGTCTTGCCGGACGACTCCGGGCCGAAGATTTCGACCACGCGGCCGCGCGGCACGCCGCCGATGCCGAGCGCATAGTCGATGCTGATGGAGCCGGTAGAGATCGCTTCCATCGGTGCGATGGCGCCACGCTGGCCGAGGCGCATGATGGATCCCTTGCCGAACTGTTTTTCGATTTGTCCGACGGCGTTGTCGATGGCGCGGGTGCGTTCTTTGAGGTCGTCGAGCGGCATGCGAGCTCCTATTCGGTAGGCGGGCCATAGAGGCCGGCTGGACGTGAGGGCGATGGTTACCGCCCGGAATCATGGTGAGCATCGGTGGGTGACAGGAGAGGTCACGGCCGGGACCGATCCTAGGAACGTGCCGCACGAAAGTCAAGCGAAAATCCGTGAACCCACGGTCATGTTGCCCCGATAAATCAACGACTTAGGCGAGTGCCAGACTTTCGCCTCGGCGACGCAGTGGCAGCTTCTGCACACGGCGGCCGGTCGCAAACACGCGGTTTCTGACAACTCCCAACATCCAGCTTCCAACTCCCAAGCTGCATAACCTGGCCTGCTTGGGAATGGAGGTTGGGAGTTGGGAGTTAGTTGCGTTCGAGAGCCAGCGCAACGCCGTTCCCGCCGCCAAGGCACAGCGTGGCGATGCCGCGCCGCAGTTGCCGCGCCTCAGAGCGCGTAGAGCAGCGTTGTCAGTCATGCGCGCGCCGCTGGCGCCAATCGGATGCCCGAGTGCGACCGCGCCGCCATTCACGTTCACCTTGGCGGCATCGAGGCCCAGGTCGCGCAACACCGCGATCGCCTGCACCGCAAACGCTTCGTTGAGCTCGACGAGGTCCACGTCCTCGAGGCGCCATCCAATTTTTTAACAAGGCGACGGACAGCTTCGACCGGCGTCATCAGCAGCTACTTCGGCGCGAGACCACTTGTCGCCTGACCGACAATGCGCGCCATCGGTGTGACGTTCAGACGCGCCGCGCGCGATCGGCGGACATGAGCGACGAGCGCAGCGCGCACCGTCGTTGACGGGAGGCGCGTTGCCGGCGGTGACGGTGCCGTCCTTCCTGAACGCGGCCTTAGAGCGCACCAAGCGTCTCCATGCTCGCGTCGGGCCTGACCGATTCGTCGCGATCGATGACGATCGGCGCGCCCTTCTTCTGCGGGACCTGGACCGGCAGAATTTCGGCCTTGAAGCGTCCTTCCATCGTGGCGGCGGCCGCTCGCCGATGGCTTTCCACCGCATAGCGATCCTGGCATTCGCGATCGATGTGATATTCGCTCGCGACGACCTCGCCGGCGTTCCCCATGTGGCACTGCTCGAAGGAACACCACAGCCCGTCGTTGATCATCGAGTCGATCACCTGGCCGTGGCCCATGCGGAGTCCTTCGCGCGCGCGCTCGAGCAGGTGCGGGGCAGTTGCTCATCGACTCCATGCCGCCGGTGACCATCACCTCGGTGTCGCCGACGCCGATCGCCTGCGCGGCGAGCATCACCGCCTTCAGTCCCGACCCGCACACCTTGTTGATCGTCAGCGCCGCGACGTCGTTGGAGAGCCCTCCGCTGCAGCGCGGCCTGGCGCGCCGGCGCCTGCCCGAGCCCGCCGAGACGACGTTGCCCATGATGCATTCCTCGACGGTCGCGGGATCGATGCCCGCACGGCGGACGGCTTCGCGACGACCATCGCGCCGAGCTGCGTGGCGCTGAAATCCTTCAAACCCCCAAGGAATTTGCCGCGTGGCGTGCGGACCGCGGAGACGATCCGGCGTCGGCCATAGGGCGATGTTAACCATTTTCGGGATACCGCGTTGTATCGTCATAAGGCTCCGAGGGAGGTTGAATGGCCGTAGAAATCCTGGTTCCGTGGGGCGCGTTCCTGATGATCAGCTGGGTCGTTTTCGTCACTGCGAATGGGCTCCGTCGATGGCATCAGCAGCGGATGTTGAACCAGTTCCAGACCAAACTGCTGGACCGGATCGGCTCGGTCAACGAGCTGAGCGCGCGTTTCTGAATACCGACGCCGGCGCGCGGTTTTCTCAGGGACTCACGACCGTCGGCGAAGCGGCCGGTCCACATGTCCGCATCCTTCGGGCCGTTCAGTCGGGCGCTGTCTTCGGCCACACTGGGCTTCGGGTTAGCACCTGTATGGCTGGCTCACCCCGACGCTTCGCGCCGGCACCGTCAACAGCATTAATGCGATCGCCACCATCCTGTTTGGGCTCGGGGTGGGCCTCCTGGCATCGGCCTGGTTGGCGTATCGACTGTCGCAGCGGATGGGCCTGCTCGCGACAAGCCAGGACGCACGTCATGAACCTGCGCTTCCGACGCTCTAGGCGTGGGCCGTCTCGATGAGGCGGCGTTCGCGGCGTTCCATGCCCGCACGTCGCGCGCGCTCCCGCGCGTATGTCTATCGCGTCCTCGGCCAGGCGCCGGATGTGGATGGACATCGTCCAGGACGCGTACTTCGAATGCTGCGCGCGGATGTGCCCCTCCGGATGACGAAGAGCATTTGCGACGCTACCTGTATCGTGTGACGAGCAATCTGATCGTCGATCGCTGGCGGCGCAGGAAGCATGAACAGGGTGAGGAGCTGACGCACGAGCCCGCGTCACCGAGTCCGCGATACGAAGATGATGCGGCCGTCGCGAAGATCTTCGCGGAACTCAAGCCGCGCGACCGGGCGCTGCTCTGGCTCGCGTACGTGGAAGGCGAGTCGCACGAGGAGATCGCCACGTCGCTTGGCGTCGGCCGGCGAGGGGTCAAGGTGATGCTCTTCGCGCGCGCGGCGGCGGCTGCGCGACCTGATGCAGGCACGCGGGCTGCTGGTGAACTGATGACCGAATGGTTCGATCTCGATCGAGAAGAGGAACGAGCGGTCCTGCCGCGTTCATGGCGCGGGTAGCGGGGTTGCGAATCCCGGACCCCGAATCCCGAATCCCGGACCCCGCGAGCCTGTGGTGCAAGGCGACGCTGATGCGGAAGTGGGAAGCGGAGCGCCGCGCGCAGCGTCCGCTCGACATCATGGCTGCCGGATCGAAATCACGGGCGGCCTGGTCGCGGCGGGCCTGTTGTTGTATGCTGGTCGATTTCCGCGCCTGTTGGCAGGGCCGACCCTGGAAGGTCGGCCCCTACGTTCGCCCAACCTCGCCTACGTTCGAATAACCTCGATCGCGCGGACGACGCCCGATCCGAGCAACGCGCATCAGAGCCGCGCGCGAATCAGAGGCTGCCGATCGTTCCACTCTGCGTCCCCAGGCCGCCTCGCGCACGACGACGCGCAGCACGCCGCCTCGCAACGCCACGGTCGTCTCTCGATCGATGGCTGGTCCGACCGACGTCGATCGCCACGCGGACGCGACCTTGCCCTCGCTGAGCGGCGCTTTGCGCAGATCTCGGCAAGCGCATCCGGGATGCATCGATACACTGGATCACGGCGGAGCGATCGTAACGCATGTCAAGGATTAGCGCCGTGGGTCGAATCGTGCTGGCGTCGGCATCGCCGCGACGCGCGGAGCTCCTGAAGTCGGCGGCCATCGATTTCGAGGTGATGCCCGCGCACCTGGACGAAACCGCGCATCCAGGGAAGTGCCCGACCGATATGTACGGCGCATCGCGGAAGCGAAGGCGCGGGCCAGATGGGCGACGCGTGCGGGACATCGCATCGTGCTTGCGGCGGACACGACGGTTGTGTCGTCGAGAACGAGATGCTCGGGAAGCCGGCGGGACGAGCGAGGACTGCGAAACGCATGCTGCGGCTGCTGGCGGGCCGCGTTCACGCGGTCGTCACGGGCGTGACCGCACTGCCGTCCGGTTCCCGCGCCATGACGAGGGTCGAATCGACCGAGGTCGAGTTCGGGCCGCTGTCAGCAGAGGAGATCGATCTAGGCAGTTGCCACCGGCGAGCCACGCGCGACAAGGCGGGCGCATACGCCATCCAGGGCGGTGCGTCCCGCTTCGTCACTCGAATCGCCGGTTCCTATCACTGAACGTCGTCGGCCTGCCGATCGCGCTCGTCTACGAGATGCTCAAGGTCGTCTGGTCTTACGGACGCCCTGAACTTGTCGGGGAACTGCTTCACGATACCGTCCGCGAGGGCGTCCGACATCATCAGGATGTGGTCGTACACCGCGTCGTAGGCGCGCACGTCACCTTCCCAGTCGCTGCGTCAGGCGGGCGACGACTTCGGCCGGTGGTCGTCGACAGGTGCGTCTTCATCATGCTCGACGCAGCGTGCGCCTTCGGCCAGTTGTCAGATTCGCCTTGCTCAGGAAGTCGGCGATCTGACGGCGTTGGCTGCTGCCAGCGATCGTCGGCCGCCTTCCAGCCCGGCCTTATCACTCGGCCTTCGCAGCCTTGACGATCAGATCAACCGCGATCGAGATGCTGCCTTCAGCAGCGACGTCAGTTGCTGGCCGGCAGGTGCGCCGTAATAGGCCGCGACGGCATTGCCGATGTCTTCCTGATTCTTCATCAGGCGATTGGCCGCAGCCATGCGCATCAGGCTTGCTGCCGTCCACGGCGGCGATGATGTAGTCGCGCGTCCAGACGGTGTGGTCTGTCCACAACTTGCGCATCGACAGCTTCAGATCGGCGGCGGCGAGGCTGCGACCACTCGTGGCGACTGCGCGCTTCGCATGGTCCTCTGCGCTGCGCGGCCCACACGCCCGGGACAAGCGGATAGCAAAGAGACCGAGAACGGCGAGGAGCTTCGCAGATTTCATACAAACCTCCAATGAGTCGGATACCTCCGCGCGTGCAAGGCGCCTGCCCTACGCGGTCACTGACCGGCGCGGCCGAAGCGCATCAGCGACCTGAACGGTGCTGGTGACCCGCGCTTCCTCGAACCGCCGCGAGAGCGAACGCGGCGACCGCGAGCACAACATCACGCACGGCGATGTCGAGGCGGCCTCCGACGACGAGATTGATCGTCGCGACGAGGATGAGCCACGCGCTCGCGATGCACGCGCCGAGGCTCGGCCGAATGGCGAGGGGATGGTGATCCCGACGGTGAATTCGATCACGCCGACCAGGCCCATGAACGCGCCCGCCGAAATCGGCAGCAACTGCTGCGCAATCAGGAGCGACGTACGCCTCCCAGTTCGCCAGCAGGTTGAAGAATTTGTCTGAGGCCGGCGAGCGTGGCCATGAGTCCAATCGCAACCCGCAGCGCCGTCACCGTGCCGTTGAGCCGTGTATCCGCGTGTTGCCTCCACACGAACAGAGTGCACGAAGCCGCAAGGGAGTGACATCGGTTGTCCTGATTTGCAGGGCAAGCAGTGCAGGAGAGGTTATGGAAAGCATGACCCGAAGCCTTTGGTTATCAATTCACCAATTGCTCGTATCAGTAAGTGCTGCCGAGCACGGTACTACGATCGGCAGCCGCCGCGGAGTCGGGTGACGCGAACTGCGCGCGCCACCAGCGCCAGCCGTAGAGTTCGTCATGGCGGTGGTTGACCGTCGCTCAAACAGCAGCTTCTTCCGTTGCATTGAGCAAAGTGGTCGTGATCACGGGAGACGGGATTGGCCTCGTGACGGCAAGCCTTACCACCGCGCCAGCGCCGCGTCGTGCTCGCCGCACGCAATGAAGGTGACCTGCGCAGCGTGTGCGATGACTTTCGTCACGCGAGCACGTTTAA
>ERZ1370068.5983-contig-4984_pt1 | contig 35783 bp, 56 predicted proteins | sample MGYA00561227_ERZ1370068 | MGnify/ENA primary metagenome ERZ1370068 (study PRJEB38410, sample SAMEA6850437) | metagenome | study: Metagenomic assessment of the ecological functions of the soil: analysis of the soil microbiota associated with the... | reverse complement strand
CAGTTATTACGTATTGCTGGTCTGGCCCCGCACCAGCAGGGTCTCACGCAGCTGCGGGGTGACGTCGATCCAGTTCACCGAGGCCGGGATCGAGCCCGTTGGCGAGGGCGAACAGCGGAAACATCACGCGCTCGATGCCCCCGGCGGTGACGCCAGCCGCTTGCCGGCGAGGTCGCTCGGTTTGGTGATGTTCGATTTCTTCAGCGAGAGGATGAGCATGGGCGCGGCGTCGTAGACCTGGAACACGCTGACGACCTTGGCGCCGGCCTGCCTGCCGTTGAACTGGATCAGCGCGCCGATGTCGGCAAAGGCCATGTCATAGGCGCCGCTCGCGACCTTGGTGATGGCATCGGCAGAGCCGTAGCCGCGGTCGACCTGCACGTTCACGCCGGCGCGCGTAAAGTGGCCGCCTTCGGCCGCCAGCACGAACGGCGATTGCTGGCCTTGAATCGCGAAGCGAGCGTGAACTTGACGTTCGGTGTCTGTGCTCGCCGGGCGAAGCAAAGACGGCGAGAGCCAGGGCAGCGGCACCCGGCTCGAACCAGTGAAATGATCATGCGTGTTCTCCTCGATCGACGACATCGGATGGTACGGACGTCAGGTGGAGGGGCGGCCTAATCATCGGCGTCGAAGTCCATGCGCCGCGTTGCCCAGTGCGTGGTGCGCAATTCGAGCATCGCGAAGCTCGCATACATCGCGATGCCCATCACGGCGGTGACGACGAGCCCCGCGAACACGAGCGCAATGCGGAAGTCGCTCGCGGCCTGCACCATCAGGGTTCCGATGCCGCGGTTCGAGGCGATCGATCCGGAGATCACCGAGCCGACGAAGGCGAGCGTAATCGCGACCTTCGAGCGAGGCGAAGAAGTATGGCAAGCGCGCGCGGCAACCCGACCTTGAGGATGATGTCGCGCGGCTTGGCCCCGAGCGAACGGAGCACGTCCTCCATCTCCGGGCTCCACCGTGCGCCAAGCCCGGTCGCGACGTTCACCGCGATCGGGAAGAAGACTCATCAGGAACGCGGTGAGCACGCGCCGGACACCACGACCGATGCCGAACCAGATGCACCAGGACCGGCACCACCGCCAACCTTGGGGATCGAATTGAAGCCGACCAGCATGGGATAGAAGCCGCGATAGGCCAGCGCGCGACGAGCCGACCGCGATGCCGATGCAGAACTCCCTGCGCCCACCGAGATTGCGAAACCCGAGAACCAGTCGTGATCAAGGTTGTGGCTGGCGTGGAACCAGATCGGCGCCTGCCCACTGAACCAGCGCGGCGAGGACGACGGTAGGCTTCGGCAGCACGAATTCCGGAACGTTGAACAGCGCACAGCCGACCTCCCAGACCAACAGCAGCGCGAGCGACGCGACCCAGGGCACGCGCGCGCTCGGCGAACTCGGACTGCATCAGGCGTGCGCCTCGCCGGCGGCGTGCTGCGTTGCGCTCGCCGCGGATCTCTTCGCGGATGCGCGGCAACGATCATCCATGAAGCGCGGCTCGTACGCCGTGCGCGGCGACTGGGACGTTCGATGGGCACGCCGTGGCGTGGCGATGATGCGTCCGGGCCGCGCTCGACATCACGTGACACGGCAGTCGGCGAGGACTAGACCGCTTCGCGCAGGTCGTGCGTCACCAGCATCGTGGTGAAGCCGCGCCGCATCCAGAGCTCCTGCAGTGACGTCCCACAGCTCTTCGCGGGTGAACGCATCGAGGGCGCCGAACGGCTCGTCGAGCATCAGCAAGGCCGGCTCGTGAATGAGCGAGCGGCACAGCGAAGCTGCGCTGCTGCATGCCGCCGGACAGCTGCCATGGATACTTCTCGCCGAAATTCTCCAGCCCCACCAGGTTGAGCAGCGCGTTCGCCTGCTGCCGGTAGCGCGTGCGCTCGCGCCGGAACTGATGGCGATGCGGCTCCACGATCTCGAGCGGCAGCATGACGTTCGAGAGTGTCGTGCGCCAGGGCAGCAGCGTGGATTCTGGAAGGCCATGCCGACGATTTTCAGAGGTCCGTTCACCTTCCTGCGCCGCGCGACCTGATGCTGCCCGCGCTCGGCCGCCGCAAGCCGGTCGACGAGCTTCATCAGCGACGACTTGCCGCAGCCGGACGGCCCGACCACGGCAACGAATTTCCCTGGTCGATCCTCGAGATCGAGCCCTTCGATGGCAAGCGTCGGGCGTCGGCGGCCATACACCAGCCGCACATCACGCATCTGCAACAGGGCGCTCATCGACGCGCCTACCGTCGCGCAATGTCGCGGACGACGTCGAGCGCGAGCTTGCGCTCGTCGCTGCTCCCGAGACCTCGATGATGGGCTCATCGAGGCCGATCGCCAGATATTCTCTCCAGCCGGGCCCGGCATTGCGTCGGGGTGCCGGCGGCGGCGAAGACGTTGGCGGCTCTCCGGCGGCAGCAACCTGCACGGCGCCATCGAAATCGTGGCGGGCATGCGCCTGCATGATCGCCTGATGGTCGATATCGAGGTTCGACGATTTGATGTTGTCGGCGTGACCGCGGCTGCGGAACAGGAATGCGAGCTTGCGCAGCATCGCCGTCCTGGCGGCCGCGCCGTCGCTCGAGACGTTGCAGAGTTGATGAAGGTGCATTTCCGCAGCGCCGCGGGGATCGCGCCCCTTGGCACTGACGCCCGCTGCCGCGAGTTCGAGACAGCGCGTGCTGGACGCTGAGCGTAAGACCGGCCGAGAGCAGCACGCCGTCGGCGATTTCGCCCGCGAGCTTGAGCATCTGCGGTCCGGTCGATGCGATGTAGATCGGATATCGTCGCCCCTGGTCGAACACCATCTTGGCGCCGCGCAGCTTGTGCAACTCGCCCTCGTGGTGACCTGGCTTGCCCGCCCACAGCGCGCGCAGGTCCTCGACGTAATCCCGCATGATCCGGATCGGTTTCACCGGCTCGACGCCGGATTCGGCGAGATTGAGGATATTGCCGACCGATACGCTTGAGGATCACGCGCTCCTGGGCGAATTCGCCGAGCGTCGAGAATCGCCATTGCGACCGGCAACGGCGGCCATAGATAGGGGCTGATCGCGGTCGGGACGAGCGTGGCGCGCTGCGTGACGCTCGGCCGCCGCGGTGGCCCAGACGAGGGCATCGCGATAGCCCACATGCTGAGCGAACCAGAGGCTCGACGCACCGGCCTGCCTCAGCCTCGCGGCAGACTTCGAGCATCTCGGTGGTGGACGAGAATCCATCGGAAGAACACGCCGACAGGCATCAATCACTTCCCTGCTCGGAGCTCGGCAGTGCAGCGCGTCGCGCATCGTAGTTGGGGCAATTGCGGCTTGGCCACCATCCGCTGATTGACGGCCCGATCGCGAAGCGAATCCGCTCATCTCGAGAAAGCGCCTGCTCGCGGCCGCGACGGATATTCGGCAGTGCAACCGCCAGCAGCAGTGCACCGGCGAGCAGCAGGAAGCCGAGGCTGATCGGCTCGCTGCACGAACAACCGACCAATCGCCGTTGGACAGAACCATGGCGCGGCGGAAGTTTCCTCGAGCATCGGCCCCAGCACGAGACCCAGCAGGAGCGGGGCCGGCTCGCAGTCGAGCTTGCGGAAACGCGTAGCCGATGACGCCGAACACCGTCGTGACGATGACGTCGCCGGTGCTGGAGTTGAGCGTGTAGGTGCCGATACAGCACAGGATCAGGATGGTCGGGAACAGATAGCCGTAGGGCACTCCGCAGCAGCCACCCAGAGCCCGATCAATGGGCAGATTGAGGACGACGAGCATCAGTTTCAACCACATGCTCGCGATCAGCCCCCAGAACAGCGCGGCTGCTTGGTGATGATCTCGCCCGGGGTGATGCCGTGCACCATCATGGCGCTGACTCGCGAGCGCCATCAGCGCATTGGGCGGAATGCCGAGGCTGAGCATCGGAATGAGGCACGCCTGGCAGCCGCATTGTTTGCCGATCTCGGCGCCGCCACGCCTTCGATCGCACCTTGCTGAACTGCCCGGCGTCTTCGAGATCTTCTTTCGAGGCTGTAGGCCGAGAATGCTGCGATCGTGGGGCCGCCGCCGGGGAGAATTCCGAATGCCGTTCCAATCACGGTGCCGCGCACCATGGGAGGGAACGATCGCTTGAGATCGGCGCGCGTCGGCCACAGTCCGCTGACCATCTTAGCCGCACGCCGGCGCCTGCTGTAGCTCGAGATTGACCATGATCTCGGCCAATCCGAACAGGCCCTGATCGACAGCGGAACGAATCCGATGCCGTCGAAGAGAACGTCGAGGCCCATGGTCATCCGGTACCTCGCCGCGTCGACACATCGGTGCCGACGAGGCCCAGCATGACACCGGAGCACGATCATGCCGATGGCCTTGAGCACCGAGCCGTGCGCGAGCACCACGGCGGACACCAGGTCGAGCAACATGACGGAGACGTAGTCCGCCGATTGAAACAGCAGCGCGATCTTGGCGAGCGGCGGCCGCCGATCGCGATCAGCAGCGTCACCACCGATCCCGCGAACAGCGATCCGAGCGCCGCGATCGCGAGCCGCCGGGCCGGCGCGGCCGGCCTGCGCCATGGCGTGGCTGTCCAGCACGGTGATGACCGAGGAGGTCTGCCGCCGGGGATCTTGACGAGGATGGCGGGTAGTCGAGCCCCCGTACTGCGCGCCGTAGAATACGCCCGACAGCATGATCAGCGCGCCCACCGGCGACAGCCAGAAAGTGACCGGGAGGATCATGGCCATCGTGGTGAGCGGCCCGATCCCGGGCAAGACCTCGATCGCAGTTCCGATCACACAGCCGAACAGGCACAAGCCGATGTTCTGCCACGTCAGCGCGATGCCGAACCCCCATCGCGATATTGGACAGGATGTCGGGCATGTCAGAGCGCCAGCCAAAGCGGGATCTGGATGCGCAGTGCGAGTAACGAAAATCCCGACAATGGCGACGACCAGGACGAGGCAGAGCAACACGAACGGGATCGGGCGGATGTGTCCGCCGGCAAAGCAGGCGAGCAGGATGCTGACCAGCATCGTCGGCACGAGCCCGAGCGGATGCAGCAGGAGCGCGGAAGGCGAGGCACGACAGAGTCACGAAGACCAGCGGCCGCCATCGGCCGCGCTCCGAATCTCTCCGGCCCGAAACAGCGACATCACCGCGAGCGCCGCACCGATCGCGACCAGCAGCGCGCAGACGAGCCGCGGGAAATAACCCGCTTCCATCGCGCTTGCGGTTCCGGGCATCGAGGGTGCGTCCGAGCCAGAGGCCCAGCAGGCCGAACGCCATGTAGAGGCCGCCGGCGAGAAAATCCTTGCTCGCAAATATGCGGCTCATCGCCCCTGCTGCTCCGTGCTCGCCCACCCGCTGGGGCGAAGCGTCCCGCCTGGCGGGCTATAGGGCGCCGCGGCCTATTTCTGCCGCGCCTTCACCAGGCCCGCCCTCGAGGAGAATTGATAGAGCTGGGCATCGTCGTCCCGCCAGCGCTGGTAGGTCGCCTTTGGCGTCGCCCGGCTGGACGACGAAGCCGGACTGCTTTGCCTTGGCCTGGAAGTCGGGGCTCTTCAGCGCCGCGATGATGTTGTTTTCGAGAAAGCGCAAGCGGTCTTCCGGGATGCCTTTCGACCGACGATGCATCGCCACGAGCCGACGACGACCTCGAAGCCTTGCTCGCGAAATGTCGGAATCCGGGCGCCATGAAGTGCCGCTCGGTCGCGGAGACGCCGAGGATCTTCAGCTTGCCCGCCTTGTGCTGCTCGATGGTGTCGGGCACCGGAACCGTCGCGGAGTCCACCTCGCCGCCCATCAATCCGATCACGGTCGGACCGAAACCGGCATAGGACACCTTGGTGACCTTCACGTTGAGCAGCTTCCTCGTAGAGCGCCGCACCGATGTAGGACGAGCCGCCCGGCTGGTCGTTGCCGTTCTTGGATCTTGCCCGGATTTGCGCGGGCGCGCTCGACGTAGTCCTTGAGCGACGTGATGCCGCTGGCGTGCTGCTGACCTGCAACGCATTCGGATCTTCGCCGAAAAAGGCGATGGGTTGCAGCTCGTCGAAGGTGTTGGCCTGGGCGTTGAGATAGGGAAGCGCGATGCCGCCGGAGCTGGAACATGCCGATGGTGTAGCCGTCGGGGCTTGGCGTTCACGATCTCGCGGTGGCCGATGGAGCCGCCGGCACCCGGCTTGTTGAGCACGACCACCGGGACGCCGATCTGCTTGCTGAGTGCGTCGGCGATCAGCCGCATGCTGATGTCGCTGCCGCCGCCTGCCGGCCACGCCACGATCAACGTGATCGGTTCGGAGGGGTACGTCTGTGCCCGCGAGCCCGGTGAACCGGCGACCGCGAGTCCCGCAACGAAGGCGGCACATGTCAGAAGGGCTCTGCGGTTCATCTCTCGTCTCCCTCGTAAACGTCACTGGAGCGAATTTTGCGCGGTCCGATTCAGCACTCGCAGGCGTCACTTCGACGGCGGCCCGATGCCGGATCACAGAGCGCGCGTCCCGCGCCACATCCGCCGCAGCCGACTATGGCCGACCAGCAAAAGTTATGCCACGAATTCTCGCATGACATCGAGCGCGAGCAGACAGTTTTCGCCGCTGCCGAGCAGGCCGAGGACAGGCTTCGTTTATTCCGGCATCGATGAAATCCTGCAACCGCTCGGTGCAATGCTGCGGGGTTCCCGCTGATGCCGAAGGCCTGACCGCTTCGTCGGGGACCAGCGCTGCGGCGCCGGCGATATCGCGGCGGGCGATGGCGGCGATCACCGCCTCCTGATCGACGGCAATGCCGGACGCCTTGATGTTGGCGGCGAGGAACTTGTTGCGCATCACGAATGCGAGCTTTTGCCGGACCGCGTCGACGGCTTCCCTGGCGTCACGCGAGACGCCGAAGAACAGATATCCGGCGCGGCGGAACGCGGCGAGATCGCGTCCGTCCCGGGCGGCGCCTCGGCACGATAGCGCGATCGACGCTCGCACCGTTGCGGTCGACAATCCCGCCGACAGCACCACGCCGTCGCCGATGCGCCCGCCAGCCGCAGCATGTCGGGGCCCATCGCGGCGATGTAGATCGGAATCGGCGCGCTCGGCTTGAATGCCAACCGGGCGCCGGCCAGCGTGACGAACTCGCCGTCGACGTGGACGGCCTCGCCGGCCCACAGCTTGCGCAAGGCCTCGGTGAACTGCCGCATGGCGCGGACCGGCCGTTCGACCGCGCGGCCCGATTCCTGAAGGAACAGGGGATTGCCCACGCCGACTGCGATCGCGGCGCATCCGGGCGCGACCTATCGAGCGTCGCCATCGCCATGGCGGTCGGCGTCGGATGCCACAAATAGGGGCTCACGGCGGTCGGAACGAGCATGGGCCCGGCGCCTTCATGGCGAATGCCATGCAGGTCGCGATGGCTTCGCGATAACCGAGATGTTCCGCGACCCAGAGGCTTCTTGCTCCCGCGTCGACCGCGCGTTGCGCGAGGGCAATGGCTTCTCCCGTGGTGACGAAGCCGTCGAAGTTCACGCCGACGCGCACCGGCATCTCGGTCATGCTGAAATCCACTCGCCCGTTGGAAGAGAACGGCGCGCCATCAGCCGATCCTGATGAGCTCGTCATTCGGGGTGATCGCGCCGGTCAGCGCCTCGAAGCCGGTCGGGTGATCCGATACATGTCCTCGACGTGAAAGCCCATGCGTCCGGGGATCATATAGAGCGGCTCCATCGTGCAGGTGATGTTGGGCTCCAGCACCACGGTTCGGGTTTCGGTGATGTAGGGCTCTTCATGGATGGTCTGGCCGATGCCGTGACCGAGGAATTTCAGCGTGGGCTCGATGCCGCGGTCGCGCAGGTATGTGACGTAGGCGCGATAGAGGTCCGCCACCGCGGTGCCGGGCTTGAGCATCGACTTTGCAGGCCTCGCGCGCGCCGATCATCACGTTCCAGATGTCGCGCTGCTCGTCGGTCGGCGCGCCGACGACGGCGGTGCGGGTCACGTTGAGCGATACTGTTTCATGTCGCCGAGGATCTCGAGCCGGACGATGTCGCCTTTGTTCGATCGCCTTGTCGGTCGGGGTGCAATTGGTGATGCCGCTGCGCACGCCGGAGCCGACCTGACATTTCAGGCCGTCGCAGCCGCCCTCCAGCATCCTGTTGCCGACGATCTGGGCGACCGATTTTTCGGTCATTCCCGGCCGGATCTCGCGCAGAACCTCGCCGATCACCCGATCGGTCAGCCGGCCGACCTCTTTGAGCACCGCGATCTCTTCGTCGGTCTTGACCATGCGGGCATCGAAATAGAGCTCGCGCGACGGCACGAATGTCGCGGCGGGCAGCCGCTCGCGCAGCCGGATGTAATCCTGCGCGGGCATGTAATCGAGCTCGATCGCGATTTGTCCGGACCCACGCCCGCTTCCAGCAGCGCATCGGCGAGCAGGTCCGCCGGATCCTCGGTGAACTGGTTGTAGGGGCGGATGTCGGAGAAGCGCGAGCGCTGCCGGGCCAGGTTCTCCTCGACATTGACCACGATCTGTGCGGCGAAGGTCTCGCCGGCGAGCACCGTGATGGTGCGGCGAAAGCGATTGCTCGCGTGGCTCGGGACCAGGAAGCCCGCGGTATAGGTGACGTTGTCCTGTGAAAGGCGACCAGCGCGTCATGCCCGGCCTTGGCCATGGCCGATCGCAGCTTGCGCAGAAGCTCGTGTTCCATCAGCAATCCTTGGTCAGGCGCCGTGCTCGACTGAAATGCAGCAATTCGGACGCCGACTTTCCGGCGAGCCCGAGAGACGTTCGAGCGTGAGCCCTTCGCGCGTATAGTCTATTCCGACGGCAAGCCCCGCAAGCTGGATCAGCGCGTCGATGGTCGGCGTCGCGACGCCGGCAAGCCGCCCGAGCGCGGCCAGGGGAACGAGGCCGTAGCCGACATCCTCGTGGACGTAGCGGTGGTTGAGCGAGGAGGGAGACTTGATGGTCTTGTTCGGCTCGCTCTCCAGGCATGCCCGGGAAATATCTCCGCTGTCCCGTGCCGCCTTGGTGGTGAGTCCGGCCTGGTAGAACACCTCGATGAAGGGCGTGGCCGGAATGCCCAGCGCCTTTGCGACCGCGATGCGCTCGGCGTCCACCGCCGCCGTCACCCGGCCGACCGCATCGGTGAACCCTTCGCGATAGAACAGGAAATCGCCGCTGGTGTGCTGGATCCAGCCGGCGTTCATGATCATGCCTTGCGGGTGGAATATCGCGTTGAGGTTCGACAGCGCGGTTTCGAGCACGCTGCTCGCCTGTTGAATCTCGGGATAGAGCGGTTGGATCAATGCGAACAACGCGGCGGTGTCCTTGCCCGGAAGCGCGGCGAAGCGCAGCCGCTTGGTGTAGCTGTAGATGTTGACGAGGGCCGGTCCCCTCCATCCGCGTGATGTAGGTCAGGGTCACCGGTCTCGCAGCTGCGAACCGGCCCGCGATAGCCGGCGTCGCGCAGCTCGCGCAGGAAGTGCAGCCCGCCGCCGGTGTGTCCGGGATTGATGAAGATCGGCTGGCTGCCGTCGATCAGCGGCGCCAATGCGCGCGCATAGTGTCCGTGCGCGACCGACGGCACCACCAGCATGATGAGATCGGCGCCGCGAACCGCTTCGGCGACATCGGTCGTCATGAGATCGATCGGAACCAGCCCCTGTGCGACACCGCGCGCCTCGATGCCGCCTTGTGCGCGCAACGGCGCGAGGCGCTCCGCGTTGCGTGCGTGCAGGCGTACCGAGTAGCCGCGCGTGCCGAGGTCGGCGGCGGCGGCGCAACCACCATGTCCGGCGCCGAGAACCGCAACCGTATTCACTGCCATTTCGCGTTCCGCGTGCGCAATGTGGTGGAAGGTGTGACGGAAGACAGGATCATGGGCAGCATGGGTCGTTGTCAACAAACCCGCGATAGCCACCGCAGCGCGGAAGACCAGAAGCGGGCGCACTGAGCTGTCGTCCCCGCGAAAGCGGGGACCCATTGTGCTCCGCACCGCGGATTCTGAATATGGATCCCCGCTTCCACGGGGATGACGGCCACGGATTGTCGCCCGATCTCATTGCTCGCGCGTATTTCCGCTCCGCAGCAGCGCCGTGACTCCGCCGCACGGTCATACCGGCAATGCCCATGCGTCCGCGTGTCAGCCCCTCGTCGCGATACGCACGCGCCGGCGACGATCGAGGCAATGTCGATGACTGCGTCCGCGCACGGCGTCGGCACGCCGCCGACACGAGCGAGCTCGGCGATCGCCACCAGCCCATAGGGCACGTCCTCGTTGAGAAAGCGATGATCGATGCTGGCCGGCGCCTTGATCCAACGGTTGGGCTCGCTGTTGTGAAAGACGTCGTAGGCGGTGCCGCCGTCCCGTCCGGCCGCATTGGTGTATCCCATGCGGAAAAAGAACTGCGGCAGCGGCTCGATCGCCACGCCGAGCGCGGCCGCGACCGCCACGCGTTCGGCATCGAGCGCATCGATCAGGCGCCCGACTGCGGGCGTGATGCCGTCGTAGTAGTGGTGATAGTCGCCCCCGTCGATTCCACCCGGCCGACATTGAGCAGCAGCGCGGGCGGATGGTGGATCGCGTTGGTATAGCGGGAACACCGTATGCAGCAGCGACGGCGTGGGCTGGATCTGCGGAAAGACGTGGCGAACCATGTCTCGCCACCGCGTCGACCTCGCTGCCGGGAAAGACCGCGAAATACAGGATCTGCGCAACGCGCGTGATCCTGATCCTGCTCGGGCGCGCTCTTGCGGCAGATGAAGGGCAGGCTCGAAGAGTCGCAATACGTACCAAGCCGTCCGCCCGCTGCACGGATCGCGTTCGGGATCAGCAGCAACGTGTGGCCCGGTGCCGCCATGACGAGCTGCTCACGCGCGATGTGCGGCGCAATGGTGCGTGCGACGTCCTGCGTGGGCGTGGGTCGGCGCCATGATCAGCACGAGGTCGGCGCCGGCGATCGCGGCGGCGGCATCGTTGGTGATGAGCGAAAGCGGCGCGAAGCCTTCGCCCAGCACGCCCTCGTATGCGACCCCGCCGATGGCGCGCAACGGGTCGGTCGTGCGCCGGCGCTGCGGCCGTAGAGCCTGATGTCGGAAGCCGCGTTGCGTCAGGTGCGCCGCAGCCGCGCAGCCGCCGTTGCTCTGCGCCGATAATGGCGATGGTCTTGATCGCACGCATCGGCATCAGCCTATGCGGTACTTCGCGATCTTCGCCTCGTCGACCTCGATGCCGAGGCCGGGCCCGTCCGGCACGTAGAGGAATCCCTTCGTCGAAGCGAAACGGCGTCTTGATCAGGTCGTCGAGATATTTGTGACCCGCCACCTTGGTCACGACCGTCTCCGCCGTCGAGGTCACCGGAATCGTTCCGGGAAGCACGATCTCCGGCGAGGACGCCGCGAGATGCAGATCGGCCGCGACGCCGATCCCCATCTCCGCCGAGCCGTTGATGTCGCAGGGCAGCGCGGCCGCGCCCGCCACCGCGAGCAGCCGCTTGCGCGCGCGAGGCCGCCCGGCTTGGTGTAGTAGACCGAAAGCATCTGCGCGGCATTGAGGCGCACGATCTCGAGCACGTCCTCGGCGGTCCAGGCGCTCTCGTCGGCCATGACCGGGACATTGATGCGCGCGCTGACCTCCGCCATGCGCACGCAGCCCTTCCACCGGCTGCTCGGCATAGACGATGTCGTATTTCTCCATGGCGGAAATCACGCGTACGGCCTCGCGCCAGGTCCGGTAGCCCTGGTTGGCGTCGACCCGGATCTTGCCGGCGCTGCCGATCGCCTGGCGCACCGCCGCGACCACTGCGATGTCGCGATCGGCCTCCACGCCGATCTTGACCTTGATCGTGGTGACGCCCTCGGCGATCACCTCCGCCGCCTCGCGCGCGGCGGCGTCGGCCTCCATGATCCCGATGCTGTGGGCGATGGCCGTGCCGTCGCGGACCTTGCCGCCGAGCAGTTGATAGACCGGGACGCCGTAGATTTTGCCGATGGCGTCGTGGAGGGCGACGTCGATGGCCGCCTTCGCATAGGGATAGCCGCGCAGGACGCGGTCCATGCGGGCATGCAATTGCGCGATCTCGGTGACGTCGTGGCCGGCGATGGCGGGGAGCAGGATCTCCGTGATCGCGGTCGCCGTCAGTTTCCGGGGTTTCTCCATAGCGGGCGCCGTGATCGCCGCCCCAGGTGCCGATCACCTGGGCCTCGCCCCACCCGATGATGCCGTTTTCGAGCTCGAGGCGGAGAACCACGTAGCCTTCGCCGATGCGCGCGGTATGGCCGACCCAGTGATGCGGCCGGCGGATCGGCAGGGCCACCAGAAAGACCTCGCCGCCGCGGATTTTCAGGCTGGACATGCTCATGGCGGCACGACGCTCCGCCTCGCCCGGCTGCGCTGAGCGAGGTGCTTGAGGCGCCGCCAAGACCCGCGGCGGCGCAAAGCGTTGGCGTGATGACATAAACACCCGCGGAAGCCTGCGACGCCCAGGCAGCCGCGAGCGGGGGTCCCGGTGCAGAGCGCTCGAAGCTCTGCCGCCAAAATCGGCAAATGCCGCGGCGATGGGCAAGGCGTCCTGGCGGGCCTAGGGTCGCAGACTGCCGGTTGCGTGCCGCTGGCGTGGTCGCGGCGTGATGCGCGCACGCAATTGGGGCGCGATTTATATGCCCGACCTGGCCCGAGGGCGCGGCATCGACCGTCTGTTCCAGTGCGCGCGCCGAACGGTCCTGCCGTCCTTTTGGCATCCGACTTGCTCTGATCTCCTGCGGGTCCACAGGGACAATGAGGTTCCCAATGTCGCAAAGCAGGCTCGAGTTTCGCGCGCATGCGCCCGTCGATGACCGTCGTGGCTGAATCCTGAGCGCAACCGTGTGGTCGGCGACGGCGTTCGGCGCCGACAAGGTCACGTTCCTCACGAGTTGGTTCGCGCAGGCCGAGCATGGCGGGTTTTACCAGGCCAAGGCGACCGGGCTCTACGAGAAGGCCGGCCTCGACGTCACGCTCAAGATGGGCGGTCCCCAGGTCAACGGCGCGCAGCTGCTGCTCGCCGGCGAGACCGACTTCATGATGGGCTACGACCTCCAGGTGCTCAAGATGCTCGAGCAGGGGCTGCCGGTCATCACCGTCGGGACGTCATTTCAGTTCGATCTGCAAGGCATCATGGCCCACGACAACGTCGCGGGCCTCGGCGATCTCAAGGACAAGACGATCCTGGTGGCGACGCCGGGCCGCACGACCTGGTGGCCGTGGCTGAAGGCGAAATTCGATATACCGACGAGCAGACCAGGCCCTACACGTTCAACCTGCAGCCCTTCTTCGCCGACAAGAACGTGGTGCAGCAGTCCTATCCCTCGTCGGAACCGTTCCAGGCCAAGCAGCAAGGGCGTGCCCGTCAAGTTCTTCCTGTTCGCCGCGGGACGGCTATCCGCCCTACGGCACGACCCATGGTCACGACCCGCGGCTTCGTCGACAAGAATCCGGAGGCGACCGCGCGCTTCGTCAAGGCATCGCTCGAAGGGTGGAAGAGCTATTTCGACCGATCCTGCGCCGGGAAATGCGCTCATCAAGGCCGACAATCCCAAGATGAGCGACGAGCAGATCGCCTTCGCGATCGAGCAATTGCGAGCGCTCAAGGTGTTGGACGGCGGCGACGCCCAGACCATGGGCATCGGCATCATCACGGAAGCGCGGTGGAAGGCGACCTACGATTTCATGGTCGCGGCCGGCTTGCTCAAGCCCGAGGTGGACTGGAAACAGGGGTTCACCGACAGGTTCGTGAAGAGCCTCAAGCTGTCGATGTAACGCGACGCCGGCCGGGCCGTGCTTGCACCTAACAAGACGTTTCCGCGAGCGCGGCGGGCGCGTGCCGATGGGCGCGCCCGTGGTGGAGATCCTGTCCGCGGACAAGGTCTTTCCCAACGGCACGCGCGCGCTGGCGCCGATCGACCTGACCATCGCCGCCGGCGAGTTCCTCACGCTCATCGGGCCGTCGGGCTGCGGCAAGAGCACGCTGCTCAAGCTCATCGCCAACCTGATCGAGCCATCCGACGGCCGTATTCTGTGGTGGTCCGGCGCATTCGACCGGGTCGGATCGAGCGGACGGTCGCTTGCTTTCGTGTTCCAGGATCCGACCCTGATGCCGTGGGCGCGCGTGGAGGCAAACGTGCGCCTGCCGCTCGATCTCGCCGCGCACGCCGAAGGCCGAAAGCAGCAAGCGCGTGGCCGAGGCCTTGTCGCGGGTCGGTCTCGAAGGCGTCGCCCGGCACTATCCGCCGGCAGTTGTCCGGCGGCATGAAGATGCGGGTGTCGATCGCGCGCAGCCTCGCCACCGAGCCGGATCTCCTGCTCATGGACGAGCCGTTCGGCGCGCTCGACGAGTTTACCCGCAATCGCCTCGACGCCGACCTCGTTCGCCTGTGGTGGGAGCGCAAGCTGACCACCGTGTTCGTCACGCATTCGATCTACGAGGCGGTGTTCCTGTCGACGCGCGTCGTCGTCATGGGTGCGCAGCCCGGCCGCATCTGCAAGGTCATGACGATCGACGAGCCGCATCCGCGCGACGAGAGCTTCCGCAACGCCCGCGCTTCGCCGAGTACTGCCGCGCGTTGTCGGCCGCGCTGACCGAAGTGTCGCTTGCAGCAAATGCAGGCGCTGACGAGAGATCGCACCATGCGTCCGCTTGCGCAGTCCGAAACCGCGATGACGATCGCCGCGCCGCTGGCGGTGGGGCTGGTCATCGTCGTGCTCTGGGAGATCGTGTGCCGAAGCGCGCACGTCCCGATCTTTCTGTTCCCGAAGCCGAGCGACGTCGCCCTGAAGCTCGCAAGCGACTGGCCGACCTCTGCTCGCGGCGCTGTGGATGACGCTGCGGGTCGCGCTGCAGGCGTTCATCTCGGCCATCGTCATCGGCGTGCTGATCGCGTTCCTGTTCGTGCAGAGCCGGGCGATCGAGAAGAGCTTCTTTCCCTACGCGGTCCTGCTGCAGGTGACGCCGATCGTGGCGATCGCGCCGCTGATCATCATCCTGGTCAAGAACACGCAGGTGGCCTTGACCATCTGCGCCACCGTGGTGGCGCTGTTTCCGATCATTTCCAACACCACGCTCGGCCTGCGCAGCGTCGATCCGGGACTGGTGAACCTGTTCCGCATGAACCGGGCGGGCCGGCTGCAGACGCTGTTCCGCCTGCGCATTCCGAGCGCGCTTGCCGTATTTCTTCGGCGGCCTGCGGATTTCAAGCGGGCTGGCGCTGATCGGGGCGGTGGTCGCCGAATTCGTCGCCGGCACCGGCGGCCGCAGCGCGGGGCTGGCCTATGAGATCCTGCAGTCGGGCTTTCAGCTCGATATTCCGCGCATGTTCGCCGCGCTTTTCCTCATCACGCTCGCCGGCGTCGGGCTGTTCACGGTCATGACCGGGCTTTCGAAGCTGGCGCTGGGTCAATGGCATGAGAGCGAGGTCGGAGCCGAAGCATGACCTCGACCTCGATTCAAGGCGCCGCAGGCATCTTCACCGGGCTTCCCGGCGAGGCCATGCGCGCGACCGGCGCGATCCGCATCGCCGACGGCCGCATTGCCGCCGTCGGTTCGCTCAGAACGCGAGCCGGGCGAGCAGGTGATCGATGCGTCCGGCTGCGTGGTCTATCCGGCCTCGTCTCGACCCACCATCATCTGTTCCAGTGCGTCCTCAAGGGCGTGCGTGCCGCGATCGACAGTCCGCTGCTGGTCTGGCTGCGGGCGGTGCCCTATGCCTACTGGCACAAGATCGACGAGGAGGCGTCTGCGCACCGCGGCGCGGATCGGATTGGTCGAGCTTCTCCTGTCCGGAACCACGACCGCGGCCGATCACCATTACCTCTTCGCCGAGAGCTATCGCTTCGATCCCGCCGATGTGATCTTCGAGGTGGCCGAAGCAACTGGGCATCCGTCTGGTGTTCTGCCGCGGCGGCGCTGACCAAGGCGCGCGGCTTCGATACGCCCGACATCATCCCGACGCCGGTCGAGCCGATCGACACGATGATCAAGTCGGTCGAGGCCTGCGCGCAGCGTCATCACGATCCCTCGCCCGACAGCATGCGCCGCGTCGCCTTCGCGCCGACGACCCCGCCCTGGTCGCTTGCGCCGGATCAACCGCGGGTGATCGCCGCGGCCGCGCGCCACATGGGCCTGCGCATCCACGGCCATCTGTCCGAGACCATGGCCGACGTCGAGTTCTGCCTGGCGGCCTATGGCAAGCGGCCGGTCGCATGGATGGCCGATAACGACTACCTCGGGCGCGATGTCTGGCTCGCGCATCTCGTGCATGTGGACGATGACGGAATCCGGCTGCTCGCCGAAACCGGCACCGGCATGGCGCATTGCCCGCAATCGAATTGCCGGCTGGGCTCGGGCATCGCGCCGGCGGAAAGGCTCGCGGCGCTGGGCGGCGCCGTGTCGCTGGCGGTCGACGGCGCCGCGTCGAAACGAGATCCGCCGACATGATCAGCGAGATGAACAGCGCCTGGCACATCCATCGCGCCGCCAAAGGCGCTGCCGCCGTGAGCATCGAGGACGTCGTGCGGTGGGGCGAGCGTCAACGGCGCGCGCGTTCTGGGCTTCGAGGATGCCGGCATCATCGCGCCCGGCATGCTCGCGGATCATCGCCGTCTTCGAGTTGTCGCATCCGCGCTATTTCGGCTTGCATGACCCGCTGCTCGGGCCGGTCGCGGCGGCCGGCGCCGCGCATCTGCGCCATCTCATCATCGGCGGCCGCGTGGTCGTCGACGACGGCGCGATCCCCGGGCTCGATCTCCAGCAGCTCCGCCATGATGCGTCGCGGGTCGTGGCGCGTCTGGCGGCGTGACCCATCCGATAGGAGAGACCATGCTCTGCACCAAACAGAAAGTGCTCCGCCGCTTCTGGTACGCCACCATGCCGGTCGCCAAGCTCGACGACGGGCCAAAACCGTTCACGCTGCTGGGCGAGAAGATCGTGTTGTTCCTCGACGGCGAAGGCAAGCCGGCGGCGCTGGCCGACCGCTGCTGCCATCGCACCGCCAGGCTGTCGAAAGGCTGGAGCCAGGACGGCTACATCACCTGCGGCTATCACGGCTGGACCTACGACCGCGCCGGCAAGCTCGTGCGGATTCCGCAGTTCGCTCCCGAACAACCGCTTCCCGACGCGCGGGTGAAGGCGTTCGACTGCGACACGCGCTACGGCTACGTGTGGGTCGCGCTCGAGCAGCCGTTGCTTCCCATTCCCGATTTGCCGGAGGATCGCGATCCCGCCTACCGGCGCATCCACCAGTTCGATGATCGATGGAATACGGCCGCGCTGCGGATGATGGAAAACTCGTTCGACAACGCGCACTTCTCCTTCGTTCACAAGTCGACCTTCGGACAGCTGAGCCAGCCCAAGCCGGAAAAATACGAGCTCGTTGAGACCGATTACGGCTTTCGCGCCGAAACCATCGTCGCCGATCAACAATCCGCCGGCTGCATTTCGCGTGACCGGCACGACCGAGCCGACCACCAAGCGTCATATGCGCAACGCGTGGTTCATGCCGTTCTGCCGCACCCTCGACATCGAATATCCGTCCGGCCTGCGGCACATCATTTTCAATTCGGCGACCCCGATCGATGACGGCAGCATCCAGCTCGTGCAGGTGCTGTTCCGCAACGATCGGGAGGAGGACTGCTCGACGCAGGAATTGATCGACTGGGATGCCGCGATCATCGAGGAGGATCGCGGAATTCTGGAGTCCACCGACCCCGATGCCATCGTCGACGTCAATCGCAAGATCGAGATGCACATGCCGTCGGACCGGCCGGGAATGCTGATGCGCAGGCGTCTGCTCGTCGTTGCTCGAGAGCCACGGCGAGACCGGAGTCCCGCGCTGAAGTCGTTGCCGGCAGCCGTGCTCTCGGCCGCCGGCTGGTCCTCGCCGAGCCACGATCAAAAGTGGTGATAGTTCTGCGCCTATCGCGAGCCTGCTGCGGCCGAGCAGCCTTGCGCATGCTCCAAAACATCGTATTGAACGACCGCCAGTTTCGGGCTGTGGACGGACTAGAATCAGCGAGCGCTGCCGCTCACCCTTGCGGCTGCGTGCCCGGTCTCGCAAAGAGTTGTATTGCAACCGGAGATTGTCCGGTGCAATATCGCGCTCAAGAACCGCGACAAGCGGCGATCGATCGGACGAGGGCACAGAGGGCATTCACGAGGTCAACGACGTAGGCGCAACGATCGAAGGAGGCCGAACGTGGCTACTCCGCTTCGCGAGCGGTTGCTCGGGCGTTTCGCCGGACTGACCAATCGATTCAGGTCTGGTACCGGCTTCCCTTCCTGCTCGCGATGCCGACCATCGTCGGTCATCGCGTCAACATGCGCGAGCAGAACCTCTCCGATACCGAGACGCGATCCCTCGCTGCTCGAGCCGTCGACCGGCGGCAACGGTCACGATCAGCGCCAGGCCGACGGCAGCTACAACGATCTCGGTTGCCCCTGGATGGGCATGGCCGGGGCCCGCTTCGGACGCAATGTTCCGATCGGCGACACCCATGGCGAGCAGCCGCCCGAACTGTACGAGCCCAATCCACGGCAGGTGAGCCGCGATCTGCTCGCGCGCCGCAGCTTCGTGCCGGTGCCGCATCTCAACGTTCTCGTCCCGGCCTGGCTGCAATTCATGGTGCACGACTGGCTGAGCCACGGCGGCGGCGACACCACGAACGCCGCCGCACCGGTTGCCGCTGCCGTCCGGCGACGACTGGCCGTGTCCCGACATGACGATCCTGCGCACGCTGCCGGACGACCGGTGCTGCCCGGCGGACCAGGGCCAACCCGCGACCTATCGCAACACCGAGACCCATTGGTGGGACGGCTCGCAGATCTACGGATCCGACCTCGCGCGGCAACGCGCTGGTGCGCACCGATCCGGCGAGCGGGCAGTTGCGTCGCGGATGGAAAGATTCACCTCGATGCGCAAGGCCACCTCCCGGTCGATGCGACGAGCGACGTCCCGAACCTCGAGCTCTCCGGCGTGAACGGCAGTTGGTGGGTCGGGCTGTCGGTCCTGCACACGCTGTTCGCGCGCGAGCACAATGCGATCGTGGACCGGCTGCGCGTCGACTATCCCACGGCCGATGGCGAATGGCTGTTCCAGAAGGCGCGGCTCGTGAACGCCGCCCTCATTGCCAAGATCCACACCGTCGAATGGACGCCGGCGCTGATGAACTCGCCGGAAGGGCGCATGGCCATGCGCGGAAACTTCTGGGGCCTGCTCGGCGAGCACTACGCCCGCGCCTATGGGCGGCTCGGCGACGGGGAGATCCTCTCCGGCATCCCGGGCTCGCCACCAATCACCACGCCGCGCCTTACGCCATGACCGAAGAGTTCACCGCGGTCTATCGCATGCATTCGCTCTTGCCCGACGCGTTCTCCTTCCGCCGGCATCAGGACGGCGGCGAGGTCGTCGCCTGCGAGTTCATGGCGGTCGCCGGCGGCCGCGGTTCGCGATCTCTACAGCCGAGGTGCCGTACGACGACGTGCTCTACTCGCTCGCCACCAGCAATCCCGGCGCGCTGGTCTCTGCACAACTACCCCAACGGCCTGCGCAAGCTGCACAAGAAAGACGCCATCTTCCTGGATATCGCGGCGACCGATGTGCTGCGCGACCGCGAACGTGGCGTCCCGCGCTACTGCGCTTCCGCCGCCATCTCGGCATGCGCGTGCCCAAGAGCTTCGCGGACCTCACGTCCAATCCCGAGTGGCAGCGTGAGCTCGCCGCCATCTACAAATCGGTCGAGCAGGTGGATCTGCTGGTCGGACTGCATTGCGAGACAGCCGCCGCCCGGATTCGGCTTCTCCGACACCGCTTTCCGCATCTTCATCCTGATGGCGTCCCGGCGGCTCAAGAGCGACCGCTTCTTCACCGCCGATTTCACGCCCAAGGTCTATACGCCGGCCGGCTTCGCATGGATCCAGGACAACAACATGCGCGAGCGTGCTGGAGCGGCACCTGCGCCGCACATGCGGCCGCATTTTGCCAACGTCCGCAACGTCTTCTTCCCGTGGGACAAGTGAGAGAGGCGGGCGATGGGTCGATCGCTGCGCATTCCGGGATTGATCGATCTGGTGCGGGCCGATACGAGGTCGGATATTCGCGGCCTCGCCGATGACGCCAGGCTCGACCGTCGCTTCGAGCCGCCGCGGACCGCTGATCAATCGCATTCTGGTGCAGCGGATCCGCAGCGTGTTGCGGATCGACGGCGATCCCATTGCCCTCGGTGGCGCCGCGCCAGGATGCAGAGCGCATGCGCACGCAGGATGCCCTGCGGCGCCGGCTCGATCCCTCCGGCGCGACGCCGCTGTGGGATGACGAAACCATCGCCGGTCTGGTGGGGCCGTGCGCGGCCGCGGCGGTTCCGAACTCGGCCGCCGCGACGCAGCAGGCGGTCGGGCGGTTGTTCGTCGCCGACTATCGCGGCACCAGCGAGGCTGGGACGCCGCAAAGGTGCTCGACGCCGCCGTGCACACCCGCAATCCCGTGCGCGCCATCATCCTTCAACTCAGCGGCCGGCTGCAGCGCTCGCGTCGGCTGCTCGCCGATCTCGTCAGGAACGATCTCGCCGGCGTCCACGCCACCGGCATCGCCGTGCACAACCTCGTGCGCGGCTTCGAGCGCATGCGCGAGCTGTGGAGCGATCCGCGCTGGCGCCTGCGGCCGGCGGACGCCGTGGTCGGAACAGTGCATGTTCGCGCCGCCGAGCGTGTTGCGTCAGGCGACCATGCCGGGCGCCACCGTCGCCGGCGCGGTGCGTCGGGAACGCTCGTCGTCCTCGAGCTCGATGCTGCGCGCGCACACACGCCTGGCCGCGACGTCGAGTTGATGACGGGGACCTGGGCGCAGTGTCCGGCGGCCGCGTTCGTTCCGGCCCTGCTGCGCGTGGTGTGGGAACGCGCCGTCGCCGCGCCGGCGACCGGCAAGGCATCATGAGCGGACACCGATCATGACCGAAGATCTCATCTTCACGCCGCTCAAGTTTCGCAACCTGACGGTCAAGAACCGGATCTTCCGCTCGAACATTTCGGGCAGGTTCGACAACGAGGACGGCTCGCTCACGCAGACCCGTATCAACTGGGAATGCAAGTTCGCCGCCGGCGGCATCGGCGCGATCATCTCGTCCTACGTGCCGGTGCTGATGGAGGGACGCATCATCGCGGGTTATGCCACGGTGCACCGCGACGATTTCATCCCGCTGTGGAAGCGGCTTGGCGAGGCCGTGCACCGGTTCGACTGCAGCGCGTATCATCGCAGCTCAGCCATTCCGGCCGGCAGATGGATCTGCCGGGCGTGCACAATTCCCATCGTCCGTCGTTGAGCTCGACCAGCCGCGAGAATCGCTGCACGGGTTTCTCTGCCGCGCCGCCGGCAAGCCGAGATCGATCAGCTCGTGAATGCGTTCGCCGCCGGCGCCTGGCGCGCGCGCGAGGCCGGGCTCGATGGCGTCGAGCTGCATGCAGCCAACGGCTACCTGTTCACCCAGTTTCTCTCCTCCGGCATCAACGACCGCACCGACGAGTATGGCGGGTCGCTGCAGAATCGCGCGCGCTTCCTGCTGGAAGTGATCCGGGCGATCCGTGCGCGCGTCGGCCACGACTTCCATCTGCAGGTCAAGCTCAGCGCGGTCGACCGCAACAACGTCATTCCCATGGGAGAAGAAGGGCAACGTGCTCGCCGACACCATCGAGGTGGCGAAATGGTGCGAGAGCGAAGGCGCCGACGCCATTCATGTCTCGACCGGCTCGCTGTTCCCGCACCCGCTCAACCCGCCGGGCGATTTCTCCGTTCGAGACCATCGCCACCACGTACGACGCCATGATCTCCTCCGGCGTGGACGCGTTCCGCAATTTCCTGCTGTTCCGCTACCGCCTGCTGCGGCCGATCTTCCGCTGGGTGTGGTTCCGCATGAAGAAGGGATTGCCGATCGAAGGCGTCAGCCTGGAGGAGGCGCGCGCCATCAAGGCCAACGTATCCGTTCCGGTGCTCAACACCGGCGGTTACCAGACCGCCTCGTTCGTTCGCGCGAGGCATCGCGTCGGGCGCGTTCGACGGCGTCGCCATCGCGCGCTCGCTCGTCGCCAACAACGATCTCGTGCGCCAATGGGCGAGCGGTCGCGATAGCCCTGAACGGCCGTGCACCTATTGCAACAAGTGCCTGCTCAACGCGCCGAAGAATCCGATGGGCTGCTACGAGCTCGCCCGCTTCCCCAGCCGCGACGCCATGATCGACGAGCTGATGACGATCTATGCCACCCGTCCGACCCTGAACCTGCCGCCGGTTCCGCTGGCGCAATCCGCGGCCAACGCCCTCCCGCAAAGGGAGCCAGCTCGCCGCGCAAAGCGCGTTGGCGCAATGAGCTAGAGGTCGCTGCCGTGACCACCGAGAGCCGCCCGTCACCTACGTCGAAACGGAGTTGCGCCGGCGGCGGCGGTATCTGCTCGTTCCGGCGGTGATCGTGCTACGCGCTGTTGCTGCTGATCGGTCTGGTCGTCGCCGGGCTTGGATTGGCGGCCGCCAAGCGCCTCACCACGCAACAGCGCCGGCGGCCTATCCCGAGATCGTCGCCCATTTCGAGCGCGGCTCGATTGGCGCCGACGAGGGCAGCGGCATGCCCGTACTGGGTCTGGCAGGCGCTGCCGCGGCTGTTCCCGAGGCAGTTCGACGGCCGGAGCGATTATCGTGCCTTCGGATTTCTCTATCGCACCGATGAGCAGGGCCGGCAGGAGGATCTGCCGATCCCGGCATCTCAAGCGCGATTACCAGGGCGTCGATCTGGTCTGGTTCAATTGCGCCGTCTGCCACACCGGCACCTACCGGACGTCCGAGAATGGCGCGCGCGTCACTGTCGCCGGCATGCCGTCGAACAATCTGGACCTCTATCGCTTCATCCGCTTCGTGCTCGAGGCCGGCGCCGACGAGCGCCTCGCTCCGGACACGCTGATCCCGGCCATGCAGGCGGCGGGCGCCAAGCTGGGCTCATCGAGGCGGCAGGTGTGGAGGTACTACGTCATACCGCGGGTGCGCAGAAGGTTTCATCCAGCGGCGCTCGCGGCTCCAGCCGTTCCTGGCCGGAACAGGCGGCGTGGGGGCCCGGCCGCGTCGACACCTTCAACCCGTACAAGCTCGTGCAGATGAAGATGACGCTGGGCGCGATCGCTGCCCGGCGAGCGCAATGGCGCCAGCGACTTTCCCTCCATCTTCAACCAGAAGCCGCGCGAGGGCATGCAATTGCACTGGGACGGCAACAACCCATCGCTGGCCGAACGCAATCTGTCGGCCGCGCTCGGCGCCGGCGTCACGCCCAAGTCCGTCGACCACGCCGCGATCGAGCGCGTGGCGGCATGGCTCGGCGATCTTCAGCCCCCGCGCAGCCCGCACTCCGTCGACCCGGCCGCGGCCGAGCGCGGACGCGCGCTGTACATGAATGCGTGCGCGGCGTGTCACGGCTCGCAAGGTGCCGATCGCTACCAGTTCACGGGCGCCAATCTCGGCAAGGTCGAGGCCGAACAGCAAGCTCGGGACCGATCCGGGGCGGCTCGATTCCTACACCGAGGCTTTCCGCCAGCGTCAGCTTAGCCGAGCTGTTCGCCGGCACGCGGTATCAGTTCAAGCATTTCGTGAAGACCGACGGCTACGCCAATCTGCCGCTCGACGGGCTGTGGCTGCGCGGGCCCTACCTCCACAATGGCGCCGTGCCGACGCTGCGCGACCTGCTCGCGCCTCCGGCTCAGCGGCCGGTCGCATTCGTGCGCGGCATCGATGTGATCGACGGCAAGAACGGCGGCTTCATCGCCCCGGCCTGCGAGCCGGGCCGTCCGCCGCCACAGGGTTCTGTTACGACACCCGGCTGCCCGGCAACGGCAACGGCGGCCACGTCTACGGCACATCATTGGCGGCGCCGGAGAAGGACGATCTCATCGCCTATCTGCTGACCTTCTGGGAAAGCTCGATGTCGACAACAGCGACCACGCATTCGACCGAACCCGGCGCACTCCGCTGGTACCGGTGGCTGGTCTGGGCCGGCATCGTCGGCAATATCGCCGTTTCCATTGTCAGCATCATCTATCCGGCCGAGGTGCTGGCGTTTGTCGGCGTCGATCCGGCCACGCCGCTGATCTAGCCGCGCCTGGCCGTGATGCTGCTCGCGCTTCTCTCCATATTCTTATATTCCCGCCGCCCTCGATCCCTGCGCCCATCGCTTCTCGGCGATCTTCGCCGTGGTGTGCCGGTTTGCCGGCACCATCTTCTTCGCGATTGTGGGTGGCCGCTATATCCCCTTCTCGCTGTTCGACTTCGTCTTCGGCGCGCCGCGAGGCATCGCGTCTTTATCTTGGCTGGCAACGGATGAAGGCCGGAGCCGGCGTCTCCGCCGGAGCGCCCGTGGCGGTGCTGGCGAGCCTGCTCGCCGTCGCGTTCTTTCTTTGGAGCAGCTTTCAGTGGTTCATGGCGCCGGTCGTGCCGACATTTCGCGTCCGACGAGGAGCATTTCAAATACGGGTCGATCGGCAACGATGGCGCCAGCGGCATTCCGTATCCGCTCTGGGTCGCGATGCCGGCGGTCTGCGCCCATCACCTGCCGCGTCCGCAGGGCTGCGCCGCGTTCGGTCTGCTCTACGAGCCTGGACGCAATCCGGCCGTTGACTCGCCCATCGGCTTCTCGCGGGCGAAGGTCGGAGTCGAGCGCATGTCGATCAACTGCGCGGTTTGCCACACGGTGCGAGCGCGGCTTGCGCCTGACGCCGAGCCGCGACTCTATACCGGCGCGGCCGCCAATACCGTCGACATCCAGGGATATCAGCGCTTCCTTTCGCGTTGCGCGGCGGACGACCGATTTACCGCCGACAACCTGATTCCGGCGATGGCGGACAAGGTCAAGCTGTCGTGGCTCGATCGCCTCGTTTACCGCTTTGTCCTTATCCCGATCGTGCGCAAGCGGTTGCTGGAGCAACGGGACGGCTTTCGCCTGGACTGAACAACCGCCCGACCTGGGGACCGGGTCGGATCGATCCGTTCTCAACCCGGTCAAATTCGGAATGCTCCACCTTGCCGACGACGGGACCATCGGCAAGCAGCGACATGCAGGCGATATGGAATCTGAACGCACGCGAGCGAATTCTGCTCGCCCTCGCCGTTGTCATTGGGACGGCCGAACGACTCGTTGCGGGAGGTGGTGATCAGTTCAGCGCTCGGCGACGGCGCGGTCGCAAAGGAGTTCAGCTATCCGGCCATGGAGCGCATCGAGCGGTTCCTGCGGACCATGCCTGCGCCGCCATCTCCCGCACCGGCCCGACGCCGCAGCCGTCGAGCGCGGCAAGGTTGTGTTCGCGGTCAATTGCGGTGAATGCCATGCCTCCGGCGGCAAGCGCACGCTCACCGTGATTCCGTTTCGGAGGTCGGCACGGACGTCCACCGGTCGCGAGATGTGGACCGAGGCCGCGCGCGACGCCTGCAACAATTACCGCGAAGGCCGCGATTGGGGATTCAAATCCTTCCACAAGAACACCGGCTACGTCGCAGAGCCGCTCGACGGCTTGTGGCTCAACGGGCCATATCTCCACAACGGCTCCGTTCCGAGTTTGCGCGACCTTCTGGAGTCGCCGCCACAGCGGCCGGCCACATTCGTGCGCGGCCTCGACGTGGCTGGACGGGCGCAATGGGGGCTTCGTCGCTCCGTCCTGCGATCCACGTCAGGACCCGGCGGAAGGAGTTCTGCTTCGATACCCGGCTCGTCGGTAACGGCAATGGCGGACACGTCTATGGCACGAGCCTATCGGCGACCGAGAAGTCCGATCTATTGGCCTATCTTCTGACCTTCTGACGCCCTGGAGAATGTCATGACGGATGCTCTATCGATCGGCTGGACGGCGGGGCAGGCGGCAACGCAGCGCACCGTCTACCGCCGGGTGCTCGGCTTCGCGTTGATCGTGCAGACGGTGCTTGCCCTCATCGCCATCACGTGGCCCCGATCTGGCTGGCGCGCGCCGCCGGGCTGCCTGGTGCTCCCTCGGCCGGCTGGGTGCGGCTGTGGGGTCTCATGTTGCTGATCCACGGCGGCCCTGTATCTGCCGGGCTGGATCGAGCCGGTCTATTCACGTGTGCCGAACGTGATCGGGATCCTTGCGCATTTCGTCTTGGCGGTGGCGTATTTTGGGCTTGGCCAAGGCCTGCGGTGGTTCGCACTTTATGAACTGGTGATCGCCATCGCGCTGGCTTGGAGCTATGGCCGGTTGGTGTGTGCCGAACTCATGTCCCGACCGTAGTCCGGTTGCGAGGGGACCGGCCTTCGGATCGCCGAAGCCGGTGGCATGCCGGCTGGGCTTGCGGTCGGCCTGGATCGTTTCGTTAACCAATTAACCTTAACATCGCAGCGGTCGGATCTTTGGATCGGAGACCGCCATGCACAAGGTCGCGGTTGCATTCTTCTACACCTGCGCTGCCCTCTCGATCACCTTCACGGCACTCGTCTTCATGGGAATCGCGTCGGCTTAGGCGGCCAATCCAGTATCTTCATTTTGGCGGCGCGGCCCCTGCGCTTCCGGCCAACCGGACACTCACCGCGCGTCTGCAATCGCTCGAGCTTCCCGACGAAGACGGGACGTCGAGAGCTCCTGTTCCATCGCAGTGAGCTTGTATGGGGCGGCGCCGGCGGTTTTCCTGCGGTCATCAATGATGTGAAGACAATCAACCAATGCGTGTAGTCGGGCCTATTGCGTGCGCTATGAATTGATGAAGGCTGCCGAGCACGCGTGTCGCCTTGGAAGCTGCTGCAATTTGAAGTTGCAGATTCTCTTGCGTTTGAATAACATGGGCTTGCCTCTCGGTTTTGCTGGAGCGGCCCGATGGCACCCGCCGATGATCGAATGGCTTTCCTGGTCAAAGGGAAGGGGCCAGCCGCGCGAGGGCGCTTTGCCCTTGGGCCGGCCGGAGCAAACATTCACTTCTCCGCTGAGCCGCTATTCCGCAGCATCGGTGCGGCCGGCAGGCTCGGGGCGGCTCCAAGTGGGTCTCAATGGTTTCGCGTCACCGCCGACGCGGGCGCCGATTCTGCAAATCCGTGGGATGCCTGCCACGCGCTGATGGCGCAGGGGCAGGGTGTCGCCGGCGGCGGCGTGGAGTTTGCCGAGCCCGACCTCTTGCAGCGATGGGCCGTCGTAGCCCCGCCCCCGAGCGCCGCTGCTCTTGCGATGAGGGAGGGCAGGCCGCACGAGCAGAACACGGACGATTTCCCCGCCATTCCCGCGGACAATTTCTGGTTCCGCGATGCCAAGCACGGGCAGTTCGACGCCGCGCTCGCCGGCTCTTGCCGATCCCGGCGCGGGCAAGCGCACGCGGATCGCTCATGTCGATACCGGCTTCGATCCCGACCATCGCAGCAGGCCGATCCATCTCAGCCAGGCGGAACAGCGCAATTTCGTCGACGCGGATGCGCCCAACGATGCGCGCGACCGTTCAGCGGGTCCGTTCAATAATTTCAGTCACGGCGCGGGTACGCCTGAGCATTCTTGCCGGCGCGCCGGTCGGCGCAGGCAAAGGCTTCGGCTGCGCTCCGTATGCCGAGGTGATCCCGATCCGCGTTGCCGACCGGGTGGTGCTGTTCCGCAACAGCGCGATCGCCAAGGCCTTCGATTACGTGCACGCGCTTGTGTCGCAATCCGAGGACGCGTGTCCACGTGCTCAGCATGAGCATGGGTGGTTTGCCGTCGCAAGCATGGGCCGACGCGGTCAACGCGCTTTACGACGCCGGCGTCTTCGTCGTGACCGCCGCCGGCAACAACTACGCCAACCTGCCGTCGCACCTCATCGTCTATCCCGCGCGGTTCAACCGGGTGGTCGCGGCCTGCGGTGCAATGGCGGATGGAACGCCATACGCCAACCTGAAACCGACCTTGATGGCGGGCGACTACGGGCCGGAGCCGAAGATGGCGACCGCCATTGCCGCCTATACGCCGAACGTGCCGTGGGCGCGTTTCGGCGAACCGGACGTCGTCGATTTCGACGGCGCTGGCACTCCGGCGGCTACGCCGCAGGTCGCCAGCGCAGCCGCGCTATGGATCCAGAAGCACCGCGCCGCCTATGACGCCTATCCGGAACCATGGATGCGGGTAGAGGCGGTGCGCAAGGCGCTGTTCGATGGCGCCGGCGCAGACCGTGCGCGCAAGGGATATTTCGGCGCTGGCCAGCCTCCGCGCGAAGGAGTGCGCTCGAGCAGCGACCGCTCCTGCCGCCGCCGCCTGCGCCGCCAGGCCAGCGGATGACACGCGGCTTTGCCGCGTTCAAGCTTCTGTTCGGGCGTGGGCCTCGCAGCAGCCCCGGCGAAGTCGGCCATGCTTGAACTCGAGTTGAGACAGATCATGCAGGCGACCGGGCCTGGAGACGCGCCTGCTTGCCGGCGACGATCCGCGGGCGAAGGCGCGTCTGGTCGATGAACTGCTCGCGCTGCCGACGATATCGCGGGCCCTCCGCGAAGCCCTGAGCGGCGCTGCCGTCACGCGCGTGTCGAAGCCGGTCGCGTGCCGCAGCGCCGTCGACGCGCCGCATCTTCAGCATGCAGCCGGTCCTCCGATCCCGGTGCCGTCCGTGCGTCGGCTGCGCATCTTCGCCTACGATCCCAGCTTGCAGACCGATCCGCTGATGTTCGGCGTGAACGAGGCGACCGTTGCCGTTCCTTGGGAGGTCGAGCTTGCTCCGGGACCGGTCGGCGAATATCTCGAAGTGGTCGATGTCGATCCGGCGAGCCGGAGCTGCTACGCGCCGGTCGATCTCAATCATCCTCACATTCTCACGGAAGATGGGCTCGCGCCGTCGGAGGCAAACCCGCAGTTCCATCAGCAGATGGTCTATGCGGTGGCCATGCGCACCATCGCCCGCTTCGAGCGGGCGCTCGGCCGCAAGGCGCTCTGGGCGCGCGCGGCCCGGTGCGCGATGACGGCGGCAATGTCGTCAAAGGCGCCGATGCGTATGTTCAGCGTTTGCGCATCTATCCGCACGCGCTGCGGGAAGAGAACGCCTATTACAGCAGCGATAAGATGGCGCTGCTGTTCGGCTATTTCCGCGCGCCGCGGCGAGGATACGGCGCAGACGCTGCCGGGATCGCAAGTGTTCTGCGCGGTCTCCGCACGACATCATCGCGCACGAGACCACGCATGCGCTGCTCGACGGGCTGCATCCCCGCTTTCAGGAGCGGACCAATCCCGACGTGCTCGCCTTCCACGAGGCGTTCGCCGACATCGTCGCGCTGTTCCAGCATTTCACGATCCCGGAGGCGGTTGCTGCATCAGATCCGGCATACGCGCGGTGATCTGGAGCAGGAAAATCTGCTGGGACGAGCTCGCGCGTGCAGTTCGGCTTGCGAGCGGCATGCACGGCGCATTGCGCAGCGCGATCGGAGCGACGAGCCGAACACCGGCCGATGGACAAGGCCAAGCCACGCGGAGGATCAGCAGAGCGATCGAGCCCGCACGCGCGCGGCGCGGTGCTCGTCTCGGCGGTATTCGCGGCCTTCGTGACGATCTACCGGGCGCGCAGCGCCGATCTCATCCGCCTCGCGACCAACGGCACCGGCGTCCTGCCGGCCGGTGCGAAATTTCGCACGATCTTGCCGGGCGGCTTGCGCGGCGAAGCGGCCAAGGTCGCGGATCAGGTGCTCAACATGTGCATCCGCGCGCTCGATTATTGCCCGCCCGTCGACGTGACCTTCGGCGACTATCTACGCGCCATTATCACCGCCGATCGCGACCTCGTTCCGCTCGACGATCGCGGGTACCGGGTCGCCTTCATTTCGGCATTTCGCGATCGCGGCATTTTCCCAACCAACGTCGCACATCTCGCGGAGGACAGCCTGGTCTGGGAGACGCCGCCGCTTTCGCCCGATCATCAGAAGGCTCTCCAGCCAAGCGGTCGAGATCCTCAACCTGCAATGGAGCTTGAACTCGGACCGACGAGCCGCCTACAGCAGCTCGCGTGCAAATGCCAGGATCGTCCGCGACTGGCTGATTCAGCCCGCGCAGCAAACGCTGCTCCGGGACATGGGCTTCGAGCCGGAAAGCAAGAATCCCAAGCCTCTCTGCGGGCATGAGCGGCGAGATGCGGCCGATCGAGGTCCACTCCGTCCGTCCCTCGCGTCGAACCGCGCCCGACGGTAACAGCAGCGCGATGCTGGTGGTCGAGATCACCCAGACCTTCCGTGCCGATCCCGATCATGCGCGTTATCGCGGGGGCTGCACGGTGCTGGTCGACCTCAATACCAACGAGGCGCGCTACATCATCCGCAAATGGCTGCGCGGTGTGGTGGGCGCCAATACCCAAAGGAAGCTCGGCTGGTGGCCGCTGTGCGCGCCGCCGAGCGCGGTATGCGCTACGCGGCACCCGGCGACCGAGCGCGGAGAACCGTTCGCGCTTCTCCACCGCGGCGCGCCGAGGAGCTGAAGCGATGCACAAGAAAACAACGCGGGCCGGTCGTGCTGCCGTCGCCAGGGCAGAAATACGCAGCCTCGAAGCGCAGCCGCAAGCATCCCGTCCCGCACGGCGGAACGCCGGGTCCAGCGCACCGGCGTGCCGGCGGCAGCGGGGACGGCGTGCGACCATTCGGGTCTATCGTCACGGCCTCGGCGACTGCATCCTGGTCCGGCTCAAGCGCAGCAACGGGAGCGACTTCACGATCCTCATCGACTGCGGCGTCGCGGTGGCTACGCAAGACGCCGCCGACAAGATGAAGAGGGTTCGTGAGGACGTCGTGCAGACGACCAAAGGCAGGGTCGACGTTCTTGCCGTCACGCACGAGCACTGGGACCACGTCTCCGGCTTCAGCCAGGCCAAGGACGTGCTCGCGCGTCTCGAGGTCGGCGAGGTGTGGGTCGCCTGGACCGAGGACGAGACCGACGACCTTGCGAAGTCGCTGCGCAGGATCACGACCAGGCCGTGGCGGCGGTCGCCGCCAGCGCGCAGGCCGTGGCGATGGCCGGCAGCCCGGATCGGGCACAGGGACTTCTCGACGTGCTGGGACTTCTTGGCGCGGCGGGCGAGAAAACCAAGGCGGCGCTCGATATCGCGAAGGCGAAGGTGCCGAAAGGGCAGAAGCCGCGCTACTGGCGGCCGACCGACCGTCCGTTTCAGGTGCCCGGCACGGATATCCGCATCTTCGCGCTCGGGCCGCCGCACGACTTGGCGCTCATTCGCAAGACCCTGCCGTCGAAGAGCCATCCCGAGACCTTCGAGCTTGCGCTCGATGGCGAGGGCATATTTCCGCTCGGCGTCAAGTCCGCGCTCGATTTCTGCGACGAGGATGTGCCTTTTGCCGATCGCTGGACGATCTCATTGGAGCAGGCGCGCGCCGTTCCATTCTTCCAGACCCATTACTGGAGCCCTCTTGGGAGAGCGCCGATGGGCGGCGAATTGATTCCGACTGGCTCGGGCGTCGCCGACGATCTTGCACTCGCATTGCAGAGCGCCACAAACAACACGAGTCTCGTTCTTGCCATCGAGTTCGGTGGCGGTGACGTGCTGCTGTTCGCGGGCGATGCGCAAGTCGGCAACTGGCTTTCCTGGCAGGATCTCAAATGGCCGAACATGACCGGCCCGGACCTTCTCGCCCGCACGGTGTTTTACAAGGTCGGGCACCACGGCAGCCACAACGCTACGCGCTGCGCGAGAAGGGCCTCGAGATGATGACGAAGCTCCGGATCGCGGTCATTCCGGTTGATCAAAAAGTCGCGATAAAAATGCGGTGGGGCGCGATGCCCCTGGAGTCTCTGGTTGCTGCGCTCAGCAAGCAGACCGAGCGAAGACAACGGGCAAACCCTCCGCACCGACATTCCTCCCAAGCGCACGATCAATGGCGTCACGGCGACGGATTTGTATTACGAGATGGCCGTCTAGGCCGCACGCCGCGCATCAGGACGCGGCGCCGGGTTGTGCCTCCTGATGCCGAAGCGTTGATGCTATGGCAGGCGCGTGTCCTGGCTCCCGATCTGCCGTCGATGCCACAACCCGAGGGTGCCGGCCGGCCACGCCATCGTGAGAGGAGCGTCGAGATCGACGCCGGCGTCGTCTGCAACGGCAATGACGTGCCTTTGTTCTTCGCATAAATGCGCCATCGGCAGCGCGCACTATCCCCTGCGATCCGGCATGCTAGAGTTCCCACGCGACAATGAGGAGCCGGTGATGTTGCGGACGGGCAAGGAGCATCTGGAGATCGCTGCGCGACGGCCGCGTCGTCTATATCGGCAGCGAGCGGGTCGACGACGTCACGCGCCATCCTGCCTTCCGCGATGCCGCCGCGACGGTTGCCGCCATCTACGACATGAAGGCGGACCCGGCGAACCGCGACACGCATGAGCTACGAGGAGGATGGCGGCCGCCACTCCATCTATTTTCTGCGTCCGCGCACCCGCGACGATCTGCAGCGGCGCATGGTGGGGCACCGCAAGATCGCCGATGCTCACCTTCGGCATGTTCGGCCGCTCGCCCGATCACGTCGCCTCGTTCGTCACCGGCATGGCGATGAAGCCCGATGCGCTGCCGGCGCCGCACGCGCACGCCGACAATCTCATGGCGCTATTACCGCCACATCCGCGACAACGACACCTACGTGGTCTACGCCGTGGTGCCGCCGCAGGCCGCGCGCAATCCGGAGTTCTACCACAAGCAGAACATCCCGGTGCCGACGCTGCGGGTGGTGCGCGAGGACGACGACGGCGTCGTCATCGCCGGCATGAAGATGCTGGCGACCGGCGCGCCTCTATGCCAACGAGATCTGGATCGGCAACGTCATCCCGCTCGCTCCCGACCAGAAGAAGGAGGCGATCACCTGCGCGGTGCCGTGCAACGCACCGGGGCTCACGCTGTGGTCGCGCAAGCCGGCCGTGCTCGGCTGCCACGTCCGAGTTCGATTCCCCGCTGGCCTGGCGCTACGACGAAAGCGACAGCATGGTGCTGTGCGACGAACGTCAAGGTGCCGTGGGAGAAGGTGTTCGTGCACGACGATGCGCTGCTCTCGCGCGACATCTACATCAAGACGCCCAGCCACTGCTTCGGCAATCACCAGTCGAACGTGCGCTACTGGTCGAAGATGCGTCTCCTGCTCGGCCTGTGCAGCAAGATCGCGCAGGCGACCGGCGCCGACCAGGTTCCGGCCGTGCGCGAGACGCTCGGCAAGATGGCGGCGGTCGAGAGCACCATCGGCGGGCTCGTGCACGGCCAGATCAACGCCTACGAGATTGGCCTGAGGGCTATGTCTGCTTCAACCGCCGCTTCATGTATGCGGGGCTCGACTGGTGCACGCAGAACTACAGCAAGTTCGTCGACGAGCTGCGCGAGCTCTGCGGCGGCGGCGTGTTCCAGATGCCGGCCGACATCTCGGTCATGGATGATCCCGAGCTCGCCAGGCAGTTCACGACCTTCTGGCAGACGCCGCAGGCCGATGCCGTCACCCGCATGAAGCTGTTCAAGCTGGCCTGGGACATGGTCGGCTCCGAGTTCGCCGGCCGTCATCTGCAATACGAGAAGTTCTACGCCGGCGCGTCCTTCATCATCCGCAACCATTCCTACCGCGAGACCGACTGGAGCGAGTTCAACAAGCTGGTCGATGATCTGATGGCGGCTACGACTATCGAACAACGGCGGATGAACGGCACGGTGCGGCTGCCCGATTGTCCGCCGCGCGGTCATGAGCGAAGCAGGGTCGAGCGCCTTCTGCCCCTTGACTCGTGTTACCCGAATCTCGTATAGAGAACGCACGATCCAGTAGTATGCGACCTACGCCCGGGCGGGACACCGCGCCGGGTTTTTTGTTGCGGCGACTGCGCAGCCGCCGCGGGCGGCAATTTTGGGGAAACGAACCCACGTTGCCAAAGCGCAACACTGGGCGAAGCGGCCTCGCGATCCAAGTCACTGTTCAGGGGCGGAAACGAGGTCGGTTTGCGACGGTCCATCCGTGACCGCTGCGCCAGCTGTCACACGCCAAGCATCGGCTTCGCCCGAGCCGGATCCCGCCAGCGGACGGCGGGGACCGTTAGTTCTCGCCATTTGTGTTGCAGTGCGGTAAGGGACGGCCCCTTCGCCCTCCCTTCACTCATTGATCTAGCCTTTGGTGCTGCTCGACATGCTTCAGATCGACAATCTCGTGTTCAACGGCTGGGGCCGTCGCTTCTTCGATCAGCGCGACCGTCTCGCTGCCGGTCGGCGCCAAGGTCGGGCTGGTCGGGCGCAACGGCGTCGGCAAATCCACCCTGTTCAAGCTGATTCTGGGCAGCTCACCCCGACGGGGCGAAATCAGCCTGCCGAAAGCCGCCAGGATCGCGTCGGTCGATCAGGAGCATCCCGCCACGCCGGTCACCCTGCTCGACACGGTCCTGGCAGCCGACACCGAGCGGGAAGCGCTCAACGCCGAGCTCGAGACCGCCGCGCCCGAGCGGATGGGCGACATCTACGCCCGGCTGATCGAGATCGATGCCGATCGCGCGCCCGCGCGCGGCGGCCGAAATCCTCAGCGGGCTCGGCTTTTCCACCGCCGATCTCGCGCGTCCGATGTCGGAATTCTCCGGCGGCTGGCGCATGCGCGTGGCGCTCGCGGCCGCCCTGTTCGCGGAGCCCGACCTGCTGCTGCTCGACGAGCCGACCAACTATCTCGACCTGGAGGGCGCGCTTTGGCTCGAGGCGCGGCTGAAGAAATATCCGCACACCGCGCTGATCATCAGCCACGACCGCGAGCTGCTGAACAATTCGGTCGATGCCATCCTGCATCTGCGCGAAGGCAAGCTCGATCTTTATACCGGCGGCTACGACGACTTCGAGACGCGGCGCGCAGAAAGGCGCGGCTGCAGTCCGCCACCCGCGCCAAGCAGGAGGCCGAGCGCGCGCATCTGCAATCCTTCGTCGATCGCTTCTCGCGCCAAGGCCAGCAAGGCGGCGCAGGCGCAGTCGCGCATGAAGCGCCTGGCCAAAGCTCGGCGCCGATCGCCGCCGTGATCGAGGAGCGCGTGGCGCCGTTCACGCTGCCGTCGCCGCCGCGGCCGCTGGCGCCGCCGCTGCTGCAGCTCGACGGCGCGAGCGTCGGCTATGACGGCAAGGCCGGTCCTGCGCGACCTCAATCTGCGGCTGGACGTCGACGACCGCATCGGGCTCTCGGCGTCAACGGCGCGGGCAAATCGACGTTCGCCAAGATGGTGGCCGGTGCGCTCGCCGCTGCAATCCGGCCACATGCACAAGCGACAGCCGCATCCGGGTCGGCTGGTTTCACCAGCATCAGATCGAGGCGCTCGACCCGCACGATACGCCGCTCGACATCATCCGCCGCGCGCGGCCGGACGACAGCGAATCCTCCCGCCGGTCGCGGCTGGCGCAGTTCGGGCTCAGCTTCGACAAGCAGGAGACCACGGTGGCCGAACCTGTCCGGCGGCGAGCGCGCGCGGCTGCTGCTGAACCTGGTGGCGATGGCGGCGCCGCATCTGCTGATCCTCGACGAGCCGACCAACCATCTCGACATCGACAGCCGCCGCGCGCTGCTCGAGGCGCTGAACGACTACGAAGGCGCGGTGATCCTGATCACGCACGACCGCTCGCTGATCGACCTGGTGGCGGACCGGCTCTGGCTTGCGGCCGACGGCCACGTGAAGCCGTTCGCGCGGCGACATGGACGACTACGCCCGCTTCGTGCTCGACCGCGGCCAAGAAGGCAGGGGGCCCGGGCCCTTCGCAGAGTCTCGGTCTCAGCATCGCTCCGGCGCCGCGCCTCGGCGGGCGGCGTCAGAAGCGTTCGGCCGGGGCCGGCGCGTAAGCTTGCGCGGTGCTCACGCC
>ERZ1370068.10815-contig-9480_pt1 | contig 35785 bp, 56 predicted proteins | sample MGYA00561227_ERZ1370068 | MGnify/ENA primary metagenome ERZ1370068 (study PRJEB38410, sample SAMEA6850437) | metagenome | study: Metagenomic assessment of the ecological functions of the soil: analysis of the soil microbiota associated with the... | reverse complement strand
AGCTGGACGATGCGATGGCGAGGAAATACGCCGAACACGCCTAGTTGTAGTTCCACGGGTGGAAGCGCCGCCGCCCAGCTGCACATTGTCGCCGCCGACATCGCGCCCTGGACAAGTCCAGCCGACGACCGCTACTGACCGATCGGTACCTCCCGACGCCCGCTCGAAGACGCTACTGTCGCCGACGAGTCAAAGACCAGCGGATCGGTAAAGATAATGCAAAGGCGCTTAACCCGAATGCACAGTATTTCCTCTCCTCGGCGTCGGTCGGCCTGGGTTGTTAATAATATCGCGCGGTAATCCGCTTTCCGCCAGATACGACAGGGCACGATTGGCGCGAACTGGTGCCGGGCGTCGTCATGGTCTTTGAGCTGTCGATAGTCGTCCGCGCGACACGCCGGTCACGACATTCAGCTCGCCAAACACGAACGCTACTTCGGCGTTCGTGAACAGCGCAGATGACGCTGTTCACGCCATGCCGCCGGTAGCTTCCGCCCATTGCTGACAGACACCGTCAGCACCAGCGTTTATTGGCGTTGCACGCCTGCCGTGCCGGCAGGGTTGTTCGGCGCGCTTATTCGTGCCGCCGGCGATTCTCCCTGATCCGCCGGGAACGCCCAGTTCCGCGATCGCCAGGCACTGGCAGTTGCCGCGACAATGCCGATCCAGTTGACCGCGTCCGCGCGGCGCGATTATGTGAAGGCGCGAAACAGTTCCCGGAATACGGCCGCGGCCCGCAAGCCTGATGATCGTCGAGGGCCGTCGCGACCGCCTCGCCTGTCGAGAACGTCGACGGTCGATCTGCTGACGAGGACGCCGCCGCCGCGGGGGCGGAGGCAGCGCGATGGCGACGAAATGCATTGCGCGATCGCCATCCGAGCCATCACCCTGAACTGTCCGGCCCGTCACCGATTGCGTGGTTAACACCGGAATGATTGGTCGCCCGGCATAACGATCACGCGAGCGCCGCCTGAAGAGTCCGCCCGTATCCGCGGTCGACGCAATGTCGGTTGTCACTGCCCGCGGTGACGCGGAATGCAGCCGCCGCGCATACTCATCGACATCGAAGAATGTGACGTCGCCGTACGTTGGTTAGCGTCGCCCATTGCTTCGCCGAGCACGCCTGCAGCTACCGCCGCTCGCGTTTCATGGGCGGGCGGCAGCTGGTCTGCGGCGATGCTCAGCTACCCACTTCAGCTCGACATCGGAAACCATACCAGGTGCGCGGGTTTCGGGCCAGGCTAACCCCATCCGCTCGTCGGGGAACTCCAAACATGCCGAGTGTCTAAGCCGTTTCAGCTCGATACCGATAGTGGTCGACATGAGTTCTCGCCTGATTTCGCCGCACAGTATTCGTCATCGCCCTTCGACCGCAGGCCAGCCGCATCGGCCGCGCGGGGAAACCGGCCATGACAGGCTTGATGTCGATGTCGATGGTCGCTAAATACGACCGCAGCCGCGATCTCCGACGATCGACGATCACGTCGAGACAATACTGAGCGCGCCAATAGAACCCGACTTTCGACGTCGCAGCGGCAGGATCGCCGATCGAACAGATACACTGGCTGGGCATGCCGTCGCACGCCGATCGCGGCTGATCGTCGCTCAGGCGGCCACGTCGATCAAAGACGCGGCTAACACAGCATCAATGCTGGCGGCTTCCGCCCACAGATCGGCTCGAGCACGCAGTTAATGAACACACGCATACCAACAACCGGCGTCAGTGAATTTCCGCCGATCGCCGTACCACGGTCGGCATTGAGCGAATAGGCGCGTTATTATGTGGTCGTCCGACAACTACGGTGTTCAGCCGAACACGCTGAAAAGCTCATCACTGGATCGACGGGCGCCGCTCGTTGGCGCAGCAGGCATACACACCGAAGCCCGGTCGCGAACCCACTGCAGTGAGCAGCGTGGCAGTTAACGCTGGTGGTTCACCGCCACGGACCCACAGGGTCACCGCTGGCGCGCCTGCGCTGCGCGCGGGACAGAGACGCAAACGTGCGGTTGTAGAAGGCGCGCCAGCTGTCGCGCAGCGAAACGCCGCCGGTTTCGGAACGACGACGCCATCGCCGCCAGCGTATGCCGTGGCACAACGCCGAAATTGCCAGCCCACGCGCATCCGGCCGTTGAATTTGCATCGTCGCGGCTGGCCCGCGGTGCTGCTGGCGATAATCACCGCTGGTCGGGATTTTCTGACGTCGTTCATCTGCAGAAGTTGTTCGCGGACATCGACGTTACCTCTGATCGCGCGCTTCGCTGGCGGCCGGGGCGTCGTATGGCCGCGCCAGCGCGCATGGAATCGCATGTCGCTGTCGCCGGTCCGCTTTCGCGTTGGTGTCAGAGGTCCATCCGATCGTCGAGGTATGCTGCCGTATCGCGATTCCACGCAGCGGCGAGTGCCCGCCGCATTCGATCGGCCACGAGCACGAACGCAGCGCCGTGACGATCGCGTGCCATTCGCCGACAGCACGACATCGCGCCAGGCGGCAAACGATCCTATATTCACCATTAGATACGGTCCAACCTTCATCGACAGGCGACACTTATCATCGACATATGGCGAAGCCACGACGAGCCACGTCGTGAATGTCACCGGCGATCGGTTTTCCACCGCGTTGGAGCCAACAGTACATTCTGAAATGTCGAGAGCATGGCCATATTATCGGCAGATGGTTCGAATGGATCCCCGATCGTTCATTACCCGCGTTTGTGGACGGGGCGCTGTCGCCACCTTCCGACGACCGTCCGACGTAGCCGGTATGCTCGAGGGCCGCCGTTTTTCGGCACACGTTGCTGAAAGATCGCCAGACTTCGCCGCACACACACGGTGCGGCCGCCGACATTGATGGCCCGCACGAGCTTTCGCGATTGTCTTTGCCGCTGTCCTGCGCCAGATCGGCGTCTGGGGAACTCGATGGAGCCCGGCGCAGCCAGCCAGCAGGACGATCGCCCAGTGCATCGAGAGTGCCGATCATAAATCGCTCTGCTGTCAGAGCAGCCGCGTCCTCGCCCGGCCTCGGCAGTCAGCGCACAAGATCCGACGACCAGCGCCGTACTCGAGACGGCGTTGTCGCGATTTCGAACTCGGCCGCGCGATCCCGATCGCCATGTCTGACCCCGCACGATTCACTGACAGGTGCAGGAGCAGATTGCCAGCGCGATCTGTTCCGCGCCACCAGTTTCTGTCGGCGGGCAGGGCCAGCACGGCGCCTGTCAGGTATTCGACGCCGAGGCTGGGCTCGAGAGCCGCGATCAAATAGGGAATACATGATTCAGCCTCGTACAGAATAATTCTCGACGAACCGGCGACCACATTGACAGGCCGAAGCATAAATGCCCGTCCGAACCCAACCGATGATCAAGAGCAGACCGAGAGTTGTTCCAGAAATTGCGGCGAAGTGGACAGAGCCTGTGGTTGGTGTCCATGGCAGTCGAAGAACGCGAACCTCCTCCGATTACCGGGATGCACGCAGTCCAGGCTGAGCGAGGCGAGTGCAGCCGCCTTCGCTTTGAAGGCCGACTTATGTCGTGCAGCGCGTAGGTTGACGACCTGCACTCCAAGCCAGCGATCGCGGCAGTTCTCGGAAGGCTGACCCGAGGTCAGGATGGGCGAGCTGCTGCCTGACTCTCTACCGTGCCATGGAAGCGCCTGAATCAGCGTGAGCAGTGCCGTGCCAATCCCGGGGAACTGCAAGCGGGCAAACACAGCGGGACTGTCGCAGATCTGACCAGAGCGCCAGCCCCACCGCACAACAGCGAGGTGACGTCATCGTGCCCACCCTGACATGACGAGAACGAGGATACACTGCCGAGCCACGTGATCCAGGCTGATTTCTCCCATAGCCTTTACCAAATGGGAAGGAAGACGTCATTGGATATCGCTCACGACGACGTAGAACACGTTGACAGTGGCCGAGGAGGCACGGTGCCGCATGGCCAGAGTGTCTGGCATCACCGCAGATGTCACCTGAAGTCCTTGGAGGCACGGTGTCGATGGAACACAGTGATGCTACCAGAACTGCTCCGCTGGTGACTCGAACGATGATCGCTATCTGACTGACTTCAGCTGGCGAGTCTGCTCGGTTCTGTCCGCCGCTGCCTGGCAAATGTTACCGAGCGGGAGGCGGCGCGTTTCTGTCCAGCGCGAGTTCTGCCGGGCGTCGCTCGGCACACTGCCCAGCGGCCGGGCGCGGCGCACAGATCTTGATCGCAGAACCGGCGCACACAGGTGCCTGAACGCACGTGATGCGTGATATCTGCTGGCCTCGACGGTGAACGCCGTCAGAGCAGGATTTGCAGGGAGCACACGGGCGGCGGAAGGAGGCAAACACGTGCCCGGTGCCGAGCGGATGCAGCAATGCGGTTGAGGTCGCCGTCGATCCTCTCGACCGCAGGCTGCGAGTATGCCTGCGTCAGGTCGAGCGACGTCTTCATCGGCGCCTGATGCAGCGGCCGCCGGAGTGCGAGGCTCACAGATGAGCGCCACGACCAGACATATCGCCATGATGCCGCCAATGGATGCGAAAGACGCCGCTTCAGCGCACACAACGGAAGCCGAGGTAGACGCTCCGAAACAGTATCAATGACAGGTGCCAGCGAAGTAGAATCAGGTATTGCGTGGCTGATTACGCCGTCCATATGTCCGACGGTGCACGCCAGAGCTGCCTGAACGCGAGGCCGATGGCACTCCACAGCCGATGGCGACGGCTCGAGATATCAGCACGTTGACGCAAACAGCAACAGAGAGGCTCATGCCACCCCGCATCCGCGAAGAACTGATTCAGTTCTTGCCACGCGCGTGCCTGGTGACACAGGTGTAAAGCACGGCTTCCCAGGATGACGCCAACATCATCCATGCGGAGATGACGCCCGTATGGGAATCGACTGAGTCACGGGTGCTGAAGATAGCTCGTCTGGTTCGATGGAGAGCGAATTATGCTCGCGCCCGGGGAGGCGGTAGTCACCTGACAGCCTGCCCGCCCTGCCGGCTCATCACCATCGCGTTGTAACGCCTCAAGTCGTCGGAAACTGCTGGCGTCATACCTGGGCGAACATGGATAAGTTGACGCCACGATTTCGCACGTAGCTGATCAGCCGGGGTGCACGTGGAGGCTGCCGCGCCGCGATCTGTTGCGCGACAAGTTGTTTTCTCGCGCAACAGATCACGCGGCGCGCCGCAACGGTTCGGCTGTTCACGATCGAAGGCGACCTCTTTTACGTGCACCCCGACTACGGTCAGCCATGCGTGGGAATGATCGTGGCGTCCAGCTATCCGCTGTTCGCCCCAGAACCAGGCCTGGTGGATCGCACGCCCGTCAACCAGCAGTTTTCCACGACGATGGCGCAGGGCGTTTACAACGCGATGGTGACGCTGTTGAACTACGACGAGGCCGGCAGGGTGCGCGACGGGCGAACCAGTCCGGGCCTGCTCGACTACCGCCTCCCCGGAGCGACCACGCGCGAGCCCCCGTCTGGATCAGCGTTGTCGGGCAGGACGCCATCTGGCCGGTCGCGTGGTTTCCGTCGAACCAGACGGGCTATCTTCAGCCCATTGATGACAGCTCGAGTGCGAACCACTCCGATCCCGCACGGGCGTACATCTCCGCATGGATGATGTTTGGCGTCGGCGTCCTGGGAGCCATTGTGTTCTCCCACGCGGCTCTTTACACCTGGCGAAACCGCGTGTCGGAATCGCAGGCACGCGCGTGGCCGTTCTTCAAGTTCTTCGCGGATGCGGGCTTGATCGGCGCCGACCCTATCTGTTCGTGGCCTTCACGGCGCTGTTGGTCGCCTGGGGTTTTGCGTGCGTGCTCATGGGGCTGTCGCTTCGATATCTCGAGCCGTCGCCGCTCGGCTTGTGGGTAGATGCCATCGGCTTCGCGGTTTCAGGGGGAACGCTGACCTGGCTCCTGGCGTGCACCGTGGACGTCGGACGCCATACGGCGCGCGGGGCAAGAGGCCGGTTCGCCATGGACGGCGTGAAGGTATTCGTCCAGCCACAATACGCCCTGATTCTGCTTTCGCTGGCCTGTGCGTTGATCGCTGCTGTTTCGGGCGTCATCTCCACCTCGGCTCCGTTGTGTGGCATACGGAGCGAAGCGTATGCTACTTCGCGCGCGCAACGCATCCAGCCAACGGCGTCTCGCCGGCGACGCCCGATGGTCCTGGTCGTGGCGCTCGTGTATCTGTGGAGCCTCGCACACCTCCGGCGGCTGACGGCCGTATCGGGAGCCTCGATCAAGACGTCGCTCGAACACCTGAAACCTTTGGCCGGCGACGCCCTCACGAAGCCTGCGGGGACCTCGAGAAGTTCATCGACGCGCGCGGTGCAGGGGCTGCCGCCTCCGCTGACCACGGCGGTCCTCGCCGCGGCCTGCGTCGCCACCTATCTTGCGTTGCTGCATCCGCTTTCGAGCCCCGAGCCGCGATGGTTTGCATATTCCCTTCCGCGCCGCGTGGCTGCTCCTGCAAATCCTGCTCTGGCTGGCGTTCGCACACGTGGGCTATTTCTGGCACAAGTTGCGCCAGGCGATGCACGCGTTCGCCGGCACGCCGATGATCGGTGCGTTCAGGCGCCTGTCGCCCGAGTTCTTTCACGATCGTCTGTCGCCGCGCCAGCCAGATGACGCCGACATGCGGCGAATGATGCAGACGGCCCGGCAGCTGGGCCTCGCGCTGGACGAGGCGAAGGAGACGAAGCACGCCGCCCTCCGCGACGCGCTGCGTCGGTGCTGTTGCCGGGTCCGGACCGGCCAAAGCAGGTCATCAGGGGATGCGGCCCGGACGAAAGACCGAAGCGAACTCTGGTCCGCCAGCGCCGAGTGGATGGAACTTGGCGTCATCGTTCCGAAGGTCGCCAGCGCGGTCGCGGATTTCTGGCGGCATCGCGCACGGCCCACCGCGCTGTCCACGATCGACATCGACGCCGATGTGAAAGATTCCAAGGACTTCAAGGACGACATGCAGCGGTGGATGATGCGCGCCGAGGACTTTCTGGCCATGCACGTGCTGCTCGTCGTGCGCGAACTCCTCAGCCGCCTGGTCAACGTGTCTTCTACATCATCGTGGCGGTGATGCTGATGGTAGCCGTCCAGCAGTCCTTCCCGTTCCAGCCCCGACAGGAACTGCTGGGGATGGCCTGATCTACGTGCTCAGCGCCGTCATCCTCGTTGTCGCGATCCTCGTCCAGATGGAGCACGATGACGTCCTCAGCGCATTTGCGTCCACGGCCTCTGGGAAGATGAACTGGGATACGGCGCTCTGGTCGAAGATCTTCATCTACGCGGCGATTCCGCTGGCGACCGTGTTTGCCGCGCAGTTCCCCGGGATTGGCACGACGCTGCTCGACTGGCTCACACCCGTTCAAAAGGCGCTTCCATAGCGGCACGGTATGAGTCCTGACGATATTCCGGACATCCGCAACCTTCGCGAAGTGGACGCCTCCCTGCTGACCTCGGGTCAGCCTTCCGAAAATCAGCTTGCCGCGGTCGCGCGCAGCGGGGTGCAGGTCGTCATCAACCTCGCGCCGCACGACGCGCCGTCGGCGCTCAAAGACGAAGCGGGCTGCGTCGCCTCGCTCAGCCTGGACTACGTTCACATCCCGGTGGCGTTTTCGGCCCCGACCGAGGAACCTCGCCGCGTTCTTCGACGCCATGGACGCCAACCGCGGGCGCAAGATGCTCGTCCACTGCGCCGCGAACAAACGCGTGACAGCCTTTCTCGGTCTGTACCGGATCATCAGGCTCGGTTGGGTTCCGGACGAGGCATTTGCCCTGATGCGCTCGGTGTGGAGCCTGATCCAGTGTGGTCGCGGTTCATCGAGGGTGTGTTGCAGCAACACCGAGGCTGAGCTCATGGCTATTCCTGACAGTCACGCGGCAATCTTTTCTCGAGCGGTCCCGGCATTTTCTCGGCGTCGAATACCTGACGAAACTGAGGAGCGCCGTGCTGGCCCTGCCCGCCGACAAGATCTGGTGGCGCCCGGACGAGGACTCCAACAGCGCTGGCAATCTGCTCCTGCACCTGAACGGCAACGTCGGTCAGTGGATCGTGTGCGGGGTCGGACGCATGGCCGGATCGCGGGATCGCGCGGCCGAGTTCTCGGCTCGCGGTGGCCCGCCGGCTCCGGCTCTCCTGTCCGATCTCGAAAACACACTGGCGCAGGTCGATCGATCCTGGCCGCGCTGACGCCCGAGGATTTGCTGGAGCCGAGGACGATCCAGGGACGCGAGCTCACGGTACTGGAAGCGATTTATCATGTCGTCGAGCACTTCTCGATGCACCTGGGCCAGATCGTCCTGCTGGCCAAGCTGCACGCGCCGGGCTCCATCGGGTTTTACGAAGACGCCGGCGGGCTCGCGCGTCCGGATCTGGCAGGACCGAGACTCGATAGGCAGGGCCGATGCCGAAGCTCGTCGCGTTCCTCAGGGCCATCAATGTCGGCGGCCACACCGTGACGATGGAGACGTTGCGGCGGGAGTTCGAGGCGATTGGCCTGAAAGACGTGGAGACGTTCATCGCCAGCGGCAACGTGGTGTTTACGGCGCCGCCGGGAAAAGTGGCGGCCCTCGAACGGGAAGATCGAGAAGCACCTGCATCGGTCGCTCGGCTACGAAGTCAGGACGTTCGTCAGAACCGAAGCGGAAGTGGCGGCCATCGCCCGTTACAAGCCGTTTGCGGATGGCCATCTCCGGTCCGCGCAGTCGCTGAACGTCGCGTTCCTCGGGGATCCGCTCGAACCATCTGCCGTGAAACTGCTGATGGCCATGCGCATGTCGATCGACGATTTCCATGTCAACGGCCGGGAAATACTGGTTGTGCCGGAAGAAACAGAGCGAGTCCACGTTCTCCAGCGCCAGGTTCGAGAAAGGGCTCAATCGCCGGGTGACATTCCGCGGCGTGAAAACCATCGTGAAGCTCGCCGCGAAGTATTCGTGGTCCGTGAGAGCCATCGCCTGTCCGTGAGGGTGCGGTTGTCGTCTATGGGAACGCGAGAACGAATAGATCGTTTGCCGGCACCTGGCACGATGTCGTGCTGGTCGAGCGGAGGAGTCAGAAACCATGAAGCGCGCCACGCCCGTCCTCGTCCTTTGTCCTTGCTGTTCTGGCCTGCGTTCGCGTGCTCGTGGCCGATCAGAATGCGGCGGGCACTGTCACCGCTGCGTGGAATCTGCGCGGCTGCGGCGAAATACCTCGACGATCGGATGGACCTCTGGTTCACCAACGCGAAGAAGCTGCGGACCGGCGACGAGAAGACGACATGTGTGTCATGCCATTCGTCGATTCCGTACGCGCTGGCGCGGCCCGCGCTGCGCCGCGCGATGCATACGACCGCCCCGGCCGCCGAGGAAGCGCGCCTGGTCGAGGAGACGACGCGTCGGGTGGAGTCCTATGGCACGCACGAGGTGCTCTACGAGATGAACGACGTCAAGAAGAGCGAATCCCGCGGCACCGAAGCGGTGTTGAACACCATCGTGCTCGGCCAGCGCCGACGTGGCCGCGGGCCGGAGAGAGCCCGGCGGCGCGACCCGCAAAGCGCTCGAGCGGCTCTGGGAGATTCAACGGCCGGATGGCGCGTGGGACTGGCTGAATTTCAAGCTCGAGTCGTACGAGACGGTGGACGCCGGTACCACGGCGCCACGCTGGCGGCGATTGGCGTCGGCATGGTCCCGGGGCGCCGGATCGGCGGGCGCCGGCGCCGGCAGGCTTCGCGCGTACTTGCGCGACAACTTCGGCGCGCAGAACCTCTACAACCGCACGTTTGCGCTGCTCGCTTCGGCCGGGCTCGCGGACGTCCTGTCCCGCGCGCAGCGCGATGCGCTGATCGCGGAGCCGAGCAGCGCCAGCAGGCTGACGGCGGCTGGTCGCTCCAGGCGATGGGTCCGTGGCGGTGGAGCGCCACCGAGCCCCCGTTCAAGCCGCAGGGCACGCCCGACGCCACGCTGCTCGCACAGTCTGGATGGGTTCGCGACCGGACTCATTGTGTATGCGCTGCTGCGTAACGGTCAGCCCGTCGATCATCCGATGGTGGGCGCCGGCGTGCGTTGGCTGAAGACGCACCAGCAGGACATTCACGTGGACGACCACATGTGGACCGCATGGCGCGCCTATTCGCTCAATGCCGACCGTGAACACGGCGGTCCGGGCGGAGACACCTGGCGCCGGTTGTTCATGTCCGACGCCGCGACGGCGTTCTCGGTGCTTGCGTTGCTCGAAGCCGAATCGAAGTAGACACGGAAAGCCGCACCCATGACAGTTGAGCCTGTTGCCGTGGTTCGTTCGCCGCGTCGCACGATCGACGATGGCCACTGGGGCGACGTCGAAGCCACGATCGAGCTGTGCGACGGCATGCCCGCCGAGAGCCTGTCCGGGCTCGACGCGTTTTCCCATGCCGAGATTGTCTTCCTGTTCGATCAACTCGAGGCGTCCGCGGTGGTGCGGGCAGCCGCCACCCGCGCGACAATCAGAGGTGGCCGCGCGTCGGGATTTTCGCCCAGCGCGCCAGAGCGCGGCCCAATCGCCTGGGCACGACGATCGTCCGCATCGTCTCGTGCGAGGGTGCGCGGCTGCGCGTTCGTGGCCTTGACGCCATCGACGGCACTCCCGTGCTCGACATCAAGCCTGTCATGGCCGAGTTTCTACCGCGCGAGCCTGGTGCAGCAGCCTGCCTGGTCGAAGGAACTGATGGCGGACTACTGGTAGAGCGCGGCGGAAAATAAGGCAGGGGCTCATGTCGACCTTTTCTTTCCTCGTCGAGACGTATCGAACAGAGCGGCTGAAGACGCTCGGCGTGTGGTTGCAGGTTCCCGACGAGCGGATGGGGTTCCGGCCTGAGCCCAGAGCCCGCACGCCGCTCGAGCACATGGTGCACCAGTGTGTGAGCGAGGACACCTGGATGAGGAACATGCTGGGCATCGCCGCGAGCCGGCCCGCCTTGCCCGCCCATGAAACGCGAGCGGCGTTCATCGAACACTACGGGGCGTGCTCGGCGGAGCGGCTCGAGATCCTCGGGCGGCAACCCGGACGACTGGCACGGCGGCGACGTCACATTCTTCGATGTCCAGCGCTCGCGCGCGTGGGTGCTGACGCGGCGGCTCACGCATTCCGCGCATCACCGCGGGCAGTTGACCGCCTACCTGCGGCTCTGGGGACAGGCGCGCATCTCTCGACGTACGGTCCGACCGCGGATACGGGCGGACTCTTTCAGAACGGCGCTCGCGTGATTCTATCGTTATGGCCTGCCGGGCGACGAGCCCGGGGATGGCATCGAGAGGCTTCCGGTGTTGGCCACGCAACCGGTGACCGAAAGGCCGGACCCGAAGTAGGGCGGACTTTCAGGAGAACCCGATGAAGCCGTTGGCGATCGCGCAGCTCTGTTTCGTCGCCATCGCGCTTGCCGCCGCCCCCGCGGCGGCCCAGGCTCCCGACACGATCCTCGTCAACGGGAAGATCCTGACCGTCGACGCCCAGTTCTCGACAGCGCGAAGCGCCTCGCGATTCGCGACGGCCGTATCGTCGCCCTCGACACATCCGCGAACATCCGGAAGCTTGCGGGCCGCGAGACGCGCGTCATCGACGTGCAGGGCCGGACCGTGATTCCGGGCTGATCGACTCGCACCTGCACGCCATCCGCGCCGCGCAGACGTTCAGCACCGAGGTCAACTGGATCGGCGCATCGTCCCTGACGGCGGCGCTCGGCCGCATCAGCGAGGCGGCGCGCACGATGAAGCCGCGGTGCCTGGCTGATCGTCGCCGGGGGCTGGAACGTTCAGCAGTTCAAGGAGAATCGCCGGCCGACGCAGGCCGAGCTCGTCGCCGCGGCGCCGAACAACCCTGTGTACGTGCAGCTCGGCTACGGCTGGGCGATGCTGACGCCGCTGGCCTACAAGGCGCTGAACATCACCAGCGACGCGGACGTGCCGTCCGGCGGAAAGATGGAGCGGGACGCGAGCGGGAAGCCCACCGGCGGCATCAGCGGTGGACAGGGCGCGATCATCGCGCTGTTCGACAAGCTGCCGAAGCCAACGTTCGACGAGCAGGTGGAAGGCACCAAGAAGTTCTTCCGGGAGCTGAATCGTCTCGCGCTGACCGGCGTCTACGATCCGGGAGGCAACAACCTCGCGCCGGACGACTATCAGGCCGTCTTCAAGGTCTGGCGCCAGGGCGAAATGACCGTTCGTGTGGCATACACGCTGTGTGGCCAGACGCCCGGGCGCCGAGTTCGACGAGCTGAAGGGCCTTGTCGCGCCTCGTGCCGCAGGGCTTCGGCGACGACATGTTGCGCTTCGGCGGCCTGGGGGAGCGGATTACCGCCGCGATGAACAACAACAACCGGCCGACCGACGCCGAGAAGGAGAGTTACTACGAGATCGTGCGATGGGCGGCCGGGCGCGGCATGACGCTCACGATGCACTGGAATAACGATGCGTCGGCGGGCCAGTTGCTCGACATCTTCGAGCGGGTGAATCGGGAGGTGCCGATCGGCGCGCTCCGGTGGTCGATTGCGCACTTGAACGACGCGTCGCCGGCGACTCTGGCGCGAATGAAGGCGCTCGGCGTCGGCTGGACGGTCCAGGACGCGATGTATTTCGGCGGCGACGGCTATGTGCAGCAGGCTGGCGCCGGCAGCCGCCCGCCGCGTTCCACCCGTGGAGACTGGCAAGAAGATCGGCGTGGTGATTGGCGGCGGCACCGACGCGCATCGCGTCGCGTCCTACAATCCCTTCACGTCGCTCCAGTGGTTCCTCGACGGCCGCACCGTTGGAGGCACGGCGATTCGGGGACCGGAGGAAACCCCGGATCGCGCGGACGCCTTGCGGTTTTGCCACGATCGGCAGCGCCTGGTTTTCGTTCGACGACAAGAAGCGCGGTTCGCTCGAGATCGGCAAGCTGGCGGACCTGGCCGTGCTGTCGAAGGATTACATGACGGTTCCGGTGGAAGAAATTCACACCATCGAGTCGCTGCTCACCATGGTTGGCGGCCGCGTGGTCTATTCATCCGGTCCTTTCGCAAAATGAAGCGCGGCATCGTCCTCGCGCTTGCCGCATGGATAGTTACCGTCGATCTCGTAGCGCAGCGGGGCGGGTTCGTAACGGGCGGCGCCGGATCGAGCACGGACCGCGTGGCCTCGGCGGCCGTTGTCGCCTCGTGGATGTCGTATGACAGCTACGCCGATGGGAGCAAGACGACGCTCCTCGTGCTCTGGCGGGAGCGCCGGGATGGTTTTCGAAAGGCCAGGGTGGCGCAGGCGGAGGTTCAGGCGGTGGAGCAGGAGGCGGCGGTTCACACGCTTTCCAGCATTTCTACCGGGGCGGCTTCACGTTCACGATGGAGCATGACCGCGAGCACCACACGGTCAAAATCCTGAACGAGACCTTCTCGCTGAAGGAGGTCAACGTCGTGTTGGTGGACTTCGTTGGCAGCCAGGCTGGACCGGCGATTGTCGGATGGCGTTGGATCGAGCCTGGGCCGGCCGCGCCTCCCGTCGTGCCAGGCGCGGCGGGAAGACCCTATCGCAGGCGTGATCCGCCGCTCGGACGAACTGTTCGATTACCTACGCTGCGATCTCGGCGTTGCGGATCCTCTCATGAACGCGATGACGACGCTGGTCTGCGGTCTGATGAGGCCGTCGTCACGATAACGGCGCAGCGTCTGTGGTGCTTCCGCCGGACGTGACGGACAACCGTAATCACGACCATACTGAACAGCGCTGGTCGTCCTCGACGATGACCTCGACCATCGCGAGAAGGTAACATTCGGTTCATGGAACTCAATCTCACTGGCAAAGTCGCCATCGTCACCGGCGCCAGCCGCGGCATCGGGCGCGCGATCTGCGCAGATCCTGGCCGCTGAAGGCATGAAAATTTCGGCGGCCGCGCGTTCGCGCGATCAGCTCGACGAACTCGCGAAATCGCTCAGGACCGAGTGCCTGGTCCAGGCGATCGACCTCCGCAGGCCGGAATCAGCGTCGGCCGTCGTGGACGCGACCGTCGCGAAGTTCGGCCGGATCGACCTGCTGGTCAACAATGCCGGCGCCACCAAGCGCGGCGACTTCTTCGAACTCACCGACGCCGACTGGGAGGACGGATTCGCGCTGAAATTCTTTGGCGCGATGCGGCTCAGCCGGGCGGCCTGGAAGCACTTGATGGCCAGCAAGGGCACGATCGTCAACATCATCGGCGTGGGCGGCCGCACGGGAAACGCCGACTTCACGATTGGCGGGAGCGTCAACGCCGCGGGGCGATTGTTGACGAAGGCGCTGGCCGATCGCGGCGTCAACGACGGTGTGCGGGTCAACGCGATCAATCCCGGGTTCATCAAGACCGAGCGCCTGACGGTGCGCGTGAAGAGCTTCGCCGAAGAGCACAGGCTTCCCATGTCCGAGGCCGAAGCGCAGCTGGCGAAGGCGACTGGCGTGGCGCGATTCGGTGAGCCGGGCGAGATCGCGGCGGCCGTCGCGTTTCTAGCCTCGCCGGCGTGCGGATTCTGTCACGGCGCCCTGCTCGACATCGACGGGGGACAGACACGGACGCTGTGAAGAAAGTTTAGAAGTTCAGAAGCTATAAAGCTACAAAGTGTGAAGGTTGAGAGACGCGTGAATCTGAAGACAGTGGCGACGACCGCGGCGCTCTGCCTGATGGGTGCGGTCTACTTCATCTTCCGCGCGTAGGCCGCCGGGGCTTGCGTCCCACGACGTCGACAAGCGTCGGGGCGATCAGCCACGACGTCGGCCGCCGCCCTGCGGCGAGCCAGTTCCGCCGGAGGCGCGCCGCCTGTGCGGCGTCAAACGGTGGAAACGTCGCGAGCTGCGGCATCACGCCCATGAAATAGCTCGATACCCAGTTCCAGACGGCCGACCCGGCGGGACCGAACTTGATCGTGGGTGTGACGTCGACGACGGTGAGGCCAACGCGCTCGTAGATGTCGGGGAGCCTGGCCCCGATGTTGGCATCGCCGCCCTGCGACGCGAAGAACGCCAGGTCGGCCTTCAGGAAGTTCTCCCAATGCGGCGGCTCTGGCACCCGCCGCATCGTCGCGCGGCAATAGTCCTCGATGGCGAGCACGCCGCCGGGTTTGAGCGCGGCCACAAGCTTCCTGAGATGAGCCTCAGGATCCGGCAGGAACAGAAACACCCATCGCGCGAAGATGAGGTCGCATGTCGCGGGCTGGCAGCCTGGCGGCGATGAGGTCCGTTTCCCAGATGGCGCCCTGGCCGAAGCCGTCGCGGCGGCAGCGGGTTCGAAGCAAGTCCGCAAACACCTGTGAACGTTCCACGGCGTCGATCGGACCCTTCACACGCCGCCGAAGCTCCATGTGCAGCGAACCCTTCCCCGGTCCGACCTCCAGCACCCGCCAGCCTCGCCTGACCTTGATCCTGTCGAACAGGGCGAACGCCGTCGGATCCCACAGCTGCGCCTGACGCCGCGAGCCTTGCGGCCTCGCGCCTGGAGTCGCCGAGGAGGTGGCTGCTAGCTTCGACCTTCGCACTTTGTGCTTTGCTACACTTCGACTTTCCCCAGTCGCGCATGTGTTCGAGCGCGCGGATGCCCGACCGCATCGACATCAGCCAGATGGTTATGCTGAGCGCCGCGGCTGGAGGCAAAGCAGGCGCCCATGAGCCACTGCTGAGCGATCCCGAGCGGTGCGCGACGAACACGCTGAAACAGATACATGGAGGACGGCCAGCCGAGCAGCAGAATCATGACGATGACGAAGAGCACGGCCTGGATCATGAACGCCACGCCGCCGTACGAACCAGCCACTTGCGTGACATCGGCGTTGAAGCGCGGATAACGCGCGCCAAGCCCCACGGCGAGCCCCACCAGCGCGAAGCTCATGAAGAAGATCGCCGTCGCGGCCATCGTCTTGAGAAACGGATCGACTCCCAGGAACTGGTTGGCGGCGATCGTCAGCACTTCGGTGAGCATCAGCACCGGAAGCAGCCCCGTCCAGAATTTCGACCATAGAAAGTCGCGCATCGAGACCGGCGAAGTCCGGATAATCCAGAACGCCGCGCCTTCCTGCGGACACGGCGGGAAACACGAACCGTACCGCCACCGTCGCCATGACGAACCCGGCCATCCCGAGGTTGACGAACGCGCACGTTCTTGACGAACCCGGTCATGTACGGAATGCGATCGAGATCGAGGACGCGGAAGTTGTGCAGATACAGGAGGACGAGCGCGACGAGCAGCAGCAGTTGCGACCATTGGCTGACGTCGCGCAGAAACGTCTTCACATCCTTGATGAGCAGCTGACGACGAATCGCCGTGAGCGGCAGCGCGCCGATCAGGGTGTCGAGGCCCCGTAACCGGGTGAACCGCGCTTTGGGCGCTTCCTGCGCGCGGCTGAAACCGGCGAAATACCATCGCTCGCATGCCATGCGCGCGCGACGACGATGGCCGCGAGCGCCGTCGTCCACAGGGCGCCGAAGTGCAGCAGGTCGAAACCCCCTGCAGGCTCGCGAACAGCGATTCGCCGGCCCAGAACGACGGCAGGAGCGGCGTGATCGGCGACTGCAGGGTCGAGAAGAAGTCGGTCAGATCCGGCAGGGATTCCACCTTCAGCAGCTGCTCCGGCCGGATGAATCGCAGCAGGATGACGAGGCTCGCGGCGAACAGCAGTCCCATGAGCATGAGGAGATCGCGGGCCCGCCGTGCGGGAAAGGTGTTGACCAGGAACAGCGTGGCCAGCGTGCCCGCGGCGACGGGAATGATGGCGAAGGGCACCGTTGTGAGCACGGACGTCAGGTAGAACGACAGGCCGGCGCAGCGCGCCCGGCCGATGCCCATCAGCACCGGCGCGAGGAAGATCACGACCATCCACGACGACTGGCCGACCGTGCGGAAGAATCGCGCGTGGAACAACCGCCGGATTGCGACGGGGGCGGTCAGCAGGAGGCGCAGATCCTCCGACAAGAAAAACGTGGACAGCGCCGTCACGACGGCGCTGAATGCGAGAAACGACAGGAACGTCAGGAACAGCCACGACAGGCCGATGCGGAGGAGGTAGTCTCCGAGCTCGTCGCACGCGTCAAGCCGGCTCGTCAGCCAGAACGATCCCTGGAACAGCGCGCCGCAGACGATGAGTCCGACGATGCCGAACATGACGGCGCGCGTCAGGTCGCCGCGCTCGCGCCGACGCGCCCGATTGCGCGACGCCAGCACGTGCGGCAGCAGCAGCTGGGGAAACGCGTACGTCATCCAACGGCCTCATCGATCTCTTGAAGCGCGCTCCCGCCCGTGAGTCTGAGAAAAACCGCCGTCAGTTGATTGGCTTCTTCTCCACGCGCGCCAGCCGCGTCGCGGCCGTCTGGCACCGCGCTGCCAGCCATCGCGCGCAGCTCCTCCACGGTGCCTCTCGCGATGATCCGGCCTTTGAGGATGATGCTGATCCGGTCGCACATCTCGTCGCGCGACTTCGAGCGTGTGCGTGCTCATCAGAATGGCGACGCCGCGCTCGCTCATCCGGCGGAACACATCCTTGATGAGCCGCGCACCGCGCGGATCGAGGCCGACCATCGGCTCGTCCACGACGACGGCGCGCGGACGATGCAGAAATGCCGCGCTCATCACCAGGCGCTGTTTCATTCCGTGCGAGAAGCTCTCGACCAGCTCGTGCTCCCATTGGCCGAGCTCGAACAGCTCGAGCATCTCGCGCACGCGTTCGCCGATGCCGTCGCCGTCCATGCCGAACAGGCCGCCGTGAAAGCGCAGGAACTCGCCGGCCGTCAGCTTCTCGTAGATGAACGGCCGGTCGGGGATGAACCCGAGCGACGCCTTGGCGGCTTCGGGCTCCGTGGCCAGGTCGTGACCGTTGACCTCGATGCGCCCGGCGGTCGGTTTCAGCAGGCCGGCGATCATGCGCAGCGTCGTCGTCTTGCCAGCGCCGTTTGGGCCCAGGAAACCGTGAATCTCGCCCGGCTTCACCTCGAGGCTGACTCCGTTGACCGCCGTGAACCGGCCGTACGTCTTGATCAAATCGTGGATGGCAATCATCGTGGGCACGCGCAATTCGATGTGCGCTGGGGTCGCGGGACGGCGAGCTGGCCGAGGTCCGTGGGCGCACTCGCCATGATCGGTCTGGCCGTATCCGGTGCAACGTCGAGATCGAGCACGGTCATCTTCAGCCGTCCGACGAGCGGCAGGATCGCGGTCTGCCTGTCGAGGCCGCCGCGCGCGAGACGCACGTGCGTCGCATCGGCCGGGAATTCGTTGAGTGTCGGATCCACCGGCAGCCAGAGGCCGCGGCTTCCCTCGTCGATGTACACCTCGGGCCACGCGTGGTAGTAGAAGCGCGCCGCGCACGAACACGAGGCCGACCGAGATGCGCGCGGGAATCCCGAGCGCGCGCGCCATCGCGACGTAGAGCGCGGTGTGCTCGTTGCAATCGCCGACCTTCGTCCGCAAGACCTCGCGCGCGGAGGGAATGCTGACGGTCGGTTTCTTCTCGAGCAGGCCGTTGACGTATCGCGTGAGCGCTTCGGCGCGCGCGCGAGGCGCCGTTGCGCCGCGTACGGCCTTCTCGGCCTCGGCGCGGATCTCCGGGTCGTCGCTTTCGATGAGCGGCTCCGGCGCCAGATATCGTCGCGCGGCGGGGTCTGCTGACGCAGCCCGCAGGCTCCGCGGATCGCGCAGCTCCACGACGTTGCCGGCCACCGTCTGGCTGCCGCCGTCCAGATCCAAGTTGAGAAAGATCCGCGCCTTCGAGGCGCATCCGCAGGCGCAGGATGTCCCGCGGTTCGTCGATGCGTTCCCGGCCGATGGGGACGATTGCCGCCGCCTCGAGCATGTCGGCCTGCACCTGGCTCGGCACGGCCATGGCGCGGGCGTTCTCCGCCGATTCGCGGATCGTCAGGAGCCCGAGCGGGCTTTCCTCGCGGACGACTTCGCCCGTGTCGGTGACCCATGAGGTGGTCCGCAGCCCGGCGAACTCCGTCTCGACGCGAAAGCGCGGGAATCGGCGCCGTCCCGGCTCCGCGCACCAGCTCCCGTCTTGCCGACGTCCACGACAATCGGTGCGTTGTGCAGCGTCGCGGCGTCGAAGATCGTCCAGCGGTGCCGGGCGCCGGTCACGAGACCGCCGTTCGCCAGCCGGCGCGAGATATTCAGCGACAAGGCCGGCGGCTCGGGCAGTTCGCGCACTTCGGTCCGTGTCTTGCCGCCAGTGTGTCACAGCGAGCGAGAGGCGAGTGCCGTTCACCTGCCCGCGGATCTCGATCGGTCCCGTTCCCGGATCGAGCGAGAACTCGAACGATCGCAGCTGAAAATCCTTGTCTACCTGAGCAATCGTGCGGATCGTCACAGGAGTGGTCGCCCCGAGCAGCGACATCTGCAGCCGGCCGTCTTCAGCGAGCTCGAACCCGTCGTCTGTCTTGGAGGATTTGGCCGACCGTGAACCCGATCTTCTCGCCCCGGTAATAGACGCCGTGCCAGACTGCGGCCGATGTGTACCGCGCGAGGTCGGTCGCCAGCGTGGCTGACGCGTGCAGATACGAGCGGTTGACCAGCAGGCCCATGACGCCGACCCACACGAGAAGCGATCAGCACCGGACGCCGGACGCGTGAACGCGCGGGGCAAGGGCCTGATGAATTGACGCATTTTTGCCGTTGTATCGGCTGTTTTGCCGCCCAGCGACAGGGTGGAACGCGCTGAGCGTCTGCTAGAATTTGCGCGTGATGTCATCGAAGCTCATCGGGCTTGCGTGTCTCGCCGCCCTGACTGCCGGCGCTGCGGCAAGCCACGGGAGAACGGCCGCGGCCGACGCTGGTGTCCTGTCCAGAATCGATCACCTCGTCTACGCGACGCCTGATCTCGCGTTGGGTATCGAGACGGGTAGAAGCTGTTTGGAGTACGCGCCTCGCCCGGGCGCGGCCAGCATCCGGCGAGGGGAACAGCGCAACGCGCTGATCGCGCTCGGTCCCGCGTCGTATTGAGATCATCGGGCCCGATCCGGAACAGCCCAGGCCCGAACGGGGGCCGCCGCTTCGGCATCGACGAGATCAAAGCGCCGCGGCTGACGACCTGGCGGCGAAGGGCCACGGCCTCGAGAAGTTCGCGGCCGACGCCAGCCGGCACGGCGTGAACCTGGGCGCCGTGATTCCCGGCAGCCGGAAGCGTCCTGACGGCGTCGTGCTGTCGTGGCGCTACACCGATCCGCGCGTGGTTCTGCGGACCGGCTGGTGCCGTATTTCATCGACTGGGGCGCCTCGCCGCATCCGTCGGCCACGGCGGCGAAAGGCGTCCGACGCTGCTCAGCCTGCGCGCCGAACATCCGGATGCCGAGCGGGTGCAGCGGCATGCTCCGACAACTGGGACTCGACTTGGCTGTCAGCAAAGGCGCGCGTCCAGCGCTCGTCGCCACATTCGACAGCCCGAAGGGTCATGTTGCAGCTATCTTCGGGTCCCTGACCTCCAACCCCTAACCTCCAACCTCCAACCTCTAACCTCTGACTCTGACCTCATGACCCTGACCTTCTCGACGATGCTCGAGGGCTTGGCACCGCGGCACCGGACTTCAGCCTGCCCGACGTCGTGTCGGGGACGACGATTACGCCTGGCTACGTTCTCGGACAGGAAGGCGCTGCTCGTGCTGTTCATCTGCCAGCACTGTCCATTCGTCCGGCACGTCCAGGAAGATCTCGCCCGGCTCGGCCGCGACTATCAGCAATCTGTCGGCATCGTCGGCATCAGCTCAACGACGCCGACCGGTATGAGGACGACAGCCCGCGAGCGCCTGAAAGAGTGGGCGACTCCGGATCGGCTTCACGTTCCCGGTGTGTTTCGACGGGAGCCAGAGCGTGGCGAAGGCGTACCGCGGCGTGCACGCCCGACCCGTTCCTGTTCGATGAAAGGCGGCTGCTGGTGTACCGCGGCCAGCTGGACGACAGTCGTCCGGGAAACGGCAAGCCGCCGACCGGCCGGGACATCAGGGCAGCGCTCGACGCGACGCTGGCGGGGAAGCCTGTTGATCCCGTGCAGCGCCCGAGCGCCGGCTGCAACATCAAATGGAAGCCCGGCAACGCGCGCTGGCGTATTTCGGCGTCCGCGCATGAGCGCGGAAGTAGACTGGACCCGATGAAAATGAAGAACAAACTGGTGTTCTGTATCGTGATGCTGGGCCTGTTGTCGTTCGCCGGTCCCGTCGCTCGCCCATCACTCGACGGCCATGTGCGACATGGCCGAGTCCCGTGACGGTGACGGGCACCGTCAAGCGCTTTGAATGGACCAACCCGCACGCGTTCATCTATCATCGACGTCAAGGACGACGAAGGGCAACGTACGGTCGAGTGGGAGATCGAGCTGATGAGCCTCAACCACCTCAGGTCGTATGGCTGGATGCGCGACACGGTCAAGACCGGGCGATCAGATCACCTGCACCGGGCGGCCGCGCCAAGAGCGGCGCGCCGTCGATGATCAGCGCCATGATCGAAGCTGCCGGACGGCCGGGAGATCAGGTCGTGAAGACCGTGCGCACTTCGCGTGTTCGCGCTCGCCGTGGCGTCGTGATCTCGCTGCGCAGCAGGCTCCGCCCGGCCCCCACGCCCGGCGAGTCGCCGTATCGGATGCGCGCGGCGCGGCTGCCGGTGCGCATCACGAGCTTCGTCGTCGAGCCGACGACGATTCAGCCGGGCGAGTCGGTCACGCTGACGCTGGGCGGTCGAGAACCCGCACGTCGACCACGCATCGATCCGCTCGGGCGCGTCGCGCCTCGCGGACGCCGGACGCTGACGCCGGCGGTGACGACGACGTACACGCTGTCGGTGACAGGCGCGGGCAACAGCGCCGACAAAGCGCACCGTGACGGTCGTCGTGCAGCGGGACGATCGCCGGCGCGTCGGCCTTCCGGCACGCAGTGCCGCGAGCGCGAGCAAAGCGCCGTTCCGCGCACCGCGGACGGCAAGCCCGATCTGTCCGGGCGTGCTACGGCTACGGCGCGGCGCCGGGCGGACGTGGCGCGCCGCCGCCGGCGACTGCCGGCGGGCTGCCGACGACGCCGACGCTGAAACCGGGCGCTGAGAAATACAAGGTCGTCCGCGCGGCCGACGACACCGGGCCAGTACTCGACCGTGCATGCCGCCGGGCATTCCCGCAGTCGTTCTTCGTGCCGTACTACATCCAGATCGTGCAGGCGCCGAAGCACATCGTCGTCGCGCACGAATACCTGAACCTGCTCCGCATCATCCCGACCGACGGCCGTCCGCATCCGCCCGATCCCGATCCGCGCTGGATGGGCAACGCCGTCGGCCGCTGGGAGGGCGACACGCTCGTCGTGGACTCGATCGGGCTACAACGACAAGACCGAGATCAACGGCTACACGCCACACCGAAGTCGCTGCACGTCGTCGAGCGCTTCCGCCGGCCGGACGTCGAACACGCTGCAGCTACGAAGCGACGATCGAGGATCCGAACGTCTTCGCGCGGCCGTGGGTGATCAGGCGGACGTTTCCGCTGCCTGCCGGAGTACGACTCGATCGAACGAGTTCGTGTGCGAGAACAACCGGGACTACAAGCCGCTGCTTTGGACAAAAAGTGAGGCTTGCGTACCACGGAACGCCGAAGAGGTACTTCGAATCGCTGGATCCGTCGAAGCCCTACGTGCCGGAGCCGTTCGCGCGCGAGGGATTCATTCACACGACCGAAGGGCGCGAGGCCGTGTCGATCACGCTGACGAAGTACTACAAGGCGAGCGCGGAGCCGTGGGTCGTGCTCTACATCGATCAGGACCGCGTGACGTCGCCGAATTCGGTACGACGATCCCGCGGAGGTGTTTCCCACATCTACGGTCCGCTGAACCGTGATGCGATCGTCGCGGTGCAGAGACATCGGCGCGCGCGGCCGATGGGACGTTCCTGAAACCGCCGGAGCTCGTAGCGTCCGGCTTTAGCCGGACGAATCGCATGATGTATCGCCGCGAACTCCTGTCGCTCGGCGTGCTCGCGCTCCTGCCGCCAGATTCGGCTCGAGGCGCAGGCGCCGCCGGCCGATTTGATCGACGATCTGGTCGCCGGCAACCGCATCCTGGCGCAACGAGAGGCGTGCTCGACGGGTACGGGCACATCAGCGTCCGGCATCCGCGGCAACACGAATCGCTTCCTGCTGTCGCGGTCGCTCGCGCCGGAATCGGTGACGGCCGCCGACATCATCGAGTTCGGCCTCGATCGGCGAGCCGGTCGATGCGAAGGGCAGGACGCCGTACAAGGAGCGCTTCATCCACAGCGAGATCTACCGCGCGCGGCCGACGTCAACGCCGTCGTGCACTGCCACACGCCGTCGCTCATTCCGTTTGGCGATGCCGAGCGTCCCGCTGCGGCCGATGTATCACCAGAGCGCGTTTCTCGCGGCGGGCGTGCCGGTGTTCGAGATCCGCGCAGGCCGGCGGGCATGACGAACATGCTCGATCGAGACGCGCGCCGCTCGGCGCGCGCGCTCGCGAAGGTCCTCGCCGACAAGCCCGCGGCGCTCATGCGCGGTCACGGCGCGCGTCGTGACCGCCGACTCGATCCCCAACGTCGTCGGCCGCAGCATCTACCTCGATCTCAACGCGCGCATCCAGGCGCAGGCGATCGCGCTCGGCGGCAAGATCACCTATATCGATCCGAAGAAGCCAGGAAATACGCCGCATCCGACAATTACAGCCGCGCCTGGGAGCTGCTGGAAGCGGAAGGCTGCGGGAAAGTGAACGAAGCGGCAGAACGCCAAACGGACAACGGACAACGGACAACGCGCAACGGAAACGCCAGAGTGGAACGCGGGATGACGCGGCGACATCTGCGACGCCAGCGGGCGTGAACTCGCCGCGCTGATCCGCGCCCGCAAGGTTTCCGCCCGCGAGGTGATGACCGCACATCTCGCCCGCATCAACCGCTTCAACCCGACGCTCAACGCCATCGTCGCGAAGCTGGACGACGACCAGTGCCTCGCGCTCGCGGATGAGGCCGACCGCATGCTCGCGCGAGGCGACGCAGTCGGCCCGCTGCACGGCCTGCCGTGGGCGTTCAAGGATCTCGAAGACGCCGTCGGTTTCCCAATACATCCGGATCGCCGATCTTCAAGGACCGCACGCCGGCGGCGGACACTCCGCTTGTCGCCCGGCTGCGTGCGGCGGGCGTGTGTGCCCATCGGCAAGACGAACGTGCCGGAGTTCGGCATGGGCTCGCACACGTATAACCGGCGTCTACGGCACGACCGTGAATCCGTACGACGTGACGACGACCGCCGGAGGGCTCGAGCGGCGGAGCGGGCGCGGCGCCTCGCGGCGGGACTGCTGCCGCTCGCCGACGGCAGCGACCTCGGCGGATCCCTACGCAATCCGGCGAACTTCAACAACATCGTCGCGCTGCGGCCGACATCCGGCTTCGCGCCGGCGTTGAGCGACGACACGTCGCTCGGGCTCAACGTCAAGGGTCCGATGGCGCCGGTCCGTGGACGACGTCGCGTTCCTGCTCGGCGTGATGACGGGACGGGAAGTGCCGCCGCTCGAGCGCGACCTCGAGCGGCGTGCGCGTGTCGCCTGGTGCCCCGATCTCGGCGGCCTGCCGCTCGAAGCGCGCGTCCGGGACGTGCTGAACGCGAGACCGCAGCGTCTTCGAGAGATCTTCGGCTGCATCGTCGCCGACGCATGTCCCGACTTGACGGACGCGGACGAAGTGTTCCTGACGATGCGGCGCCGCAGAGCGTTTGCGAATCTGGGTCCCTTGCTCTGGTCTCACCGCCGGCGAGATGAAGCCGGAGGCCATCGAGGAGATCGAACGCGGTGCCGTGATCACCGCGGCAGCGACGTGATCCGCGCAACCGGCCAGCACGAGCAGCCTGCTCGCGCGAGTGGACACAGTTCTTCAGCGCCGCACGATTTCCTGGTCTGCGCTGGTCAATCAGGTGGCGCCCTTCGACGCGATACTCGACTGGCCCCACGAGATTGCGCGCGTGCCAATGGAGCACTACGCGGCGTGGATGAAATCCGCGTACTGGATCAGCACGACGCTCTGTCCGGCGGCGTCCGTTCCGGCGGGCTTCGTCCCCGAGGGTCTGCCGGTCGGCATCCAGATCGTTGGCCGGCGCGGCGATGATGCCGGTGTGCTGCAGGTGGCGCACGCGTTCGAGCAGGCGACAGGGCACTCGCGGCGTAAACCCGCGCTACCGGGCGGGACGGTGAAAACGACCGCCCGGAATGTAGAAGCGGAAGACGTAGAACGCAGAAATTGTTCGGGAATTCTCCGTTTCTTCGTTTTCCGATCTACGTTCAGCGTTCTACGTTCTACGTTCGAGCAGGCTGCGTTCTTGAGCAGCCTGCTCGGTTATCATTCACTCCCAGGGAGGGCACTGTGCCTCGAACCGGGCTGCTGCTGATATTCGCCGCCATGATGCTGTGTGTCGCTCGTTCGGACGGTTCCGGCGCGGCCCTGCAATCGCCGCCGCCCGCTCCTCCTCCGGGCACCGGAAAGCTCATCGTCTACGGCGACATGGCGCTCTTTCAGCCGCCGGGGCATCCGGAAAACTGCATCCTCAGAAATCGCTTCAAACGAGGCGAGCCGGTCGGGTGGCGCATGTTCGTGGCGGATCCCTCGACGGGAAAGCGCGAGGAGTCGGCGCAGCTCGTCGTCCATGTGAACGTCGCCGGCAGGACCATCGACATACCCGATGCGCTACCGCGCGACCCCCAACAGCCGGAACGCGAGTTCTGGGTTGCCAAATGGGTCGTTCCCCAGGACACACCCATCGGCATCATTCGCTACACGGTGACGGCGACGGACAGATGCAGGGCGGGCCGGTGAGTTCAAACCCTTCGAGGTTCAGGCGTCTCAATTGACAATCGTGGAGTAAGGCGTGTCATCCCATCTGCGATCCATCGCGACGGTCGCTGCGGTCGTGCTCGTGTCGCTTGCGGCGTCGCGCTGTCAGCGGGCGAGTCCGCCAGCGAGCCCCGATCAGAACGCGGCCAAGCCGAGCCCGGCAAAAAGCGGACGCGCCGTTGAAGCCCTGAAGGCATTGACGCTGAAACATCCGGGTGCCGCAAAGGCGGTCGTGGGAACCGACGTGGAAGCGACCGCCGAGGGACTGCCGCCCGGCCGGAAAATCGACTTGATCTGGCGGACGGTCAAAGGCGGATGGCTCGTTGAAGACTACTATCACTTTCGCGGAAAGAAGTTCACTGACACGACCAGGACGCTGGTGCAAGTCCAGACCGGCGCAGACGGCCAGCTGACGGCGCACTTCGCGATTCCCGAAGACTACGGCGGTGTCCACGAAGTGATCGTCATCCGACAACGGTGTGCCGCTCGCCCAGGGCGGCATCGAAGTCGGTCAGACGTTCGAGATGTCCCCGGCCGAAGGACCGATCGGCACGTCGATCGAACTTCGCGTCAAGGGCGTCGGATGGCGGACGATGGAGAGCACGTGGGTGATCAACTGGGACAACCAGGAAGTCGGGCTGGGTCTCGGCGACGGACACGCACGGCACGGCGGTCGCGCGCTTCCGCGCGAGCGGGCGGCGTCGGCCAGCACCAGCTCAAGCGTGCTGACCGGCTACATGGGCCAGGGCTACCTCAATCACGAACAGGCGCCGAACGCGTACCTGCCGCGCCCCGCGTTCGTCTTCCAGCGTGACGCCGGGCCGGATGGCGCCGTCTGCGCTACGCCGAACCCTACCAGCGAGCAACCCGTGCCCGCGTCGGAGGCCAGCAGCGAAGATGGCGCGCGTGAGCATTACGCCGACGCAAGGGTCCGGTGCAGACGCGCGCGTCGCTCAGTGCGCGCGGTCTTCCGGCGAACACACCGGTGTCGCATCGTCTGGGGCACGCAGGAAGGCAGCCGCGTTTCCGGCAATGGCTTCGCGCCGAAAGAGACCGAGCTCGAGAAGCTCGACGGTCGGCGCCGATGGACGCCTCGACGTGCCGCTCGCCATCCCGGACGATCTCGGCGGCCGCCACTCGGTGTCGCATCCGGTCCGGCAGCAACACGCTCGCCCGAACGTATTTCGTGCTGGAAACCAGCGTCGTGAGCATGTCGCCGATGTCCGGGCCGGCGGGCACGCCGGTGACGATTCATCTCAAAGGTGTTGGCTGGACCGACTACGACAACATCTACATCGCGACCTACGACAACGGCTACATGGGCTATGCGTGCGGGTTCAACAGTCAGGGCGACGTCATCGTCAACTTCACGGCGACCGGCGCCCCGGCGATCCACCTGATCGATTTCTATCCGGGGATCTATCAGGGTCCTGAAGGAACCCAGCAGCTGTATCGTCTGCCGCAGCTCACCTACGCGGACGATCATCCGGGAAACCACATTCCGGCGTTGCGATTTGCATTCGAAGTGACCGCAAAATAGGATGCCGTCACCATGACGATGCGCTCAAGACCAGCGTTGCTGTCGCTCGTGGCGCTACTGACGATGTCCGTCGGCTGGTCGATTTCCGGGCAGGTTCAACCTGCCGGACAGCCGCAGGGGCAAGGACGCGGGGCGTGGCGAACCTCCGCCGCCCCCGCCGCCTCGCCGGGCACCCTCTGGCAAGCTGGTCATCTGGGGAGATCTCGCGAGCTTTGATTGTACCCGGCACGTTGCCGACCCACTGCATCCTCACCAATCGCTTCAAACGTGGTCAGCGCCTCGGTATCCGGATGACGGCGATCGACGGCGGATCGGGCGAAGTCGAGAACACCGCGGTTCTCACGGCGCATCTGGCCTATGCGGGCAACACGATCGACGTGCCGATGCGCTGGCGCGGGGTGGGAGGATTCCCGACGGCGGAATATTCGCGACAGCCCTCCGAAATGTGGACCGGTGTCTGGGTGGTGCCTGCCGATGCGCCGATCGGCGTCATGAAGCTACACGGTGACGGCGGTGGATCGATTCGGCCGGACCGCCTCGTTCTCGCCGTTCATCAACGCGCGTGTCGCAGCTCACCATCGTCGAACAATAGGACGGGTGGCGCCGTGGCTCGTGTCGAGAGTCCATCATCTATGAAAACCCTTGCGATCGTTCCCGTCATTGCAGCCCTCGTCGTTGGCCTGTCGGCGCAGGGCGAGCCGCCACGGCCGGCGCGCACCGGTCTCGGACTTCTTCCGCGACTTCACCGCCGAGTGGATGCGCGCCAACCCGAATCAGGCGGCCGCATCGCGGTATTTCAGCAGGCGCCGAACAGGATCGATTCGAGGAGCAGCTGGCGCCGGACACGCCCGGAGTCGCAGGCACAGCCGGGTCCTGCTCGCACAGAAGGGCCTCGCCGAGCTGGCGACCTTCGATCGCCGCGCGGATGAGCGACACCGAACGCGTGTCGGCGGAGCTGATGCAGTGGCAGCTGAACACGCTCGTCGAGGGGAGAAATATCGGGACTACCAGTTTCCGCTCGAGCAGTTTCGGCGGCGTCAACGTCAATCTGCCGGATCTCCTCACCGTGAACCATCCGCTGGTCACCGAGAAGGACGCCGTGCACTACGTGGCCGCGCCTGGGACAGGTGAGCGCTGCGCATGGACGATGCGATCGCCGAAGCGCGCGGGCTCGATCGCGAAGAACCTGTTTCCGCCCGCGCTTCATCCTGCGCGCGACGATCGCGCAGATGCGCCAGTTCATCGCGACGCCGCCGGCGAAGAACCCGTTCGTGACGGCGTTTGCCGATCGGATGGCGGCGGCGAAACCGCTCCGGACGCCCGCCGCGAAGAACTCCGCGCGCAGGCCGAGAAGATCGTCGCGGCCCAGGTCTATCCCGGCGTGGAAGCGAGCGCATCGCGCTGCTCGAACCGCTGGTCGGCCGCGCGAAGGACGATGCGGGGTTGTGGCGGTTCAAGGGCGGTGACGAGGCCTACGCGCTTCGCGCTGCGGCGGTTCACGACGACCAGAATCTCACCGCCGACGAGATCCACCAGATCGGGCTCAAGCGGGTCGCCGCGATCGAGCAGGAAATGGACGGCATCCTGCGGCGGCTCGGGACGGACGGAAGGGACGCTCGCGGATCGCGTCAAGGCGATTGAGAAGAGCCAGAGCTACCCGCTCACCGACGACGGCCGGAAGCAGATCATGGCCGACACCGAGCAGATCCTGCGCGACGCCGAACAGCGCGCCGCGCTGCAGTTCGACGTCCGGCCGAAGGCGCACCGTTGTCGCGCAGCCGTATCCGCGCTTCCGCGAGGCGAACGCCGCCGCCAGCTACAGCGCGCCCGCGCCCGACGGATCGCGGCCCGGCACGTTTCAGATTCCGCTGCGGCCCGAACGGATGACGAAGTACACGCTGCGCACGCTCGTGTATCACGAGACGGTGCCGGGCCATCACTTTCAGATCGCGCTCGAGATGGAGAACGCGGCGCTGCCGCGGTTCCGGCGCATCCGCGCATTCGGCGGCATCTCCGCGCTGAGCGAGGGATGGGGCCTGTACGCCGAGCGTCTGGCGGCGGAGTCGGGCTGGCATGAGAACGATCTCGAGGGCCAGCTCGGACAGCTCGACATGGAGCTGTTCCGCGCGCGGCGCCTCGTCGTGGACACCGGCATCCACGCCAAGCACTGGACGCGCCAGCAGGCCATCGACTACGGCATCGAAGCCGAGCGAGGTCGAGCGCTACGTCGTCAATCCGGGCCAGGCGTGCTCGTACATGATGGGCGAGCTGAAGATTCTCGGAGCTGCGCGACAAGGCGAAGAAGGCGCTGGGCGACAAGTTCTCGATCAGGATTTCCACAGCGCCGTGCTGTCGGCCGGCACGGTCCCGCTCGACCTGCTCGAGCGGCGCGTGGACGCGCTATCGTCCGTGCCGGCCACCGTCGTCGCGTCGCTGCCCGAAAGGCGAGAGCGTCGTGCCCGTGTATCACGAGCCGCATCACCGGATGCTCTTTGCATCCGGGACAACGAAGATCCTCGAGGCGACAGGTGCCGCCGGGCGATACGTCCTGGTATCACGTCCACACCGAGCCGGTCCTGCACATCACGCTCAGCGCAGTCGCAGCAGCGCACGCAGGTGCTGGGGCAGGAGATGAACGCCGGCCGCGGCGCGCCGCCGCCTGCGGGCCGCGGAAATGCGCGCGCCGGCCGGCGGACGCGGCAACGCGCCCGGGCCCGCCGACCCGGCGATCCGCGCGACGAGCACGACGAGCTACTACGACGAGCCCGTGACGCACCGAATCACGAACGCCGGCGAGCGGCTGTTCCGGTTCATGGTCGTCACGAACGCGTCGGCCGGCGACGAGAAGGGCGTCAACACCGGAGCCGGTTTCCCGGCAAAGCCGGAGCTCGTCGAATCGCTGGTTCCGCGCGTATCGCCAGACGCTCGCGCCCGGGCAGGCGTCCGAGCCGCATCGGCACACGACCGAGTCGGTCATCGTGCAGGTCTCGGAGGGCAAGGCGCTCGCCGTCGGACCGATGACGTGGGAGTTCTGGGAGCCGGGCCGCTGGGCGTGGTTCGACGTCGACAAGGTGCACGAGATCCGGAACACCGGCACAGTTCCGCTCGAGTATCATCGAGGTCGAAGTCCGCGCGCCCGACGGTTCGCCAGCCGCGTGGACCCAGTCCGCGATACGCGGTTCGAATCCAGCGTGAGCCTGATGAAACCCTGATGACGTTTCGCATCGAGCGGGCAACGCGAGCGCGATCTTCCGCTGCATTCTCAAACTGATCACGGTCCTGGCCGAGCATGAAACAGCTCGCGCACGCGGTGGTCGCCACCGAGGCGACGCTGCGCGAGTCGCTGTTCGTGAAGCGCGCGGCCGAGGTGGTGATCGGCTATGCTGGCGACGAACCCGCCGGGTTCGCGCGTGTTCTTTCAGACGTTCTCGACGTTTCTCGGCGTCCCGGGCATGTAGCTGGAAGACATCTTCGTCGAACCGGATTTCGGCGTCAGGGTCTTGGCGAGGCGCTGCTCGACGCACCTGCGCGAAGATCGCCGTCGAGCGCGGCTACGGACGCGTGGAATGGTCCGTGCTCGACTGGAACGAGCTGGCGATTGGCTTCTACCAGAAGCTCGGCGCGCGCCCGATGGACGAGTGGATCACTCTACCGGCTGACTGGGATTCGCTTCAAACGGCTTGGCGGAGAGCCGAATAGTCCGAGATTTCGGTTCGCCTGGAGCCTGAAGTGCCTACGCGCTACAGCTGCTGCACGGCCTCGAGCACCTCCTCCGCGTGGCCGTCGACCTTCACGTTGTCCCACCGCTGGGCGACCTTCCCGTCGGCGACCGATCAGGTAGGTCGTGCGCACGATTGTCCCATGAACTGGCGGCCGTAGAGCGACTTCTTCTGCCACACGCCGTACTTCTCGGCGACCTCGTGGTCGGCGTCGGCGAAGCAGCGGAAGTTCAGGTCGAACTTCTTCGGCGAACGCGCTTCTTGCTCGCCTCGTCCAGGATGCTGACGCCGAAGATCGCGGCCTTGCTCTTCTTGAACTTCGGCAGGTTGTCGCGGAACGCGCACGACTCCTTGGTGCAGCCCGGCGTGTCGTCCTTCGGGTAGAAATACGAGCACGACCGGCCGGCCCGCGTAGTCGGCGAGGCGGTGCGTCTTTCCCGTCCTGATCCGTTGAGGCTGAACGCGGGCGCTTTCTTTCCTTCGTCGATGAGCGGCATGGCGATGCTCGCTTGACTCTATTGTAAGTGCATGGTCTGGATTATGTCTCAACCGGCGAAGTAACCTTGACGGTGCCAGCCCGATGAGTTGATGGACGAGGAATGTGTCATGGCGTGCTCTTGGCAGCCGTCGCTGGTCGTGATGCTCGACTGCGCTCGTGCGGCGCTGCGCTCGCGCGGACGCCAGGAGACGGCGTATCGACGTCTCCACAGGTGCGGCAACAGGACGGTCGCGGTCTACGCGACGGTCACCGGCGCACGACGGCCGGCTCGTGCCCGACCTGCTCGCGCGAGGCCTTCTCGATCCTCGACAACGGCCGATGCGCCAGGACCTGACGCTCGTTCGCCAGCGACCTGCAGCCGATCACGGTCGTGATGCTGCTCGATCGCAGCGGCAGCATGCGCGCGAATTTCGCGCTGGTGCGAGCAGGCCGCCGAAGCAGTTCGTCGAGGCGATGCTGCCGGCCGACAAGGCGCGCATCGGCAGCTTCTCGAACCGCATCCAGGTCGATCCGCGCGACTTCACGTCGGATCACGACGAGCTGCTGGCGATCCTCGCAGACCGAGCTGCAGGCAGAGAGGCCCGACGCCGCTGTGGAACGCGGTGAACGTCGGCATCACGGCGCTCGCTGCACCAGCAGGGCCGCGCGCGTGGTCCTCGTGTTCACCGACGGCATGGACAGCCCGATGAACTTCAGCGGCAACAACAGCTCGCTCAAAGACGTCATGAAGCGCGCCGAGGAAGAAGACGTGATGGTGCTGCGCGATCGGGCTCGCGCGGCGATCGACGGCCCGCGGCGGTAGGGTCCGGCGGCGGCGGATCCGCAGCGGCCACGGCGGCGGCGGGACCCGGCGGCTTGGCGCGGCGGATTCGGCGGCGGCGGTCTACGGCGGCTGCGGCGCAGCCGGCCGCCGACAAGCCCGACGAAGGGCTGCCGAAGATCGCGGCGGTCACCGGCGGCGGCTACTTCGAGCTGACCTCGACGAGCGACCTGGCGGCGACGTTTTCGCGCGTCGCCGACGAGCTGCATCGGCAGTACGCGCTCGGTTTCACGCCCGATAAACTCGACGGCAAGATGCACGCGCTCGAGGTGCGCGTGGCCGGCGAGGGGATGACGGCGCGCGCGCGTAAGAGCTATCTGGCACGGGCGCGCCGCCGGTCGGAGACATGTCGCAGGGCCGGCGAGGCGGCCCCGAGGGGGAAACCGTCTCCGTCTGGCAAATACTGCAAAAGCGTGAATGTTTTCGTGGTACGCTCCGCCGACGCCTATGGGGCGTCACTAACGAAGGAGTCTGCTGTGGCGAAAAAGGCAACGAAGAAGAAGTCCGCTCGGAAACCGAACGCCGCGTTCATGAAGCCGGTCACGCCGGACGCGCGCGCTGTCGGAGGTGATCGGATCGAAGGCCGTGCCGCGCACCGAGGTCACCAAGAAGCTGTGGGCCTACATCAAGAAGAACGGCCTGCAGGACAAGAAGAACCGGCGCAACATCAACGCCGACGCGGCGCTCAAGCCGGTGTTCGCGCGGCAAGGCCACCGTCAACATGTTCGAGATGACGAAGCTCGTCAGCAAGCACGTGAAGTAGATTCCCGTTCGGCGGAACGGCCGAGCAGGAGGTAGGTCATGACTTCGCGACGTGTTCTTCCGGCGCTCCTGCTGCTGTTCATCGGCAGCGGGTGCGCGGCGCCTCATCTACGAAATCGTCTGGTTCCAGTTACTCCAGCTGGTGATCGGCTCGTCGGCGATTTCGCTGGGAGTGCTCCTGGGCACGTTCATGGGAGGAATGTGTCTGGGCAGCTTCGCGCTGTCATCCGTCGTGCCGGCGCGGCATCATCCGCTGCGCGTCTACGCGTGCCTCGAGCTGGGCATCGCGCTCATCGGCCTGCTCGTGCTCGTCGGCATGCCGCTCGTCAGCGGCGTCTACACGTCGTGGGCAGGATCGGGGGTCGCCGGGCTCGCTGTTCCGCGGCGTGATCGCGAGCGTCTGTCTGCTGCCGCCGACGCTGCTGATGGGCGCGACGCTGCCGGCGATCTCGCGGTGGGTGGAGACCACGCCCGAAGGCGTGTCGTGGCTCGGCTTCTTCTACGGCGGCAACATCGCCGGCGCGGTCGCCGGGCAGCGTGCTCACGGGCTTCTACCTGCTGCGCGTGTGTTCGACGTGTCGGTGGCGACCTACGTCGCCGTCGCCATCAACGTCATCGTTGCGCTCGTCGGGCTGGCGATCGCGAAGGCGACGCCATACAGAAGCGGTCGAGATCGGCTCCGTCGGGCGTGACGCGCGCCGCCGACTCGACGAGTGTCTACGTCGTGATCGCGCTGTCGGGTATGACGGCGCTCGCCGCCGAAGTGATCTGGACGCGGCTGCTGTCGCTGCTCTTTCGGCGCGAGCGACGTACACGTTTTCGCTGATTCTGGCCGTCGTTCCTGTTCGGCCTCGGCATCGGCAGCAGCGCCGGATCGGCGATGGCGTCGCGGCTCGCGCGGCCGCGGGCTCGCGCTCGGCTGGTGCCAGGTGCTGCTGTGCGCCTGCATGGCGTGGGCGGCGTACATACGCTGACGCAGTCGCTGCCGTACTGGCCGCTCAATCCGTCGGCCACGACCAATCCGTGGATCAACTTCCAGGTCGACGGCGTGCGCGCGCTGTTCGCCGTGCTGCCGGCGGCCATTCTCTGGGGCGCCAGCTTTCCGCTGGCGCTGGCCGCGCGTCGCGCGCGCGCGGCCAGGATCCGGCGCGGCTGGTCGGCGGCGTCTACGCCGCGAACACCGTCGGCGCGATCGTCGGCTCGCTCGGCGCCAGCCTCGTGCTCGTCGCCTGGATCGGCACGCAGCACGCGCAGCAGGTGCTGATGGTCATCGCCGCGATCGGCGGCGCGCTTCTGCTGCTCGGCCCGCGACACGGACGAGCAGGCAAGAAGTCGTGGTGGCCGACGATCGACGGCGCGTGCGCGGCCATTCATCGATCGTGGCGCTGCTTGGTGCGGAGCGTGCAGCCGATTCCGGCCGTGCTGATCGCGTACGGACGGTACGCGAACATGCGCGTCGAACGACTCCGCCCAGTACATCTACGTCGGCGAGGGCATGACGGCATCGGTGGCCGTGTCGAAGCTGTCGGACGGCGTGCTCAACTACCACAACGCCGGCAAAGGTGCAGGCCTCGAGCGAGCCGCAGGACATGCGCCTGCAGCGCATGCTCGGCCACATGACGACGCTCATTCCGCCGCAGGCGAGCGCGTCGTCGTCGATCGGCTGCGGCGCCGGCGTGACGGCGGGCGCGGTGTCGGTCGACCCGGCCGTCACGAACGAGACGATCGCCGAAATCGAGCCGCTCGGTGCCGCAGCGTGGTCTCCGACATACTTCGGCGAGCACAACTTCAACGTCGTCAAGAACCCGAAGGTCCACGTCCGGATCGACGATGCGCGGCACTACGTGCATGACGTCGAAGGAGAAGTTCGACGCGATCACGTCCGATCCGCTCGACCCGTGGGTGAAGGGCGCGGCGATGCTCTACACGCGCGAGTTCTTCGAGTCCGTCGAAGGCGCATCTCAACCCCGGCGGCGTCGTGACGCTGTTCGTGCAGCTGTACGAGAGCAACACGGCGGCGGTGAAGAGCGAGATCGGCACGTTTTTCGAGGCGTTCCCGAACGGCGTCCTGTGGGGCAACACGAACAACGGCCAGGGCTACGACCTGGTGCTGCTCGGCCAGGCACGGCGATCAGCCGATTCGCATCAACGTGGACGAGATTCAGGCGAAGCTCAACCGGCCGGAGTACGCGCCGGTGGTGAAGTCGCTCGCGCGACATCGGCTTCTACTCGGCCGTCGACCTGTTCTCGAGCTACGGCGGCCGCGCGCACCGATCTCAAGGAGTGGCTGAAGGACGCGCCCGATCAACCGCGACCGCAATCTCCGCCTGCAGTACCTGCCGGCCTTGGCCTCAATCTTTACGAGAGCGGTCCGACTATTCGGAGATTCTGCGCTACCGGAAATTTGACGACCTCTTCGTCGGCCAGAGACGATCGATGCGCTGCGCGCGGCATCCAGCGCGGCCTCGATTTTCGGGAATAAAGTTCAAGGGTTCAACGTTCAACGGTTCAAAGGTTCTATAGTTTCACCCCGAACCCCTTGAACCTTTCGAACCTCTTGAACCCTCGAACTTCTTGAACCTTTAACCCTTGAGATCCCTTCTCCCCATCTCGCTCGCCAGCAATGGCGTGTAACTGAACGAAGCATAATT
>ERZ1370068.6087-contig-5089_pt1 | contig 35790 bp, 55 predicted proteins | sample MGYA00561227_ERZ1370068 | MGnify/ENA primary metagenome ERZ1370068 (study PRJEB38410, sample SAMEA6850437) | metagenome | study: Metagenomic assessment of the ecological functions of the soil: analysis of the soil microbiota associated with the... | reverse complement strand
GTAGCCACTTTGATTTTCTCAGTTACGCGTATTCCACTGCTGCCACGGGCAGTTACTTAACAGCCCCCATCGCACCTGGGCGTAATCCAGGTGGCTGAACCTCGATTGTTCGCGCGCATGCGCTCGAAACGACGAACCAGGGCCTGCGTCGCAGAGCGAAGATCGACACCAGCATCAACAACCTCAACATGCAGGACCGTTGTGCATCCATTTGAAAGCACCACCGGACGGGAAGCGCACTGGTGCATTTATCACACATGGGCTTTGGCCCCATCTTTGTCCGGCGCGCTCAGAGGCATCTGCGCATTCAGATCTGCCTGCCGGAATTCGAGGACGCTCAGCGCTGTGCGACGGCTGGTTCTCATCCCCAGTTGAAGGTGATCATTGCAGCAAATCGAGGTTCTGCGCGGCTCAACCTGAATTACGGTGATGGCTCAGCGCAGCTGTTAGCTCATCAGTGAAGCACGTTGCCTGCATTCCAGGACACGATCCGCGCATGCCGGCGATCACCGGCTTTGCGGCGCCGCGGGTACACTGCGGCAGAGTCCATTTCAGGATTTTGCTCGCGGATCAGCGCATCGCCGAAAACACCATCCGCTCGACGTCACGCAGCGCATCCTGAGCTTTAGCGTCCACGCGAGGACCTGGATCGGGCGCCGCGCGTCATGGTTGTGGCGCGGCCAGTGAAGTCGCGTTGATACCACCTGGGGACAGAGTCGAGCAGGTCAGGTTCCCGGCGTCCGAGGATCCGTCGGCCCAAACAAACGGCAAGTGCCGAATTCTCACGGGAGCTGTCGATCGAGCGCGAAGACTTCATGGAGTTCACCAGAGTTCTTTCCGCCTGGCATAAAGGTGTTGATGCGACTACGCGGCGCGCGCTGCCTGCGAAGTGATCCAAGAACGCGACCAGAATTGAGGTGACAGAGCTTCGATGCACCTACGGCCGGCGACGCCGCGGGGAAGCTCCCCAGACAACCGACAAGTCCACAACGACGTTGCGCTGGGTTCCGCGGCACCATGCACCCATCAGGTCGTGTTTACGTCGACTTTTCTCGGTCGAGATCGACGGTGCGCCCAGCGGAGAACCTTCTGTGAAGTGAACCGAACTCAACAAGGTTCTGCCAGTTGCCAGGCGGATTGGGGCTATTACGTACTGGCCATTGAGCGGCTGGAATTTCAGTTCGAGCGCCTCAATTTTCTGTGTGGATGCCGACTCGCGCCCGGGCCGCGATGGTCGAATTTCAATAACTCTTGTGTCGCTGCGCGACATGGGCAAAAGTCGCCCAGAAGCGAGCGGGGAGTTGGGGTCGAGATCAGCGGGGTCAGTTTCTGACTGCTGGCGTGTGGCGCTCTGCGTGCTCGCGGCGGCCTGTGACCAGGGCGATCCGGGAATTGTGCAGCCGACAGTACCACCGTCACCGACATTTACAGGTAATGTCGCCCAAAATTCCGCGGACTCCGCACGCGCGCTGTCATCACATCCAGCGGAAAATCATATCCGCGCTGACGGCCATTGGACCCTGTCGACGGCCGAAGTGAGCGTCGGCATCGGTGACCACCGACCGGGCTCGCCTGTTCCGCTGACGCGCGGCGATGGCGCGACTGACGACCACGACCAGCTCGGCGCCAGATCAGCGGAACGGTCCTACCGTTGTTTGTGTGGCGGTCTTCGATATTGGAGGCCCACCCAGCGTCGCGTGCGACCTAACACGGTCACCGTTGCCCCATCCGTGGACTGAAGGTTCACCAGGCGTCCCCAGTCTGGCGGCGAGCGTGCGTCCGCAGGATTCTGTCGCGGGGCCCGCGTACGAATTCAGCGTTTCGAAACCCGTGGAATATCACATCACTGCAGCACGAGCTCTGCGCTGCGGGCATAGCTCGAAGTCATCCAGTACATCGAAGAGCAAGCTCGGCGAGTTTCCTCGCAAAGAAACCGGCGGCCGCAGATCGTGCGCCGTTTCGCGAACGGCCGTAAGCAACATCTGATCCTGTTGGCGGGCGCTCGCTTCAGCCGTCGACGACCCGGGCAACCAGTCGTCGCCGGTGTACCTTCGAGTGGTGGCGCGCGAAATACTCGATCCTCCGAGAACGAGCCGAAGCTCGCGTCGATCTCGGCCAGCGGCGTCGATTGGCGAGACCCCATGTGAGATTCGGAGGGGCGTGCGCGCGTGCTCTGCCTGTTCGATTGGCGGAACGCGCAGGGACTGGCGCGGGCAGGGCTGACCTTCTCGAGCGCTGACCGAAGCAGCGGCGCGAGGTGCCGACCGAGCGAGGGTTTGATGAAATCGTGGTCGGGCGACTTCGAAGAACAAGTTCGGCGACATGGCGCGGGACTCTGGACCGCCTGCGGTTCGAGAAGTCGTGAAATACGAGCGGCAACGCCGGCGACAACGCCGGAGATCAGGTGTGCACTCGGCAAGCTAGCTGCTACCCGAGCTTGATTCGCGTGGGGCCATCGCGAGTGCGAGGACGGTGGTACGACGACGATTCGGGGTGCCTGCGCAAACTCGCTGGGCCTCCAATGACTTCCACCTGGCCGACCTCGGCGATCTCCGCGGAGTCCGATCCGCGCCATCCGCGAGACCGAAAGAGCACGCAATCCAGCACGATGCCGCGGCGATTGGCCGGCCGCCTCGGTTTTATGAGCGGCTACGCGCCGGGAAGTGGTCCGGCGCGCCTGATCGCTACGCACATGGCGCAGGTCAGGCTCGGTTTGAGTGCCGCGTGCGCGCATGGCGGTCACCGACGACCCGTTACGTGGCGCGGCCACTATGATCAGGATGCGTGGATCGCTCACGAGGACCGGGCCTCAGTGGCCCTGAGGGCTTCCTTCGCGCGTTTGTCGTCTCGGCGCAGATGAACCTGGCGTTCTTTCAGGACTGTCAGCCACCGATCAGGCCAGGGCTTCCCTCATCCAGAATATGGATCATGCCTGACGGTCGACTGGGTCATTCATCATCTCGCCGGCCATCAGGTTCCCGTCTCAGCCAGCTCGAGCGGCAGATCTCAACACTCCCTAGTGTCCCGAGGTTGAGGTCGCTGACAGAACCGGGCGACGCTCGCCAGGATCTCGTCAGCCGTCTTATGCCAGAGGAACGGTTTGGGCGTCTCGTTCGTGACAGTCAGATAGCGCTGGATGGCCGTCACGAGTTCGCGCGTGCTGCGATGCACGCCGCGGCGGATCTGTTTCTCCGTCAGCTCGACAAACCAGCGCTCGACGAGGTTGAGCCACGACGCGCTGGTCGGCGTGAAATGGACGTGATAGCGCGGTCGCTTCGCCAGCCAGCGCTCGAATCGTCGCCGTCTTGTGGGTGGCGTAGTTGTCGAGAATCAGATGCACGTCCAGGTCCCGCGGAACCGCCTCGTCGATCGTGTCGAGGAAGCGTCGGAATTCGAGCGCCCGATGTCGCGGGTGACACTCGCCGATGACCGTTCCCGCTTTGACGTCCAGCGCGGCGAAGAGCGTCGTCGTCCCGTGGCGGACGTAGTCGTGCGTCCGCCGTTCGACTTGCCCGGGCCGCAGCGGCAACACCGGCGCGCTGCGATCCAGCGCTTGGATCTGAGACTTTTCATCGACACACAAGATCAAGGCGCGATCCGGTGGCGCCAGATACAGGCCGACGATATCGCGCACCTTGTCGATGAAGAGCGGGTCCTTCGAGAGCTTGAACGTCTCGACGCGGTGGGGCTGCAGCGCAAGAGGCTTTCCAGATCCGCGCGACCGCCGATTGGCTGAGGCCTGCCGTCTTCGCCATCGCGCGCGCATTCCAGTGCCGTCGCGTCGCGGGGGTCGTTTCGAGCGTATCGGTGATCACGCGTTCAATCATCGCGTCCGTAATCCGTCGCGGCGCGCCGGGCCGTGGCTCATCGAGCAATCCGTCCACGCGATGCTGTTGGAAACTGCGGCGCCAGCGGCCAATCGTTTGGCGGGTCAGCCGCAGCTCACGGCCGACCTCCGTGTCATGGCGACCTGTCGAGCACGCCAGGACGATCCGCGCCCGTTGCGCCAACCCCTGGGCGGTCGACCGTCGGCGCGTCCATCGCTCCAATGTCGCCCGTTCACTCGGGCTGATCACCAGTCGCTCACTCGGTCGTCCACGTCGCGCTTGGCCCATCGACGCCTCCTCGTACCCCGAAGCTTACGAGCGGCATCGATATTTAGTTTCAGAGTTTCTGACTCAGGACACTAGGTGGCTACTGTCTGTTCCCGAGCTTGAAAGCGTATCGCGGCGTCTCGAACATGGAGTTGCGCGGCTCGATAGACGCTGGCGAGCGGCGCGCGTTCGGCGTCGCCGCTGTGCATCTGACTGACGATCTCCTGTGAAACGATGCCTGGAGAAAGATGCCGTAGGTCTTCGCGCCTTTGGGACGAACGAGTGCAGTTCGATGCCATGTAGGAATCAGGATCGGCGTGACGACCGCTTCCGGATACGATCGCCGAGCGCCGATTCGAGTGGCGGTGAACTGGCGTTTCGTGTGACGTGACGACCGGTCGTCTCGATTCGGTGATGACGTCCTCGATCTTCAACGACGGGTCGCCACGGTCAGCCACTGCTTCAACGAATCCATTGATCGCGTGCGATCCCCGGCCCAGAACCCGCGCAATCGAGCCCCGCCCGGCAATAGATGCGAATCAGTCGATTTTGGGTGGATCTCTCCGACGCCCGACCTAGGCCATGTCAGGGCGACAGTCATCGTTGCACGGCATGCGTTAGGTGAACTTGTTCTGCGCGAAGGCGCGCCGCACTCGCACTCATCTCGCTGACGAGCGGCAATCGCTACCGACAGCTCACCTGGCTGGCTGGACTCCGCCAGAGTCGATCGAGACGCGCGTGCTGAGTCTGATCGTTTGGATTCCTCTGCGGTCGGCCGTGACTGCTGGCCATGGCTGCCGAGCGATGCCTTCTGGCACGGACCTTCCAACCAGATCATCTTCTTTTCAGCGACCGACACGCCAGCCAGAGCCTAACTTGTTCGGCGCGAAGCGTCAGGCGCTGAACAAACCCTTCGTCAATCACGAACTCGGGATCGAGCTCCGCGTGTAGTGATTGGCGATCATCCATCGCGCGCCATCTCGCACCCGCCGACTCCTCGTCTGGATTGGCGAGCAGGGATCACATCGCGCGCAGCCTTGCGATGTTTTGCCGCTTCAGGGCGAGGAACGCCACGACCTGAGCTGATGCCGTGGCCTTCATGTCCAGGGGTGCCGCGGCCCCAGAGCTCTGGACCCCGGATCAGGGCCGCAGAACGGATCCGGCTTCACCATGCGCACGATCGTGCGGGCACGACTATCCTGCAGCATGTGGATGAGCAGGATCTAGTTTTCCGGCCGGTGGGCTGATTGTCGCTTTCAGGCGGGCAGTCAGATGATCGGCGCTTGCGGGAACCGATTCGTGAGCGAGTCACGGAATGCTCCGGCTTCGAAAGGCGAGCCAGAAAATCGGCCCGTCTTCGTCGTGTGACCCGGCGGATTTGATGAATCGATGCGGACGTAGTCCTGGAGAGCCGGGTAGCCTCGATGCTCGCCTCGGCCCAATTGACTGACTGCGCGGCGTTTGAACGCTGAACGACAATCGTGGCAAAGGCCAGCAAGACAATCAGCAGATACCGGACAAGACGTGCTGACTCGGTGTGTGTGGCTCCTGTCGTGAGCCGGTGGCACGCCCAGCGCTCATAGCGGTTCGAACACTCCTGTATCTCGGTCTTTGCGAACGTTGTCCCACGAAAAACACCGGCTGTTCATCGCGCGACGTAGACACCTGGTGACGCGACCTGGACGAAGGAGCAGCGCGCTGCCAAGGTTGAACAATCCGTCGGAGCTGCCGAACGCGTATGGAACCATCGCCCCGGTGAGAACGGATCGTTCGTTGCGCGCGACCGGGAAGTTCGGTGGCGGAGCAACTGCGCCGTTACGATCATCGTGTCGGTTCCGTGAGCGATCACGATGTGATTCTCCGCGGCCCGCTGACACTGCTCGAGAATCAGAAGCCGGTCGGTCAACGTGATGGCAGAGACTGTCGATCTATCATCAAACGTCGTGATCGACATTACGACAGACGGCAGCGGCCTCAATCGCAGCATCTCCGGGCAGATGCGTCTCCACGACAACGTCAGCGTTCCGTCGAGCTCGTTGTATCGCTTGTCGAAGGTTCCACCACGTGACGAAGATGCGAAACCATTCAGACACGTCCAGCTCTCTTCAGCCTCGTCTCGCGCGCTCCATGATGAATCGGAACCGCGCCGAGCGCGTCCCTGCCCATCAGCTCGTTGATCACGCGATCCGTCGACAATCTGGTCGGCTCACCTCGACGCCGAAGCAGACGGCGCGTGCGCGGGTTCAGCGTGGTTTCCCACAGCACTTTCGGCATCATCTCGCCGAGGCCTTTGAATCGCGTAATTTCAGGAGTCGCGCGGTGGCCGTTCTTGGCGTGCTGCTTGAGAATCGCATCCCGTGTGCGCGTCGTCCAGCGCCCAGAATGTCTCTTTGCCGATATCGATGCGATAGAGCGGCGGCTGCGCGCAGAAAGATCTTGCCGTTGACCATCGAGCTGGGGCAGATGGCGGTAGATGAATGTACAGCAGAAGCGTCGCGATGTGATTGCCGTCCGAGTCGGCGTCTGGCCAGGATGATGATCTTGCCGTAACGCAGTTTTGACAGGTCGAAGTTCTTGCCGAGTCCGCAGCCGATCGCCGTGACCAGATCCGAGAGCTCCTTGTTTTTCGATGCGCCTCGCCAGTGAGGCGCTCTCGGCGTTGAGAACCTTGCCGCGCAGCGGCAGGATAGCCTGACGCGCGCGGTCGCGGCCCTGCTTAGCCGACCCACCGGCCGAATCGCCTTCGACGATGAACAGTTCGCTGCCCGTCGCTCGTGGCGTCGATGCAGTCGCTCAACTTTCCCGGCAGGTTCAGACGCGCGGACGTCGCGCTCTTCCGCGAGACTTCCGCTTGAGCGGCGCGGCTGGCCTCGCGCGCACGCGCCGCCAGAATGATTCGCGCGACGATGGCTTCGGCGACGCTGATGTTGTGATTCAACCAATGCTTCGAGCGCGGGCCGGACGATTCCGTCCAACGTCGAGGTCATTTCGGATTGTTGAGCCTGTCCTTGGTCTGCCCCTGAAACTGCGGCTCCTGGATGAGAGACGCTCAACACGCCGGTCAGGCCCTCGCGGATGTCCTCGGCGACAAGCGGTCACGCCTTTCGGCGATAGGTTGTGCGTGTCGATGAAGTTGCGAACGGCCTTTGCCGATGCCGGCCCGCAAGCCGCTTTCGTGCGTCCCACCCGACGCGGTGGGAATGCCGTTGACATGCGAGCTGAATGTGCTCGTCCGGTCGCCTCGGTCCATTGCAGGACGAGATCCAGCCGGATACCTTCATCTCTCTCGCAGGACGAAGGGCGCCTCGTGAATCGGTTTGGCCGCCTCGCTCGGACACGATCTTCTTGAGATAGATCGACGAGCTCCTTCCGAGTGCTCGAAGACCGATCTTTTCCTTCGGAGGTCTCGTCTTCGAAGGTAACCTTCGACACCTTTGTGCAGGTAGCTCACGACTTCGAGCCGCTCTTTGATAATGGCGGGGTCGAACTCGATCTTCGGAAAGATGGCCGCGTCGGGATGGAAGTAGACGGTCGTGCCGGTGCCGCGGGCAGGCCGAGCTTTCTTAACGCTCCGACGGGTTTGCCCTGCTTGAAACGCATCTCCCACTGCGCGCCGTCTGCGTTTCACGGTCGCCACCAGCTCCTTCGACAGCGCGTTCACGACGCTGGCCCCGACGCCGTGCAGCCCGCCGGCGCGTCTTGTAACTGCCATGTTCGAACTTGCCGCCGGCGTGAAGCATCGTAAAGATGACCTCTAATGCGCTTTTCTTGCTGGTGGGGTGTTTATCGACGGGAATCCCGCGGCCGTCGTCTTCGATGCGTGATGGAAGACCCGTCCGCGTGCAGCGTGACCCAAATGTTTGAAGCGTGGCCATTCATCGCCTCGTCGACCGGGTTGTCGAGAATTTCCCAGACGAGGTGGTGAAGCCCGGCCGTTCCGACGCCACCGATGATATGCCAGGGCCGCTTGCGAACCGGCTCCAATCCTTCGAGAACGGTGATGTCTTTAGCTGTGCAGTTTCCAGGCGCCATGTATGATTTCGCCCTCAGCCAGCGGATCTGCGGCTCGTGTGTACTAATGTGTCCACTTCGCCGCCCGAGAGCGGCTTAGAAAGCGCATGAGAGGCCGAACCGTCAGACGGGCGTTGGTCCTGTGCACGACGATTGTAGCGGCTTTTCAGCTGCCGCTCCGTGCCGCAAACGGCCTCACGCAGGACATGCGGTCCCGGCTGGTATCGAGAACATGGCCCAGGCGCTTGGCATCTCGCCCACGCCGGAGAGGTCGCGTTTCGTGGCGGAAGTGGCGCGCCTGACACATCCGGTTGCAGACGGGAAGAACACGACCCGCGCCAAAGCGGCGCTCGCCCTGCGCAATCTCAAGAAAAGCGGGTCGACTCCGCAGTCTCAGATCGACTCCGTTCCAATTCCCTGACCGTCGACGTCTGGTCACGCGCGGTGTTCAAACGCAATGTGCCGCCTGACGAAATCGTCGCAGCCATCGTATCGGATCCACGCGCCCGCGCATCTGTGCCACGGCCCGGCCGGCCTCGATGATCGCACGCTGCAGTTTCTGGCGACCACCCACAGCTGATTACCTGGCTGCTGCGAGCACGCGTCGGCCTCCTTTGCCGTGTTCGCCGGCGGCCTGCACGTTCAAGATAACCGGGTGATGGCGCGAGGTGGTGCCGTGGCGGCGCCGCTCTGGGAGGCCGTAGTCGGAGAGCCGATCGAACCGGCCGAACCGTTCATTCGTGAGCTTTTCAGCCGCGATCAGGGACGTCTTGCGTCTCTACAACGTCATCGCGGAGCAGGATGCCGCCCATGCGGCCTTCGCTCTGGGATTGTGGACGAAAGGATCCGGCGACGCGTCTACGGCGCTTCGAAACACTCGCCGAACTGAATAAGAGCCTCTTCGCGCAGTGGCAGCCGGCAAGGCTGCCCTTTGCGCGACCTCTCGACGATATCGAGTCCATTCTGAGTCGCGTGCAGGTCGAGCACGATGGTTCGCCGTCCCCTCCGGCCGGGCGATCCGCCTGGGCGTCGGTGTTCGACGGTCACTGCTCTCCCTTTTGATGCACCGGTGCCAGCCGATGGCGACAACAGCGAGCTCATCGACGCCGCCTGGCTGGTGCAGGCGATTGCGTCGCCCGAGCCCATCGTGCGCGGAGATCGACTCGATCAACTGGCCTTTGGTCAACGAGGCATTCTCCAAAGCCGATAGCGGTTCGCGCGCCGATGTGCTGCTGGCCATACGGGGATTCGCGACCTACCGCTCCCTGATACTGAGTCTCGAACGAAGCGGCGTCCGGCACGCTTCGGTCTACGCCACCGCGGCGGGCGGGCGCAACAGATCGGGACTCTCGACGAGCGCCACCGGTTGTTGGCGGTGAGTCAGTTCCAGGGAGTGTTGGCGCTCATCGAGCGAATGTCCATCACTAAGACGATTGACGTGTCGACCACCGAAACGCTGGTCGCGAGTCTGTCGAAGCTTCCCCTGAACGACGGCCGGCACGGCGCTGCAATCGCGGATTGGATGAACCGGGACCTCCGAAAGCCATCACTGATGCGCCTTCGACGTCGGAAAGCGGCGGTTACGCCGCTCAGGATCTCGAGAGCACTCTCTCGAGCGCATTGGCGGGCAAGAGAAGTGCCCGCTCGTCTTCAGCCGCGCGAATTCCATGGGAGGGACAGGTCTATCGGCTCGACCTGGCGGCATCAGAAGAGCAGCGCCTGCAGCGTATTCGTGAGCGGCAGGGCCCTCCACGTGTCGATCTGGCGGTTGACCTGGTTCGAAGTCGCTGGCAAGCTGGACGGCGGTTCGATGACGGTCGCCGACGTTTTGGCGGCGGTCGAAGCGTTGAAGAGAATTGCGCTCGACACGGCGCCTTCCAGCCCGGCCGGGTTCAACGTCTTGCGGCGCTCGCACGAAATCATCGAGCGCGCGGCTGACGAACTGTCGAAGCTCAAGACGAAATCGGATCTGCAGAGAGCCGTCCGGATCGCCGAAGGTCTGCGAGACCTCGCCGACGAAGTGCTCGCAGACGCCCTGTTGTCCTGGGCCTACGCGGTGTCGATCGCCGATGCAGACAGCCCCGTGCTCCTCGTTGGCAACGTGGCACGGCGCCACGATTTTGGCATTGGTCGCAGCGAGCGCGGCATGAGGCCTCACCTTGAATGGGCGCAGCCCAGGCAGCGAATCTCGGCCGGCCTGCCGTGGCACGTTTCGGGTTCGTTGCTGGGCCTGGAGCTCGCCCTTTCGTCCCAGGCACTTCGACGCGTCAATGCGGAACGTGTCAGTCGACGCTCCAACGCTCTCGACCAACGAACGTGAGGCGTTCGCCGCATCCGTCGCGTTACTCAATCCGTACGACTTCGGGACGGAGACCGCGATGTCATCGCCGAGGCCATCGCTCGAGGTCGCCAGCGGGTGACATTGCTCGCCGAGGAAGGGGAGCTCTCGATCAGATCGCGGATGAGATCCAGCATGGACGGCTGGCGTCGTCGCGCTCTGCAATGGATGTTGGTCCGGAGCCCGAACGCATCGGCTCGATGTTCTCGATGACCGAGCTGCTCTATCTTGGCGGAGCGCCTGTGAACGATCTGCAGTCGTGGGGCATGGCGGCCCACGCCACCCTGGGGTGCATCTGCTCGCGGCTGGCTCCTCCTGGCGAATGGCGCATGTTACTTGGGCGTCCCCAGCTCGGTCTCATGGCGACCGTCGTGCCTGACTTGCACCTGCAGGTGGCGATTCTCTTGCGTGAGCTCCAGCTTCCCGCCGCGATCGCCAGGTCCGTGCTGACCGCGGCGGTTCAAGACTTCATCGACGAAGCCAGACCCACCGATGCCAACGACTGGATTGGTCTCGTTCGCGCAACGCAGACGCTGTCTCGCGAACGCGTCGAGGACTACGTCGCCGGCGCCACGGCCTACGGGCCTCTTGTTCCCGATGGACCCGCCGATACCGTTCGGTAGCCATGCCTGGGCATCGAACAACGCTCTCTCGCGTCGCTCGTCGTCATGGTCCCTGCGCGCGGTGGCGTTCGCTCAACAGGGAAGCCAAGCGACGCTGCAGATCACCTCGCCGACGGAGGAAGCTTCATCAGCGGTCCAATCACCATGCGCGCCGAGCTCGATCCGCCAACGGCAGCGACGAGCGTGGTGTTTTTCGCCGACGGCCGTCAGCTCTGCACCGTCAGCGCCTCGCCGTTCGAGTGCACGTGGGACGCTGGACCAGCAATCGTGGCGCACCAGGTGCGAGTTGTCGCGAATTTGACGGGCGGCCAGCGGGTTATCAAGGTGGTTCGCACTAAAGGGTTGGCTTCACGGAGAAGGTCGACGTCGACGTCGTTCAGGTTACTGCGACCGTTCTGGACGGTCGGGACACTACGTCAAGGATTGCCGCGGTCGGCGTTTCACGTCTCCAGGAGACGACCAGCCGCAGACGATCACGCCATTTCGCCTCTGAAGATGTTCCGCTGGAGCTCATCGTGGCCGTCGATGTCAGTGGCAGCATGACGGCGGCGATGCCGAAAGTGAAACAGGCCGTGAAGAATTCCTCGGCACGGTTCCGGCGCGCGATCGGGTGACGCTGATTGGATTCAACGACAGCGTGTTCACACTGACGCGAAATCACGACCAATCCGGCAGACCGGGTAAAGGCGGTCGATCGGCTGGCCGCGTGGGGGGAACCACGCTCTACGATATCATTCTTCGCCAGCATCGTGACATGTTGGGCCGACAGGTCGGACGCAAGGCGATCGTCGTGTTTTCCGGATGGAGAAGACGAAGGGAGCCACGCCGTTCTGACGGACGTCGAGCAACGGCTGCAGGCGAAGCGACGTCACGCTGCTATGATCGGACAGGGACGGGGCGTCACGATGGAGCCGCTCAAGAAGGTGTTGGACAGGCTTTCCAAACCGACCGGCGGCCGCGCGCTGTTTACCGACCAGTATCGATGAGCTGCACGACGCCTTCAACGATTTGCTCCAGGAGCTGTCGCAGCAGTATCTTCTCGGATACCCACCGACCAAGAGCGTCCGCGACGACGCAGCATACGACGCATCAAGGTGAGCGTGGACGGCCCGTATCAGGTTCGAGCGCGGCAGGGGATACCGCGCGTCACCAGAAAATGACCGCCAAAAGCTCTGTCAGATCCTTTTCGCGTGCACCTTGATGTTTGCCGCCGGGCCGCTGGCGGCTCAGCAGGGCGATGCCAAGCAGCCTCGCTTCAAGTCGTCGGTTGAAGTGACGTCGGTTGGACCGATCGCAGTTGTGGACAGCCAGGAAAGCCGCTGGCAAACCTGACGCCCGGCGAGTTCTCTGTTCGCATCGACGGCTAGGCCGCGCCGCGTCGTATCGGACCGAATGGGTGCCGCCCGACGAGCGTCATCGGCAGAAGCGAAGCTCCTGCACGCATTCCCAGGGGCTGCAGCTCGAATGAAAACGCGACAGGTGGCCGCCTGATTGCGATTGCTGTCGACGAGCCCCATATCCGGCCGGGAGGCGCGGCGGCCGATCGTGGCGACGGCGAGCGCGTTCATCGACCGGCTGTCGCCGTCGGATCGGATCGTGCGGCCGTCAGCCGCTGCGATCGGCGGCGCGGCCCACGCCGTTTGTCGCTCTGAGCGGCGACCGCGATCGCATCAAAGAAGCCATCGGACGAATGGCGGGCCAGCTGAAACTCTGAGGACCGCCACCATCGTCGTCGACGCCTTCCGAGGCGATGGAGATGGCGGAAGGTAATCGCCTGATTGCCGATCAAGTGGCCGCCCGCGAGTGCACGAGTTTCCGGCCTGGCACGGCCGCCTTCGTCCAGTGCCGTCAGGAAGTCAGAAAACACGGCGTGACGAGCTGGCAGATCAGCTGAAGCGCTCGAGCGACACGACGACCAGGGCGCTGCGCGAGATCCTGCAAGCGATGCAGCCACTGGATGGGCCAAAACGCTGATCCTGATGTCGGAAGGGTTCAGCGTTCGGGACACGCTTCTGATGAACGAGCTCGGGTCGTTGGCGGCTTCGACGAGGACGAGCATCTATGCGCTGAAACTGGACAACCAGTTGTTCGAGCTCATGAACACGCGTGGGCCGGTGATCAGCTCGCCGGGTCTCAACATTCGGACTGACGGACTCGAGGCGCTCGCTGCAGCCGCGCGCGGCACGCTGTTCACGGTGACGGGAACCGGGAGCCAGTTGTTCTCGCACATCGAGGCGGAGCTTTCCGGCTATTACCTGCTGGGCGTCGAGTCCGATCCGATCGATCGCGACGGCAAGCCTCACTCCATTCGAATCGACGTCCAACGACGCGGCGCGATCGTGCGCACTCGTCGACAACTGCTGAACGTGCCGTCCGACCTGAATCGTCCACGCACACCGCGAGATACGGTAACAGCGGGTCTTTCCGCACCGTTGCTGATGTCGGCGTTGCCGCTCAGAGTCGGGACGTTCTCGCTACGAGGACCCGACGAGGACAAGGTTCAACTGCTGATGCGGCTCGACATTGGCACCGACTTTACGGGGCCACAGCCCGCAGTCATCGAGGTACGTCATCAGCGACAAGGGCGGTCGCGTGTTTGGAGAATCGAACCCTCGATGCGAATCTGTCGCCTCTGATGGCGGGGGTTCGAGCGCACTTCAGTACGCCAGCTCCGCCAGCGCCTCCCCCAGGCGACTACACGTTGAAATTTGCGGTGGTTCAAGGCGATCGCGTCGGTGCAGGTGGAGCATCCGGTACATGCGACCTTGGCCGATTTCGGTGAAGTGACTCTGAGCGACCTCATGGTTGGCGGACCGTCGGACACGAGCAACCTCCTGCGGCCGACGGTGCGGTCACACGGTCAGCTTCGGTTCCCTTCACGGATTACCTCGAGGCCTACGGCCCCCGTCTCAATCAGGTTGAAGTGAGATACGAGGTTGCGACCTCCAGCGATGGCCCGTCACTGATCGAGTCAACGGTGCTCACTCGGCTTGTCGGTGCAGACCGCGCGTTGTTCACTCGAAATGATCCCCGTAGGCAGGTTGCCCGCCGGCGATTACATCCCCGCGGGCTGTCGTCACCTCGAGCGGCGAAACGCTCAAGAAGCTCACGCGCGGGTTCGAGATCGCTGCGCCCGCAGTTCTGATGACATCTGCGGCCGGCGCGGCGTCGACACCGTCCACGAGCTCGAGCTGTTTCTGCCGGTGGACGAGAAGCCTCATCGCTCGAAAGTTCGGGCGCGATCAGGTGCCTACAGCCACAGTCGCTCGATCCTTTCATGGAGCGGGTTCCGGAGCCGACGAAGGCGGCGTTCGAAGAGGGCGTGGGCGAGCTGCGCAGGGCAACTATCCCGCCGCCGAAATCAGCTTCAAACTTGCGCGATTCGGCCGGATGTCGACAGCACGGCGGCGCTGGCGTATCTCGCCGCCACGATGGCTGCCGCTGGTCGCGACAACGATGCGGCCGGGCGTGGCGAGACCGCCCCTCGTCGATGGCGAAGACTTCCCGCAAATCTACCAATGGCTCGGCGAAACCCTCGCGCGACCCGCGACTATGCGTGGCGCCCAATCGATTCTCGAAGAGCTTCCGGCCGGTGGCCGTCCGACACGAGATTCAGCCGGACGTTGGCTCTGCTCTCACGCGACCCTCGGTAGGGCCGCGATGCGATTCGAACGCTCGACCGCTACATCGCGGACGGACACTCCGAACCGGACTTGCTGCTGTTGGTCATCGAGTGGATTTTCCAGGCTCACAACAATCGATCGGTCGTGACCAACGGTGCCGCCGACTTGGCGATGGCGCGCAACTATGCGGCCCAGTGCGCGAGCGCCAACGGCCCGAAGCAGGCGCTGGTTCGGCAGTGGATGGATTATCTAGAGAACGAAAAGCGGTAGGTCGCTTCTCAGGTCGTTCCGAGGCCTGATCCTTTCGCGTTGTCCGTCTCCCCTCGTCGTCCTTCTTTGCCGCGGCTTTTTTCGGTCGTCCCGATCGTTGTCCGGTTGCAGCTTTGCGAGCGGCCCGTTTTCTTAGCTGGCGAGCTCGACGACATCCGACTGCCGCGAACGACTCTCTTACGTTTAACCGTGCCCCAACAGTTCGGCAGTTGGATCGACGGTCGGCATCGGCTCTACGTCGGAAGGCTCGGGTTCGCGGCGGCAGCCGGTTTCTTCGACAGATTCGCTCGGCCGCATTTCGAGAGGTTGCGGCTCAACGGTCGGGGGTTCTCTCTCTTCACGGGGAACGCTCGATTGATGCAGCGCCGGACCGGGAAGACACGAAGTCCACCTCGCCCGATCCCGTTCAAGCCTGACGAACCCTTCTTTCTGGGCACGCCCGCACGAACTCCACCAATCCGGAAGAAACCACGCCGCCGCTCATCGAACCCTTCGTCGGCCGCGCGCAGGATTTGCTTCACGTCGCGCAGTGCATCGGCCAGCGCGCATGAGTCGCCGCTCTCAGAATTTCTCCCGCACGCGTCACGCCGTTGGCAGCGCGGTTCGAGGGCAGCAACAGGTGGCTCTTCGACCATCGGCGGCGGGCCACTCTGCGTGGCGAGAGAATTGGCGGTGCCCGACCCGTCTGCCTGCACGAGACCAGGCTCGGCGCTGTCGCCTTCACCTGTCTCTTTCAACTCCACCATCACGCTACGGCCGGCCTGCTTCAACTGCACGAGACCCGCCTGCAGACAGCTTCTCGACGAAGTCGAGAAGCGACGACGCACCAAAGGTCCGCTCAGAAAACGTCGAGATCGAGCTGGAGCAGCGTGCTCTGCAGAAGGCCGGTCTGCGGCGAGACTTCGCGGTCGGCCAGAATTTTCAGCGCGCGGCGGACGATCGGAAACGCCTGTGCGATCGGGGACGGAACGGGCGTCAACATCGGCCGTCCGCCTCCTGACCGCCTGCCTGCGAACGCCGGCGAGATTCTCGTAGGCGATGAACTCGTGACAATTGCGCTGAAGAATCACGCTCGTGAACGCCTGACCGCCGACCACGAACACCTTCTTGTCGCTACTGCTTCAGCTTCTCGACGAGAGCGCGACAGAAAATCGCTGTCCCCGCCGACGATGACGTAGGCGTTGATGTGCGGGTGGGTGAACGCCATCTCCAGCGCATCCAGCGCCAGATTGATGTCCGCGCCGTTCTTGTCGCCCCCTGGCGTCAGGTTGCGCTGAACAAGGCGGATGGCGTGTTGCGTCAACGAGCGGCTGTACTCCCGGCGCGCGTCCAGTCGGCATAAGCAATCTTGGTGACGACCTCACCGCGTTCCTTGATCGCATCGAGGATCGTGCCGACGTCGAACTGCTGGCCCAACGTTGTCTTGACGCCAATCTCTATGTTGTCGAAGTCGATGAAAACGGCGATGTTCAAGCGTTCCTGAGGAGGCAAGGGGGGACCTTTCATCTAGAGAAATGGACTGCGAATGCCGAATGCAAGAAGCAGAAAGCAATTGAGAATGTGGCTGCCCGTTCAGCAGAAGGCGACATCAACCCCCGACATTTTGCATTTGACATTTTACGCAGCACGGTTCAGGCATCGAGCACTGTTGGAAGTGCCCGGCAAGGGCCTGAAGGATTCTTGTGGAATTGACCCCGCTGCAGCAGCTCGCGACTCTTGCCACCTCGGCTGGTGACCTCGCATTTTGCCGGTGCTGATGGTCTGCTCGGCGCCGCGCGAGGTTTCGACCGTGAGGAGGTCCCGATCGCCGCTCGAGGCGATGAACCCGAGCACGCGATCGTCCTCGGCCAGCTTGATGAGAATCACGCCCTTGCCCGGACCGGCCAGGAAATTGACTTCATCGGCCTTGCACAACAATCCACGACCCTCGGCGGTGGCCGCAATCAGGACCTCCTGCCCGGTCACTTTTGCCACGTCGAGGATTTCGGATCCTTCGCAGGCCGGGCGTATCGCCGGCCGGCGCGGGTGCTGGCTTCGACGAACGGTTCGAGGCTGAAGCGCAGGCTGAAGCCGTCACTCGACACGGCAACGGCGTGCACGGGCGGCGGAATCGTTTCCTCGACTTCGGCCTTCGCTTTCGAGCCGCGGCTTGCCGGCGCCGGAGTCTTGATGTCGCCAATCGCGCGGGGTCGAGGCTCAGGGCCGCGACCAGCCTTCTCTCGCCATCCTTGAGCTTGAAGAGCCGCTGGATCGGCTCGCCGTATCCGGTGGATGCCGGCACGTCGATGAAGCGGCTGGTGTAGGCCACGCCGAAGTTCGAGAAGAAGACACAAGTGGCGCGAGTGCTTCCCGACAGTACGCGCGAGCGACGGAGTCGCCCTCTCTCGCAGTCGGGTGGTCGAGATCCTTGACTTCCTTCTGCCGCTTTGACCCAGCCGTCGCCGGAAACGATGACGACGTTGTCTTCATCGACGATGAAGTCATCCGCCTTAGTATTCGGGCTCGTCGGTGTCGCTCTCGAGGATGGTGCGGCGTTGGTCGACCTTCGAATCGCCGTAGGTCTTCTGAATCTCCTCGATCTCGCCGCGGACCAGTTTCCATCGGCCGTCTTCGTCTTTGAGCAGCGCGCCGATCTGACGGGCCCGTTTCCGCTTTTCCTCGAGCTCGTTTCGGATGAGGAGAATCTCGAAGCCGAGCGAGCCGGTAGATCTTCAACTCGAGAATCGCATCGGTCTGTTCCGCGTCGAGATCGAACCGCTTCATGATCTTCTCGGCGGCGTCGGCTTTTCCGTCCGACTTTCGAATCATTCGGATGATCTCATCGAGGCGCGTCGAAGACCTTTTCGAATCCCTCGAGAATGTGCATGCGCTTCTTGAGCGCAGCCATCTCGTGCTCCAGGCGTTTGGTCACGACTTCGAGTCGGAAGTGCAGGAAGTGCCAAAGAATCTGCTTCAGATCGAGGCGCTCGGGGCGACCGACCTCCGGGTTTTCCGTCGGGATGAGGCAGGTGAGGTTGACGGCGAAGGTGATTTGCAGCGGGGTGTGTTTGAAGAGGTACGCCATGATCATCTTCTCATCGGCGTCCTTCTTCAGCTCGAGCGCGATTCTGACGTCCTCGGTCGACAGGTCCTTCACATCCAGGAGCTGGGGCAGCTTTCGACTGAGGACGACTTCGGCGATTCGTTCCACCAGCTGCGCCTTGTTCACGGTATAGGGAACGCTTTCGATGTAGACCGGTCTTGGTCGATCGAGTCTCGGGACCGATGTCCCACGTGCCTCGAAGGCCGGATCGCGCCCGAACCGGTCTTGTAGATCTGTTTCATCTCCTCGACGGAGTTCAGAATCTGACCACCGGTGGGAAGTCCGGGCCTTTGATATGCGGCACAGCTGGAGCGTTCCCGATGTCCTCGTTGTCCGAGGAGCTTGATGAGGCGCATGCAGACCTCTCCTAGAATTGTAGCGGCGGGATATTGGTCGCCATTCCAACCGCGGTGCCGGTGGTCCCGTTCACAGAGCAGGTTCGGGATTCGCGGCGGGCAGGACCACCGGCTCGGTCTTCGTGCCGTCGTAGCTCGGGTCGGAACGGCACGGTCGTCTGCTCGATTTCGGTCAGCATTTCATTGCTGATGCCGGCCAACCGGCACTCGGTATGCCGCATCGCAGCGGCACTGTCGCCATCGAGCGACCCGAAGTTGCCCGAACCGTCCACCAGCGGATACCTCAGGGAGAAGGGCTGCGCCATGCGAACCAGCGTTTCATGAGAGCCGCGTCTCCGTGTGGATGGAAGCTGCCCATCACGTCGCCGACGCACCTTCGCGCATTTGCGATGCTTCACGTCCGCCGTCGGGTTCTGTTGCCACATCGTGTACAGGATGCGGCGTTGAACCGGTTTCAGAGCCGTCGCGGACGTCTGGCAGCGCGCGGGAAGTGATGACCGAGAGTGCGTAGTTGAGATAGCGCGACTGAGCCGCTTCATGAAGACCACCGCGCTGATCGTTCCCGCCCCGTTGCCGTCGCCCGAAGGAGCCGAGGCGCGCAAAGCGGCACCACCGCCGCCTCGAGCTGCCGATTCTTCGCCGATCTCGAGGTTGTCGAAGAGCGATTGTTCTCCGGGTTTTCGCTTAGCCATATCCTAGGGACGCCATCCGAACGCCAGCACGACTGACGACACTACTCCTCGACGACATGTCGTCGAACATCTCCTTTGAGCGGCGACAGGTCGATCTCGCGGTCTCGCGGCAGACTCAGGAAATATTCGACGAGAGGCCGATCGTCGGTCAGGATCGCACCCGAACCCACGAACGCCCTCAGTTCATCGGGTCCGGCGCGTATATGGCCAGCAGGCGGTCAAAAGCTCGTCGCGCCTGCATCCTGGGCGCCCTGCGCACGCCCGGACCTGCAGCTTCCGCTCGAAGTCCGCTCGGCGAATCTGCAGCGCGGCTCCAGGCTGCCCACGAGGAGCGTGCCGTCCGGTCCACACGGTCGTCTGTGGAAAGACACTCAGAAAGGTTCGGGCGATCAGTTTGTGCTCGGCTTCCGTGCCCGCCACCCATTGCACGGCAATGCCGCCCGGCTTCAGCGCCTGTCTAATCAGCCGAAAATACTCGGCCGAGTAAAGATTCCCGGAACCGGCGTAGATCCGGGTGAATGACATCAGCCGTCACGACATCGCGAACTTTCGCCGCGTCAGCAACAAGTGGTTTCGCCCGTCGTCGACGCGCACATGAACGTTGGGGCGGGTGAGCAGTCCGTAGTTGATCGTTTCAAAAAACCGCGCTCCGCGAATGACGGCGCCCGGCAAGCTCCACGACATCCACGCCGACTCCGTCGTGGATGCTGACAGCGCCGGCCGTCGCGCCGCCGCCCATCCAATCACCAGCGCGGACCGCGCGTCCGGATGCAGGATCATCGGCAGATGACCGATGAGACGGTGACCGTAGGTCATGGCCCGTCCCGCACTGCCTGATGATTGCCGTTGACACTCAACGTCAACTCGTCGCCTCGGGCGTGAACGACGACGGTTGCTTCGACGCCTCTTCCCGCCACACGACTCGCTGGCGCGGATAACGTTGCGCGACGAATTCGTCGAACGGTTCAGGTGACCGCCACACACCGAGAGCGAACACAACCGTTGCCGCGCCGCCGACGAAGACGCGAACCGTTCGGCGCCATTCGGACACGGCCAGTAGCAATAATCCCGATCCAAAGCTGACGGTGGCGAGCGCGATAATGGACCGCCGGCTTCCCAGCAGCGGCAGGGAGAAAGAAGCCGCCCAGCAGCGCTCCTAGAATCGATCCTGCCACGTTGACCGAGTAGAAGAACCCAATCCGTTGAGCGATCGCCCGCGTCTCTTCGCGTGCCTCCGCTCGACCAAAGCCGCAGGCCAATCGGAAAGGCCGCACCCATCAGCAGCGCCGTCGGGAAGAGCGGCTCTGCAGGCTGCCAACGGTCGGGAACACGAGCCACTCGTGCATCACCTGCGAGAGCAGCGGCGTCAGCGCAACCGTGGAGTCATTCATCCGGACGAGCAGGGCAAACGAGGAGAGGGTCGCCAGGGCAATCGCAAACTCGAGGCTGGCGAGCAGTGCGACCCACTTGATGCGGCGATCGAGAAACGGGGTCAGGAGATAGCTGCCAATGGCGATGCCGGCCAGGACCGATGCCAGCATGACGGCAAAACCATAAACGGTCGGGCGGAGAAACAGTGTCAGGACGCGGAACCAAACCACCTCGAGGGCGAGGGATGTGAACCCCTGAAACCGCGAACACGATGAGAATGATCCAGAGCCGACGGACATCGAACATCTGGTCTCCGGCGACGACGCCGAGTGACTGTGCCGTCGTCGAGGCGTCATCGGGCTGCAAAGACGCATTCGTAAGCGGCGCTGCGAAAGCTGCGGCGAGTGCACCGATGCCCACGATCATGTTGACGGCAGCGGCAAGAAAATGTGCGTGGATGCCCCATTGCGGGATCAAATACAGACCCGACGCGAGCGTACCGACGATCGCGCCAGCGGTATTGGTGCCGTAAGGACACCGATCCGTTCGCCAGGCCCCATGGTGCGGAGCGCCGAGGATTTGACGACCAGGGGAATGTGGCGCCCATCAGCACGGTTGGAATAATCAGGACGGCAAAGGCAATCGCAAACCGCGCGAACGTGAGCGATGGCAGCGAGTCGGCCAACGACGGGTAGAGCTGAACATCAGGCTTGCTGCAGCCACCCGAGAACCATCGGTGTCGCGAGCGCGGTGCCGCCGATCAGGAGTTCCGTCGCGCCAAACCACGCCAATGGACGACGAACGCGGTCCGCGAGCCGGCCGGCGATCAGGCTACCTAGGCGAGCCCGGCCATGAAGCTCGCCCAGACCGTGCTGGCGGCGTACGTCGTGACGCCGAAGACGAGCCCCAGCAATCGCAGCCAGAGGACCTGATAGGTCAGCGCGCACGCGCCCAGGCAGAAAAAGAACAGGGAGAGCGTCGGTAATAGCCAGATGTCGCGCGAGGACGCGTATCGAAACCGAAGGAGGATGCGGCTCAGCGCTCCGAATGACGTCGGTGGTGTGAAGAGGCAAAGCTCTCGTGCGGGCTGCCGGTCTCGCGTGGCCACTGGCACGCGCCCGCCGAGTATAGCATGCGGTCCGCGTTGGCAGCCGGTTGCGACGCGCCTCCGGCTGCCAACGTCGAACTTACTTGATGAAGCAGCATCTCGCGGTATGTGGCGAGCGGCCACAGCTCGTGGGGAATGATCAGCTCGCAGCTCGTCACCGGTCTCGCGCAGTGCATTCATCGCCGGAATCACTGCGTCGCGGAAATGCTTCGCGTGCTTTCGGACGAGCCGTCGCTTTCGCGATCGAGTGTGCGTTGCAGCTTGTCGGTGCGACGCTTGAACTCGTCGGTCAGCTTGGTCACGCTGGCGAGGGTCTTCTTGCCTTCGACCGACCGTGCCCCCTGCCGACTTCACGGCCGCGACGCTCTGGGCGACTTGCTTCTGATACTCCAAGGCAGCCGGCAGGATGTAGCGGTTGGCCATCAGGACCATCAGCTGCCCTTCGACGTTCACGGTCTTGTTGTAGTGTCTCGAGCATGATCTCGTAGCGTGCGTGCAGTCTCGCGCTCGTTCAGTACGCTTGTAGCTTCTCGAAGGTCGGCGACGACCATCCTTCGACGATGAGCTGCGGCAGCGCGTCCACGGTGTTCTTCAGGTTCAGGAGGCCGCGCTTGGCTGCTTCCTTCTCCATTCCTTCGAGTAGTTGTTCCCGTTGAAGATGATCCGCTTGTTCTCCTTGATGATCTTCGGCAGCAGCTCCAGCGGCGGCCCGTTCAGACCGACTTTCCGCCCTTGGCGTCGCTTCTTCGAGCTCGGTGGCCACGTAGTCGAGCGACTCGGTCACGGCCAGCGTTCAGTGCGATGTTCGGGTACGCGATGCTCTGATCCGACGACACCGCGCGGAACTCGAACTTGTTGCCGGTGAACGCGAATGGGCTCGTGCGGTTGCGATCGCCGGCGTCGCGCGGCAGCTTCGGCAGGACCATGACGCCTGTGTCGAGCGTGCCGCCGTGCTTGGTCGACTTGGCGCCGCCCTTCTCGATCTGCTCGAAGATGTCGGTCAGCATGTCGCCGAGGAAGACCGACAGATATCGCCGGCGGCGCCTCGTTCGCGCCGCAGGCGATGGTCGTTGCCCGCGCTGGCGATGCTCGGCGCTGAGCAGCCCCTGCCACTTTGTTCACGGCGCGCAAGACCGCCGCGCAGAACACCAGAAACTGCAGGTTCTCGTGCGGGTTCGGCCCCGGACTGAGCAGGTTGTGCCCCTCGATCGTCACCGATCGACCAGTTGAGGTGCTTGCCCGATCCATTGACGCCGGCGAACGGCTTCTCGTGCAGCAGGCAGGCAAGCCCGTAACGCTGGGCCGCCCGCCGCATCGCCTCCATCGTCATCATCTGATGATCGGTGGCGAGGTTGGCGTTCTCGAAGACCGGCGCGATCTCGTACTGGCTCGGCGCCACTTCGTTGTGGCGTGTCTTCACCGGCACGCCGACCTGATAGAGTTCCGACTCGACGTCGTGACATGAACGCCATCACGCGGTCGGCGATCGCGCCGAAGCTACTGATCCTCGAGTTCCTGGCCCTTCGGGGGCTTCGCGCCGAACAGCGTGCGGCCGGCGTTGATCAGATCGGGCCGCGACAGGTAGAAGTAGCGATCGATCAGAGAAGTACTCCTGCTCGGGGCCGCAGGTCGTCGACGACGCGTTCGGCGCGTGGAGCCGAACAGCTTCAGGACGCGCACCGCCTGCTTCGACAGCGCCTCCATCGAGCGGAGGAGCGGCGTCTTCTTGTCGAGCGTTTCGCCCGGTCCAGCTGACGAACGCCGTCGGTATGACGAGCGTGACGTGCGCCGCCGCTATGGAGCAGCCACGGCGGGCTCGTCGGATCCCAGGCCGTGTAGCCGCGCGCCTCGAAGGTGGAGCGCATGCCGCCCGACGGGAAGCTCGACGCGTCGGGTTCGCCCCTGATCAATTCCTTGCCAGAGAATTCCGCGACGGCCTTTCCATTGCCGTTGGGGCCAGAAACGAGTCGTGCTTCTCGGCCGTGATGCCGGTCAGCGGCTGGAACCAATGCGTGTAGTGGGTGGCTCCATGCTCGATGGCCCAATCCTTCATCGCAGCTGCGACGGCATCCGCGGCCGTCCCATCCAACGGCTCGCCGCGCGTAATCGTGCGACGAAGCGCGTAGTACACGGAAGTCCCCAGACGTGCCTGCTGCACCTGATCGTTGAAGACCAGACTGCCGAACGCCTCCGTCGCATGTGGACCCTGTGAAGCTTTGGTTTCTCCCATCGACCAGCTGCGGATTGCGCCAGTTGCCTCGCCTAACACTACCTGAACCCATCGCGTCCCCCCTTGTCCGAGTATTACCCTCGATCCGTGCGAGCCCCGAGAACCGGGGGCTGGCAAGCCCGACGGCTGCTTCAACGCATGTGAGTCGATGAGGATCTGAGGAAGAACTCGCTCATCGAGCTCGGCGGTTTGGCAGTGGCGTACTAGTTCACACGTTGATCGGGTCGTGTGCGAATGGAACGCCCGGATCGGACCGGAGGCGGCGCGTCTTCAGCGCCTGTGCCAAGGTGTGAATTATGCTGATTCAGTGCAGAATGTGCAACGGATCGCGTGAATTCGTCGTCGCGGATGACGAATTGTATGCAGACCGCTATGAGAAAGATGTGCAGCGTCAGCACGAAATGATAGACACCAGACTCAACCGCTCCAACCAACGAGAACCAGAAATTCCGACAAGACCATGGCGGTGGCCCCCAGATTTCGGCGCCAGCTATCTGAAACGCCGGGACGACGATCTCGCGGCCATCTCGCACTCGCGAGGTTCGAATTCGGCGTGCCGGTTCGAACAATTCCGCGACGGACACCTCCAGAATCTGTGCAACCTCACCGTCAGACGGGACGAGCGTCGGCCTGGTCGCGTCATCGACGCGACGATCGGATGAAGCCGAAAACATGTTGATTGATTATCAGATTAACCGACATCTTCAACAGGCCATAATACTAAACCTTATAGGCATTTCTGCCTATGTCTAATTCTCAATTTCGTAGCCAGCCTGTTCCCGCCAACCATGCCGCCATCGGATTCCAAATGTTGGTGTAACCGAGTTTCACCAGATCCTCTGCTGCCACATTTGGCTCATTCTGCCACTGCGGCAATACAGGGCAATTTTTGCATTTTTTATCAGCGGGCAATTGCGCCAGATTGGCAGGGATCCGTGATTTGATCATAAGTGATGGAAAAGTCCCGTTTCAGCGATATTTCCCGCAAAGGGAACGTGTGGACGTTGATGAACACAAAGTCCTTGTTCTTCAACATCGTATTCAATTCGGCGGGCGTGATATTTTGATATGAACCAGCTGTTCCTGTGACTTCTGTTTTACGGGTCACAGATTTGGATTAACCCACAAGAACAACGGCAACCAACAACATAGAGATTAGCTTTTCATAGTTCTGACCTTTGCAACGTGTGGCCGCTCAAATGGCAAGATATGCAGGCACCAGGAAATTACGCAAGGGGATAAGAATGATAGCAGACCTGCAATGACCGCAGTGAAATAAGTCGGTGCCGCCGCGAAGAGTGCAAACTTCTCAACATAATAACCATGCTTGAAAGCCCAAATGGCGATCGAGGCTCATGGTATTGGTCAGCAGCATGATGCCAATCGCGATAATGAATAAACCGCTAGCGAGCGAAAAGTTTCTGATAAAGACGCATACGTTTGATCAGCCTGAGGCGCGGTTCGGATCCAGCTGCCATAGCAGGAACGGAATTCCCAGTCCCAGTGAATAGCCTGGGAAGCAAGCCACATCGCTTGAGCAACCGTTTGCTGGCTCAGCCCATCGTCAGAATTGCACCCAGCGTTGCACCAATGCATGGGCTCCAACCTGCTGAGAAAATGCCCATCAACGCCGAGCCGCCACGTCCCACGCGTTGACCCGTATATTGAGTGCGCGTATCTGCATAGAACCACGGAGGGCGGATTACTTCGAGGCGTAGCCAGTCAAAACATGATGACGTTACACCGCCGATTTGGGCGATGGCGCGTTATAACGCCGAACAATTGACCCAGCGCCGTCACCGATCTGCCCCACCCAACGTGAATACCAGAGAAAAGCCGGCTAAAATAACACTGCGTGCAGGATTATTATCAATCGTTCATTGAGTTGGCACCGGGGTTAATTGTTCGTGTTGCCATACATACTCCCTACCGATTCAGGATGCTAACATGATAAGAAGCCAAATCCCGTCTCTACATGAGCGGCGTAGTATGGCGGAATTTTGGGTAGGCAAAATGGCTTATGACGTTTGTCAGCTTCACAATCGGATTTTCAATCTGGTCCCGTTTCCTGGGTGAACTTTCTACTTCCAGCTGTGCACCAATCAAGTCGGCGTTCGCGGACGCCGAGCAGCCCGAAATGTCCATTGAGTTGCAAAGTCTGTCGGGCTCGATGGCATGAACCCGACACCATTGTCGCTCACCATCAGTTCGACCTCTTTCACCCCAAACCAAATATGCAGGTCGCGTGTTTCGCTTGCGAATGCCGCACTACATTACTCAAACTTCTGCAATGCGATATAACGCCAGTTCCACTTCGTAAGCCGGTGTTCCTCGCCTGATTTCTTAAATTCAATTACACGGTATTGTTCTGGTTGGTCGCACTGGCATTTCCAGTGCAGTGACCAGACAAGTCTTCAGATAAATGGGACGCAGTGCGCGTCATCCGGCGCAGGTTTTTCAATCGTTTGCTCTGACAATGTTTCAAGTTCACTCAAGGCACGTCGCGAAGCTTGATTTCACCGATGTGGGCAGAGTTGGACTTGGCTGGAAGCCATTGATGGATTGAATCGTGTCGTCGTGTAATTCGCCAAACGTAATCGCTCTTCCTCCTGCGCCGGTATTGTGCGCCAATGTAGTCGCACAATCGCTTCCTGCGGCTTGAACCTTTTGAGGCATTTCCAGCCGAATTCTTTTTGTAAATGTTGTATTTCGATGTCCACCAACGGGATCTTTGATGGCGTCAAAGTCACCCAGGCTAGCGCAGCGACTTTGGTCTCGAGTTTTTGCAGTGGTTGGCACTATGCGGGATACCACAAACCACAACGCCAGCAAAGCGAGAATAAATGCAGGTACAAGCACCAGTGGGGCCAACTGTGTAAGCTGCAGAGATGGACTGGTCACCATCTCCCACTCTTCTTCCGTGATGAAAGCCCAGTGTACAGGTGTTATGGAAGTGTATGCAACTACATGTTCAGCTTTGCCTTGCTAAAATACGTCGTTCCGCTTTCACCGCGCAACGCTTCATTTATGCCTGGGTGATCGAGGCGTGGGAAAACATCCAGATACCAGCGGCCCGCAGCTGAGGTTTGAAATGGATCGATGAAGTATTGTTTGGGTTACTAGGGTGAAGAATAGCGAAGGTTTTCAGGCGAGAATGCACCCCGCTACAATGATGTTTCGATCGGGGATCACCTGTGAAGACAATGATGACGAATCTTTTAGAATTGGCGTTGAGAAAGGGGCTGAGAATACCGGCGCGACATCCGTGGCCGGCAAATGTCATTTTGCGCGACCCAGTTCAAATTTCAGAGGGAGGCGTGCTGGTAGCGGCATGCCGGTCCATATCCAAATAAACGAGTCCACCGTCAAAATCAGAGGCAAGGTCGGCTGTTGTTGAAATGGAAAATTGTTTTTCGGATAATTGTGCCAGTGCAACTAGATTGGAAATATTGGCAGCGGTGATGAAGTTCAGAATTCAATGCATGCGGCTGATTGAACCGCACGTTCATCACGTTCGCCGACAAGGGATCACATGTCCCTGTTGATGAAGCGACACTCAGAGTGATGCGCCAGTAAAAGCAAAGTGAGAGGCAGAACCGTGATGGCGCGCAATTGCACAGTAGAGACAAAAGGGAGTGCGTGGCTTTTCATTCTTCAACGGGCATCTGACCTGTGCTCTGAATCCCAGCCGAGGAAACGCCACATGACGGCTTCAGTACGGCTTGTGGCTTTACAATTTGGCGAAGATGTGCGCAATTTGCCCCTGCACCGTGCGGTCGCTATGGTCAATTGCACGCCGATAGCCTTGTTGAGTAAAACCTTTACAGCGGCAAGTCCTGCCCAACCCCGCATCCAATTCACGCTCAGTGAGCGGTTCTACTGGCGTCTTCTCGGGGCGCTTGAATAGGTGGGACATCAATTTTTTTTTGGGTAACAGTTTGGATAAGCGGACTTGCCGTCAAACATCCCACACGGCTTGAATCAATTCTTCTGTCTTTGCCGTTTTGAGAACATACCCATTTGCGCCCGCCTGTAAAACAGCCATCACATAAGGTTCATCATCGTACGGTGGGGATCAACACGCCTACTTCACGGTAGATGGGATCGCACCCAACGTCACTTCGATGCCACTCGCTTTTGGCATCTGAATATCAGGACAGCGACATCGGGTTTGTATTTCTGGATCGAGATCTGGGCCTCTTCACCATCCCCCGCATCGGCAATGACCAGGTATCATTTGCGCTTTCCAGCGGTTGCCAGATCCTAGCGGACGATATGATGATCGTCGCTAAAGCCTTTGATCTTCGCTTTAGTCTTTGCCAGATTCGCCAGATAAGGGAAGGCAAACCAGACAATCAAGACCAGCTAATATTCCAGTAATAAACTGCATGAGAGAATTGAAGGAACCAAGCTTTGTCACCAACGTAGAGACGTGGCAGGATGAGCCGTGGGTCAAAATGGTGAGCCATTGATTTGTGTCACGAAAACCTTGTCCAATACCCGCGAGATCACTGATCGCATACGTACCACCATCCACTACCATCGGGAGGAGCAAGAGCGCAAATCCCCACCAAGAAAAGAAACGGCTTGATCTTTCTTCGGAATGGAGACCATACAACCGCGAAAAGCCAGACACTTGTATAAAATGAAATCATTGCGGTCAGACCAGGCGATTTTTAGCCATGATTTCATTTCCAATGAACCTGCGAAGAACCATCCGGGTCGCTGGTAGCCTTCCATACAGATTGAATTTCATTCAACGATGCATGGGTTTTGACCGAAGAGGGAAAGGAGCGCTCCGGCAATTGATGACGAAGAACAGTATGTAAAGTATAAAAACTCGGCTTAGAGCACCATTCCAACCAAGATGCATGAAGACAGGTGCGAGGAATGGCAAAAATACCCATAGACCGTAGATAATCAGAAAAGTCTCAAACCAGTACTGCGACAACCACTACCTGTTTTGGAAACCACTGGCTGCGCATGGATCATAGTATTGGACATGATTGGATTATAGACCTATCTGGATAGATCTTGTTGAAGCGCCTGCTCTACTTGGCGGACTGAATGGCGGGATCGGCATGTTGCAAAGAGTTGTTCACCAATGAGAGCGATGTTTTTCCATCGTTCCCATGCAGGATTAAGTAACAGATCACTCCCGCCTTTCCGTAAACCAATAAAACCACCATTTGACAATCGCATTTGTCTGTTCCATGATGAGGGCAAGGACAATTTTCCAATGCATGGCGCGCCGCCTGTAGATCAAAGTCTGCATGACCCGCAGTCCGTTCTGCGTCAGCTTGGCTTGACGACTGTATGGCTTATTGTCACAAGAACAATCCAGGTTTAGAAGGGGAGTTCATATTCATAGCACGCGCCAGGTTATTGATGTTATTTTAGAGATTCCTTGCTAAAAAACAATCCAGGGCTACTTCACTTATTTGTATATAAGCAAAATTGCCTATCATCCTAATCTCGCCATCAAATACCAGACGATCTTTTCGGGTTGACGCTACTGTAAATTGGCGTCAATTTCACGGTCAGAGAGCTATTTGCCACTCTGACCGTTTTCTATAGGTTGTTCTTCGCAGTAACTGAGCATTCAATGCTACGACAATTGTGCTCAATGACATGAACGCGCGCCCACTGCTGGCGAGAGCAGGATGCCCCCACAGCGACGCCTGCGGCGAGGGCGGAATGGCGCGACGATGTTATAGCCCGCCGCCCACCACAGGTTTTTGGATCATTTTGCTGTAACTGGCGGCTGAGTTTGAAGATCTTGACCACATCCAGTGGATTGCTGTTGACAAGGATCAATCCAGCCACGATTCGATGGCGACGTCTGTGCCGCCGCCGATAGCGATACTTACGTCTGCACGAGTGAGGGTGAGCGCACGTCGTTCACTCCGTCACCGACCATTGCCACACGTTTTCAAAAAGTCTTTGCAGCTCCATCACTTTTGTGGTCTTTATGCTCTGGCAGGACTTCTGCAAACACACGCTGGATTCCCCAATTGACCTGCTACAGCCTTCACCCAGCGGCTTGACTGTCACCGGTTATGGCGACTTCAATGCCCATTTTGCTCAGTTCTTGAATCGCTTGTTTGCTTTCATGGCGAATGACATCTGCAATTGAAATCCGCGGCGATGATTTTCTCTTTTGTCGTCAGGTACACAATAGGTGCGCTGCTATTGGCAGAGTCTGTGAATGCGGAAGTTGGATGCAGGCGACAGCGAAAGCATTTCAAGTAAACGTGGTCCTATTATAGTAGTTTTGTTTCAGTGGCTTTGTACGCCGCGTCCTTTCAAAGCAAGAGGAAATTGCTGATCGAAGGCAGAGACAGCTTTCGGTCACGCAGCGGCGGATGGCAGACGTCGGAATGCTCGGGTCGGATTCAGCGCAGCAACAAGAGCAAGAGCACGATCAGATCCCAACTGTCTGTAACCGCAATGTCCACAACACCAAATTGACCTTGAGTCAGCGTGCCGGTTTATCAAAGATGATCACATCAATTTCGCGCGGCCTGAAGGCAAGACGATGGCGGATAAAGGATACCGTTTTTGCCCATTGCTGTGGTGATGGCAACTACCGGTGGAATAGCAAGACCGAGCGCATGCGGACAGGCAATGACTAACACAGTAATGGCGCGATTGAGAACTTCGATGTTGAAGGTGCCAGCAATGGTCCATGCAATTGCCGTGATGAGTGCGGATGCAGGCACGCAATGTAGAAGGCCAGCCCGCGAGCGTATCGGCAAGCACTTGTGTTTTTGATTTGGATTGCTGTGCCTGCTCAACAGAGGCGCATGATGCCTGCGAGGGGCAGTTTCGTTGCCATGGCGGTGACCTTCACACGTAGACTGCCATCTCCATTGATTGTGCCAGCGATGACCTTTGCCCCATTCATTTTATGCACAGGCAGCGATTCGCCTGTGATCGTAGGATTCATTGACATTGGAATGTCCATCAATCACTTCACCATCCGCAGGGACACTTGCACCTGGGCGGACGAGGAGGAGATCACCATGTTTTCAGTTCGGAGACTGAAACGGTTTGAAGCATGTCGCCGTGGTGCTTGGATGCGCTCAAAACGGTATCGGGCATGGCTTATTGGCGCAAGCTCGTTGAAACTTGCGGAAGCTTGCTGCACAGATCGCATCTCGAGCCAGTGACCGAGCAGCATGATATCGATGAGTGTGACGAGTTCCCAGAAGAAGCCTTCGCAAGATTGATGAACTGCGCCGCAACACACATATATAAATGAAGGCGACAGAAATTGCCAACGAGATGAGGGTCATCATGCCAGGCTTCCGATCACATGGTGGGAACTGCCATTTGGAGAAATGGGATGCCGCCATAGCCGAAGACAAGCGGTGAAAAGGCGGGGATCCATTCGCTGAACGGGAGTATGGGAGGTGTGAATCGGAGCCATATCTGGAGCATTCCGCTGTATGCAAGTACGGGGATACTCAACAGCTTGAACTCCACCAGAAACGGATGCGAAACATCTGCTCGTGCCCGCTATGGTCCGTGCCGCTGACCGGCATGGGCGGAATGATCTTCCACCATGTGCATGGAAGGGTCAATACTATCATGCTGTGCATGATATCTTTTTCTGTTCCATGTGCCGGGGAGTGGTCTTCCACGTGTCCGGTTGTTTATGCTCGTTCATAATCTGCATCTGAAGAAATCTGATAGTGATAAAAATCAAAAAAACTGGGATAGGCTTTACGAGGTCAGTATTTGAATACCATCTCACAAATTCATTACATGTGGTTGATGGCTTATAATAGAAAAAAATTAGTTGAATCACTTCGATACTGATAGTACTATTTTAAAAGGGATTCTCGATTGAACGTTTAGCGCTATAACTTATTTCTATATAAGCGAAATTGCCTATTTTGGGCTTCAAATGCAAATATAGCTGCCCAGCTTGACTATATATCATGTATACGGGTATAAGTTCAGACCATCAAATTTATGTGCCGTTAGATGGGATGGTATGGCAAAGGGTTCCTGTCGTTTATGAAAATTGCCCATAGATTCACACCTTACCTCTTGTTGAGCACGAAAAATGTACTTGATTTTTTATCCTTGGCAGAAAATGCTGATTCGTAAATAAAAGCGTTGGGACACAAAGCTTATCTAACTAAAGAGGAGATACTAGAGAAGTCCAGAAGACCCTGCTTCTGCATCTAATCTCTTATGCGCCCTTATTATTGGATTTAGAGTGTTTTTCAAGCAGATCCAGTTCAGAACGGCGATTTACAAACATTTGGCACACTTCGTAAGATAATCACGTTGATTATCTTTATCACGATTTAGTGGAATTTCCATACCAAACGATTTTATACTGCTTGGTCTTTAGCCTCCCATCACCACGATGTATAACGACTGCTGCGGCTCCTTCAAGGATGTGGCACACATCACCTAGTTGGCGTCTGAATCGATACAGATAAACATGCGCCAACCTGAATAGAATATTTTGCCAACCTTAGCACACAAGATTGCCGCGCATTGACTGGCTGATCTCTCAACCACACCCGCATCAGATTTTGCCCCGCTTCACCGAGCTTTGCAGTTTGAGTTCACTTTTCTGTCCAATAGACAGTATGCGACCTGTCTCTCGCATTAAGGTAACTCAATGCTCGATTTTGCGGTGACAGATCAAGAAGGAAAACCATGAAAGGACTACAAGCTCGCCTCCATCTCTTATTTGGCTCGCTGCGGACACGGATCACAATCCAACGCGCTTTTTGAGCTCCATCGCCACAAAGATGTACCAAGTCCAGAAATAGCCGTAAAGTCGCATGGCTTTCAACATGTTGCTCCCTTTTTGGGGTGAGATTAGTATGAAATAGCATGATACTCATCAGCTTCAGCCCGTTTTTTACCCCACCAACATGGGCGGATGGCTCAGCTAGCCAGGTAGCCAGCACGGGGCGTTTCAAGATTATATGAAAGAGAAATATCTTTTTCATTCTCAATCGGGCATCGATAAATCAATTTGCGCAGGGCAGCATTTTAAACAAAGATAATGTATTTCGCATGTGACCATAGCAGCGGTGAGGCGATATCGCCCCAGCGCTCCACCCAGGTCTGGTAATAAGATGGAACATTTAAGTGCTCAGCAACCTGTTCCGTAAAAGTAAGATCATTTCCGTGCTTTGGCCAACTTTGATCTGAAGACATCAGTAAGATTGAATAGAATTACCCTTGCTTTTTCATAAGTAAGAATTAATTTGCTATTAAAGGCAATTCCCAACGCGGGATGAACATCTTGCAAAATTACCCAGTGCATATGCTGCCATATCATCGACAGACAGCATTTTAGGCTTTGAAAGCGGAAAGCGCGCAGCTTGGGCGGAATTACATAAATTGTTGTCGTTCAAGCTCAGACCCAACTGGTGGCAGAACAGTAGCTGAAGGAAGGGGCAGATCTGCGGGTGCACGGAACCGTGAAGGAAGTGGTGGCAGAGCAGCTTCGAGCGAGAGAAGACATCTCTGCAACCCTTGCCCACGATGCGGTATGACGCGTCGTACTTCGGTATCGCCGGGTGACTTGGGATGGCTTCATCGATGGCAGTGGCAGTCCTGGACTTCGCAAAGGATGGCGTTGTTGCCCTGGCTACTTGCTCATTCATCAGCCTTTGAGAAATTCGAACGGGGATTTCACCGGGGCGCGCACCCACTTCCAGCCACAGGACGTCGGTGTAAGATCACTTTGATGCTATTCACATGCATCAAATACAACAGCTCTCATTCCTCCACCAGCCATCGATACAATTAGAAGCGCTGTTCGTCAAGAGTTCTGATGCAGAACGACTCCTGGGTCAAATTCAAAATCAGTCGCCCGGGAATAACTGTGATGTAGTCCACCCAGGATCGCCCTAGATCTGGCGCGCCCGCCGGCTACGGTCGGACTTGTCGGACAAGATCATACTGATTCAGGGAACACACTGACTGATGCCCTGATGCGGTCGTTCCTGATTGTAGTAAGTTGTATATCCCTGAACCACCCGTTGCACATGCTGCCCATCCTGGATGAGCATATGATCCAGCATTCTCTCCGCCGACTGCCCATAAACCTTTCGCAAACCCCATTCGCTCGTGGCGTTCGATAGGGCGTCTTGAGTTCCTGATGCCTGAACTGACTGCCTATAGCTGAAAAGTGCGTGGCATATTTGCTGTCACGATCGCGAGATCAGATACTGCGGGTCCCTCCCCCACGGCGTCGCTTCTCGCAGTTGTTGCGCCGTCCATGCATCGGTTGGGTATTTTGTTACTCTTATATGTACTATCCGTCGCGTTTTGCAGTTCCATCACTACAAAGATATACCAAGCCCGAAACAGCCAATCATACGCTACGGTAAAATCACATGCCCACATGGCACCGGGCTTGATTCGCCAGGAAGTCGCCCAGGTTGCTGGAAGAGCGCGATTTCCTCGCTTTCGGCAGGTATTTTTGGATCGTCCGTTTACTCACTTCGATTCCCAGTCTGTCCAACAGTTCGCCTCGGATCCGTTCGGCACCCACAAGTACCCTCACGCTGCCATTTGCGGATCAGGGTCAATCGTTTCCGCTGAAATCTTGGAGTTTGCCTTGCGATTTTCGTCTTCCAATAGAAGCGAAACAATTCTCGATGCCAGCGTTTGACCTTCCAAATCAGGCGGATGGCTAAGTAGCCAGCACGGGGGTACATTTACGTATCCTTACCTCTCTTAATGGTGGTTGCTGGCATCATCGATGAAGTCGCTACGGATTGGCTGGGAGAAGAGGCGGTGCAAGCTGGACGGCTATTGCTGTGGGCTTCATCGTTGCCTTGATGGGAGTATGAGTCTCTTCAATCTTGTTGGCGCGGTCCTTGGCGCAATCTTGAGTGATTGCCCTATGTCGAAGATATCGCAAGAATAAGGATTGGAGGATCGTTCCCTGAAAGCAGCCAGGTGGATATTCGCCGGATCGTTATCCTTCGTAGTTCGCTTCGGGATAGCCGTATTGATGGTGATCGTCTTTTGCTCGTATGTGTCCTTTGAGTTTAAAGAAAGTTTTTGACAAATTATTGCCTACGATACGCAACTCAAGAATCTTGTGAAATTTTTGCATATTATCCTAATAAGTCTTCTATTGCAAGACGTTCTGAGGGCAAGTCTGGAATTATGTTATTCCACCTGGTACAACAGACTTTCTTTCTTGCTTTTTTTATCCTTTGTTGATTCGCATTTTCATATTTACTCACGGAACAGAACACTCTTCAAGAAATTCTTTTTTCACGCCAACCCAGGCAACAATCTTGGCGCTTCTACTTTAGTTTCTTTTCCTTCCGTTCCCACTAATGGGGGAAATGCTGATAGCGAAGATGAGTTGACGGATCTGCCCACATCGGGTGCCGCCTGGGACAACTTGCGCGCAACCGCCTACGGCCTCTGGGGCAAACCTAATCTCAAAATCAGGATAACAAACCGCGATGAAACACTCGCCGGAGCGTTGGTTTTGCACGCACAGGTGATCCTGCGACGAACCAAGAGTTAGGGACTTTGTTTTGGCTGCAAAGCAACGTTAGATGAACCGCGAATGGGGAGAACATCCGGCTGGCGTATTAGCAGCGGGGCGACGGCTCGGTGCTACGTCATTTCGCGGATCTCATCGATCTCAAGAACTATGATGCATCTGCTGACAATGAATTCAGAAGTTGGCTGGGGTCTATTCGAACAACGAACATTGGAACCCATAGCAGATGGAAATCTATCACGTATACCTGTGAAATACTGCTGCAATTGGGGAACCTTTGCCTGTGCCAGCCGAATTGCAAGTATCTACTTGGGTGACATGGCCGACGTGAACAGAGCCTACCACCAAATCATCACGCCACACGGCAGCGCTGAGATATTTTTCCTCCAGATGCGCCGGCAGAAGTTAAAGCCTCAGCACGACGCCTGGGCCCGGCATTCGATCCATCGTGGGCTTGCGATGATCAGCAATACGTAACCT
>ERZ1370068.7516-contig-6428_pt1 | contig 35793 bp, 47 predicted proteins | sample MGYA00561227_ERZ1370068 | MGnify/ENA primary metagenome ERZ1370068 (study PRJEB38410, sample SAMEA6850437) | metagenome | study: Metagenomic assessment of the ecological functions of the soil: analysis of the soil microbiota associated with the... | reverse complement strand
GTAGCCCACTTCGTTCAGTTACGTATTGCTGAACGTGGGCGCGAGTCTCGGTGCCGGACTCCGCCGGGCGCCCCGCGCCCAGGCTCGCCTCGATCCCGCGCCGGTCCGCGCTGTTTCGCGATCCGTCCCGCCGCCCATACCGAGGGGTTGGCGTCGGCGTCCGTCTCGGGCAGGCCTTCGGTGACGCGGTTCACCTGCTCGTCTCTCACCTCGACATGCGCGCCCCAGGTCTGGCTTCGGCGCTCTCGGCTTCGAACACTCACCCGGCGCTGGTGGGCGTCGCGCCGCAGTAGGTGATGAAGTCGCCGAAGGTCTCGCGATAGTCATAGCCGCGCGCGCGAACGCGGCATTCAGGCGTCGCGCCGCTCGAGTCGACGCCATATCCGAGCAGAGCCTCCCGCGCCGGCCGAGCTCTCCTCCACGCTCCCTTCCATGCCGTCCGCCCAGCCCGTCTCGGCCTCAGCAACCGCCTGGAGATGGTGGCGCCCGCTCGCCCAGCGGTCCGCCGCATCAGATTGGTGGCGACCCGCGGTGCCGAGCGTGCCGTAGCCGCCCGCGTCCAGCTGGTCGCCGCGGCGCAGACCGGTTGGCGCTGTCGCCGCGAACGACCGACAGCGCATTGCCGTCGTAGGCCGAGCTTCCGCTCGTCAGATTGCAGATCGGCGATCGCGCGCCTTCGATCCGTCGCGGCGCGTGAGGACGGACCGGGACCAATCGCGCGGTCGCCAGCGACCCCTCGAAGCCCGACACACGCGCCGTTGCCGCCGGTCTCTGATCGCCAGCGGAATCCGACCAGCCGATCGGCGTCGGCACGCGCAGGTCCGGCAACGGCCCGGTCTCCTCCAGGTGCGGATCCTCGAGCGTCCACGCGCCGCGGTAGTGACCCACGAGCGTCCATGGGTAGCCGATGCCCACGCCATGTCGGGCATGTAGCCCGGCCGGCCAGGCACGGACCACCACGACGGCGCCTCGGGCTCACCGCTGATGAACAGGTCGTGCGCGATCCGCCGACGGCGTCTCGCGCCCCCGCCCGCAACGGCAGCGCGGCGAGCGACGCGAGCGACAGCAGGCTCAGAGCCGCGCGGAATAGCGCGCCAGCACCGCGGTGAGCGGCGTGCCGAGCACCGCGAACAACGCGACGTTGAAGCCGATGTGCCAGAGCGAGAATGGAATCCCGGCGATCAGCCAGAAGCGCATCTTGCCGAACACACGAGTCCGGTCGCCACGTTGGTCACGAGATCGAACGCGGCAGTCACCACGATCGCGAACGCCGCCAGCACCAAGGCGCGGCGCGCCGCCGGCCACGCGGGTCCGCCGAGACTCGCGAACCACGCGCCGCTGGCGCCCGCCAGCGCCATCCCCACCACCTGCGCGATCATCACCAGCGGCGGCGCGGGGCCGTAGGGATTGAGCGGCGTGTGAGAGGAGCATCGTGAGTGAGCTCACGATGACGCCGTCCCGAAGGCCCAGGAGGACGCCGGAGCAAAGCGCTACCAGGAGAGCGATTCGAGAGTTGGGGATGGATTCCGCGTAGGCGCCGGTGAGCCCCACCGCCACCAGCAGCGCGGCGTACGCCAGGCGCCGTGAGGAATACGTTCGAGAAGCGATCGCAGGGAATCTCCACGAAGGCGAATGAAGACCTAGCCCGCGACGTCCGGGGGCGCATGCGAGGCGGTCGAACATGGACCGCCGCCCGGCCGAGTCAACGCGCGGCGGTCATCCCGCCGCCCGCGGCTCTGCTTGAGTCGGAGCAGCGCGCCGTATGGCACGTCGAGATCACCGAGATCGGTCCCCTGCATCGGCCCGTGGAAGTCGGAGCCGCCGGTCTCGACCAGATCGAGACGCTCGGCCAGCGCGCGATAGCGCCGCGTGTGGTCGATGGCGTGTGCTGCGGATGCCACACCTCGATGCCGCGCAGGCCCACGGTGACCAATCGCTTCGATCACCGACTCGGCGAGCTGCGGTCCCGGATGCGCGAGCACGCTCACGCCGTTGGCGGCGTGCACCAGCGCGATCGCTTCCTGCGGATGGAAGGCGGGGCGCGGCACGAACGCCGCGCCGTGGGCGCCCAGGTAGCGGCGGAACGCGTCGTCCAGATTGACTCGCCGCGCCGGCGCACCAGCGCCGTCGCGATGTGCGGCCGTCCCACCACGCCCGGTCCGGCGGCGGCGAAGATCTCTTCGGCGTCCAGCCGCACGCCGAGCTCCGCGAGCCGGTCCAGGATCTGCGCGCGCGCGTTGCCGGCGATCCGCGTGAAACGCCAGGAGCCGCCGGTGCAATGGCTCGTGCTCGGGATCGACGAAGTAGCCGAGGATGTGGAGGTCGAGTCCGTCGAGCGCGCTCGAGATCTCGACGCCCGGCACCATCTCGATGCGGCGCGCCGCGGCGGCGTGCGCGCGCTCGAACGCCTCGATCGAGTCGTGATCGGTGATCGCGACCGCCGCCAGCCCCTTCTTCACCGCGTACTCGACCAGCGCCTCGGGCGTGAGGTGTCCGTCGCTGTAGACGGTGTGCGTGTGGAGGTCCACCCATCGGCCGCCGCCGTGGGCGGACGGCCGGCGCTTCACGCGGCCTCCGTCCCTTGCCGAGATTGCGGAGTTTCTGAGCGACGTCGTGGTAGTTGGGCTGGACCGCGAAGACCTGCTCGAACACCGCCACCGCGTCCTGCGTCCGTCCCGCCGCCTCGAGCGCGAGGCCCAGAAGGTACTGCAGGCCGAGGGCGCCTTCCGCGTCGAGTCCCGGATGCTCCAGCGCTGCGCTCAGCTCGGCGACGGCCTCGTCGAAAGCGACCCTGATCGAGCAGACAGCGCCCCAGCATCTCGGCGGCACGGTGCGACAAGCGCGGGATGAGCCCACCGCCATGCGGAACGATTCGATCGCGTGGTCGAGCAGGCCCATCTCACGGTACGCCATGGCCAGATCGTAATGCCCCTGCGCGTCCCCGGAAAGCTGGGACTCGATGCCGCGCTGGAACTCCGAAAGCAGCGCGCCCGAGATCGAAGTTCACCGCCTCGCTCCGTCCTCACCGCCAGCTCGACGCGATCGCTGGGCGGCGCGCTCGACGCGCTGGGCGGGGCCGGATCGAGCGGCACCGGGCTGCCGCGAACAGATCGAAGGCCGCCGCCATCGGCGCCTCGAGGGGCCTCCGGCTCGACCGGCTCGGACGGCGCGCTGGCGACCGGCTCGGGCTGCAGAACCGGCGGCCGCAACGGGGGTCCCGGCGGGGTCGGCGTACGGATCGCGCGCGTCGGTTGTTCGGTCGGTGTCTCGGTGCCGACGAGCTGGGGCGGGCCGACGCCTTCTTTCATCTCGGCGAGTCGCTGCAGGCGGCGCAGGGCGGCGGATTGATTCTCGTCGAAGCCACGAGCGCGCTCAGAACCAGTCCTGCGCGCGATCCACCTCGCCGCGCGCGATGGCGCGGTCACCGAGCTCGCACGCGACGATCGCCGCCTCGCGCTTGTCCTCGCGGCGCTCGCAGTTGGCGAGCCAGCGCTCCAGCACCTCGGACGTCGTCGACTGGCTCTTGCCCGAGGCTGCGGTAGATGGTCGCGGCGTTGTCATGACGTCCGACCGCCTCGTAGGCGAGCGCTGCCTCGTCGAGCAGCTTCGAGGCCCGTCCGCGTCGCCGGTCCGCACCTTCTCCTGGGCCTGCTGCGGTAGTCCTTCGATCTCGCCCGCCGAGCAGGCGCGACGGTCCCGACTCACCGCCGGGATTCGCGCCGTTGACCGACTACAGTCGCTCGACGGCTCGTCCGGGAAGCGCTCGAAACTCGCTCTCCTCCCCACGTCTCCGCGCAGCGAGGGCAGGAGCGGCGGTCCCGGATTGGCGGGCACATCGTCGTCGTCGCCTGCAGCCTCCGGTTCCTCGACCGGCGGTGGTGGCTGCTGACCCGAGCGCAGCAGGGATTGCACCTCGTAGTTCCGCACCGAGCCGGGCTTCAGCTCCTCGGCGCGCGCCTTGAGGGCGACAGCCACGTCGCCCGCACCGCGCTTGTGGTACGCGAACGCGCCGCTTCGGCGAGCGCGAGCGCCGCGCGATTCCTTGTCCTCGGCCAGGACGTACACCTCGGCGGTGCGCTCGAGCAGTCGCAGGTCGTCCGGTGTGACCTCGAAGGCCTGCGCAGCGCGGCCGCCGCTTCGGTGGGACGCCGCTCGCGCACCAGGTGCTCGGCGTACTGCTGGAAGTAGAGCGCGGCCTCGGTCTCGAGTCCGTCGAGCTGATGGAGATGTCGCGAGTCGGCCCGAGCACCTGCGCGGGCGCGAGCCCGAGGCGCATCATCTTCTTGCAGACCGCGATCGCGTTCTTGTAGAGACCCGATGTCTCGTACGAGCTCGAGGCCGCGGAGGTAGCGCTCGACCGCGCCGTTCTGGTCGCCGCGCTTGAAGAGCAGGTCAGCGAGCAGCACGAAGTTGTATGGGTCGCAGTCTGGGAGCGCGACGAGCTTCTCGTACTCCGTCAGCGCACCATCCAGATCGCCGTTCTGGATGGAGCGCTGCGCTCGCCGCTTGATCTCGAGGGCCTTGTCCAAGTTGGCGTTTTCTCCCGGACCTGCAGCCCGAACGCGAGCTCGGGGCCGAGCCCGATCCCTAGGGTGCTTCGCGAGTCACTCCTACGGCGCCGCGACACTCCTCCGCCGCCTTCGCGAAGGCGGCTTCGAGGTGACGCAAGTCTGTCTCCACTCCGTTCTTATCGGCGCCTGCCGCCATGGACTTCAGATTGATTTCCACGTTGAGCAGAGCGCCCTCCCGGCGGCGATGGCCAGGAGCCCACGCGACCCCCGCGTCGCTCATCGCCTGGACGTTGCCGATCCGGGCGGCTTCCGCGGCGCATCGGGCGACCCCGAGGCAGGCTTCCGCGGTCTTCACCGGGACCGTGCGGCCCCGAGCATCGGCGCTTTGCAGCGCCTTCTCCCGGTTCGCCTGCTCGGCGGGGTACCCTGGGGCAGGCGGCTCGCCCCGAGCACCGCCTCGAACGCCTCGCTGTCGCGCGCGGGCCAGAGCCAGCAGCTCGCGGCGGGCGGACTCGGCCTGGGCGCTTCACTGTCGCGCAGAGCGGTCTCGCTGCGCGGCGTACTTCTTCTTGCCGATGCGTGAGGTTCGCGACCATCGCCGCGAGGCAGCTCGGCCAGCGCGCCGGCGAAGCGCCGCCACCGTGCCGCCGCCCGGCGTCGGGGGTCGCCGCGCGACCTGATCGAGGAAGGCGCCGATCGAGGTGCCTTCGGTACATCGGCGGACTGCTCGAGCCTGCAGCTCCAGCACCTGATCGCGACGGAAGCTCTCGAGCTGGAGCGCGTGCTCGGCCGCGTCGAGCATCGCGTACTCCGGGAATCAGACCCACCACCTCGCACCCGAGATCGCCGCGCCATGGCGCGCAGCCTCCTCCCGCACCAGCGCCAGGACGCGATGGATCGGCGTCGCCTCGGTGTTGACCAGGTTCATGCTCACCTGCGCGCGCCGCCGCCTTCGATCGCGAAGCCGAGCGCGCGCACGTTGCTTGAGCCCGCCGCTCTGCTCGCGGATCGGCTGTGGCGATGGCCTTGGCGACCCGCACGTCCGAGGTGTTGAGGTTGGCGTTGAACGCGACCAGGAAGCGGCGCGCGCCCACCGCGGTGGCGCCGGCGGTCGGGTGGATGCTTGCTCGGGACCGAAATCCGGCGGTCCGCGAGCGATCGCTTGCCGATCCAGGTCGCGCAGGCCCTCGAACTCGCCGCGCCGCACGTCGGCCAGGCTGAGCGCGCTCCGGTCGCGTCGCCGCCGGCCTCGTAGAGGAACACCGGGATGCCGAGCTCCTCGCCCATGCCGCCGGCCGAGTCTGTCGCGCCAGCTCCGCGCAGTCGTCGAGCGTCACGCCCTCGACGGGCACGAACGGCACCACGTCGGTGGCGCCCATGCGCGGGTGCTCGCCCTGGGTGGTGGTTGAGGTCGATCAGCTCGGCGGCGCGCCTGGCCGACTCGAAACGCGGCCTCGAGCACCGGCTCCGGCTCGCCCGCGAAGGTGAGCACCGAGCGATTGATGATCGGCGATCCATCTCGTGATCGAGCAGGATCGCCCCAGGCGTGGACGGCGATCGCCTGGATCAGCTCCTCCACCACCTCGCGCCGGCGGCCTTCCGAGAAGTTCGGAACACACTCCACGAGTTGGGCCATGGGTCTCCTTGTCTAGGCTTCTGGACGTCGTGGAATGCGGAGCCTCAAGGCCACACGCGGCCCTCGAGCGCGGGGAACGCCAGATCCGCGCCACGCACGAACACCTGGTCCGGACGCACCGCGGGCATCCAGTACGGCAGCTCCTCGAGCGTCTCGCATTCCCACACCACCGCGTCGCCACGCGTGCCGGGTGTCAGGTGCCCGATCTGCGCCTCGAGGCCAAGCGCCTTGGCCGCATTCCACGTCACCGCCATGAACGCTTCCTCGGCGCTGAACCCGCAAAGACGCGACGCCAGCGCCGCGCACTCGAGCAGCGACTGCGCGGGCGAGCTGCCGGATTGAAGTCGGTGGCGATCGCCACGCGCGCGCCGCTCTCGCGCAGCATGCGCGCGTCGGGCAGCTTCTGCCCCAGCGTGAGCGCCGCGCCGGGCAGGAGCACACCTACCACGCCGGCGCGACCGAGCGCCTGCCAGTCCTCGAGGGTCGCGCATTCCAGGTGATCGGCGGAGAGGACCGCAGCTCCGCGGCCAGCGCCGCGCCGCCGCTCCGCTCGAGCTGCTCCGCGTGGAGCTTGGTCGGATATCCGAGCTCGCGCGCTCGCGCCAGGACCGAGCGGCACTCGTCGACGGTGAACGCCACCGGATCGCAGAACACGTCCACGGCGTCCGCCAGCTGACGCGTCTGCGATCTCGGGCAAGATGCGATCGCGCATCTCCGCCAGCGTACTCGTCGCGGCGGTCGCGATACTCCTCGGGCAGCGCGTGGAGCAGCAGCGCCGTGCGCTGCACGCGGTCGGCACGCGCTGCACCGCGCCGCGAGATGAGCTCGAGCAGGCGGATCTCGGCGCGCGGCGCCACCCCGTACCGCTCTTCACCTCCACCGTGGTGCAGCCGCAGGCGCGCCAGCGCTCGAGTCGCGCCGACAGTGATTTCTCGAGCGCGTCCTCGCGCTCGGCGTCGGTCGCCGCCACGGTCGAGCGGATTCCGCCGCCAGCCGCCGCGATGTCGGCACTAGCGCTCCCCGGCGAGACGGCGCTGCATCTCCGCGGCGCGGTTGCCCGCGAAGATCATGTGGGTGTGGCAGTCGATCAGCCCGGGGGTCACCAGGCGGCCGTGCGCGTTGATCGGGCGCGCCTCGCTGTGGCGGCGCGACAGCTCGGCGGCCGGTCCGACCTCGATCACGTTGCCGTCTTGGAACACGATCGCGCCGCGCGGATGGCGAATCACACGCGTGCCGCCAGGATCGGCGGTCACGATCTCCGAGGTGTTGTGCACGAGCAGATAGGCGGCGCGCCCCGCCGACCACCTTGGCGCCGATGCCGGATCCCAGACCCATCGCATTCATCCTTGCGGCCCCGCTCCCTTAGTCCGTGACGCCGGGAAGCTTCATCCCCGAGCGCCGTGCGAAGTCGATCGCCTCGCGGTATCCCGCGTCGGCGTGCCGCATCACTCCGGTGCCCGGATCGTTGGTCAGCACTCGTAGAGTCGCTGGTCCGCCCCGGGCTCCCGTCGCACACCACCACCATGCCCGGCGTGGATCGAGTTGCCGATGCCCACGCCGCCTCCGTGGTGGACGCTCACCCACGACGCGCCGCTCGCGACGTTGAGCAGCGCGTTCAGGATCGGCCAGTCCGCCACCGCGTCGCTGCCGTCGCGCATCCCTTCGGTCTCGCGGAACGGGGACGCCACCGAGCCGGCATCGAGGTGATCGCGGCCGATCACGATCGGCGCCTGAGCGCGCCCTCGCGCACCATGCGGTTGAAGCGCAGGCCCGAGCCGCGCGCGCTCGCCGTAGCCGAGCCAGCAGATGCGCGCGGGCAGTCCCTGGAACGGTACGTGACGCTGGGCGAGCGGAATCCAGCGGTGGAGCCGGCGCGTCGTCGGGGAACTCCTCGAGCGCCGCGCGATCGGTGGCGCGGATGTCCTCCGGGTCGCCCGACAAGCGCCGCCCAGCGGAATGGGCCCTTGCCCACGACAGAAGAGCGGGCGGATGTACTCGGGCACGAAGCCCGGATACGGAGAACGCCTGCGTCGTGCGGCAAGCCGCCCTGCTCGGCCTCGCCGCGCAGGTTGTTGCCGTAGTCGAACAGCACGGTGCCGCGGGCTCTCAGGGCCAGCAGCGCGCGCACCTGCTGCGCCATGGAGGCGCGCGCGCGCCGCACCGATTCCTGAGGATCACGCGCCCGGAGCTCCGCGGCCTGTGCGAGCGTGAGGCCGGCCGGCACGTAGCCGTTGAGCGGATCGTGCGCCGAGGTCTGGTCGGTCGCGGCGTCCGGGATCACCTGACGCTCGAGCAGCTGCCGGTGGACCTCCGCGGCGTTGCCGACCAGCCCGACCGACAGCGGGCGCTTCGCGTTCATGGCCTCGCGGCACCACGCCAGCGCCTCGTCGAGCGAGTGGGTCACGCGGTCGCAATAGCCGGTCTCGACGCGACGCCGCGCTCGCGCCTCGTCGACTTCGACCGCGAGGCACACGCCGCCGTTCATGGTGATCGCGAGCGGCTGTGCGCCACCCATGCCGCCGAGTCCCGCCGTCAGCACCAGCCGTCCGGCGAGCGAGCCGCCGAAGTGCCGCGCCGCGCACTCGCCGAAGGTCTCGAACGTGCCCTGCACGATGCCCTGCGAGCCGATGTAGATCCACGAGCCCGCCGTCATCTGCCCGTACATGATGAGGCCCTTGCCCTCGAGCTCCCAGAAGTGCTCCCAGGTCGCCCAGCGCGGCACCAGCAACGAGTTGGCGATCAGGACGCGCGGCGCGTCGGGATGCGTCTGGAACACACCGACCGGCTTGCCCGACTGCACGAGCAGGGTCTCGTGGCTTTCGAGCGCCCGCAGCGCGGCGACGATACGGTCGAACGCCTCCCAGCTGCGGGCCGCTTTGCCGGTGCCGCCATAGACCACGAGGTCGTCGGGACGCTCCGCCACCTCGGGATCGAGGTTGTTCATCAGCATGCGCAGCGCCGCCTCCTGGATCCACCCCTTGCAGGACAGGGTCGTGCCGCGCGGCGCGCGCACCTGGCGTTGAGCGGCGAGCGGATTCATGACGCCAGCACCTCTTCCGCCAGGCGCACCGGTGCGCGTGACAGGGTCCAGCGCGCCACGGTCTCGCACGGCCCCGAGAGTGGGCGATCGCCCTCGGGAGCGGCCGCCATCCGCCGCACCGCCTGATAGAGGCGCTCCGAGCCCTGACCCGCGGTGAGCGGGCGGCGAAACTCGAGCGCGCGGCAGCCGCACAGCAGCTCGAGCGCCACCACGCGCGCCGCGTTGTCGACCACCTGGCGCAGGTGACGCGCGGCGATCGGCGCCATGCTCACGTGATCCTCCATGCCCGAGCCGGTCGGGATCGAATCCACCGACGCGGGATGGCACAGCACCTTGTTCTCCGAGACCAGCGCGGCCGCGGTGTACTGAGCGAGCATGTAGCCGGACTCGAGCCCGGGATTCTCGCTGAGCACCGCGGGAAGCTCCGACACGCGCGCGTCGGTGAGCCGATCGATGCGGCGCTCCGAGATCGAGGCGATCTCGGAGACCGCGATCTTGAGGTAATCGGCGACCAGTGCCACGCCCTGGGCATGGAAGAGTCCCGCCGACACCACATCCCCTGCGGGAGCACCAGCGGGTTGTCATTGACGCCGTTGATCTCGATCTCGAGCTGCCCCTCGACGTGAACCAGCGCGTCCCACGAGGCGCCCATCACCTGCGGCACGCAGCGCAAGCTGTACGGATCCTGCACCCTGCCGCAGTCGCGATGCGAGGCGACCAGCGCGCTGCCGTCGGCAAAGGCGCGCAGGCGGCGCGCGGCCTCGAGCGCGCCGCGATACGGCCGCAGCGACTGCACGTCCTCGCGCGCAGGCTCGAGCGATCCCAGCAGCACTTCGGTCGACAACGCGGCAGCGGCCACGCCTGCCTCCCACAGGGCTCGGGCATCGGCGCATGCGAGCGCCGCGATCGCGGTGGAGAACTGCGTGCCGTTGATGAGCGCCAGGCCTTCCTTCGCCTCGAGCGTCAACGGCTGCAGCCCCGCGCCCCGCAGGGCGAGTGAGGCCGGCATGCGCCTGGCGTTGCCTTCGCCGAGCGGACCGAGCCACGCCTCGCCTTCGCCCACCAGCACCTGCGCCAGATGCGCGAGCGGGGCCAGATCGCCCGACGCGCCCACCGAGCCCTGGATCGGCACCGCCGGCGTCACATGCCGCTCGAGCAGGAGCAGCAGCGCGTCCACCAGCTCGGGGCGGACGCCCGAGTACCCGTGCGCGAGCGACGCCGCGCGCAGCAGGATCATTGCGCGCGCCACCTCGCCCGGCGCGTCGGGGCCCACCCCGCCGCGTGCGAGCGCAGCAGGTTGATCTGGAGCTGGCGCACGTCGCTCGGCGGGATGTGCTTGTCCTTGAGCTCGCCGAACCCGGTGGTCACGCCGTAGATCACGCGGTTCTCACGCACCGCGGCGCTCGACCACCGCGCGGCTCGCCTCCATCCGCTCGCGCACGCCTCGCGCGAGCCGCACCCCGTGCCGTCGCGCGCCACCATCACCACGTCGGCCAGGGTCAGCGGTCGCGCGCCCACCTCGATCACGCGCCTCCGCCACTGGCTCGGCTTCGGGATCACGCGCGACCAGGAACGACGCGGCCGCGGCGGCGAGCTCCTGGGCATCGGCGATCGGGCTCGGAGTCACGGGCAGCGCGGCGAGGAACGCGCGCCGGTACGAGGCCCCGTGGAGCCGCGGGTCGCACACCACCAGGACACCGCGATCGTCGGAGCGGCGGATGAGCCGCCCCACGCCCTGGCGGAATCGGAGCACGGCCTCGGGCAGCGCGTCGTCGCGGAACGGATCGAGGCCCTTGTCGGCGCAGCGCTCACCACGGGCCTCCACCAATGGATCGTCGGGAACCGAGAATGGGAGCTTCGCCACCACCAGGATCTCCAACGCCTCTCCAGGGAAGTCGACACCTTCCCACAAGCTCTGCACGCCGAGCAAGATCGCGCCGCGCCCGCGCGGAAGCGCTCGCTCACCAGGCTTGCCGATCCGTCCCACTCCTGCGCCAGCAGCCGCCGCCCGCTCGGCAAGCGCTCACGCAGGAACTCGCGCGCGCGGCGCAGTCGCTCGTGCGCGGTGAACAGCACCAGCATGCTGCGTCCGGTGCGCGCGGCGAGCGCCGCGACCACGTCGCTCACGCACGCGGCTTCATCGCGACCGCCATCGTTCCAGGCGAACGCGCGGATCTGTCGCTCGAGCGGGAACGGCGAGGGATAGACGCGCGCCTCGTACGGCGCGCCGTGCGAATCGCCGAGGCCGAGCCGTTCCGCGGTGAAGTCGAAGCCGCCCGCCGCCGAGAGCGTCGCCGATGCCAGCACCGCGGCGCGGCCCGACAGCAGCCGGCGGGCGGCATCGCCCACGCTCACCGGCGAGCCGTGGAGCTCGACCCTCGTCCTCCCGCGCTCCGCCAATAGACCCAGCTGCGGTCCGCCGCCTCCGCGAGGTTCTCGAGATCGGCCCCGAGCGCGCTCCACACCATGGTGGCGTGCTCGAGCTCCGCCGCCAGCGTGTCGGCGGGACCGCCCTCCACCCATTCGGGATCCGCCACGCGATGCGACCAGAGCGACAGCGTGCGTCCGAACCACGCAGCGTGCGAGAGCAGACGCTCGAGCGGCTCGAGGTCCGCGCCGAGCAGCTCCGCGGCGGAGCGATAGCGCTCGCGCCGCCCGTAGATCTCGTGACCGGGACCTCCGGGCTGGACCTGGGCGAAGAAGCGCTCGATGTCTTCACGCGCGGCGTGGACCCGGGCCGTCGCGGATTCCACCTCGGCGAGCACGTCTGCGCGCCGGGCGTCCTCGAACAGCGGGAGCGCGAAGCCACGCACCCGGCCTGCCAGCCCGGTGCCGCCGCGCCGTCCGGTGCCGACCAGACGCAGCGCCTCTTCGAAGCGATGGCGTGACACCGAGCGCTCGAGCTGTCCGAGCAGAACGCCCTCCAGGCGATGCGCCTCGTCGACGACCAGCACGTCGAAGGGCGGCAGCAGGCTCGCCTCGGAGGTCAGCGCCAGCAGCGCGTGGTTCACGACCAGGAGCTTGGCTTCGCCTCGCCCGGCGTCGCGCACGCACCCACGGACATTCCCGCCCGCGGCGACACGTCGCGCTGGTGCACGCCGCCGGGTCGGCGCCGAGCCGGCCGCGCAGCCGCTGGAACGCCTCGACGTCATCGGCCGGGAAGCGGTCCAGGTCGCCGCTCTCGTCGGAGTGCGCCCAGCGCCGCAGCGCCTCGAGGACAGCGTCTTCTTCGGCGCCACCTCCCACCGAGGATTCGAGCGCGGCCGGACATAGATAGTTGTTCTTGCCCTTGAGTCGCGCGCACGGGACCGAGACACCCAGGGCTTCGAGCACCGCGGGAAGATCGCGGTCCATGAGCTGGTCCTGCAGCGACTTCGTGCAGGTCGCGATCACGACGCGCCGGTCGAGCTCGAGCGCCGTGAGCACGGCGGGAACCAGGTAGGCGAGCGACTTGCCGATGCCGGTCGGCGCTTCGGCCAGGAGGATCCCGCCCTCGTCGAAGATGCGCGCCACGTCGCGCGCGAGATCGCCCTGGGCGGCCGCTCCTCGTAGTGCGGCCAGCGTCGCGCGAGAGGTCCGCCGGGCTGAAAGAGCTCCTGACCTTGCGCGTCACCGGCACGCGTAGCCTCCTAGAACTGGGTCACGAGCTGGAGGTGCATCTTCCCTTCGACCGGAGGGCGGCCGGCCTCGAGGCCGTAGTCTACACTGACGAGCCCCGCCGGACTGTCCACGCGCAGTCCCAGACCGACGCCGTCGTGGTGAGCCAGCTCCACCGGCGCGCCGCCCGGTGTGACGAGCCGCGTGAACGTCTCGGCGTGATCCCAGAAGAGCGCCAGGTGCTGGGCGCGCGTGCCGGTGAACCAGCGCCACTCGAGACGCGAGAGTCCGTAACGATCGACGCGGAACGCCTGCTCGTCGAAGCCGCGGAGCGTGGCCGCGCCACCGAGCGGATAGCGCTCGTACACGGCGAGCACCGGCTGCGATCCGAAGCGCGGCGGCACCCGAGACCTGCCACGCCAGCCCCGCGTGGCGTCCGAGCGGCTGGTGCCAGTCGAAGAGGCCGTCCACCGCGCTCGAGTTGGACTTGCGGATACCGGTCGGCACCAGCGCTTCGCGCTTGAAGCTCTGCATGGCGCCGATCCTGACCCGCGTGCCGTGGCGCGGCACCGGGCCGCCGTCACGTGCGTCACGATCCATGGCGAACAGGGTGGATTGCAGATCGGCCTGCGCGATTCCCGCGGCGCGATCGAGCACGTTGTCCTGCTCGTAGCCACCTTCGATGCGCTCGCGGCCCGACAGGAGGAACGAGAACCGCGCCGCCCAGCGCGCGCGGGTGAAGAGGGAATCCTCGCGCTGCTGGTTGAGATCGAGCTCGCCGCGTACCGGCGTGCCGAGGATCATCGGCTCCGCGTAGTGCGCGTCGAGCTGGTCCGAGGACGGACCGCGCGACTGCCAGGCCAGATCGATCGCCCGTCCGGTCCCGGCCAGATTGGCGAGCCCGAGCCGCACCATTCCGGCGGCGCGGCGATCGCCCTGGGCGCCGAGCGCGCCCTCGAAGCGGTTGTAGCGCGGCTCCTCCACCCGATACACGAGACGGGCGCGCGCCCAGTCCGCTTCACCGTCCAGGCCCAGATACTCACGTTCTGGAACACACCGAGACGGGCCAGGCGCTCGCGTCCGTTCTCCGGCCAACGCCGGCTCGAATCGGCGTCCGGCGACGCGGCCGAGCGCGCGCTCGGCGAAGCGTGGCTCGGTGGCGCGCATGCCTTCGAAGCGCACGCCGCTGATGGTCACCGGAGGACCGAGCGAACCGCCCAGCCGGATGCGCGCGCCGGAATCGCTCCAGGCGAACTGAGTCACCGCGAGCTGCGCGTACGGATGCCCGGCGGCCGCCGCGCTCTCCACGGCGCGGCGCAGCGCCTCAGCCAGCCCCGCGCGGCGACGCCCACTCGCCCACGCCGATGCCAAGCGCGCGCGCCAACGCCAGCGAATCCGCCGGGGTCGATGTGTCCACCGCCAGCGCAGCGATCCGCTGCCGGCGCCCCTCCGCGACCCGCAGCATGAGCCGTGGCTCGCCGCGGAGCGTGTCCCACTCGGCGGTGGCGCGCGCGTCGAGATAGCCCGCGTTCTGGAGCCCCGACACCAGGCGCGCGAGCGCCGCGCTCACCGCCGCGGAATCGCTCGACGCCTCTGAGCTGCCGGCGCGAGGCACGCTTCGGCCTCGCGCCGCGCGAAACGCCGGTCCCTGGTACTCGAGTCGCGACGAGGCCCAGGCCGTGGGAACGAGCAGCGTGACGTTCAATGCAGCAAGGATCACGCGCCGCATCAGAAGAATGCCCGCGCTTCCGCGCGGCCCTCCTGCTCCGGACCGTGGCCTTCGCGATTGCGGGTGATCATCGACAGACCGAACGTGGTCTGCTCGCCGAGCCGGTAGTCGAAGCGTGCCGAGGTCTCCCACAGCACCAGCCCGATCGGATCGGCATTCGGGAGGATCGGCAGCACCGTCGGTCCGGTCGCCAGCGCGCGGCGCGCGCTCAGCTCGACCCGGCCGCGCTGCAGCACCGACAGGCCGAGCTCGGGACCGAAACGCCACACCGTGACCAGAGCGCCGCGATCACGTCGTCGCGCGTCCATGCGATGTCCGAGACGAGCGCCGCGCGCAGGCGCGCATGCGGCGTGTACCCGGAGCTGCGCCAGGAGTCCGACCTCGCGCTGGGAGCGCGCCAGCGCCGCGGCACTCAGGTCCTGCTCCGCCGACTGCTGCTTGAGCCGCCTTCGACTTCGGCCGTCCAGCCCGCCGCCGCACGCGCGCACGCAGCCGCGCGGAGCCGGTGCGCTGATCCTGGGTCTGCGCGAAGTTGGTGAAGCTGCGATCCGGCGCTCACGCGACGCTCGAGCCGCAGCGGACAGCGCCCCGACGCGGGCGCCGGGCATGACCTCGGCCTCGAGTCGCTGCGGTCACCTGGCCGAACGCCAGCTCGCCGTCCTCGAGCGCCGTGCCGGGCGAGAGCCACGCGTCGCCGCCGCGCAGCGCGCCGCGGCGGCGCGCCTCGGTCTCGAGCACGAGGTCGGCGCGCGATCCTCGCCAATCACCTGCCGCAGGCGGCTGCCAGCCGAGCCGCACCGTGCCGGCGGCCCGCGCAATCCGCGCCAGCGCGCCGGTGACGATCGCCATCGTGTAGCCGCCATTTCCAGCGCCCACGAAGTTGCCGAGGCTGTCGTAGGCGCCGAGCCCCGGGCCCAGGAAGGTGAGCTGACGTGAGCGCTCGCTCTCGCCCTGGCTCGTGACCTCGAGGCCGACCACCGTGTTCCATCCGCGCGCGGCGTCGCGGCCGGAGACCCGCACGCTGCCGAGGTCGCTCACCGTGCGGGTCGCGGGTCCGAGTACGATCTGCGCGCGGTGCTGCCACGCGATCGCCGTGGTCCACGCGCGTCCTTCCGGCGTTTGCAGCGAGGCCTGGCCGGTGCGCGTGTCGTAGAGATCGCGATAGCCGAATGGCTCGAGACTCCCGTCGCGCCGCAGCGCGGCGCCCACCGCGAGACGCCACAGGCCAGGCCGCGCCGCTCTTCAGATCGGCGCCCACCTCGCGCGAGCGCACGCCGGTGCGCATCGTGTCGCTCGGCGACCAGCGCTCGTCCCAGTCGGCGCGCACCGAGGACTCGAGGCGTGGGAACCTGAAGCCGGAGCTCGGCGAGCCGGCGGTCGCGCCCTCCGTCGGAGTACGCGCGCGTGTGGTCCTCGCCGTCGGCCCGCTCCCAGCGCGCCCGCGTCACCCAGCGCCCGTCGTGGTCCCAGAGCACCTGGCGCCGCAGCGAGGCGAAGCCGCTCGGCGTCGACAAATGGCCGAGCGTGCCGCGCAGCTCGCCGCCGAGTCCGGGACGCACGAACGCCGTCGCTTCGTGGCGGATCTGGCTGTCGAGGCTGGTCCCCGGCGCCATGCCCCAGTCTTCCTGCTCGAACGGCGCCTGCAGCTGCGTGAACGGCTGCGAAGCGCGGCTCGACCGTGCGCGTCGTCGCGCCCATTCCCATGGTGCCGCCGAGCCAGCCCGGCGAACGGCCTTCGAGCTTGAGCCCCGCTCGCGCCGCGTGGCCGACATCGTCGCCATCGTCGAGCGTCGAGAAGGTGTTGCGGTCGAGGCGCGAGATCGCGCCTTCCACGTCGACGTCCAGGATGCCGAGGTGAATACCGCTGGTGACGTTCCAGAGCTGGTGTGAATCGGGAAGCGGCAGCCGCCTTCCCACCTTGTAGAGTCCCTGGCCGGGGCCGACCTAGCGATAGGCGATGCGCCCCGCCACCAGCACCGAGTCGACGTAGTCGCCCTGTCCCTGCGGCACGCGCGGTGAAGGCCACCGCGATACGCGCCCGAGTCCGGACCGGCGAAGGCGTAGTGGCCCTGACTGCCGACCACCACCAGGTCGTAATCGCCGCCGCCCGGCGTGACGCCCGAGCCGATCGCATGCGAGGAGGAGTCCCCGGCGGCCGACAGCGCCAGACGGTCCGACGGATCGAGCGACGCGGCGAGCGGGCGGCCACGGTCGTCGCCTTCGCTGAGGGCGGTCGTCGAGACCGCCACGGGCCCTGTCCCCAGCGCGCCCCCACCGCGGCGAGATTGCGCCGGAAACGATTGACCGCGATCTGGCATTCCACCGTGATGCGCGAGCTCGCGCCGATCGGACGGCGATTGGTGAAGGTGAGCTCGGCGCGGTCGTAGTCCATCGAGTAGTCGGCTCCTTCGCCGCGCGTCATGCGCACACCGTCGAGCGTCACGATCTCGCTGCCGGCCACCACCGGCACGGCTCGCCAGGCCGTTCGATCCGGAGAGCGTGTAGGGACCCTGCTGGCCTTCCACGCCGTAGAACTCGATGCGCTGGAACTCGCCCTCGGCGCTCGCCGCCGCCGCCACGCCGGTGACGCCGGCGCCCGACCACCCGCGCGCACGCCCTGCAGGCGCCGATCGATCCTCCCGAACTCGCCGCTGATCGAGCCGACAGAGACATGTCCCCGAGGGCCGCGCCGCCCTGCGGCGCCTTGAGCTCGATGAGCAGCCGGTCCAGCGACTGGAGGTCCTTGGTGCTGCCGGTGGTGGTGAGCGGCGTGTTGCGATCCGAGAGCACGCCGGTCAGCTCCACGCCTGGCGCCAGCGTGCCGCTCACCGCGAGGTCCAGCGACTGGCGCAGGAACGCGTCCTGGTTCGATCCGAAGTCGACGGCGATGGTCTTGTTCCCCTGGATCGCGATCGAGGTCCCGGGCGGCGCCTCGGTGGTCGAGCGCTGCGCGCCCGGACGCGCCATCGCCACCGGATCGGCGGTCGAGTCGGCGCGAATCGTGTCGCTCGCGGCGGTGGGTGCGGGCCGATAGGCCGCGTAGTGCGCGCTCGAGCGCCGGAGGATCGATCAGGCCGCACACCCGCACCCACAGGGTCTCGCCCGGCACGGGCGGCACGCGGAGGCTGAGCAACCCGCGGGTGAGGTCGAGCTGCGTAATCCTGACCGCGCACGAAGTGGCGCGTCGCGCTCCAGGCCGAGTCCCCGTTGGCGCCGAGCCAGGCACGCGGCAGCGGATAGAGCACCTGGTCCGAGCGCTCCACCACCAACACCGTGCTGCAGCCCGGATCCTCGATCGGTCCGGCCTGGCCGTCACGCGGCGCCAGCGCCAACACCACGGCCAGCGCCAAGAAGCTTCCCGAGGCGCGCGCGTCACGTCACGGCTCGCGGGCAACCAGCGCGAAGCGTCGCACGCGCGCCGGCTGCGTCTCGGTGAGGAGCAGCGTGCCGTCGGGTGCCCGAGGCGAGCGCGCGCGGGCGGCCGAGCGCCGCGAGCATGCCGCGACCGGACGACCGGCGCCGTCGAACACCCAGAGCCTGCCGCTCTTCCTCGTCGGCCACGGCGATGCGTCCCTGCGCGTCCACCGCGACCGGGAGCGCGCCGCTCGCACGCGGCTCCACCGGCAGCGACCATCCGCCCGCCGAGCGTCCGCCGGCATCCAGTCGTTGCACGCGCGCATTCAGGCGCTCGGTCACGACCAGCTCGCCGTGGGCGCCGACGCGAGCCCCTGGAGCCCGCGGAACTGCCCGGGCTTGAGCCGAACTCGCCGAGTGCGCGCTCGAAGCGCCCCCCGCGTCGAACACCAGCACCCGCTCCCGCGCCGGATCGACGACGTACACCGCGCCGCCACGATCGGTGGCGAGGGCGGTGGGATCCACACGGCCGACGAGGTTTTCGAGCGCGGGATCCTGCAGGTCGATGCGCGTGCCTTCGAGGCGCCCGAACAGGTCGTAATCGAGCACACGCCGGTTCTCCTGATCCAGCACGCCCATATCGGCCGCGCCGAGCGCCGCGATCGATCCCGGCCGGCGCAGCTCGCCTTCACCGCTTCCGAGCAGGCCCATCTCGCCGAGCCAGCGACCGTCGCGCTCGAAGCGCTGGACCTTGTGGAGCTGTGCGTCGCTCACCCAGACGCGCCCGAACGGATCGCAGGCGATCCCGGCCGGCTCCACCACCTGCCCGCGCGCGTTGCCCTGCGACGCGATCTCGCCGCGCGGGATCAGGCGGAACGGCAGGACCGTGGAATCGCGCGCGGCACTCGTGGTGTCGCGTGACACGCGCGCCAGGGAATCGGGAATCGGGGCCGGTGCGGGATCCGCCGGTCCCGAAGTCGCGGTGGCCATGAGCCACCACAGTGCTGCGAACAGGGACCTCTTCACGACTGACCCTCTCCCGCCGGACTCAGTACCGGAGGCTCACTCCCAGGCGCATGGCGGCGAGGTCGTCGGGCGCCGGTCCGCAATCGATCCGCCACGACGTGCGCGGCGCCCGAAGGCGCCGGCGAGGCCGGCGTGGCGCGCCGCGTGGATCGCGCTCACCAGACGGTTGGCGATGGCGAGACCGAGCATCGAGTTGGCTCGCAGTCCGGCGCGGCGCGTCTGCTTGCGCTCCTCGGCGTAGCGCTGGAAGGACTGGTAGCTGTCCCACGCCCACGCGTCGCTCCCGCCGATCTGGTGCTGGGCGATGTACTCGCGGTATTTCGCCGGATCGTTGTAGTAGAGGTTGGCGGCATCGCGATACACCACCAGCCGGTTGTACTCCTCGCTGCTCGCGAACTCGCCGACCGTGCGGCGGAACTCCTCGTCCTTGCCGGAGAGGTCGATACCCGCGAACAGCCGCGCCGTGCTCAGGTAAGAGCCTTGGCGCATCGTTTCCTGGATCCGGAACGTGACGAACCCCGCCCAGATACCGGTCTCGATGAAAGCGAACAAGGCCGCGGCGCGGGTCCTTCCCATGGTCGCCTGACCCCAGCCCGGAACGGTCAGCGACTGAAGCAGGATGCGCGCGCGCCCAGCTCCGAGTCCGGTGGGCTTGCTGGCCGCCGAGTCGTGGCTCGCGGCCACGACCGCGTCGAGCGGCGGCTTCTCGAGCGCCAGGCGCGAAGCGCCGATGCCTTGCGCGTGAGCTCCTGAAGCCCACACGAGCGCCAGCACGGCGATCAGCGGTGCGCGAAGGCTCACGTCAGAAGCTCCGCTCGAGCGCGACCGTGAAGGCCGGATGACCCTGGTGCCAGCGTCCGTCGGCCTTGAGTCCCACGCCCATGCCGAGCGGGACGTTGTGCAGCCGCGCGGCGCGCCAGGCGTCGAAGGCGGCGACCAGATGGTTGACCCACAGCGTGCCTTCGCTGACATGGGCCTGCGTGAGCCGCCGGTCGGACTGGCTCCGCAGATCGGAGAACTGAGAATGATCCTGCGAGTTGTTCCAGCCCGGCGCGTAGCGCGGATCGGTGTCGATGGCCTGGTCGAAGCGCCTCGGGATCGGCGGCGTACAGCGAGCGCAGATAGGCGGGATCCTGGTTGGTCGCATTCTCGTAGCGCTGGAACGACCAGTTGCTGGTGGAGTCCGCCGGCTCGCCCGCCAGGGTGCGCGCGTCCTCGCGCAGTCCATTGGCGTCGTGATGGAAGAACAGCACGCCCGCCCAGCCCAGCACCTCGAGCGCGGCGAAGTAGAATCCGCGCGATTCACCGGCGTAGATCTGACCCGCTCCTGGCAGCGCCGCCGACATCGCCATCGCGCCCAGCTCGGACTTGCCGCCCGGGATCTCACGTAGCCCGAGTCGCCGGGCGCCGTCCAATCGCGGTCGATCGCCCGCTGCGCCAGGATCAGGCTCGGCGTCTCGTCGCCCGTCAGCAGCTCGAGCGTCAGCGGCGAGATCGCTTCCGGGCGCCACGGTGGTCTCGGCTGCCCGCGCGACCGCCGGACTCAGGGCGCAGAGCATCAGGCAGGCGACGGCGAACACTCTCACCGCAGCACCCCCACCAGGATGGTCTCCGTGCGTCGCTGCTCGCTCCGTGGAAACGCAGGCGCGCGAGGTAGAGACCCGCCGGAGTGCCGCCCGGATCCCAGACTTCGACGTTGTCGGCGCGACGGCCCGAGCGCATGAACGACGCCACCGGATGTCCCGAGGCGTCGACGATGCGGATGTCCACGTCGGCGGGCTCGGTGAGCTGATACGCGAGCGACACCGGCGAGTTGCGCGCCGGATTGGGATACGCCTTCGAGCGATCCGGCCACGTACGGTCCGCTGGTCGCCGCCGCCGCCACCGGCGAGCGATCGTCGGGCAGCGTGGACGTGCGACCCGGATCCCCGCCCACCATGGTCCACGCGGTCGCGACCGACGCGCCGCCGCCCGGCGTCACCGGGAGTGAATAGGCGTAGAGCATTCCGAGACGCGCGTTGGTTTCCGAGCGCTCGGCGGACGATCCCGGATAGATTCGCGGTGCGCGCTCGACAAGCTGTCGTCCACCGTGCGATCCGGCGCGACGATCTCCATGGAGCCATCGCGATCCAGATCCGCGGCCACCGCCGATCCCGTCGCGCCGGAACCAGTGGCGAGCGGCCAGCCGTCGGGTGCCTTGCCCGCCGAGTTGAGCGCGGCCAGGATCCCGCTCGCGTTCATCGCCACGACGTCGGTGCGTCCGTCGCCGTCCACGTCGGTGGCGAGGGGCGGGCTGTCGGTGCGGAACGGCTCGGGTGTGGTCGGCTTAGGCCAGCCGGGTGAAGGACGCCCGCTCGAGTTCCAGAAGCCGATGCCGGAGTGAATGGTCTGCGCCAGCACCTCGGCGTAACCGTCGCCGTCGGGATCGCCGGCACCGATGCCGGTGACGAGCGTATCGCCCAAAGAGGAACCCCAGCCGGGGAGCGCTTGGCCACCGGTGCAATAGGACCAGAGCCGGTCGGCGTTGTGAACGACGAGCGTGCGTCCGACGGCGCCGGCGCCGCACGTCGCGCCTGCTCCCGCGGGTTTGCCTTGGCCGTCAAAGTCGATCCACAGGAACTCGGGATCGAATCCAGCCGAGCCGATCCTCTGTGGCCAAATGGATGACGAGAGATCGAAGCTCGCGCCGGTGTCGTCGAAGATCGCGATCTGCCCCGTCGCATCGCCGGCCGCCACCAGATGGCTGCCCGGAGGCAACCCGGGTGGCTGCGTATCCACCGCGAGCCGACCCGTCACGGGACCGAAGAAAGAGGTCGATGTGCTCCGAATTGGAAGGTGCTGTCCAGCCCGATCGCGTATACACGGCCGTCCGCGCCGCCCACATATACGGTCGCGTTCGGATAGCCACCGGCGATCACCGGCGGCGTGGTCACGATGGTCGGAAGCTGCGCCGGCCAACCGGGGAGCGGGTTGCCGTGATGGTCGAGCAGGTACACGCGACCGCCTGCCGTGCTGGTGTCGGGTCCATCGGCATACGTCGAAACCGCGAAGTACGAGGGCCCACGCGAGGACTGGCCCGGCGGGCCGGGCTCGCCGGTGGGCAGCGCCGCCATGAGCGGCCGAGGTCGGCGATTGAGCCGCGCGAAGACCGCGGTCGAGTCGTTGATCCCGCGCCCGTTCGCGCGCACCGCGAACAAAGCCGTGCTATCGGGACTTCCCGAAGCGCCGCCCGCCCAGCACACCTCGAGCGTGCGGATCTCCGTCCGCGTCGACCGCGAGCAGTTGCGGCCCGCCCGGCGGGAAGTCGCCCGCCACCGGCCACCCGTTCTTGAGCCAGAGACGGCGCGCGATGAAGCGCATCGTCGAGTCGGGATCGTCGAGGAAGTCGAAGCGCATGTGCGGACGCGTGCCGATGGTGCGGTCGTGAGCGGCGGAATCGTCGAGTCCGCGAGCACCGGGCAGTTCGAGAAGAAGAACGGATCGAGCGGGCTGCCGAGGATGAACGGCGAGCCGGGGTCACCGAGATCCGCCGAGCCCGTCCGCCTCGACGATCGACATCCCGAGACGCCCCGGATTGCTGTTGAAGCCGTAGTCCGGGTTCACGCGGAACGCGGTCTCGAACGGGATCACGCTCGCGTCGATGTGCCACACCAGTATGCCGGGCCTGGCAGGAGCGCGTCGTACTCGTAGCGATCGGGACTCTTGGGGCCGAGGATCACGCGCGAGGTCGAGTCCTGGTCGAGCGAGATCGATGTCGGTGCCGGCGATCGAGCGGTTCTCGATGCAGGAGATACTCGTCACTGGTGAGGAACACGCGCGACACGTCGGGGTGGCGCTCGACGTCGCGCACGGTGGTGGTCTCGCCCAGCGCGGGCTCCACGGAAGTGGAGCGCGTCGCCGACGAAGAAGCGCTGGAACGGATCCACGCTCGGCGGCAGGAGTCCCGTGGCGTAGATGATGTCGCCGTTCGGAAGCCCGACCTGGCGAACCGGCGAGGTTGCCGCTGTCCATCAGGCTCCAGAGCCCCACGACCGGGAAGCCACTTTCGATGTCGTAGATGTCGGCGAAGCCGAAGACAGTTGTGTCCGTTCTCGTGCGCGATCACGCCGTTCGAGCGCCCCGTAGAAGCCGTCCTGGTTGGCGGTCTCGGGAACGAACGATGGCGCGATCGATCGCGCGCGTGGTCGAGTCGGTGGAGAAGATCACCACGTCCGTGTCGCTCGAGTCCGACCGTGAACGAGGGAATGTCGAGCGGGCTGTCGCCGCGCAGGTCGCTCTGGAAGTCGCTGCCGGCGTGGATGACCATGAAGCGGTCGTAGGAATCCCACGGGATGCGGTCACCGAGCGCAGTCGACTGCGAGTCGGCGGCGAAGAGCATGGTGCGGAACATGGTCACCGCGCTGCCGGTAGATCTCCTGGCTGAACTTCCACGGGACCGAAGTCGGCCATGTCGCTGCACGAGTACGCCCGCTGCTCGCTGCGCAGGCCAGACGTCGCCGACCACGACCACACGCCCGTAGGATTCGGCGTCGTAGTAGCGGCGCAGCGCCTCGAGGTGCTGGCTGTAGAAGTTGCGGTTGTGCGGCGGGCGATCGATGGGCGCGATCGTGGTATCGGGCCCGGTCAGGTCGAACTTGCCCGTCGCCGGTGGTCTGCGGCCCGCGCGGTCGTTGAGGAAGTCGATGCGGATGAAGGCGACCCGGATGGTGTCGGGCGGCCCGAGGGCCGCCTGCGTCCGCGCCGCGGCGCGCGCTCCGGCCGTAGGTCGTCGATTCGCGCTCGTGGGGATTGCGGAGCGGCGTCGCGGGTGCCTTCCAACCCACGCGGCGATTGGCGCGCGGCGACCAGTCCACCTCGGGACTGCTCTGCAGGTCCTTGAGGCTCTTCCACCGTTGCACGCGACTTCGGATCATCGACTGGTACTCGCTCGCCGCGGACGAGACTCCGGTCTTCGCCGGAGCGCCCCGGCGCACGGCCGTCGCAGCGGGCGCGCGGCGGATAGTCAAACGGCCGGAGGAGTCTGCTTCGACTCGCTCCGGCCGATCCCAGAAGCAGTAAACCGGCGATCAGCAGAGAGTTTCTGCGCAAGGTCTTTCGAGATGCTCGGCCAGGAGACTAGAAGCGGTATCCGATGGTGATCTTCTGCACGTTGCTGAGGCCGGAGTTCTTGGCCTGCGGGATGCTGCCCCAGTCGACGGTGAATCCCTTGAACTGGACGCCGATTCCGTAGGTCATGTCCTCGATCTCCCCAGCGGATCCGAGTAGTAGCCGATCCGACCCGCCACCTGGCCCGCGTAGCCGAGCTCGAGGCCGGCGTGGTAGGTGCGGAAGTCGTTGGTCACGAGCGATTGGTTGAAGTCGGACGCCAGGATCAGCGGAGTAGTTCTTGCTCGAGAGCGCTTCCCACGATGCGCCGACCTTGACGTTGCGCCCGAGCGGATCGGCCTTGTCCTCGTTGAGGAAGGCGACGCTCGGCCCCAGATTCTGCACGTTGACACCGAGGTTCAGGTGCGCGGGTTGGATCTTGTAGAGCCCGGCGAGATCGAGGCCGAAGGTCGAGCCCACACCCGACTGGTCGCTCGGCGCCAGCTGGATGCGGATCCACTTGAGCGAGGCGCCCACCGAGAAATCGGGAAGATCTGGGTGCCGTAATAGACCGCGGGAGAGAACTCGTTCGAGCCGAACGTGCCGGTGGGATTGCCTTGATCGTCCGACCCTTCGCTCTGTCCGTACGAAAGGAACACGATGCCGACGCCGAACGCGCCCCAACCCTGGAGCGGATGAACGAAGGTGAGGTAGTTGTAGTTCACGTCGCTCGCCAGGCCGGGCACGAGCTGGGCGTAGGTCAGCTCCACGCCGGTGCGCCCCACGAACCCCAGGGCCGGCGGGATTCCACCAGGTGGCTGCGGTCGGATCGTCCGCCAGAGCGACGCCCGCAGCGCCCATCCCGTTCTGGCGACCACCCGGTTGAATATCGAGAGAGCGGCCGGTCCCCTGAGCCCAGGCGGCGCTGCTCGCGCCGAGCAGGAGAAAAACGGCCAACGTCTTGAAAGCAAGTCGCATGGAACTTCCTCCGGGCACGAGTAACCCCTGGCGGGGAATAAGGACAGCCATACTACACCGGCACCCTTTCCGCGACTCCAGGCTTTTTGACAAACCCCTTTGGCTAGCGCCCGACGACCACGAATCGGCTCCTCGGCGTCGGCCCGGTCGGATCCGGTCCCGGGGATGTGGGGGAAGACCTGGGCCTTGAAGAGGTAGACCCCTCTGGCGAGGGGCTGTCCTTCGGCGTCGAGACCGTCCCAGGGGATCTGGACCTGAGCCAAGCCGCCATTGGACTTGAGGATCCGGATCAGGCGGCCCGCGACCGTGTAGACCTTGAGGAGCACGTCGACCGAGTCCCCCGGGGCGTCGATCACGAACTGCCCTCGCTTCCCGATCCGCCCGAGCGGATCGGGTTCGGGAACAGGATGGTCCGGGTCACATGGAGGCCGAGCTGCTGGGTGACCTCGAACTCGATGAAGGCGCTGCTGCGATGCTCTCCGGCCGTGATGCCGGCGGCGAGATTGTCCGCGGCGCTCACGTCGATCCGGTGCTTCCCGGAGCTCAGTCCGGGAAGACGGAAGCTCGCCGTGCCGGACTGGTACGAGTTGGCGGCGTAGCGGAAGCTCGAGGTCACCTCGAAGCGCTGAGAGGAGTTCTGGTCCACCGTGACGATGATCCCGTTCTGCGCCACGTTGCCGGTGATCAGGATGCCGCTCTCATCGAAGAGGTCGATCTGCATCACCGCGTCCGGACGCACGCGGGTCGAGCCGCTCACGAACGAGAGCCCGATCCGCGGCCCGGTCCGATCCGTGGTCGGCGCCGTGCCGGAAACGATCGCGAGCGCCGCTCGACCCACCGCGTCCGTGGGCGCCGCACCGTTCTGCACTTCGCCATAGCCGCGCGCACGCCCCCGCGGGCCGAGACGCGCGTTCATGGGCACCACGAACCTGGTCTCGAACCGGCCTCCGGTCATCGAGACGTCGCCGCGGAACATCGGAGAGGCGCGGAAGGGATAGCTGCACGGCACGAAGCAGAGCGGCGCCGGCGGCGGCGGCTGGGAATCACAAAGCACAAAGCAGTCGGGCAGGGTGTCGACGGGTGCGGAATCCTCGATCAGGACGTGAACGATCCTGTCGTGGAGGAGCGGCGCGCCGGCGGGGCCGCCCAGCAGCTGCGCCCTTGAACACGACGGTCTGCCCGCGACGCACGCTGTCGAGCGGAGCAGCCATTCACGTCCACCGTCTCGCCGTCCAGGAACAGGCGTGGGAGGTCGGGTCGCACCGCCGAATCCCCGAGCACCTGATACTTCTGATTGTTTTGCGAACCAGTCTTCGCCACGGCCAGAGCCTGCGCGACCGAAGCCTCGAACGTCCCGGTGGTCGCGTCGCGTCTTGAACAGCTGCTGGTAGAGGACGAAGTTGAGATTCGCGTTCTGACTGCTGAACGCCTCCTCGGTGGCAGACACGACCGCTACCGCACCGCCGGTGCGGCTCAACAGGATCCGCTCCCCATGCTCTCGTCGCCGGGGATGTTGTACTTGCCCACGTCGCACGAGGCCGCCACCAGGATGGTCGGACGATCGCGGTTGACGAGCCGATCGACGTCGCTCCTCACGAACGCCTGCTCGTCGGCCAGCTGGAAGGGGCTGCCGTGACCGATGTAGTTCGAGAGCAGCCGGCCGTCATCCATTCCCGCGATGACGTCGGCCCGAGCCTCGGGCTTGTAGAAGCTCGCGTCGCTCGGATAGGTGTGGAGGTAGACGTAGTCGCGATCGATTTCCGGAGGCATTGCCTTGGTGTCGAGTCTGGCGGTCTGGGTCATGTGGCTCCAGGCGAGCAGGTCGTCCTTGTTGCCTTGCATGTTGTCGTCGGCGATCAGCATGACGCGATCCCGCCATTCCCCCAACGGCACCGTCCGCTCGTAGGGGAACAGCTTGTCGAGCAGGTACCCCAGCGCAGCGGTCGCATCTCTCGGCGGGGATGCGTCCGCCGAGGAAGTCCGGCACGACGCGCGCCGGATCGTCCACGTTGAGCATCCAGTCGTCGGTCGCGTACTGGCGCTGGACCTGGAAGTCGAAGTTGTTCTCGTAGGAGGGCACGAGCGCTCCGGGCTGTCCGGGCGGGGCGCCGCCCGTGAGGTTCTTGTAGTCCGAACGAGGCGTCGCCGAGCAGCGTGACGAAAACCGGCGCCTTCGACCAGTTGTAGAAGGCGGCGCGGAGGAAATCCCGGATCGCCCCGGGATCGGTGCGTCCTCCCGAGAACTGGTCGTAGATGGCTGAGATCGGAACCCCCATGGCCTCGTACGGCGGTGATGTTCCGGCGATCGGCAATCGCCGCTGGCGCCACGCGACCAGGGTATCCGCCGCGGCCTTGAACGGGTCGTAGTAGATCACCAGGTAATCCGCGCGGAGACCGGCGCGCAGGTTGCCCGATACCGGAGCGTCGAACACGTCGCTGTTCGGCGGCTTCAGGATCTGTTCGTTACCGGGGTAGGTGGGGATGATCCGGTAGCGGTGGCGCCCCGATTCGGTCCGGCTGAACCGCATGTAGCGCCCTCCGATCCGGTGAAGATCTCCGGAGCCGAGGATCTCGGCGGGCTCGTATGGATCGGTCACGTCGAACAAGCGGATGGAGTCGGGGTCGCTGGCGACGGTGAACGGCCCGATCTCGTAGACGTACTTCCTCCCGCGCGATCACTGTCGAAAGTGAGCGCGTTGGCGACCGGAACGAAGCTGCCGCGGGTAGAAGACGTCGAACCAGGCGATTCCCTGTGCGATCCACACGGGTCTGTGCATAGGGCGGATCCGCCTCGGCGTTCGGCACTGGTGTGGCGACCAGAGTGTTCCCGGTTTCGCCCAGACCCGTCACGGTCGAATCGAAGGTCCAGGGCCGCAGGCTGTCCCATCCGGCGCGCTGGAAGACGGTGTTACCAAAACGAAGATCGAGGTAGTGGTCGAAGACGCCGTCGGTCTTCTGATTGGCCACGAGCAGGACAACCCCCACACCCGCAGCCGCAGCTGCGCCGGCAAAGAGGGCTCGAGCTCCGGGCAGATCCATCCGACTCCTGAACGCGACGTGCCGCCGCTGCTGAGGCTCGTCCAGAACCACTTCTCCCAGAATCCCGGCGTGCGCCGATAGACGCCGGCGACCAGCTGGGTGAGAGTGAGTCGCGTCTGGCTGAATTCGAGATCCTGCTCGAAATGAGCGCGCGCGGTGAACGTCGCGGGCGTGACGGCGCCGACCGTGTCGACCAGAGCACCGCTCTGCGTATTGTCGATGCGCTTCGGCGGACCGGGCACCGGCTGCTCGGGAGTGGCGATGGTGAGGTAGTAGAAGTTGCGGGATTCGTAGGGATGATCCAGGAACACCGTGTCGGGCTGGGCCGGGTCCTGCGGTCCCGCGTATAGTTGTTCGGTCCAGTCGCTCGCGCCGAGCGCGAAGAAGTAGAAGTAGTCGTTGTTGTTGTCTTCGAATACGCCCCTCTTGGTTACGGTGCCGATGGCGACCTTCGCGGTAGCCACACGAGTCGCAATAGCTGTCCTCCGGCAGGGACCGGCGTTCCGGGCCACAACGAAGAGCCGCAGGCTGTCGACACGCGTCGTAGTCGGACCCGGCGAAGAGACGGCTGTTCCTCAGCTGCCCGGAAGTACACCTTGTAGAACCCGGTCTGGGGGATCGCGATCTTCACCCAGTTCCGCCCGGCGAAGATGGAGGTGAGCCGGGCAAGGCCGTCGCGCGCGCCGGGGTGGCGCCGCCCAGCAGGCTGGCATCGCGCCGCGGTGGTCGGCTGGCGCCGCCGCCACGCCTTGCCCTGGTCGTAGTTGACCAGCGCCGTGCGATAGATTTCTTCGAACGGATCGCCGCGCGTCGCGCTGACTCGAAAGCGTTGGGCCGGGAGCACTCCCGGGAGTCGCACCTCCACCTCGATGCGACTGATGGACTCCGAGGCGCAGCGTCGCCGGATCGTAGACGGCGCCGGAAACCGCGATGCGCGCCACACGCTGGTCGCGCATCCACGACACGCCGACCAGGCGCGCGAGCGGACGCTGGGACTCGCGGCCCGGGGTGGGTCGCGTGGGACCGCGGATCATGGCGGCGAGGCGCAGCGAGTCGGCGCTGCTCGGATCGCCGGCTCGCGCCGTCCAGGGCACGCGTGCCAGGTGCACGCCTCTCGCGCCAGTCGGTCCCGAGCGCCACGGCCGTGACCGACACGTCACCCGACGGCGGCACCGCCACCGTGATCACGCGCGAGCAGCAGCGGGCTCGCCCGGTCCGGCGTCGAGCTCGAATCCTTCGAGACGCAGCTCCCTGGACGTCGAGCGCCACGGGCACTGGTAGGAGCCCGGGGCTGGAACCGTCACGGCGAATCGCACCGCCCCGGGACCCGCGTCCGAGCAGCACGACCCCATCGGGCGCGGCGACCGGCGCGCGCGAGAAGCAGGAGGTCCGCTCCCGGCCAGCAGCTGGAGAGGGTCCTCGAGAGTTGCCGGTGAAGCGAGGTTCTAGGCGGATGGGGCCTAGATCTTCTCGGCTTGATCGATCAGGAAGTTCGGGATGCCGTCCTTGACGTGGTAACACGCTAGACGGCAGCGCCGGCAGGTGAAGGTCTGGGCCTCGGCATCGTATTCGAGCCTCGCCCTTGCAGGAAGGGCAGCACTGAGGATGCTGAGGAGATCGGGACTCGAGAGACATGGGATCCTCCGCTGGAGGGACTTCCGAACGCTCTCGTGGTCAGCGCGGTCTCAAGTCCTCGAAGACCGTCTCCTTTCAAGGGGCTGGAAGTCTAGCAACCGCGTTTTCGCGAGGTGTCAAGAAACGCCCTCCTGGAAGACGCCCATCCGGCGATAGCGCCGAGCCTTCGCTCGACGAGCTCCGTCGGTGATACACCGGACAGCGCCTCCAGGTGCCCCCGCAAAAGCGTCTTTCAACGTCCGGGCCGCGGCTTCGGATCGCGGTGGGCGCCGCCCAGCGGCTCGGGCAGCACCCGTCGATCGACGCCCAGGCGCTCGAGGTCGGGCGCGGTGAGCTTGAGCGCCTCGGCGGCGAGCGCGCTCTTCTTGCCGTCGCGCCACAGGATCGAGGCGCAGCCCTCGGGCGAGATCACCGAGTAGACCGAGTTCTCGAACATGATCACGACGTCGGCGCACCGCGATGCGCCAGCGCGCCGCCCGAGCCGCCTTCGCCGATCACCACGGTCACGATCGGCGACGTCGAGCGCGCGCCATCTCGCGCAGGTTGACCGCGATCGCCTCGGCCTGGCCGCGCTCCTCGGCGCCGAGCCCGGGATAGGCGCCCGGGGTGTCGACCAGCGTCACGATCGGCATGCGGAAGCGCGTCGGCGAGTCTGCATCAGCCGCGAGCGCCTTGCGGTAGCCCTCGGGGTTCGGCATGCCGAAGCGGCGGAGCAGGTTCTCCTTGGTGTCGCGGCCCTTCTGCTGGCCGATCACCATCACCGGCCGCCGTCGAGGAACGCCGGCCCGGCGACGATCGCCGGGTCGTCGCCGAAGTGCCGGTCGCCGTGCAGCTCGGTCCAGTCGGTGAAGCAGCGCTCGATGTAATCGAGCGCGTAGGGGCGCCGCGGATGGCGGGCGAGCTGCACGCGCTGGATAGGCGTGAGGTTGGCGTAGATCTCGCGCCGCAGCTCGTCGGCCTTGCTGCTCGAGATCGCCGCAGCTCGTCGCGCGGCGCTCGAGCCCGCTGGCGCTGGCGTGCTCGCGCAGCTCCTGGATCTTCTGCTCGAGCTCGAGCACCGGACTTCTCGAAGTCCAGCCAGGTCGTCACGCGGCTCCCTTGCCCCAGCGCGCCCGCAACGTGGGATGGCGCTCCTCGAGCGCTGCCGATCAGCTCTCGTCGCTCGGCGACGCGGAAGCGCCGTGACCGCATCGCCAGACGCGAGTGATCGGGCTTGCACGATGTGGAGATACACCTCGGCACTCGCCCGGGAACGCCGAAAGCACCTCGTCGATTCCGGCGAGATACTCCTCAGAAAGCTCCTGCGCCTGAGCTCGATGTGCAGGCAGCGGCGGTAGGCCTGCCGCGCCTCCTCGTAGCCGCGCACTTCCGACAGCAGCAGCCGGTGACGCGATCATCGCGCACCTCGACGCGCCCGGAGACCACCACCACCTGATCGGGGATCAGCACCGCCTTCGACTGCCTCGTAGGTTTCGGGAACACCGTGCACTCGATGCGTCCGGTCAGATCCTCGACGGTCACGATCGCCATCGGCTTGCCCGGCGCGCGTGGTGAGTCGCTTGACCTCGCCCACCAGCGCGCCCAGCCGCACCTCGGCGCCTTCCTCGAGCATCATGATGTCCGCCACTGTGTGCGTGGACGACCCGCGCGATCTCTTCGCCCAGCGGCTCGAGCGGGTGCTCGGAGAAATAGAACCCGAGCGCCTCCTTCTCGCGCTGCGCTGCGCTCACGCAGCGTCCAGGCCGGCACCGCGGAATCGGCGGCGCCACCGACCGCCACCCGCCTCGACGCCCGTGTGCTCGCCGAACAGCGACGACTGCCCGCTCTCCGCGCTCGCGCTGGAGCGCGCCGGCCTGATCGAGCGCACGGACCGACCGCGGCGAACAGTCGGCCGCGCTCGCTCGACCCAGCGCGTCGCACGCGCCGCGCCGCCACCAGACACTCGAGCACGCGACGATTCATGGCGCGCCCGTCGAGCCGCCGCGCGAGATCGAAGAGATCTCGAACGGACCGCGCTGGCGCGCGCCACGATCAGCGCCTCGACCGCCGCCTGCCCCACGTTGCGCACGGCGCCGAGCCCGTAGCGGATGCGCGCCGCCTTCGAGCGTGAACTTCCAGTCGGAGCGGTTCACGTCGGGCGGCAGGATCTCGATGCCGCAGCCTGCGGCACCTCCTCGATCAGCGTGACGATGCGGCCGCTGTCGCTACATTTCGCTGGTGAGCGTCGCCGCCATGAACTCGGCCGGATAGTTGCGCCTTGAGGTAGGCGCACTGGTACGCGAGCAGCGCGTAGGCGGCGCTGAATGCGACTTGTTGAAGCCGTAGCCCGCGAACTTCTCCATCGTTGCGAAGATCTTCTCGGCCTTCGCTGGCGGGATCTTGCGGTGCCGGCAGCCTTCGATGAACTGCTGGCGCTTGGCCTCCATCTCGGCGGGCAGCTTCTTCCCCATCGCGCGGCGCAGCTCGTCGGCTTGGGCCATCGAGAACCCGGCGAGCACGTTGGCGGCCTGCATCACCTGCTCCTGATAGACGAACACGCCGTAGGTGCCGTCGCAGGATCGGCTCGAGGTCGGGATGCTCGTAGCGCGCCACCTGCGTCGACCGTGCTTGCAGTCGATGAAGTACGGGATGTTCTCCATCGGGCCCGGGCGGTAGAGCGCGTTCATCGCCACCAGGTCCTCGAACACCGTGCGGCTTGAGCTGCTGCAGGTAGTCGCGCATGCCGCTCGACTCGAACTGGAAGATCGCGACCGTGTCGGCGTCCTGGAACACCTGGTACGCCGGCGCGTCGTCGAGCGGCAGCGCTCGACAGGTCGAGCGCGATGCCGCGATGCGCGGCGCACCAGCTGCGACCGCACTCGTCGAGCACCGAGAGCGTGCGGAGCCCGAGGAAGTCCATCTTGAGCAGCCCGGCCTTCTCGACCGACTTCATGTCCCACTGGGTCGTGACCGACTCGTCCTTCTGCGCGGTAGAGCGGCACGTAGTCGAGCAGCGGGCCGGGCGTGATGAGCACGCCGGCCGCGTGGGTCGAGGCGTGGCGCGCCAGGCCCTCGAGCACCGCGCGCGCTGCGCAGCAGCCGGGCGAACTCGCGGACCGCGCTCGCGGCAGCGCCTTGAGCTCGGGCGACAGCTCGAGCGCCCGCTCGAGCGTCATGCCGAGCCCGTCGGGCACCAGCTTGGCGATCTTGTCGACCTCGGCGAACGCGAGCCCGAGCGCGCGCCCGACGTCGCGCACCACGCCCTTCGCGCCCATGGTGCCGAAGGTGATGATCTGCGTGACGTTGTCCTCGCCGTACTTCTGCTTCACGTACTCGATCACCTCGCCGCGCCGGAGATCGTCGAAGTCGATGTCGATGTCGGGCATCGTGACGCGCTCGGGATTCAGGAAGCGCTCGAAGATGCAGCCCGTGGTCGCAGCGGATCGATGTCGGTGATGCGCAGCGCGTACGCGACCAGCGAGCCCGCCACCGAGCCGCGGCCCGGCCCGACGCCGATGCCGCGGCTCGCGCGCGAAGTGCGATGAAGTCGCGCACGATCAGGAAGTACGACGCGAAGCCCATGCGGCAGATCACGTCCGAGCTCGTACTCGAAGCGCTCGCGCATCGCGTCTGCGCCGGTCCGGGAAGCGCGTCGCGCAGCTCCTCGCCACGCCAGGTCGCGCAGGTAGTCGCTCGGCGCTCTGCCGCTCCGGGCGGCAGCGGGAACGCCGGCAGCAGCGGCTTGCCGAAGTCGAGCTGGAGGTTGCAGCGCTCGGCGATCGCGAGCGTGTTGCGCGAGCGCCTGCGGGATGGTCGCGCGAAGCGCCGCCTTCATCTCGTCGGCGGACTTGAAGTAACACCTGATCGGTCTCGTAGCGCAGGCGGTTCGGGTCGTCCACCGTTCTTGCCGGTCTGGATGCAGAGCAGCACGTCGTGCGCGTCGGCGTCCTCGTGGCGCAGGTAGTGGCAGTCGTTGGTGGCGACCAGCGGCATGCCGGTCCGCGCGCGACAGCTCGCGACGCGCTCGCGCGGATCTTGATCCTCGATCTCGAGCCCGTGGTTCTGGATCTCGAGGGAAGTAGTTCTCGGCGCCCGAACATGTCGCGGTGAGGTCATCGCGGTCGCGTACGGCGCCTGCCTCGTTGCCGTCGAGCAGATCGGTCGCGATCTCGCCCTTGGGGCAGGCCGAGAGCGCCACCAGGCCGGCGCGTACTTCGCGCAGCATCTCGTGGTCGACGCGCGGCTTGTAGTAGAAGCCCTCGAGGAAGGCGAGCGAGGAGAGCCGCATGAGGTTGTGGAAACCCTCGCTCGTCGCGCGCCAGCAGCACCAGGTGGTGGCGTGTGTCGCCGTGCCGGTCCTGGCGCTTGCCGCGCGTGACGTAGGCCTCCATGCCCACGATCGGCTTCACGCCGGCCTTGCGCGCCTCCTGGTAGAACTCGACCGCGCCGAACAGCGCAGCCGTGGTCGGTGAGCGCGAGCGCCGGCATCTGCAGCTCGGCGGCGCGCGTCGACCATGCGCGGGATCGGAGCTCGCGCCGTCGAGCAGCGAGATAATCGCTGTGGTTGTGGAGAGTGGACGAAGTCAGGGCGCGATGCATGGCGCGTCCTTGCGCGAAGGTGCGAGAGGAGCGCGTCGGTAGCGCCACCCGGCGGCTGAAGCTCGAGAAGCTAATGTCTAGCATAAAGGTCCCGGAGCGGATGGTCGGTGTTGCCGGCCCGGTCGCCCGCCACGACGTCGTGCCCTGCCGCGAGCGCTCCGATTCAGACTTGGGCGCGGCGAAAGTGGATCGCCAGCGCAGCACGCGTCGGCTTCCGGTCCCGCTTCGGCGTGGCCGCCTTGCTGCCGCATCGCACCACGAAGTAGCGAGGCGCGCGAGTCGATCCCGCTGCCGGGCTCGATCAGCTTGGCCTCGATCGCCCAGCGATTGTACGGGCCCTTCAGGTGAGATGGCGTGGCGGCATGCGCAGCTCGATGCGCGGCGCGAGTGTGTCCTCGAACTCGGCGAACCATCCGAGGCGGCGGACTCGAGCAGCAGATTTCCTTTCCTCTCGTCGCCGACCCAACTCCAACCTCTTCGTCGTGGCGGTAGAGCGCGAAGTGCTGGCATTGGATGCGGGGACAGAGATCTTCGCAGCGCCTCGCAAGGGTTCGCTCTGGCCCCAGATAGAACCATGGTCGCTCATGGATCAGCTCGCCGCCGCCGCGCGGAGCGAGCGTGTCCCATCGAGACACCACGACACACGAACGAAACGCTGGCTGCGGCAGATGCCAATCGAACGGCGGCGGCCTCGACCGGTCGAAGGTCTCTTCCCGCGTGCTCAGACCGCGGGTCCCACCTGTCGCGCGCGACCACGCTTCTGGCGTCCGGCCCCACACGACCAGGGTCCAGACCGCCTCGGGCGATCGAATCACGGCCGTCCAGCCGTCCGGGCCGGGTGCGTCGCGGCGCGCTCGATCCGGGCCATCAGGGAACCCCATCCGCACCTCCTTCGCTCCCGCCATCACCCCTATCACGATACCCCACGCCAGGTATCCCTTCGGCAGCGCCGTGAACTCGAAGCGATCGTCTCCGGTGCGCGGGTTCTGAGCCGACCAGCGTGCGCGTGGTGTCGGGTCCGGCCTTCGCCGGGCGGATCACCGGACCGTGCGCCTTCCAACGTGCCCCGCGGCATGCTTCCACGAGCAGCTTGAGCGGCCGTGGCGGATCGCCAGCCCCCGCGCGTGGATCACGCCGACGTCTTCCACCGCGATCGGCGCGCTGGTACGGGGAATGAACCGCGGCCTGGAATCCCCGCGACGCGTACAACACGAACGCCTTCCTCCCCGATCACGCGAGCCGGCGTCGTAGACCTCGCTCGCTCTCGACCATGTCGGTGGCCCACGGATGCTGTCCATGCGGCATTCGATCCAGCTCCGCTCCCCCAGTCGATGCGGGTGAGCCACGGCACCATGCGATCGACCCTGCCCCACGTGCCGTCACGAGCTCCCGACGATCGCGCGCACCCGCCCGATCACGTCCAGCGTCTCGGCCTTTGCGCCGAAGCGGCGCGTCACCGGCGCCGCCGAGCCTTCCACGGAGCAGGCGTCGTCGAGCGGCTCGCCGAGTGTGAGGCTCACGAGCGTCGGCGCCTTTATGTCCTTGATGGTGAGTCCGGCGAGCTGCGGCTGATAGGCCATGTCCC
>ERZ1370068.4792-contig-3847_pt1 | contig 35794 bp, 57 predicted proteins | sample MGYA00561227_ERZ1370068 | MGnify/ENA primary metagenome ERZ1370068 (study PRJEB38410, sample SAMEA6850437) | metagenome | study: Metagenomic assessment of the ecological functions of the soil: analysis of the soil microbiota associated with the... | reverse complement strand
ACCGCCTTGCCCACCGCAATGAACGCTGGCTCGTTCACGCCCTAGAAGCGAAAGAGCTTCGCCGCGTTGTCCGAGGTGATCTTGCGCCGGTCCTCGTCAGGCGTGCCGGCGAAGATGCGATCCAGGAACTCTCGCGACTTCGGCCAGGTCGATTCGGCATGCGGGAAGTCGTTGCCCCAAAGCATGTTGTCGACCCCGATCACGTCGCGCAGGCGAATTCCGCAGTCGTCCTCCATGAACTCCACGAACATGTTGCGCTGCCAGTACTCGCTGGGCAGCATCGCGTGCCGGGACTTCCAGGCTCGGGCGAGCGCGGGCCGCTCCCGGTAGGTGAAATCGATCTGCCGGAGCCAGTGGGGTACCCAGGCCGTCTCGTGCTCGACCGAGCCGACCCTCAAGCGCGGATAGCGGTCGAAGACACCGGCGAAGATCATGGCGGTCAGGGAGTAGCGGACCCAATAGTCGCTGTTCGCGAGCCCGGCAGCCGTGAGCTGGTTGATGTCGATCGTGAACTCGGAGCCGGGATTCCGCCCCGCATGGTCGCGACGTGCAGCAATAGCGGCATCTCGAGATCTTGGGCCGTCCACCAGAGGCGGTCGTAGCTGGCATGGCGGTACGGTCGGTCGGCGAGGGGTAGACCGGGGATGAAGGCCCCCGCCAGCCCAAGTTCGGCGCAGCGCTCCAGTTCCTGGCATGCGTCATCGACGTCGTCGACGTTGAGCATGCCGATCCCCTTGAACCGTCCGGGAGCGGCCCGGCAGAAGTCCGTGATCCACGCGTTGTACGCGCGACAGAGGGCGGAGAGGAGCTCGCCATCCGGGAGGCGATACCAGAACAGGCCCTGGCTCGGTTGCAGGCACGCGCCCCAGACGCCGTCCAACGCCAGCTCCTCGAGCATCGCGTGGGGGTCATAGGCTGCCTTCCTGACGTCCTCCCACACGCCGAGGAAGTCGATCGACCCGGGATCCTCGAAGCGCCGGCCCGCCTGGATCACGGAGCCGACCGTCCCGACCCGCATACCCTCGAGGTACCAGGCGTCGTACTCCTGGCCGGTTCGGGTGCGATGCCGCTCCATGCGGGGCGCCCGACTGAGGAACTTCGGCTCGATCCGGCTCTCGTACAGGTCCGGAGGCTCGACGATGTGTGAATCGGCCGAGATGACGTTGTACCCGCTCATGATGAACCTCCTCGTTGCGGCGGTGGCGCCACGCAATCACCGCGCCGCATCCGGCCACTCGCTCCGAGCGCGCTCGCGGAGTTTGACCTTCTGGATCTTGCCGGTGCTGGTCATGGGGAACTCGTCGACGAAGGCGATGTGACGGGGCGTCTTGAAGCTCGCCACGCGCCCGCGGCAGTGCTCGATCACCTCGCGTTCGGTCAGCTTGCAGCCGGGCTCGACCTGCACGAAGGCCACCGCCACCTCGGAGAGCCGAGCATCGGGCACCCCGACCACGGCGGCCATCCTGATGGCGGCGTGGCTCATGAGGAAACCCTCCACTTCCATGGGGTCGACGTTCTCCCCGCCGATCTTCAGCATGTCCTTGTAGCGGCCGAGGAACCGCAGGTGGCCGTCGGGGCGCATGACCCCATGTCGCCGGTGTGAAACCAGCCGTCCTTGTCGAGGGCCCGCGCCGTGTCCTCGGGCTTCTTGTAGTAGCCCTCCGTGACCATGTAGCTCCGCGCGAGGATCTCGCCCGGCACGGAGACAGGCTGGTCCAACCCCGTCGCCGGATCGACGACTCGCACTTCGCAGCCAGGGAGGGGATAGCCGTTGGCGTCAACGCATTGCTCTTCGGTCGAGTCGAGGTCGGACAGCGTGGCGATACCGATCTCGCTCATCCCGAAGCCGGTCATGAGAGTTCCCGAACGTCTGGCGGGCCCGCCGCGCGACGGGAATAGCGCTCGCCATGCCCGTGCCGCAGATGCCCGTGCGCACGCTCGACACGTCACGCGGGTTCTTGTCCTGGCGCGTCGAGCAGATCCGTGAAGTGCGTGTCGAACCCGTGGATCATCGTCGCCTTCTCGGCGGCGATGAGATCGACGCAGTTGACTGGCGTCGAAGGTCTCGGTCAGCACCTGGCGCGCGCCCCTGATCATCGACATGAGCGCCCCACAGATGAAGCCGAACGCGTGGAAGAGCGGCAGGTACATGAGAATGACGTCGTCGACGGTGACGCCCATGCGATCGGCCATGTCCGACGTGTTGCGAATGATGCGATGGTCGTGCACGGCGCCCTTGGGGAAGCCGGTGGTACCCGACGTGTAGAAGACGAAGGCGCTGTCTCCAGGATCGACTGCGCGGGCGCGCTCGCGGAGCGCGTCATCGCTCACGCGCCGGCCGCCCTCCAGCATCTCGCGCCAGCCGATCGTATCGGCGTGGGCTCGATCAGACACAACGATCACATGACGGAGGGCGGGGAAGCGGGCGTCTGGCCGAGCCCCCAGGCCGGGCGCGACCTCGCGCATCATGCCGAGGTAGTCCACCGGTCCCGAGCGCTCGCCGAGGATCACGGCGACCGCGTCCGACTGACCGAGGACGTATCTCATGTCGTCGGTGCGAAAGCGGGTGTTGACCGGGACGAGGACGGCGCCGATCTGCATGATCGCGAACATCGCGTGGAGCCACTCGGGGCGGTTGACCATCCAGAGTGCGACCTTGTCCCCCGGCGCGATGCCGAGCTGGAGTAGCCCCTTCGCGGCGGCGTCGACGCCGGCGTGGAGCTCGGCAAAGGTCCAGCGCTTTCCCTGGAAGGCGAGCGCCTCGCGCGCGCCCCATCGCCGAGCCGCGCGCTCGGGCAGGAGCCCGATCGTCTGCTGTTCGTACCAGTCCCCCATGAGACCTCCCGGACCGGCCAGGCTGGATTGGTGTGAGTCTACTCCAGGGCCCACCGGAAAGCGCACGTACAGGTTGGTGCCAATGTGCGCTGTGCCGTCGGCTCCTGGGGTGGCCGGGGTCGAGTCCGGTACGTCATGTCTGAGAGCGCGCCAACGAGAGATCTCACAGCCTGTTCAGGATCTCTCTCATCTTCTCCTTGTACACATCCTCCGTGACCAGGCCCTTCTCGTAGAGCTCCTTCAGCTTCTGAAGCTGAGTCGCCACATCTGAAGTGGGGGATATGGCCGGCGGCTGACCGCTGGCGCCGGGCGGAGGAGGTGCGGCCGGCTGCGTCGGCGGCTCGGCGGTGGCCGGGGGTTCGCTCAGGGTCAGCGCTTGTGTGACCTCGGGGAATTGATCAACAGCTCGAGTTTCTGGCGGAACGCATCACGAGCGGCGCCACTCATCTCGTTCTCGTGACCAGCCGGGCGCCGCTGCGCGGGACCGTGCCGAGTGAATCGAGACCTGGAGGTCGAGGTCGTAGAAGAGCTGGGTCTTGAAGTTGTTGTCGGTCCGGGTGTCGGTCCGCCAGTCTGCGACCGTGAGTACGATGGCTCGATCAACCCGCAGGATCGCCATCTTTTGCGCGACCGCGTCGGGGCTCTCGGAAGTCGAGACAACGACTGGGATCGCCTTGAATCCCTTGGCGGCGAGCGATGTCGCCAACACGCTCGTGAGGTCATCGCCGAAAGGCCGGCCACTGGCCGTATTGACGGTGGCCGTGTGGTAGAGGGACCGCTCCCGGCCGACAAACGACGGATTCTCTTGTCTTGAGGTGATCAGTGTTCGTTGATCATAGGCCGCGGCAGCCACCCGGGCCGTGCCAGAGGCGTCGATGCGGGCCACGGTGTCGCTATACGAGACTTTCTTGCCGGCGGCACACCCAGCGAACAGCAAGACCTGGATGAGGGCCACGGCGGTGCCGCGCCCTAGGGCGATCGATGTGACCGACCGCAGCGAAGTGACACGGACTGGGATCATGGGCACCCTCCTGCGAGATGATCTATGGCGCTCCAACCGCGGCTCTTCCCAAGTTGTCAGAGAAGCGATGCGAAAACGCGGCAACGGTCGTCTCCGTCCGCGATTGTACGGCGGGACGAAAGGCCGCGTCGAGGCCGACGACGAGTGCGCACGTCCGGGAGACGACGCCGGGAGCCGACGCCCAGAGCATAGACCGGGGCGACAAGCGGTCGGGGCGTTCTCGGCCAGCATTCCACCTCGAGATGGTGTACGGTACCGGCGGGTTGCACCCTCGGGCGACGTCGACTCCATGGGAACGCGATGAACGAGACACGCGCGCTGGCCCGGTTCGTGGCCGAGACGCGCTTCGACGACCTGCCGCGCGGCCTGGTCGACAACTGCAAGATCACCGTCCTCGACGCGATCGGCGCGGGCTTCGTGGGGGCGGTCCAGCCGTGGAGCCAGCGAATCGTATCCGGTCGTGCGGGCGCTCGGCGGCGCCCCGAGGCTTCGGTGGCTTATATGTTGCCTTCTATCCTCTCTTACCCGTGGGGGATGAGCGGGCCGTTCTCGCCTTGAGCAGCACCGCGCTGCTCTGCTTCATCAGCCTGTGCAGCTGTTTCTCGATGGGCGCCTTCAGCCCGCTGCTGCCCGAGATCGGCCGCGCCGGCGCGCTGGCCGACTGGCAGCTCGGCGTCGTGGCCGGGGCGCTGGGCTTTGCTCGCATGGCCACCGCGATCCCCGCCGGCTGGCTGGCCGGCCGCTACCTCGGCACCACGCTCTGCGCGTCGCCGGCGCTCATGCTCGCCGGTACCGTGCTCCTGGCCACGTCCCCGTCGTTTCCCGTGCTGGTGCTCGGGCGGCTCATCCTGGGTTTCGCGTACACCCTGGGCACCGTGAGCGGGCTCATCGCGCTGCTGCTCGACGACCGAGGACCCGGGGCCTCCGTGCGCCTGAACGTGTTCGAGTTCTCCGCGATGATCGGCGTGCTCGGCGGGCTCGGCCTCGTCGGGCTGCTTCCCGACCACTGGGGCTGGAGCCTCTCGCTGCTGATCGCCTCGTCGCCGCTGCTCCTGATCCTCGCTGCCGTGCCGAGCATCCGCCGCCGCTTCCCCGACGCGTCGATGGCGGCGACGCCCGCGTCACGGACACCGGACGCCGGCCGCGCGGATCGGATGTCGCTCACGCTCTGGACGATGTTCGCGGTGGGCATCGTCCTCGCCCTGGCGTGGTCCGCGGTGAGCCAGTTCCTCCTGCCGCTCCGGGGGACGCGCGAGTTCGGCCTGGACCGGGCGGCGTCTCGGGTCTGCTCATGCTCGCTCAGTTCGTGGACCTGGTGGCGCTGCTTCCCGTGGGGCGGCTCGCCGACCGGCTGGGGCGCACCCCGTCCTCGGCTTCGTGATCGTGGTCCTCGGGCTGGGCACGGCCGCGGTGGGCTTGGGGTCGTTTCCGTGGTTCGTGGCGGGCTGCGCGTGCTTCGGGTTCGGCCTCGCGGGCTGGATGCTGCCGGTCGGCGTCATCCGCGAGCACACGCGCGCCGAGTACCTGGCGTGGCGGATGGGCCTGTACCGCGTCGGCGTCGACGCCGCGATGTTCTTGGGCCCGTTCGCGAGCGGCCTTCTCGGCGAGGAGAATGCGGGGATGTTCGTGACCGCGGTGGGCGCGCTGGCGCTCGTCGTCGGCGGGCACCTGCTCCTCGGCCCGAGCGGCCGCCGCGCCCGGCGCTCTAGCTCACGGCACTAGGCCTCCGTCCGGATCGACCTTCTGGCTGACAAAGACTTCGCCTCTTCGACGAAACTATGATCGAGCGCTGCCTCGTCGGCAAATTTAGCTTCGGCCCTGCTGTCGGAGGCGCGGATCGAGGCCACGACGCAAGCCGTCTCCCAGCAGGTTGAAGGCGAGAACGGTGACGAAGATCGCCGTTCCTGGCGCGAAGGAGAGCCACGGCGCCTGCTGCATGTATTGATAGCCCCCTTCAGCATCGATCCCCAGCTCGCGGTGGGTGGCTCTATGCCGAGGCCGAGGAAGCTGAGGGCGGCCTCGACGACGATGGCGGACGCTACCAGCAGCGATGTCTGCACGATGATCGGTGCGGTCACATTCGGCCAGATGTGGCGGAGCGTGACCCGCCCGGGCCCGGCGCCGAGCGCCCGCGCGGCCATGACGAAGTCGCGCTCGCGCACGGAGAGGGTCTGCCCGCGCACGAGCCTGGCAAAGACCGGGGTGAACACGACACCGATGGCCAGCATGGCGTTGGTCAGGCCGGTCCCAGGCTGGCCGCGATGGCCAGCGCCAGCACCAACGTGGGGAACGACCACAAAGCATCGACGAGAAGCACCAGCGCGTCGTCGATCCAACCACCGTGGTAGCCGGCGAGCAGTCCGATGGATACGCCCGCGATGAGCGCGAATCCCACCGAGACGACGCCGGCCTGCACGGAAGTGCGCGTCCCATAGATGATGCGGCTCAGCACGTCACGGCCTAGCTGGTCGGTACCGAGCCAGTGAGCGAAAGCGGGTGCCGTGAGGACGCCGGCCTGCTGAGCCTGATCGGGATTGTAGGGAGCGATGACGTTCGCGCTCAGGGCGACGAAGAGCACGAGGGCGACGACCACCAGCCCGAAGCCCGCCCCACGGGTCTGTAGTGCCCTCGCCAAGACTGCGCCGATCCAGCCCACGATTGATCCTCCCGCTACCGGTAGCGAATCCGCGGATCCAGGAAGGCGTACAGGAGATCGGTGAGCAGGTTGGCCAGCACCACGGCCAGGGCCAGGATGAGCACCACCCCCTGCAGCATGGGAAAATCCCGGAAGAAGATGGAATCGGCGGCCAAGCGGCCCAGTCCGGGGAGCGCGAAGATGGTCTCTACGACGACCGCGCCGCCGAACAGCCGACCCGTCTGAAGCCCGATGACGGTGACCACGGGAATCAGCGCGTTCTTCAGGGCGTGCCGTCCGACGACGACCGTCTCCCGGAGCCCCTTGGCCCTGGCGACCATGACGTAGTCCTGTTGCAGAACTTCGAGCAGCGCAGACCGGAGCTGGCGCATCACCACGGCCGACAGGGCCATTCCCAGCGAGAGCGCCGGCAGGAGCATCGACTGCAGGCTGGGCCACAGACCCTGCGAGATCGGCGCGTAGCCGGACGGGGGCAACACCTTCAGCCAGACGGAGAACACATAGATGAGCATGATGCCCAGCCAGAAATCTGGAATCGCCACCCCACTCATCGCCAGCACGGTGCCCGCCTTGTCGGCATTCGAGTTTGGGCGAACGGCGGAGAGAATGCCTACGGGCACCGCGATCAGCAGAGCGATCGCCATCGCCATCGACCGTGAGCTGAAGCGTCACAGGAAAGCGGGCGACCAGTCCTTCCAGCGCGGGCTCTCGCGTCCGGATGGATCGTCCAAAGTCTCCTCGCAGCACACGGCCCAGCCACTTCGCGTACTGCACGGGGATCGGCTGATCCAGTCCGAGCTCCTTGCGCATGGTTTCGTACATCACCCGGTCGCGCATGTTGGCCTCGCCGATGTACGCGAGCGCGGGATCGCCGGGCAAGAGCAAGGCGACCGAGAAGGTCACCACCGTGACCAGGAAGAGCAGAGGCACGAAGTAGACGAGCCGACGCAGGAGATACTCGCTCACGTTTCCCCAGCAGCCGCGATGCCCCGCTCGACCGCCCTCGACCCGAAGGTGACTCAAACGCCCCGATTGTGTGCTAAACCGCGCGCGAATGCACGAGGCGAGCACTCTGGGTTGCGCAGCTCTCCTTCAAAGCGCTACGATGGCGCCGCGAGAACGCCACCCGTACGCGAGGCCACTCCGCGCATGGAGGAGGGGAAAGACATGACCAGCGATGCCCTGCGGGACGCATATCAACGTGACGGGTTCATTGTGGTCCCCGACCTGCTCGGATCTGCGGAGCTGACCGAGCTGCGTCAGATCATCGCCGAGCTGGTCGCAGGCGCCGCCGCGGTCGACACGCACACCGCCGTCTACGATCTCGAGCCCGGGCACACCCGGGCTGAGCCGAAGGTCCGACGCATCAAGACGCCCCACAAGGTGCATCCGGCTTTTGATGCCGTCGTGCGTCGCCATGATGTGATGGAGGTCCTCACGCTTCTGCTCGGCCCCGCCCTGCGCCTGCATAGCTCCAAGCTCAACATGAAGGCGGCCAGGTACGGATCTCCGGTCGAGTGGCACCAGGACTGGGCCTTTTATCCGCACACGAACGACGACGTCCTGGCCGTGGGTGTGATGCTCGACGACATGGATCTGGAGAACGGTCCACTGCTCGTCACGCCTGGCACGCACAAGGGCCCGGTCTGGAATCATCACGGAGAAGACGGCCGCTTCTGTGGTCTGATCGATCCCGCCGAGATCCAGACCGAGATCGCGAACGCGGTGCCCCTGACCGGGCGCGCGGGCAGCATGTCGTTCCATCACGTGCGCTCGTTGCACGGCTCCGCTCTCAACACGTCCGACCGCAGCCGCAACTTGCTCCTTCTACGGCATCGCGGCAGCCGATGCCTGGCCGCTCCTCGGCGTCGGAGATTTCGACGAGTTCAACCGCGCGCTCTTGAGCGGCGCGCCGACGCTGGAGCCGCGGATGACGTCCCTGCCCGTGCGCCTGCCACTGCCTCCTGCCGCGCACGAAGGATCGATCTACGAGAACCAGACCGGCGCCTCCCACTTCTACTTCAAGAAGGGGGCCGCCCAATGAACGAGACCTCGAGCCTTCCGTCCGTCAGCCGACGCTCGTTGCTCACCGGCATGGGTGGCGCCGCCGCGGCGCTGCTGGCCTCCCGCGCGCCCGCCGCGCTGGCCCAGCCTGCACCAGCCATCAAGCGCGGCGGGACCTTCGTCGAGTCGATCAACTGGACGTACCCGAGCTTGGATTCCCACCTCTCGAGCCAGCCGTTCATGGCCGGCTTCGAGGCCATGTACAACACGCTGGTGCGCTTCGAGCTGGCCGACCCAAAGACCGGGGAGCAGAAGGTCGTGGGCGACCTGGCCGAGTCTTGGGAGCAGCCTGACGCGAAGACGATGATCTTCAAGCTCCGGCAGGGGGTCACCTTCCACGACGGCAGCAGCTTCGACGCCGAGGTGGCCGCATGGAACATGCTGCGCGTGCGTGATCACCCCAAGTCGCAGTGGAAGACACAGCTCGGCGTGCTGGAGACCGCGGAAGCGCTGAACAAGAGCACCCTCCGGCTGAAGCTCAAGACGCCCAGCCCGGGGTTTCTGCGCAGCTTGGCCTACGCGTCCGGCGCCCGCGTCTACATGAACTCGAAGGCGGCGATGGACAAGCTCGGCGAGGATGGCTTTGCGCGCAGCCCGGTGGGAACCGGTCCATTCAGATTCAAGCAGTGGGTGACCGACGACCGGCTGATCCTCGAGCGCAACCGCGGGCTATTTCGAGACCGGCGCCGACGGCAAGCCGCTACCTTACCTGGACGGCTTCGTCGGCCGGTTCGTCCCCGATCCCACCGTGGCGCTGGTGGACATGCGGGCGGGCGCCGTCCATCTGGTGGAGTGGGTGCCCACGAAGGACGCGGCCGCCGTGAGGGCGGACGCCAACCTGGTGTTGTACGAGCTGCCATGGGCGGGCCAGAACTACTTCAAGGTGGGCTTCAACGCCAAGGCCTCCCCGTTCAACGACGTACGGGTACGCCAGGCGGCGCTCATGGGCATCGATCGGGCGGGGATGGCCAAGGCCCTCGGCTTCGGCGTGGGTGTTCCCCACTACTATCCGTTCTGGCTGCCTCGAACCCTCGGCTACGACGAGAGCATCACCAAGAACGAGTACAACCCGGCGAAGGTGAAGGAGCTCCTGACTGCCGCCGGCTATCCCAACGGCGTGTCCATCGAGCTCAAGGTAATCAGCCGCGAGCCCGAGAACACGATCGGCGAGTTCGCGCAGCAGATGTGGTCGGCGGTAGGCATCAAGACCAAGCTCGTCAGCCTGGAGCGTCTGGCGTGGATCGACGCCGTGCGCGCCAACAACTTCCAGGCCGCGTTCTGGCGAGGCGTGTTCCAGACGGTGGTGGACCCCGACGTGCTCAAGACGCGCATCAAGTGTGGCGCCCCGGCGAACTGGGCGCAGGTCTGTGACCCCGACATCGATCGGCTAATGGACGAGGGCGGGGCGACGATGGATCCGCGGAAGCGTCACGAGATCTATCGGGGTGTCCTGCGGCTGGTCCAGGAGCGCGCCTACCTGGGCACAGGGATCGTCATGCCCCTGCTCATGGCCTACCGCAAGGAGGTGCAGGGTCTGCGGTTCAACTTCCAGGTGCCCAACGTCACGACCGCCTGGCTGGCCAAATAGGCTCCTTCCTCGCTAAGTAGAGAGGCGCGACCACGCCGGCCAGGTGTCGAGAGGAGGTTGACGATGGTCAGAACAAGGCGGCGCCAAACTCGTCCGCACATTTTTCGACAATATCAGTGCCCATGACGTGAGTAGAAACGACGTGCTTAAGGGCGACGGCTACATGTTCGAGGGACCGGGCCTGCCAGCTCGAGTGGATTGGGAGGGAGGGCAGCGATACATTCAGAATTTCATCAATGCCTTTCCCGACTTGCGTTTTGACCTGACGCTCACCGTCGCTCAAGGTGATCATGTGGTCGCGCATTGGACGGCCACTGGTACGCATGACGGGGCGCTCATGTCTCCGTCAGGAAACGCTGTCCCGCCACCCACAAGAAGGTGACGACGGTCGGCAGCAGCACGTTTGAGATCAGGAACGGCAAGCTCATTCACGGCTGGACGTTCTGGGACATGGCCTCATTTTTGGTGCAGTTAGGCTTGATGCCACCGATGTAGCTGCAAACGAAATCATCTGCCAAATCCGCGAAGCACGCGTCCGGCGTCCTCTCCGGGCATTCATCGCCGTGATCGATCGCGTGGCCCCCGCCTGCCACGGTGAGGCTCCGGCCTGGCCCGCGCGTTGTGAAGGGCGCCCGCCTTCTCTATGCTTACCGGGTTCACCAACCGCGAGCAGTCAACGCCAATCAGGGAGGAATCCCGCGTGAGCTCAGCCCGCAGGCAGGTCGCCGTTGTGGTTGGGGCAACCTCCAAATGGCAGGCGGATGGACGCAACACCAAGCTGGCGCACGGCAAGGTGCTCGACGACAGCGACATACCCGTTGGGATCCGCTGGGGCGTCGGCGGCGCCATCGCCCAAAAGTTTGCCCGGGAGGGTTTTTCGTCGTCCTGACGACCCGCCATGCCGCCAATGCCGCGGCGCTGGAGAAGGCCATCGTGGAGCAAGGCGGTGAGAGCATGGTTGTCGAGCTGGACCTGGTGTCACGCGAATCCATATCACGGGCGTTCGCCACGATTCGCACGCACGCTGGTGACCCGGACGTCCTGGTCTACAACGCCGGCTATCTGGAGGGGCGTGACTTGCCGCCAGAGAAGGAGTTGCTGGAACACATCCCCATCGACATATTTGAAACCGCCCAGCACATCGCCAGCCGCGGACCCTTCCTGGTCGCACAGGAGGTATTGCCCGCCATGCGTCAGCGTGGTGCCGGTTCCTTCCTCATCTCCAACAACCAGTTTTCATTGCGTGGCCGCAAACGCATGACCGGACAGTCGCTGTACTATCCGCGCGTCATGATGCGCACGCTGGCGCAGGTGCTCACGGAGGAATATTCCGAGCATGGCGTACACGTGGCCAATGTCGTGATCGACGGCCTCATCGACTCACCAGGCACCAGAGCACTTCCGAGAGCCCAACAGCGTCCTGAAGTGGTGATGAATCCTGTGAAGATTGCCGAGGCCTTCTACTACCTGCACACCCAGGACAAGTCTTGTTGGACGCACGAGTTGCAGTTGACACCATTTGCAACCAAGCCGAGCTTTTGAGCGACGCTCGCCACTGCCGAGAGGATGATCATGGACAATGTAGAGTTCGACCGCGAGCCGCCCGCGAACTTGACGACGATGGTCATGGCGTTTGGGGGATGGATTGATGCCGGCCGGGCGGCAACCGGCGCCTTGCGCCACCTGGTCCGCGACCTCCCGGCCGCGCGGCTGGCCCGGATAGACCCTGAAGAGTTTTCGTGTTTACCCAGGAACGGCCCGAGGTGCGGTTGAGGGCTGATGGGAGCCGCGAGATCCAGTGGCCGCGGAGCGAGTTCTTTGCGTGGCATCCAGGGGATGGCCGGGACGGCCTCCTCCTGTTTTGCGGCCCCGAGCCCCATCAGAGATGGCGCACCTATACGAAGGCGTTGCTCGATGTGGCCGAGCGCTGTGGGGTGAGGCGGATCGTCTCGCTTGGGGCGCTCTTGGCCGGCGCTCCTCATACTCGGCCGGTACGTGTCACGGCCCGCTGCACCGACCCGGCCTCGCGGTCGTTGCTCGAAGCCTGGGGCATTTATCGTCCGCCGACCTACGAAGGCCCGACCGGTATTTCCACGGTGGTCTTGGACGCGGCGGAGCGACGGGCAATGCAGCATGTCGGCTTCATGGGGCAAGCGCCGCACTATCTGCAAGATTCCGAGAATCCGGCGGCGATCCAGGCCCTGGTGACCTACGTGGCTCGCCTTCTCCACCTGAGCCTGGACATGTCCCACTTCGCCGAGGCCATCCAGGACTTCCGCACCCAATGTGATCGGGCCGTGGCTCGGGACCGCGCCACCCGAGAGCATGTGCGGAAGCTGGAGCAGGAGTACGATGCGGCGGCTGGCGAGGAGCGGCAACCGCTACCTGGCGGAGAGCTCGATTCGGACAAGCTGATGCAAGAGCTCGAGGACTTCCTGCGCCGGCAGCGGGAAGGTGGTGCGGAAGGCCGATGAGCGGTGGATGCGCTCCACAGGTGCACCAAAACGGATGCGAGTGGCGTCCGAGGGTTGCGAGCGGGTAGACTGGACCCGGGGAGCCGGCTCCAGAGCTCGTCATGATGATGGGTGAACCGTCCCGGCAAGGAGTGCAAGAGATGAGAAAGCATCTGTACCAAGCATTGCTGTGCTCGCTGGCCGGGATCATCCTCCTCGTCTCGAGCGCGGCGCCCGGCCATGCCTGGAGCGGTGGGGGCGGCCATGGCGGGGGCTCGGGCGGCGGCGGGTGGCAGGGCGGCGGGGCTCGGGCGGCGGCGGGTGGCACGGCGGCGGTGGCGGCTGGCACGGGGGTGGCGGCTGGCATGGAGGTGGATGGGGCTGGCGCGGCGGGTTCTGGGGCCCGAGCGTGTTCGTGGGTGGGCCCTTCTGGTACCCGTGGGGCTACGGCTACGGCTACCCGTACGCATATCCCTATCCCGCTTACTCGGCGCCGGTGGTCGAGCAACACCGCCCGTGTACACGCAACAGGCGCCACCGGCGCAGTACTGGTACTACTGCCAGAATCCGCCAGGCTACTATCCGTACGTGGGCGAGTGCCCGGGAGGCTGGCTCCAGGTCGCTCCGCAGCCGACCCCACGGCCCCATCGCAGGGTCAGCCACCTCGGTGAGGCGGCGGCGGGTGATCTCGAACTCCATCCCGCAATAGCTGATGCCCCAGCATCGCGCTGCTGGGGCATCACGAGGGCCAACCGGGACGGCCCGTAGCGCGCGGAGAACATCCGTCGTCATGGTGTGTCCTCTCAGGTTCATGCTGGACCAAGCTGTCCATCGCCTGCCAGTTCCCGACGCACCCGTCTTTGGATCAGATGATCGAGATGAGACAACGCGTTGGCCTGCCATCGCCATTCAACGTACAGCTTCTGCCGTAGATAAGGAGACAACGCGATGGACAGATGGATCCGGGTCCTCGTGACGACGGCCGTCGTCCTTGTCGCGTTCGGTATGGAGGTTCGAGCCGCCGACGTGCCGTACATTTCCGGCGGAACCGGCGCGGACGAGCGAGCAGAGCTCCTCGCCAAGGAGAAGGAATACAACCTCAAGATCATCGGCGCCGCGAAATCCGGCGACTATCTGGCGGGCGTGAAGGTCGTGATCGAGTCGGCCAGAAGGAACGGGTGCTCGACACTACGATGGACGGACCGATTCTCCTGGCCAAGCTGGCGCCGGGGACGTACACCATCAGGGCCACATCCGGGAGTCAGACGCTCACTCAGACCGTGACCATCGCGGCGCAGGGACTGCGGCAAGTGGACTTCCGCTGGGATATCCCCAAGTAAGCGTCGCTGCTGCGTAGGGCGGCATCGTGACCCTCTCGCGTGCCGATCTCGCTGTCGCTGGATGGGGCGGACCCGCTGGCCGCCGTGCGCGAGAAGTTCGTGCTGCCGCCGGGTGTCGTCTACCTCGACGGCAACTCCCTGGGGCCGCTGCCGAAGGCGACCGCCGCTGCCGTGGCCCACGTCGTGGAGCGCGAGTGGGGCGAGGGGCTCATCCGGAGCTGGAACGCGGCCGGGTGGATCGACGCGCCGGCGAAGGTCGGCGACAAGATCGCGCGGTTGATCGGCGCCCGTCCCGGCGAGGTGATCGTCGCCGACTCGACGTCGGTCAATCTGTTCAAGGTGCTCGCGTCCGCGCTCGATCTGGCGCAGGGCCGGCGCGTGATCGTCTCCGAGGCCGAGAACTTTCCCACCGATCTCTACATGATGGAAGGGCTCATCGCGCTGCTGGGCGGTCGCCATGAGCGAAGGGTCGTGCCGGCCGACGGCATCGGCGCGGCGGTCGACGCGGAGACCGCGGTGCTGGCGCTGACCCATGTGAACTACCGCTCGGGCGCGATGCACGACATGGCCGCGCTGTCACGGCTCGCGCACGAGCGAGGCGCCCTCACGGTCTGGGACCTGTCTCATTCCGCTGGTGCGATGCCGCTCGACGTGAGCGGCGCGGGCGCGGACTTCGCGGTGGGCTGCGGCTACAAGTACCTGAACGGCGGGCCGGGCGCGCCGGCGTTCGTCTACGTCGCCGAGCGCCACCACGAGGTGTTTCGCCAGCCGCTGTCGGGCTGGCTCGGCCACGCGGAGCCGTTCGCCTTCGAGGGTGGGTATCGCCCGGCGGCCGGCATCGCGCGATGTCTCGTCGGCACGCCGCCCATCCTGTCGCTGGCGGCGCTCGACGTCGGCGTGGACCTGCTGCTCGAATGCGACCTCGAGGCGGTGCGAGAGAAGTCCGTGCGCCTCACCGATCTGTTCATCGAGACTCGTCGAACAGCGCTGCGCGGCACACGAGCTGATCTTGGTGAGCCCGCGGGATGGCGCGGCTCGCGGCAGCCAGGTGAGCTTCCGCCACCCGCAGGGCTATCCCGTCATGCAGGCGTTGATCGCGCGCGGGGTGATCGGCGACTTTCGAGCGCCCGACATCCTGCGCTTCGGCCTGGGACCGCTGTATCTGCGCTACGTCGACCTGTGGGATGCCGTCACAGGCCTCGCCGAGGTGCTCGACACGAAGGCGTGGGACGATCCGACGTTCCATCGCCGCAGCGCGGTGACGTGAACGAGCCTTCGCGGATGCCCGATCCACCCGCCAACGGGATCGCGGCCCGCTGGGGCCTCGGCCCGCGCACGAGGGCGCGCACGTCGACTTCAGCAGCGGCGAGATGAGCTATGGCGACTACCTCGCGCTCGATCAGCTCCTCGCGGCGCAGCGTCCCCGCTCGGGACAGCACGACGAGATGTTGTTCATCATCCAGCACCAGACCACCGAGCTGTGGCTGAAGCTCATCCGTCATGAGCTGGGCGCCGCCCGCGATCGGATCCGCGCCGATGATCTCCAGCCGGCCTTCAAGATGCTGGCGCGAGTGGGACGGATCATGACCCAGCTCATCCAGGCCTGGGACGTGCTCGCGACGCTCACGCCGAGCGACTACACGGCCTTTCGCGGTGCGCTCGGGCGGGCGTCGGGCTTTCAGTCGTATCAGTTCCGGCTGATCGAATTCATGCTCGGCAACAAGCAGCGCGCGATGATCGACCCGCATCGGCACCGGGCGGACCTGGCCGCGGCGCTGGAGGCGGAGCTCGTGGCGCCGTCGATCTATGACGAGGCGATTCGGCTGCTCGCGCGCCGCGGCGTCGCGATGACGCCCACCGCGCTCGATCGCGACTTCGGCCTGCCGTACGTCGCCGACCCGTCCGTCGAGGCCGCGTGGACCACGGTGTACCGAGATCCCGAGCGCCACTGGGATCTCTACGAGCTCGCGGAGGAGCTGGTCGACCTGGAGGACTTCTTCCGGCAGTGGCGCTTCCGCCACGTGACGACCGTGGAGCGCATCATCGGCTTCAAGCCGGGCACCGGCGGGACGGCGGGTGTCGCGTACCTCAGAAGCTGCTCGACGTCCGCCTGTTCCCGGAGCTGTGGGATCTGCGGACGCAGCTCTAGGGCGCGGTTCGGCCTTCGTCGGCTGCCGCGCGCTTGACAGGGTGTCGCGGAGTGCTACCCTTCTGCCACCCATACTAGTTGCCTCGGGAGGATCGAGCCATGAAGAAGTTCGGCGTCCTACTTCTGATTGCAACGCTCCTGTTCGTGGCGGTTGCGCCGGCTGCGGCTCACCACGGCGGACCCCGCTTCCATGGTTATGTGTTCGTTGACGCACTCCTGGCGCCGCTGTTCCTTCCGTTCGCGGTTGCCGCCACCATCACCACCGGCATCGCTGCGGCCGTCACGGCGCCGTTCACGTATCCATACGCGCCGTACTCGCCCGCGTACGCGCCACTCCGTCTACGCAGCGCCGCCATCGGCCCCCGCGCCCGCGTACGCGCCACCCGTCCACGCAGCGCCGCCATCGGCCCCTGCGCCCGCGTACGCGCCACCCGTCTACGCAGCGCCGCCATCGGCCCCTGCGCCCGCGTACGCGCCACGCCCGTCTACGCAGCGCCGCCATCGGCCTCTGCGCCCGCGTACGCGCCGCCCGTCTACGCAGCCCCGCCATCGGCCCCTACGCCGCGTACGCGCCACCCGTCTACGCAGCTCCGCCACCGCGCGCCTCCACGCCTGCGTACTGGTACTACTGTCAGAGCGCGGGCCGCTACTACCCGTACGTCAGCGCGTGCCCCGTTGGCTGGCTGACGGTCGCGCCTCGGTAGGAAGAGTCACGCCACCGACCGAGACCCAGGCGCTTCGATCCGGGGGAACGGGTACACGTCGAGATCTTCCTAGGGGTGGGCTCGCTCGAGCAACTTGATCCCCGGCTCTCGCGGGGCCTTTCTCACATGTCCTTGATGTGGCCGGCTACGCGTGTTTCTCGGCGCTCGACGAAGACGTGAAACTGAAGGCCAGATGAGGAGACCTCCATGGCGACGATGAAGCCGATGTCTCGAATCATCCCGATCAGCGATCTTCCATGGGAGGATCGGCAGCCGGGCGTCAAGCGGAAGAGCCTGTGGGAGGATGCGGCGACCAAGCGACAGGCCATCCTGACCCGCATCGAGCCGGGCGCGCAGCTTCCCCGGCACCGGCACGTCGGCGACGAGCTGATCTTCGTCGTCGAGGGTGCCATCGGCGACGACTTCGGCACCGTCACGGCGGGGAACATGGGCTATCGGCCCAACGGCTGTGTCCACACCATCTCGACCAAGAACGGGGCGACGGTGCTGGCGATCCTCACCGGCGGCGTGGAGCCGGCCGCGGAGCGCGGCAGCGCACCGCCCTCGGAAGTCTTCGCGCTCCACGATCTGCCGTGGATCGAGGCGCGGCCGGGCGTGCGCCAGAAGCGGATCTGGGAGGACAAGGCGGGCGAGCGCCGGGCGATCCTGGCCCGCTTCGAGCCGGGCGCGACGCTGCCCCGCATCGCCACGTGGGTGACGAGCTGATCTTCCTCGTCGAGGGGGCGAACGCCGACGAGTCGGGGATCGTCGCCACCGGCAACATGAACTACCGGCCCAATGGCTGCGTGCACAGCGTGACGACGAAGAACGGCGCCACCGTGCTCGCCGTGGTGTGGGGACGCACCGAACCGATCTGACACCGAGGGACCGACGGCTCCGCGTTTCAACCAAGGAGGCAATCATGGGGCGGCTCGATGGGAAGGTGGCGCTGATCAGCGGTGGGGCGAAGGGACAGGGCGCGGCCGAGACGCGGCTGTTCGTGCGGGAAGGCGCCAAGGTGGTCTTCGGCGACATCCTGGACGACGACGGCAAGAAGGTGGAGGCGGAGATCCGGGGCGCGGGCGGCGAGGCGACCTACGTGCACCTGAACGTGACCCGCGAAACCGACTGGCGGGCGGCGGTGGCGACCGCCGTGGAGCGGTACGGCAAGCTGAACGTGCTGGTCAACAACGCGGGCATCCTGTTGCGGGCGAAGATCGAGGCGACGACGGAGGAAGACTGGGATCGCATCATGGCGGTCAACGTCAAGGGCGTGTTCCTCGGCACGAAGTGCGCGCTGCCGGCCATGCGCCAGGCCGGCGGCGGCTCCATCATCAACATCTCCTCGACGGCGGGGCTGGTCGGCAGCCCGGGAGACCGCCGCCTACACCGCCACCAAGGGCGCGGTGCGCCTCTTCACCAAGGCGACGGCGGTGCAGCACGCGAAGGAGAACATCCGCTGCAACTCCGTCCATCCGGGGCCGATCGCGACGGACATGATCAAGGACATGCTGGAGAACCGCGCCGCCTGGGAGCAGCGCCTGCGCCGCCTGCCGATGGGACGCGTGGGGACGGCGGACGACGTGGGCTACGGCGTGCTCTACCTGGCCTCCGACGAGTCGTCGTACGTGACGGGCAGCGAGCTGGTGATCGACGGCGGCACCACGGCGGAGTGACGCGCCCGGCGGGCTCGCGCAATGTCCGCGGTTGCGGTAATCTTCCGGCACACAACCCCTGACGAAGGAGGACCCTCATGGCCTACGACCTCCTGATCAAGAACGGTCGCATCATCGATGGCTCCGGTCGGCCCGCGTTCAACGGTGACGTGGCCGTGGCGCGCGGCCGGATCGTCGAGCTGGGACGCCTCGACGGCGCGGCGCGGCGGGTCATCGAGGCGGATGGGCGCGTGGTGGCGCCCGGGTTCGTCGACAACCACTGCCACTACGACGCCCAGGTGCTCTGGGACCCGCTCTGCACCTTCTCGTCCCATCACGGCGCGACCACCGTGATCATCGGCAACTGCTCGCTGGCGCTCGCCCCGGTCAAGGCGCCCGAGCGCCGGAAGCTGGCCGGCATGCTGTCGTACGTCGAGGCCATCCCGATGGACGTGCTGGAGGCGGGCGTGCCCTGGACGTGGGAGACGTTCCCGGAGTACATGGGCGCGATCGGCCAGCGGCTGGGCGTCAACGTGGGGACGCTCGTGGGCCACTCCGCCATCCGCCTCTACGCGATGGGCGAGCAGTGCTCGGATCGCCCGGCCACGGACGCCGAGCTCGAGGCCATGCGGCGCGTGCTGCGCGAGGCCATCGATGCGGGGGCGCTCGGGCTCTCGATCACCCGCAACATGAACCACTTCGACGTCGAGGGAAGCGCATTCCCGCCGCCTGCGCGCCGGAATCGGAGCTGTTCGCGCTGGCCGACGTCCTGCGCGAGGCCGGCACCGGCGTGATCCAGTGCGGCGGGGGCACGAATCCCGAGCTGAAGGACGGGCTGCTCAGCCGGATCTCCCAGGCGAGCGGTCGGCCGATCATGTACAACACGCTGCTCGAGCAGGCGCGGCAGCCGGGGCGGTGGCAGAAGCACCTCGAGCACGTCGAGGCGACGGCGCGACAGGGCATCCGGGCCATCCCGCTCTGCAATCCCGGCAGCGTGGTGAACCGGTTCACCATGCAGAATTGCCAGGTGTTCCGCGGCATGCCGACCTGGCTGCCGATCCTACAGAGCTCCGACGACGAGAAGCTGTCCGCCTATCGCAATCCGGAGATGCGCGAGAAGCTGCGCGCGGAGGTCGACGCGCCGCTCGGGCCGGACTCGACGTTCTCCAAGCGCTGGGACCTGATGGTCGTCGAGGAGCCGGTGCTCCAGAAGAACCGCGGCCTCCGGGGCCGGCACATCGCGGAGATCGCGAAGGAGCAGGGCAAGCACCCGCTCGATGCGTTCCTCGACCTGGCGGTGGAGGAAGATCTTCGAGACCGTGTTCAGTCTCGGCGAGATCAACATGGACACGGAGGCGGTCGCGCAGATCCTCGGCAGTCCGTATGCGGTCGTGGGGCTCTCCGACGGCGGCGCCCACGTGCAGTTCCATTCGAACGTGTCGAACCCGACGCGGCTGCTCGGCTACTGGGTTCGCGAGAAGGGCATCATGTCGCTCGAGCTGGCCGTCCGCCGGCTCACCTTCGACTCCGCCTCGGCCTTCGGCATCTACGATCGCGGGCTGATCCAGCCGGGCATGGCGGCCGACCTCGTCGTCTTCGATCCCGACACCGTGCGCCCCGTCGCGGAAGACAAGGTGCACGACTTCCCGGCGAACGGCTGGCGCATGCGCGAGCTGGCCGAGGGCATTCACTACACGGTCGTCAACGGCGAGGTCCTGATGGAGAAGGGCACGCACACCGGCAGCCTCCCGGCCGGGTGCTGCACAACGCCCGGTACCAGGCCGCCTGACGGCCGATTCGCGCGACAGCGGGCGCCGTCGCCGCGCACCGTCCGGCGCGTTGGCCACGGTGTGGGGACGGCGCCCGCTCAGCGTCCGCGCGCTCTGTCACACCTTCGTCGCCACCGCTCGGCTGTCGAGTCGAGGCCGGTCAGATCTGCTCATGGCGTTGCCACAACCGGGCAAGCGGGTGGTGGCAGTCGGGGTTGACGTGAGGCTCAGCGGCGGCGTGTCCGGCGACTCGCCGTCTGGCGCGGCACCGCCCGCCGCACCGGGACCATGCGACCCTCCGCGATGTCCAGGTAGACCTCCTCGTGGTCGAGGGTCCCGGTCCGCCACGCATGGTACAGCCCGAGCATGGCCGCCCCACGGCGAGGTTGGTGAAGAGGAGCTGGGGCGCCGACGGCGTCAGTGCGTCACAGCCCAGCTGATCCGGCCGGCGATCGGCAGGGCGCGCCACCTCCGGATGGTACCGCGCCACATGGCTGGTCCGGTCCACGCCCGAGGCGCGGACGAAGATCTGTGCGTTGCCGCACGTCCCCGTCTGACCGGCCTCGATGCCATCGTTGCCGCCGGAGATGAGCACGGCGTCGTGGAGCCGGCGGCAGCGTTGCCGATGAGCCGGCGCGAGGCATGATTGTCGACGCACGCGAAGACGATGTCGCCTTCGCCGACCAGCCTGGCGACGTTGCGGGGCGTCGCGTACTCCGGGACCGGCCGCACGGCCAGGCGGCCCCCGGCGGCGCGGCTGAGCTCGCGCGCCTTGGCCACCGCCTTGTTCTCGTAGCCCTCGAAGAGCACCCGGTCCCGATTCTGCGCCTCGTAGCGGTCGCCATCGATCAGCCACAGGGCGCGGCATCCTCCCCGGCTTGCGAGGAACTGCGCCATGGCCTGGGCGACGACGGCGCCCACCCGCCGAGGCCGATCACCTTGACGTCGGCGAGGAGCATGTCCCGGGAGGGCTGGGCGGCCGGGCCCAATGTCACGGGCGCCTCCGCCCTCGGCGTCTCGGGCCGACGGCCTCCGAGGCGCATTCGGTGACGAGGAGCGCGAGGCCGTCCGCCGTTGCCGGCAGCTCGGGAGGAGCGACAGTATCCAGCATGTCCGCCATCACTTGCCCGATCGACCGGCCGTCGGGACGCCAGGCCACGTGGAGCGGGAAGAACCGATCCTCCCGGGTCGCGGCCTCCCAGGCCTCGATCGTGGCCACGCGCGGATCGAGACCGCGCATGACCGTCCAGTAGCTCGACTGCCCGGTCCGGAGGTCAGCCGAACGGTTGAAGGTCGCCCCACACGTGCTCGCGGATCTCCCGGATCTTCTCGTCCCACGGCAGGGGGCGAGGTCGGTGGTGAGCGCCTTCAGGCAGAGCCAACACGGCCGCCCTCCGGAAGCAGCCACGTTCAGCATGTTGGGCTGGCTCAGGCTGTCGTCGGCGTTCCGGAGTGGGCGCGTCCGGTAGAACAGCTCCTGGACCCCGGTGAGCGCGCCCCGAAAAACGCCACGACCATCACGACGAACGGAAGGGCCAGACAGAACCGTCCAGTACGCGGCCCCTTCCACCCTTGGGCTCTGGCGAATCATCCGTGAGCCAGCGCACGGTGCGGACCTGGGGCTGGTCCTCCAGAGCCAGGACGACGGCCTGTCCCCGCCGGCGCAGGAACCGAACGCCCTCGGGCATGGCGTCGGGCAGGGCATCGTACCCGAGGCGATCCCGCAGCAGGGCGAGAACGCTCCCGAGCGGCGCCTCGACCACGGGGGCGTTGTCGTGCACCACATCGCACGCGGTCGCCCGCGATCTCGAGACGCCGCTCGGGAGGCTGCATCGTGATTAGCCCTTCTCGCCGGCGACGCGCACGAGCTCGAGGGTATCGCCCACGGCCAGCCGGTGACCGGCCCGGGCCCGCTCACCGTTCACGAGAACGGGTCTTCCGGGCTCCACGCCCAGGATCGGAGCGAGCACATCGAGGGCTTGCGAGACGGCAATGCCGGCCAGCGCGAATGCCTGGACCCGCGATCCGTAGATCGCGGTGACGTCCTCGGCCGCGAGGGCCTCGTGCCCGAGCGCGGAGGCGTCGGTCAGGGCCGCACCCCGCGGAGCATCTCCCGCGCGGATGCTCGAACAGTGCAGTGAGTCGATCGCTCTTCATGTGAGCTCCTCCTAGCTTATGAGGTTCACCGTGTTCCGTCCCGGACCATCCGGGTTACAATGCGATTCGCAATGAGCGAAATCGCCGACTGATGGAACCACAGCACGACACGAACTGTATATTCAGATCCCGCCTCGGGTTCCAGCTCGAAAACACCTCGTGGAAGTTCGACCACATTGGTCATGAGTCGACCAATCGTCCGGTCGACTGAGTCGAGATTGTGCAGTAATTCAACGATTCGGACACATTGGCGCCAGGTGTGCGGTAGACCGGGGTCGGCAAGGCCGGCAAAGGAGCCGGACGGCAATGGCGAAAGCGGCGAGATCTCAGACACGATCTTCTCTACGAGGTATGCGATCGATTCCTCAAGGGCGACAAGGTCAGGCCATCGCGGACCACCTGAACCATGAGCTCGAGACCAAGGACACAACGGAGGAGATCACGCGCGAACAGGTGTACAGGTTCCTCGACGTGGCGCGCGACGCTCGGTACTTCTGGCTCCGCCCGCCGCTCGAAGTGCACCTGCGGCAGCGCCTCGCGGACCGGTACCGGCTGGACGGCCGACACATCTCCGTCGTGCCGGTGCGCGGAGCCTCCACCCTCAATCAGGTCGCGCTCGAGGCCGCCTGGCTTACCCTCGACCTGATCAAGGACGTCGCCCGTCACAAGGCGAGCCAGGCGGGCCGCGATCGGTCCCCGAGCCGGTGCACCTCGGCCTGGGCGCCGGCTTCTCCACGCGCGCCGTGGTCCAGCACCTCGTCGGGCTGTTGCGCACAGAGGAGCGGTGCCCGGCCCTCACTATCCACGCTCTGAGTGCGGGCTTCCCTGGCGAGCAGCCGAGCGTCGCGCCCGTGGCATTCTTCGGCCTTTTCGACACGCTCGATCTCGGTATGCGCTACGTGGGTCTCTTCGCTGCGCCCGTGGTGCGCACCCGCGACTATCCGGCCATCAAGGAAGATCCGGACTTCAAGGAAACCTTCGACGCCGCGAGCCAGATCGACATCGTGATCAGTTCACTGGCCAGCGCGGCCGACGAGCACGGGACGCTGAACGCCTATCTCCGGCAAGCGCCCCGGGACGCGGCCCTCCTGCGGCGCGCCGGCTGGATCGGCGATCTCCACTACCGCCCCTATTCGAGCACGCGGCCCCTGCTCGTCAACACGGAGCGCCGCGCGGTGACTCTCTTCGAACTCGCGGACCTCGCCGCCCTCGCACGGACGCCGCATCGGCACGTCGTGGTGCTCTCGGCGCCCTGCGGCCGATGCGGCCGGACGCGAAACGACGCCATTCGCCCGCTGCTCGATGCCCCAGATCTCCGGGTGTGGACGAAGCTCATCATTGACGTGACAACCGCCGAGGATCTTCTCGATGAAGGCGGCCCGCGGGCCGCGGGATGACGCCGAGGACAGGCGTTCAGCGCAGGGAGAGAGGCTGAGGTGGGATCTGTGGTTGCACCGAGAGGTTAATTGTTGTAATAACAACATCTCAACATGATGAAACGATTCCACCTCACCGAGGACCCGCTGCCGCTCTACTACCAGCTTCAGCACCACCTCTCGAACAGGATCCGAACTGGGGAGTTCACGGTCGGCGACACCTTGCCGACAGAGGAGCAGCTCTGCGCGGCATATGGTGTCAGCCGGATCACGGTTCGTCGCGCGCTCGACGCGCTCCTGAACGCCGGCATGATCTCGCGCCGGCGGGGCGTCGGCCATTCGTCGCCGAACCCGCCCCCACCGTCAAATCGCTGACCCTGGTCGGATCTCTCAGCGAGCTGTTCGTCAACGCCAAGGATCTGAGCTACCGCGTGCTCTCGCGGAGCCTCGTGGACGCGGACCGCTGGGTCCAGGAGGCCCTGGAGATCTCGCCGGGCGGGCGCGTGCACAGGCTCGAGCTCATCAACCTGTCGGGTCTCCTGCCGTTCGCGTACTCCGAGTTCTTCTTCGACGAGAAGGTGGGGTCGCTGATCAGGGACGACGATCTCGAGCGCAGCGTTCCCATTCTGGCCCTCGCAGGGGACAAGGCGGGAGCGCGGATCACCCGTGCGGTGCAGACGATCGAGGCGGCGCTCGCCGACGACGTCGCGGCGGGCCACCTTCGCATCGAGCCGGGGGTGGCGGTCCTTCGTGTCTTCCGGACGTACCTCACCAGCCTGGATCGTCCGGTCAGGCACAGATCATGCGCTGCCATCCCGCGCACTACCGGTACACCGTCACGCTCTTCGGAGGCGGCGAGGACACGGAGCGCTCCACCACCGGCGCCGCGGACGCCCACTACGTTCGGCGGCCGTCGTAGCACCCGCCGACCGAGGAATCCGATGAATGCCGACCCCGTCCCCAACGCGGAGCGGCCCTGTCGCGCGTGCGGGCGGGGACCGATCCCGGCCAGACAGGAGACTCACCATCGTGAAGACCAGCGCCGACACCAAACACCGCCTGTGCGCGGAGATCGATCGCCGCCGCGACGAGCTGGCGCAACTCTGCGCCGACAGCCTGAAGGTACCGGCCGAGAACCCGCCCGGCGATACGACCGCGATCGCCGATCACTACGCCGGGATCTCGGGCGCGCCGGCCTCGCCGTCGAGCGATTCGAGCCGCGGCCCGGCATCGTGAGCCTCGTCTCGACGCAGCGCGGGCGGAGCGAGCATCCGCGCTTCGTCCTCAACGGCCATCTCGACCACTTCCCGTCCAGACGACCCGGCGCTCTGGTCGTTCCCGCCGTACGGGGGGCTGATCCGCGACGGAAAGATCCTCGGCCGCGGCGTGAGCGACATGCGGGGCGGGCTCACCGCCTCGCTCTTCGCGTACCTCTTGATCCACGAGCATCGCCTGCCGCTGGCGGGCCCGCTCACGCTCATGATGGTCGGTGACGAGGAGACCGGCGGCGCCTGGGGCACGGGTCACATCCTCGCCACGCGCCCCGAGCTCGCCGGAGACGCGTGCATGATCGGCGAGCCGGAATCGCCGGCCGGACTCCGCCTCGCCGAGAAGGGCAAGTCCCAGTTCCGGCTGATCGCCGAGAAGGAGTCGCGCCACGGCGGCATCGGCACCGGCGACGACGCCATCACCCGCGTCGGGGCCGCGCTGCAGGAAGCGCGGAAGATCATCGAGCTGCCCGACCAGGCGCCGGCCGATCTGCTCCCCATCCTGGAATCCATGCGCGACTACTCGCGCAGCGAAGTACGACGGTGGACGCCAGTGGCTCTACCGCCATCCGTCGATGTCGGCCGGCGTGATCCGAGGCGGCATCAAGGTCAACGTCGTGCCCCGGCGCTGCGAGGTGGAGGTCGATTGCCGCATCCCGTTCGGCATCACGCCCGAGGACATCAAGGCCGAGGTCGAGCGGCGGCTGGCCGCCGCCGGGCTGACCGACGTGCGCTTCGAGCACATGCCCCCGCTGTTCAACGCGAGCTACACGTCGCCGGCGCACCCGCTGGTCGCGATGGCCCGCGCGAACGCGACCGCGGCGACGGGCACGGCGCCACAGCTCACCGCCACGTTCTCGGCGACGGACGCCCGGTACTTCCGGCCTCGCGGTGTTCCCACGCTGATCTTCGGTCCACGCCCGCACGGTCTGGCGGCGCCGGACGAATACATCACCGTGGACGACCTGGTTGCGGTGACGAAAGTGCACCTGGGGACGGCGCTGGACGTGGTTCTCAGCGGGGATGGAGCGTGACACATCCCGGGCGCGGCCCCCTCCTCATGTGATGCTCGGCTACATCGCGTCGCGCGTGCTGCAGCTCCTCGTCACGCTCCTCGTGATCACGGTGCTGGTGTTCGCGATGCTGCGGTTGATCCCGGGCGATCCCGCCATGGTGATCGCGGGGACCGAGGCCACGCCGGAGCTCGTCGCGCGCATCCGGACGAGCCTCGGGCTGGAGCGACCGCTCGCGGTGCAGCTGGCCTTCTATCTCGGTGACGTCCTCACCGGCGACCTGGGGCGATCGATCCGGACCGGCGCCCCGGTGACCGCCGAGATGTATCCCCGCTTCGTCGCCACCCTGCAACTGACACTGGCCAGCCTGCTCGTGGCGGTGCTCGGGGGCACGCTCGCAGGCGTCTGGGCCGCCCTCCATCGCGGCAGACTGGCCGACACCGCCATCCTGATCAGCTCGCTCGCCGGCACGTCGGCGCCGTCATTCTGGGTCGGCCTGGTGCTGATGATCTACATCGGCTTCCAGGCCGACCTGCTGCCCATCGCCGGCTACGACGGCGCGCTCCACCTGGTGCTTCCCGCGCTGACCGTGGCCGTGGGCAGCATGCCGATGATCATCCGGCTGGTCCGCTCGGCGCTCATGGAGTCGCTGGAGGAGGATTACGTGAGGACGGCGCGGGCCAAGGGCCTCCGCGAGCGCGTGGTCGTCCTGAAGCATGCCCTGCGCAATGCCCTCGTTCCGGTGGTCACCGTGGTGGGGCTCGAGCTCGGTCGCCTGCTCGGCGGTGTCGTCGTGGTCGAGTCCGTGTTCGCGTGGCCGGGGTTGGGTCCGCATGCTGCTGGAGGCGATTCAAGCGCGCGACTTTCCGGTCGTCCAGGGCAGCGTCCTCCTCTTCTCCGTCTTCCTGATCCTGACGAACTTCGCGATCGATCTCTGCTACGGCGTGATCGACCCGCGGATCCGGCATGCTCGCTAAGGTGGGGCCGCTCGGCCTCGTGCTCCACACCGCGGCTGGCGGGGTCGGGAGCGTCCTCGTCGTCGTCACGCTGCTCGCCGTCACGATCGGGCCGTGGCTCTCCGCTCACGACGCCGACGGCTTCGACATGGCAGGCGCCTTCCAGCCATCGTCGGCGCGCCACTGGCTGGGCACCGACCAGATGGGCCGCGATCTCCTCGTCCGCATCATGGCCGGCGGCCGACTCTCGCTGCTCGTCGGACTCGGCACCGTGCTCCTCGGCATCGGTGTCGGGGTTCCGCTCGGTCTCGTTTCCGGCGGTGCGGGGGCAAGCTCGACGCCGTCATCATGCGCGGCGTCGACATCCTGCTCGCCGTCCCCGCGCTCATCGTCGCGCTGGCGGTGATCGCCGTCCTCGGTCCGGGGGTGCTGAACATCACCCTCGCGATCGGCCTCCGCTCCATCCCGATCTACGCGCGCATCGTGCGCGCCGAGGTGATCGGCCTGACGGCCCGAGATTTCATCCAGGAGCGCCCGGGCGCTGGGCGCCCGGCCCGGGCGCATCCTCTGGCGGCACCTCCTGCCGAACCTGGCCGGCTCGGTCGTCGCCATCTCCGGCCTGCGCATGGCGACCGGCATCCTGACCGCCGCGTCGCTCACGTTCCTCCGGGCTCGGCGTGCCGGCCGGCGAGGCGGAGTGGGGCGCCATGATCAACGAGGCCAAGCAGTACATCCGTGTGCATTCCCACCTGGTGACGTATCCGGGGGTCGCGATCATGCTGAGCGTCCTCGGCTTCAACCTCGTCGGCGATGCGCTGCAGGACGCCATCAACCCGCGGATTCGCGCGCGAGATCCGCTCGACCGAAGCCACTGACGAAAGGAACCTGGACATGCGTGAACGACGGATGCGGACGACGGTGGGGGCGCTCCTGCTGCTCCTGATGCTGGCCACGCCAATGCGGCTCCGCCGGGGCGGCGGGCAAGCAGGATCTCGTGGTCCTGCTGAGCCGGGAGTTCGGTCACCTCGATCCCGTCGACCTGCAGGCCAGCGACCAGGGGATCCTGTTCCACCTGATCTTCAGCTACCTCTACCGGCTCAACAAGGACGCCGTCCCGGTGCCGGACCTGGTCGAGTCCGAGCGGATCGAGAAGGACAACATGACGTGGACGCTGACGCTCAAGAAGGGCCGCACCTTCCACGACGGCACCCCGGTCAACGCAGACGCCGTGAAGTACAGCATCGACCGGATGGTCGACCCCGAGCGCAAGGCGCCGCAGCGCGTGCTGTTCGCGCCGATCAAGGAGGTGCGGGTGCGCGGCGAGCACGTCGTGCAGCTCGTCACGCAGAACCCGTTCCCGGCCCTTCGCTACAACCTCGCGCACTCCAACGCGGTCATCCTGAGCCCGACCGCCGACCGGAAGCTCGGCAAGGACTTCGGCCGCAACCCCGTGGGATCGGCCCCTACCGCTTCGTCGAGTGGGTCGCCGGCCAGCGCATCGTGCTCCAGCGCTACGACGGCGGGCCGGGGCCGCGCCCGTACTGGGAGACCATCATTTTCAAGCCGGTGCCCGACACGGTCACCCGCGAGCTGCTGGTCGAAAGGTGAGGCCGACGTGGCCGTCCGCGTGAACCCGCTGGACACCGCGCGGCTGTCTGCGAACAAGGCCGTCAGGCTGCTGGTGGCCGAGGGCGCGCGCAACGCGTTCTTCCAGCTCAACATGACGCGGCCGCCGACGGACAATCTGAAGGTCCGGCAGGCGCTGAACTACGCCGTGGACAAGGACGCAATCATCAAGGTCGTCCTCAACGGCGCCGGGTCGCCGTCTCGGACCGTCCTCGAGAAGCCGCTGCTGGGCTCGAAGGCGATCGGGCCCTATCCCTACGACCCGAAGGAGGCCGCCAGCTCCTGAAGGAAGCGGGCGCGGAAGGGGGCGACGATCGACATGGTCGTCTCGCAGGGCAATCACGTGCAGGACGCGGCAACCGGTGAAGCCGTCGCGAACTACCTCAAAGCCGTCGGGCTGAAGGTCACCCTCAAGGTCCTCGGTGACCAGCCGGCCTACGTCGAGCTGATGCGACGGCGCGAGCACAACGCGGCCTTCATCGCCTGGAGTCCGGGACCTTCGATCCCGACCAGGTCCTGCGGCGCCTGCTGTGGGGCGAGAACGCGGGCAAGCCGTGGAACTTCGGCGCCTTCAAGGACGACGCCGTGGACGCGCTGATCGAGCGGGCGGCCGGGACGCTGGACCAGGAGGCGCGCAAGGCGCTATACGAGGAGATCAGGAGAAGATCTTCGCCCAGGTGCCGTGGATCTTCCTGCACCGGCTCAACGGCGTCTCGCTGCTCCGGGCCGACATCGACAACCTTTACGTGCTCCCGGGCGTCGAGATCCTCCTGCTCGCCGACGCGCGTCGCACGGACTGAGGATCCCACGATGCCCAAGACAGGCTTCGCGACCGGCTACGATCCGGCGCTCAGCGTTCGTGATATGGCGCGGCTGGCGGCTCAGGTGGAGAGCCGCGGGTACGACATGTTCTTCTTCTCGGAGGCGCTGCTCTGCAATCGGGACTCGGTCACGGCCATGACCGCCTTCGGCCTGGCCACGACCACGATCACCCTCGGGTGTACGCAGGTCGTCCGCCTCCGGTCGCCGCTCGTGATGGCCCAGACGCTGGCGTCGCTCGACGAGCTCACGGGCGGGCGCGTCGTCCTGGCCCCCGGTGCGTGCACGGACAAGCACGCGAGGCGGCACGGGCTCGTCCCCTTCACCCCCGCCGTGTCGCTCCGCGAGTGGGTCGAGACCATCCGGCGGCTCCTCGCGGGAGAGCGACTCACGTATCGCGGCCAGTCGGTCGAGCTCGACGAAGCGCGCCTCAACTGGCGCGCGCCGCGCCCGAGAATTCCCTTCTGGATCGCCGCCATGAGCCGGACGGGACTGCGCCTCGCCGGTCAGATCGCCGACGGCGTGCTGCTCGATGCGCACACGTCACCGAGTACGTCGAGAATGCGGTCAAGATCCTCCGCGAGGCCGCCCGCGAAGCCGGGCGCGACTGGGAGGCCTTCGAAGTGGCTCAGATCGTCCCGTGCTCCGTGGAGGACACGCACGACAGGCGGTGGCCACCGTGCGCTGGGAGGCCGCAAGCCGCTTCGAGTCTCCCAACTTCGCCGGTGGAAACGGAGCGGCGGCTGCGCGTTGGGGAGCCGGCCATCAACCGGGAGGACTTCCCCACTGTTGATGGCCGCCTTGCAGCGGGGTGGCAGGGCCGCCGTCGCGGAAGTCTTGCCGCGGGCGCTGATCGAGAACACCACCGCGACCGGCACGCCCGACGGAGGCCAGGGCTCGCGTGGAGCGCTACCGGCGCGCGCCGGCGTGACGTTCCCGCTCATCCGGCCTCAAGCTCCCCACCAGATCACGCGCGCGTCCTCTCGACCTCTTCGCCGCCACGTGAGCGGCGCCGCCCTTGTCGACGATGCGGCTCGCGGGGAAGACGGGGACGCCGGGCATGCCCCCCTGATGGCCGTGGCGAGGCACCAACGGACCGACCGGGTAGGACGTGTTCGGCACCACCAGAGGCCTGGCGCGCGGCGGTGTGCGCGGCCCCGCCGATCATCGACAGGAAGTAGCGTACGGCTGGCTCAGCGGGGCCAGCGCCCCTGGGTAGGCATGGCGCGGCGGGGGCCGGGGCGTGTCGCCGTCCCCGGACCCCGCGCGTCGTGCGTCGATGACTATCGGATGATCGGCGCCACGTTCTGGTTCAGGTGCTGCACCTGGGCCAGCGTCACCGTCACGAACTGCGGGTTGTCCCGCGTCAGATCGGCGAAGACGATCTCGCCGGGGACCAGGCCCGGGCAGAAGACGTGCTCCACCTCGGACAGGCGGATCGTCACGGCCAGGTTCCCGGTCGAGCGGACGAAGAACCGTGTGAGGAACTCGTAGCCCAGATCCGGGTCGTCGACGCGCTCGATCGTGCAGAAGCCGTTGGTGCCGCTGACGTTCACGGACGGGCGGCCGTGGGGATAGCCGTTCGTCGGGTTGGTCAGGAGCGGCAGCGCAGCGTTGGCCGGATCCCGGTCGTACAGACCGATCACGAGCGCGTCCTTACCTGGTCCGCCGATGAAGGCGTCGCTGCCCTCCCCGGGGGCCCAGATCGAGATGTCGTTGCCGCGCCCGCCGAACTGCACGTCCGCGCCCGGGCCGCCGATGAAGATGTCGTCGCCGTCGTCGCCGATCTGGACGTCGTTGCCGCCAAGGCCGATCAGGATGTCGTTCCCCGCCCGCCGACCTGGATATCCGTGTTGTTCAAGCTCTGGTTGGGTCCCGGCGGCGATGGAACGTCGGCGGGCTGGATGTCGGGGTTGTTCGTGTTGTCATCGTCTCTGACCCACCAGCACCTCATGGTCCGAGCCGCCGACCTGATTGGCCGCCTCGCCGAGGTGCACCCATCCCGCCCCGAGGAGGATGGTCGCCAGGGCCGCGGCGACCGTCACTCGCACCATCGAACCCGAGCGGTACAGTTGGAAGGTGTGCTTCACATGCCGTTGTGACTTACCCATGGTGTCCTCCTGTGCTTCGTTGAGTTGTCTTCCCGTCCGCCCCGGCCGATTCCGGTCCGCGGAGGGTTGCTCTACCCGGTCAGTCCCCGGGCGAGCGCGGAAGGTTCAACGCGACCTCTCGATTTCGGCTATCTGCCGTCTCCATGACGTTCTCCTGTCGCCGATTGCGGTCGATTCCTCTGGTGGGCAGATCCGCCGCTCGCGGAAGCGGGCTGCGCTGGCCAGGGTCGTCGGAGGCGATGTCGGCGTGTAACTAGCCTAATTACTGGAGGCTTCGGGTGGCAATACAGGACCCAGATCGCTTGAGCGGGTCTCGCGTCCGGAAGCGAAACCCGCTATGAGTGCGCTTCAAGGGCGAGAGACGCCGAGCCGCGGTCCGACCGGTGACCCTGGTCGGTGGCTGTCAGAGCCCAGCCGGCGCCAGAGACGGCTGGGGTTCTGCGAAGAGATCGTTCGTCGCTGAGACAATGGGCACGAAGTTCGGCGGCATCGGAGTCGCCATCACAAGCTTGTGCCGCTGGGGGATCAGCGAAGGGACATTCGGGCAATCCGGTGTCGAATGGCCACGAGGAAGAGCGATTCGGTGTTGCCGCTGAACCCGACGATCAGCTTGATTGCGCACCGACATCCGACGGCCCGTGTTGCGTGGTTATTCCCCGAGAGAGATATCCGTGGCGCCGCATCCGCCTGCGATCATGGGGTGGCACTGAAGGAACCCATTCATCGACGCATCTCGGCGACCAGATATTCGCCGAAGTCCATTCCCGGTACCCGCGCACGAAGCTGTACAGATTTCGCCGCGTCTCCGCGGTCGAACACAGGTGTGCGCTGAGCACTCTCGCACCGCGAATGTCGCGGCTCGGCTGGCTTTCGGCAGCGCGCGATTGCGTGGATCTTCACGGTGGCGACCGATGGCGCGACCACGACGCGTGAGCTATCCAATAAAGACAACCTCTGCCGGAAACCGCCCGCCGATCGGTGTGTCGGTGAGGTAGTATGCAGCCCATGACCGGGCTCGATGAGCTGATGGGGCAAACGCGGCGCGATGTCGCCGTACGGCTCAAAGTGGAGCGTCTGCTCGGCCGGCTATCGTCGCTCCGGCGCGTGCCGCCAATCCTGCTTCAAGGCGAAACGGGCACCGGGAAGACCTGCTGGCGCATCTGATCCCACCGGGCCAGTCCACGGGCATCTGGTCCGTTTGTCGACATCAACTGCGCGGCGATCCCCGAAACCATGCTCGAGACGAATTGTTCGGCTACGAACGGTTTGCCTTCACCGACGCGAAGCAGTCAAGCTCGGACTGTTCCAGATGGCGAACGGCGGCGTGCTTTTTCTCGATGAGATTGGCCTCCTCCTTGGGCCTTCAGGCCAAGCTTCAGAAAGGCGATCGACGAGGTTCTGTGCGCCGCCTCGGCGCAACGCCGGAACGAGGACCGTGGACGTGGCGATCGTCGCGGCCACCAACGAGAATCTACCGCTCGCCATTCGCGAGACACGGTTCCGCCGAGATCTGTACAGTCGAGTCGCCGTGTTGTCCGATGGGCTGCCGCCGCTCCCATGCGGGGGCAACGACATCGAGCTCTTGGCGGAAAGATTCCCGAGCCGGGGCCTGTGCGGAGTACGGCATCCCGCCAAAAACCCTCGCCGACGACGCCCGGGCTGCGCTTCGCAAGCACGCTTGGCCGGAGAAAAATGTCCGCGAGCTGAAGAACGTCATGGAGCGCGCGGCCCTTCCAGGTCGACGCAAGCCGGGTGACTGCCGAAGGCCTGGAGTTGCGGTGGATGAGTCCGCCGCCGAGCGCACCGAAGAGAACCCGTTGATCGCCTGCTCGAGATGCTGACACGGACAAAGTGGAACATCACGCAGACCGCCATGCAGCTCGGACTGAGCCGCAAAACGGTTCGGGTTCAGAATCCAGCGCTTCCACAAGCGTCACCCGAGCATCGTTGACGAGTCGAGCGGAGCGAGGGAGGTCGGACAGTCAGCGCCAGAGGGCGTGGACGTGCCGGTTCGCGGTGTGCCGGCCGCCATCGGTTCCGGAACCCTCGACAAAGCGAGCGACCGCGCCTCTAGACGACGTTGCGGAGCAACCGAGGCGGGCTGCGGATATGCCGGAAGTCAGGATCGCACTTTGGGCCGCTTCGTCGTCGCGTGTGGCGAGCGCTCGCTGCTGGAGGATGACTGGGGGATCAGTCGGCGCGCGAGCTTCCCGGGAGGCTGGTCACGCACCGGCACCAGAGCGCTTCGCTGGGGAAGGGAGTTCCGGCCAAAACTGGCGGTCGCGCATGGCTCACTGGCGGCGGTTGCGGCGCTTCGTCGCGCGCACTCGCGGAGAGTCGGCAGCAGACACACTCAGTGGCTTCGTGGTTGAAGAGAAGCAGGTTGGGTCTGTCCCCTGAGACGCGGCTCTGGGTAGACGCCGACGCATTCGAAAACCTGATCGCCCAGGCCGAGACGTCGCTGATCCGCTGCCGTTGCTGCGGGAAGCCAATGCGCTGTATGTCGGCGACTACCTTCCGGACGAATCGGGCGAAGCCTGGTCAGTCGCGGCGGGAAGAGTTGAAGCAATCCTGGACCGAGCTACAGAGTTTTTGCTCGCCCGTATCGCGCGCGCCGGGAAATCTGGACGAGGCCGAGTCAGCGTTTCGCCGGCTTCTCGCCAGACAGCGCCGACGAGCGAGCAGGGCGGGAACTGGTTCGCCTACTACTCAGGCGCGGCCAGCCGGCGGAGGCTCGGCGGGTGCACGCGGGGGCTGATCGGTGCCTTGAACGAGGCTCGACATCGAGCCATCTCTGGAAGCCTCGACTCGAGCGCGCGGTCAGCGCGCGAGCGCCAGACACCTCCTGCGGGCACGGTCACGTTCCTCCCACGACGGACATCGAGAGCAGCGTGCGCAACTGGAGGAAGATGCGGAGAGATGCGCTCGGCGCTCGTCCGCCACGACCAGGGTGCTAGCTGAGGAAAGTTGGCCAGTGCAACGGAGATAGTCTTGAGGAAGGCGAAGAGGAGATAGCGCCCTCGCCGGGATCCAGCGAGGCTACCTGCCTGCTCATGGTGGCCGCCTGGCGGATTCAGTGTCGGCTCGCCGCTGAGCGGTGGGACACCTGATCTTGCCGATTCGGGTCCGCATGGCAATGAACACCGGCAATGTCGCGCCTCAACCAGGGCGATCATGTCGGTCCCGTCACGTGAACCGATGCAGTCGTTTGCGCGCGGCAGGGCACGGAGGCCGATCCTGCTCACTCAGTCGACGTACCCTGATGTCGTGCGTGACAGCCTGCCGGCGGTATGGCCGTCAGTGGATCTCGGCGACATCGGCTCCGTGGGCTGAACCAGGCCGCTCAGGTGTTTCAAGTTGCGGGAGAGGGTCTGTCCGTTGACTTTCCACGCTTCGCGTCACCACGCAGCCATGCCCTCCTGTTGTGCAAATGGTTGGGTCGGCGCTCGATCACCCCATCCGGCCCTAATCGGCCAGAACGAGAACTCAGGATGGGCCACTGCCCTCTCGTCGTGGATGTCCACCTTCCGGCGTTGAGCGGGTCCGCCGGGGACGAGGCAAGACGCCACTGGGCCTCCAACTCACGAGGTTTGCGGCAGCGGTTCACCGACAGCACGTACTTCATTGCCCTAGCCTCGGTCAGAGACCCGGACCTCGTTCCCACAGACAATGAGGCCATGCCGCTAAGGATACAAGGGCAGGGACAGCCCCGCTCCCCGATCTACTGAAAGACTACCAGGTCGAGGACCCTGCTCCTGGTGCTGGACAGCTTCAGCACGTCCTTTCGGCGGGCTTCGTCGCGAGGCTTCTGGAGACGGCATCCGGGCTTACGATTCTCGTGACCAGCCGCGCCTCTTCATCACGCGCGAACTCAGTTTCATCACCACGCTCAGCGTTGCCGGAGCCAGACTCCACCTAGCCGGTTGACCGGCGCTCGCCGCGTGCGCGTCAGTAGCCTGCGTCCAGGCGGGCGACGGCTGTCGTCCAGCTTCGCCCTCACCGAAGCAGCTTCAGCGCCGTCCTCTGAAATTTGCACACGGCTCGGTTGCCGCCCCAGCATCAGTGCTGGGCGCGTGGCAAACTCCTTCCTCAGGCCACCTTCTCGCCCGGCTAGGGCGCTGCCTATCGTTGCTGATCCAGCGGCGCTGCCGGGTATCTCTTCCGATACTCATCAGACTCTCCGGCGAGCGATCAGCTGGGGTCTGTTCCTGCTCGGCAAAGGCAATACGTAAGC